>JAEEGI010000874.1_pt1 | contig 80252 bp, 55 predicted proteins | sample 8958751 | NCBI WGS metagenome assembly JAEEGI01 (sample SAMN16246545, study PRJNA631951) | gut metagenome | biome: gut microbiome; feature: rumen; material: KS-attached | host: Bos | place: Iran: Karaj | collected 2018-10
ACAAGGTTGTTCAGCGTGTCCTCGTATTGTTCCAGAGCGATATACTTGAAGCAATGGCTAATGCCTGTTTCTCGGCTACGGGGCTTACCCTTGCTCCATTCTTTGGAATAGGCCACTTTCTCTATTCGCGGTTTGGTAATGGTATCGAAATAGTTTTCCTGTTCTATGAGGATATATTTTCTGTCGCCACCATTGCGATTAAAATTGATTACTGCGTGTCCTGTTGTTGCGCTACCCCCAAAATAATCAAGTACAAGATCGTTTTCGCCAATGCCCATCACTTTAAGACATTCCTCTACGGCATATATGGATTTGGGGTAGGAGAATGATTCTTGTTTACCAAAGAGTTTCTTCAACAGGTCTGTGCCATGCTCCGTTGCTGAGTACTTAGAATCTTCCCAAAAGGTCGTGGGCTGAACGCCTTCGTTCTTACGACGACGGCGATAAATGAAATATAGGCCGTTAGATTGTTTCTCAGCCTTAAATTCTTCAACCTCCTCAATAGTTCTATCTAAACCAAAATACCAACATCCTTCCGTTTTTCCATCGTCTTTTATGGGATATACAGCAATTTCACCAGTTTTGGTTTCTTCAAGTATGTCATAGACCTCCTTTTCCTCGTCATACTCCATTTCTGGAACGCGCATTTTGCCAGTCTCAGGGTTCAGATAAATCGGGAAATACATAGTTGGACGGTTACCTCTAAAAGAGTTAGACCCTGCTTTACGTAAAAGTTCCCACATGAACTTCCCCTTTTCATCTTCTTCATTGTATCGCTGCATTTGCTCGTCTGAGTGTTCCAGGCGTGCAATAGAAGTGTCAGAACTCTTCTTGTTGAAAAGAGCATATTCGTGAGAAATTGCAAAACCTTTAGGAATAGGGCGACCTGATGGTTTGATACGAATGCTCACAGAATAAGGCTGCTCACCGTATATGCTCGTTAAAAGCATCTTCAGTTTGCTTTCCTCCACATCATCGATAGTAGTACATTGAATACCATCCTCGCTGAGAATTTCCTTACCAAGAAGCACACGGTCATTCAATAGCGATAGCCATGAGGCATCACGATAGGAATTCTTGTAAAGAATCTCACTTGCTGATGTGTTGTATGGTGGATCAGCATAGATGCACTTGGCTTTACCTTGGAACTTGTTGCGAATGAAGTTCAAAGCCTGGAAATTGTCGCTATGTATAAGTAGACCGTTGGTTTGCCCATCCAGATTCTTGATACTTGATATGAGACGATGCTTGAAGCTATTATCAAAAAAGCGGGTATCGAGCAGCAAATGTTGGTTTTGCTCTAAGAACTTCTCGGTAAGCGGCTCACTATAGCTTTCAGTAAACATGTCCTTACTCTTCAAGTCATCAATAGCAAAGAGACGCACCCATTCCTGACGCTGTGCACCATTGGCAATGATTTCTGGGTAGAGTTCACGAGGTACTCGATCGAGCGTAATGCAATAATTACTCTCTGTAACAAACTTCTTTTTCAGCCAAAGCTTTCTTTGGAAATTCTCAATGCCAGCCAAGAACTCGATGATGTTATAGCCAACATGTTTCACTGTTTTCACAAGAGCTACATAGCTGCGTGTTCTGTTCTCGTCAGAGTCGATATCATCAATATGAAGAAGTTCGTTCTTGATGTAGAAGTCCAGTTCTTTTTTTAGGAATCCCCGGAGATTCTTATGAATAAAGAAGTCACAAGTGTTGCGAGCCACAAACGATTTGAGGTGTTTCTCCAGACAAGAGGGCGAATCTTCCACACCTACTACAGCATGAGCAAGTAGGGAGGAAAACGCAGTGAGGTCCTTGTTAATTCGTTCTGTTAACTTGGCTAAAGCTTCATCTGTAAGTTTCTTTTGCAAGTCACGTTCTTTCTTCATCAGTTCGTAAGTGAACCGGATGGTCAGCATATCACCATCAACAGAGACACAGTCTTCTCCCTCATTTTCTGCAAGTGCAAAACAACGAACGGCATTCTTATCTTCCTTTACGCTATTTACTTCATCGTGCGTGGCATTCACCACTCGGAACACCACCTTTTTGTCGCCATCTAAATTAAAAGAGTAATTTTTCAGATATTCACTCGACTTGATGTAATACTGGTCTTGATTGGCCCAATACATCATCACCTCTTCACCGCCGTAGGGAATAGCATACTTGCTGTCATCGTGGACGCTACTATACCTGCGTTTGCTAATAAAGTCACCATCATCATAATAGCGACTGAAGAACCTTGCCAGATGGTCGTAGGTCATATTTTCCAATTCGTCAGTTGGAGTGAGTCCTTCCAATTCTTCGGCCAATGCCTTTACCCTTGGCACGTTCATGATGTCGCTCATAGGTACGCCGAGACTCAAAGCACCTTGTTTTGCTTTCTGTAGCTCTTCTTCAACGAAGTGGCGGCGTCCTCCTACATTTTGGGAAATTTCGTCCTGCACATTCTTTTGCAGGTCTTCTTTCATATATTTTTCGATATCCTCCTGCTTCTGGTGCATCACTTTATAGATGCCAAAGTCCAAATCTGCAGCATCGTCAATCATGAACATTTCGCGGAGAACCTTCACGAATTTCTCAAATTGCTCTTCGTTTGGTTTCATATTATTTGTTATTTATCTTGTTTTTAATTCCGTATTTCTGCACACTTTCCATTTCAATCTATCTTACATCTCCGAACTATCTTCGAACCATCTCCGAGGGTATATGCCTACTTTTGGTTCAGGATTCAGGGTTCATGTTTAACTTTAAGACGTTCTCCTTCCAACTTGTGACAGAACTGGGGACAAACTGGGGACATTATCACCGCCATTTTTACCGCCAACATTACCGCCATTGTCGTAAGCCCTCAATATCAGATAGCCCTTCTTACGCGAACCAGACAAGTCATTGGCAAAGGCACAAATGGCCTCATGGAACTTATTCATGTCACCTGTTGACGTGGTTCGCTCCACACGATAGGTTTCCGTGCTATGCAGCAAATCTTGTATTTCGTCTTTTGTTATCATTCGACTTATTTCTCTTGATTGAATTCTTCCTGTCTCACCAACTCCTGCACAGGCACTTCAAGCGCATTTGCTATAGCAATAAGTGCTTCAAGGCTGGGTTGGGTGGTATTGGTGACCCACTTTGACACTGTAGCAGGATCCTTGCCAAGTTTGTCGGACAGCCACTTATTGTTCAGGTCGCGTTCTGCGAGAACAACTCTTATACGATTTAACTTTGCCATGATAGATTTCTCTTGTTTGACGGCAAAGTTACACAAAAAAATCGAGACAAATGCTGATATGCTCAAAAAACTCCATAAATAAGCTAAAAATTGAGAAAAAGACCAATCTTTTGATAGAATAAATGACAATTCTCATGCTAATTATTTATATAATGTGTATCTGAAGTATCATTTAGAATTCCCGACAACCATTTGATTTTCTTAGTAACAATCCCCTTTCATGAAGGAAGCGATGAAAGTTCGGAGAAAGATGTGTTTGGTTCGGAGAAAAGTTCGGAGAGAAGTTCGGAGACAACCGCAATAAGTTCGGGAACAGGTTCGGGAACTCACCCTCATAAGGTTCTTGGACAAGCCAAGCGGCAAAGACGAGCACGGGGACATCCATACATCAAGCAAAAACATACAAGAATTCAATTTAAGTTCGATTTTTGCGAGAAAACTACAAAAATCGCACTTAAAAATGGGTTGAGTATCGATTGGGGGATCATTCTCTTTGTTATATCCGGATTTTACACTATCTTTGTAGCAAAATTATTTACATCGGTTATTCCATGTCAACTACTATGCCAGCTAAAAAACAGCTTTTATTATTTGTTTTGCTTTGTGTGATTGCTGCTTGTGCGGGCAATCAGGATAAGGTGGGGAGCATGGCTGTGGCAGTGAGGAACGACAGCATTATGCTGGCCAACGGGTATGATGTGGTTCCGATGTTTAAGACAAAGACCGGGCACATTACGGTTACGCTGCAGGTGAACGGGAGACCTTGTGTGTTCCTTATCGATACAGGAGGTGGGGCTACTTTGATTGACTTATCCAAGAAAGACAAATATGATCTTAAGGTGTTCGGGACAAAGGATTATGCGGCAGGCATCGGCTCCGTGAGCAGACTTGTAAGGACATCGGCTATGCTACAGGTAAATGATCATGAAGAGAAAACCGACAGTCTTTACCTGATGGACATTTCCTATACGAACACTGAGTTCAAAAGGAATAGGTCGCGCACGGTTGATGGGATATTAGGTAGTGATTTCCTTGATAGTCATCATGCTATTATTGATTACGCAAATTCAAAGATCTATCTTAGATTTGAGTGAGAAAGAAGTGATATTAAAAGCAAATCCGTGTAGCTCTAAGAGTTACACGGATTTTGTTGTTAATGTTTCGTAGGTCAGTAGTGAAACACATAACACGATTGTCTTTAACATTGAGTTCAAAAAACTCCCAATCACTTAGCATCTAGAATTATCCCTACTCACAATCTTCTTATGAGCAATCTTTAGTTGATAATATATTAATTAGTTTTTCATTCTTTCTACCGATGATTAATAACCAGGATTCTGGTCAGCATCGGAAATGGCATTGTTAGAGTTGATCTCCAGCGTCGGGAACGGCAGCAGCATGGCACGTTTAGCCATTTCGGGCGTGCAGACAAAGTAGTCCTCCTTATACTTCGTGGATGAAGGATTCGGACAGTTTGTCGGATGTGCGTTGTGTGCCTTCCAGTACTCCAGCATGAACTCAGGACCGCGACGGCGCATATCGAAATACTCGGTCTCTTCGCCCAGCAGTTCGAAGAAGCGTTCGTACATGATGCGATGGCGGAATTCCTCCTTGGTCATGCCACTCCAGTCGGCAGGTTCTGCAGCCGCCGGTGTTGCGCTGTTACGAGCACGGGCCAGCACCTGGTTCACATACTGGTAAGCCTTTTCCGGTCCGCTCACCTCGTTGATAGCCTCAGCCAGCATCAGCAATACGTCGGCATAGCGCAGATAGATAAAGTTCTGACAGCTGTACTGTGCCACATAGCGAGTGTCGAGGAATTTCTTCAGGTAAGGCCACATACGACTACTGCCCTTCTCGCTGTCGTAGGCAGGATAGATCTGTACGGTATCCACGCCACCGTTCTTGGTGTAGAAGTTGTAGATGATTCCCTCCTCGATACGGGGGTCGCCAGGATACTGCTCACGCCAGGTGTCGAAGATATATTTTGACGGGCGGTAGCGTCCATAGGGGTTGCTGGTTGCATTGGGGGTGAAGTCGCTCACGTCAGGAGCAATACCCTGAGTCCAAGTGCTGCCGTTGATATCAGAGAACTGGATCTCGATGATGGATTCAGCCGTGTTGCGGTTCTGCGCATCGTATAAGGTCTGCAGCGGCACCAGCTCGTAGTGACCATACACCTTCATACACTCATCGATACACTTCTGCCAGTAGGGAGAACCCTCCTCGCCATTGGCCAGCGTGATATACACCTTTGCCAGCAGCGCATGGGCAGCATATCGGTTGGGACGTCCCTCGGTGGGGTTCTGCTCGGGCAGCAGCTCAGCAGCCTCTTCCAGATCGGCAATCACCTGCTTGTAGGTCTCTTCCACAGAAGAACGCGGCATATCGAGTGTCTTACTGGTAATGGGCGTAAGACGCAGGGGCAGACCGCCGAAGGCGCGCACCAGGTTAAAATAGATCATACCTCTGAGGAGGTGAGCCTCGCCCTTGGCACGAATCTTCAGCGCCTCAGAAGCACCACAGTCATCAATCTTGGCCAGCAGGTCGTTACAGTCGGCTATTACCGTATAGCTGGACTTGAAATGACGACCGATGTATTTATTATCCGGCTCTGTACGCTGCGCTTTCGAGTCGTTATACGAAGAGCTGGTATTGTTCATGGTACCGCCAGCTGTACAGAAGATGGTGTGATAGTCTGACTGGAACACGTTGTAGCTAATCAGACCGTGGTAGCATCCTGTAAGGGCAGCCTCAACACCTTGGTCATCTGAGTAGATGACATTTGCTGAAGGGAATGAATCGGTTTCCTCTTCCAGAATGGAATCACATGAAGTGAGCGCCATTGCGCTTAACAATCCAAACGAATATATGATGATTTTTTTCATTGTCGTATTGTTTTGAGGGTTGATTAGAATGTGAAATTCAGTGTACAGCTATACGAGCGTGTAATAGGTGCGCTACCGTAGTCGATACCTATACGCATCGGGTCGTTAGAGAAGCTGTTGATGTCGGGATTGTATCCTGAGTAGTTGGTAATGGTGAACAAGTTACGTCCGGTAAGTGTAAGTGACAGTGCGTTGATAAACTTCACTTTCTTCATAGGAACGTTCCATGTAAAACTCAGACTACCGAGACGCAGGAAGCTACCATCCTCAACCAAACGGTCGGTCAGCTCACTCAGAGGTACACCGAGTCGTGGATAAGTGGTGCTGGGCTTCTCAGGGCGCCACGCATCGAAATAAGCCTCTTTCAGGAGGTTGTAATCATAATAGGTATTGGTATTGTCGAGCTTGTTGGCATTCACCACCTCGTTACCCACCGATCCGTGGAACTGAGCCGACAAGGTGAAATCCTTATAGGTGATAGAAGTATTGAATCCGTAGGTAAAATCGGGGTTCGGGTCGCCCAAGATTACACGGTCCTCAGTATTGATGACACCATCTTTGTTTGTATCGATATAAGCAATATCACCAGCCTTCAGATCATTACCGTTATACACCAGTCCGTTAGCCTCCGCATCACTCTGGAAGATGCCATTGGTCTTGTATCCCCAGAACAAGCCGATGGGTTTACCCTTGATGAAGATGTTGACCGGGAAGGCAGCCGAAGCATAGTACGAAAGGTTGGTTCCGTAGTAAGCCTGATAGTATTCAGTACCATACTTTGTTTCGGGCAAGCCGAGGTTAGTGATTCGGTTCTTGTTGTGCGACAGGTTACCACCGAACGACCAACTGAAGTCCTTGGTGCTGACGGGTACGGCATTGAACGAGAACTCGATACCGTTGTTCTGAATAGATCCACAGTTCACGTAGATGGAGCTGTAGCCTGTAGATACGGCCGTGTTCATCGACTGCAGGATGTCGTTGGTTTCCTTATGGTAAGCATCGATGCTGAAAGTAAGACGGTTCTTGAACACACCGAAGTCGATACCCGCATTCACCTGTGTGGTAGCCTCCCATTTCAGGTCGGGGTTGGCAATCTTACTGGGATGCAGACCCACTGTGTTCTGTCCTGAACCAGTAGAGTATTCCACATTACCGTAGGTGTTCTGTGTAGCGTAGGCAGAAATACTCTGGTTACCAGTCATACCCCAGCCAAGACGCAGCTTCAGGTTACTCAGCCAGTTGCTGTCCTTCAGGAAGTTCTCCTGATCAACACGCCAAGCCAATGCCACTGAGGGGAAGAAGCTATAGCGGTTACCCTTCTGGAATTTACTGGAACCGTCCAGACGACCTGTAACCGTTACCAGATAGCGGTCGAGATAGTTATAGTTCACACGAAGCAGTGATGAAGCAGTTGTCTCGTTGGTCATGGAATGAGAGTTGGTATAGGTCTTGTTGGCATAAGCCATACCGTGAATACCCAGACTCGTAATCGAGAAATCCTCACCCAGCATACCATAGCGGTTCGCGTCGCGGCGCTCATAAGTGACACCGGCAGTACCCGACAGATGGTGTACATTATTAAATGTATAGTCGTAGTAGAACAAGGCCTCGAGAGCCTTCTTCAGACTCTTCAGTTCGCTGAATCCCAACTGTCCGTTCACTTTCATACCCGTGTATACACCTGTACTATACCAGCGTGAACGAGTCTTGTCGCGTGTGTCGTAAGAACCCATCAGGTGGAAGGTAAGGCCCTTGAAGATCTTATAATCTAAAGATATCGATGCCATGGTGCGGTTCTCCTCAGAGTGGTCCTCATAATCGGTGAGCCAGTTGGTGGGCTTCAGCTGCAGACCCGTATCGTCATCATCCTCAGGATCCACGTCGGCAAAAGGCTTTGCCAATACTGCATGACGGGTAAGACTGGTGCGCTGGTTTCCCTGTCCATCGGTACCGGTTGTCATATCGTTCACGCGGCGCATCAAACTGAATGTACCCTTCAGAGAGAGGTTCTTGTTCAGCTTATATTTATAGTTCACGCGCATATCTGCCTGAGAAAGACCGGTATTACGGATAACACCATCGTTGTCGAGGTAACCGCCAGCCACATAGTAGTTCGAGTGGTCGTTACCACCGTTTACCGAGACACGGTACGACTGTGTTGTAGCAGTATGGAACAGTTCTTTCTGCCAGTCGCGGTTGATGGGATGGAAATCTGCGGCATAATAGTCCTCCTCGTCCTTCTCGTTTCTGTAGGCGATATACTCTTCGGCATTGAGCACATTGATATGCTTACTGGCCTGGTCGAAAGAGATACCTGTTGACAGGTTAACCTTTGCTCTTCCGCTCTTACCTTCCTTGGTGGTGATGAGAACCACGCCGTTGGAAGCACGACTACCGTAGATGGCAGTGGCCGAAGCATCTTTCAGAATCTCTATGCTCTCGATGTCCTGCGGGTTCACACCCGTAAGACCGCTCTGGGTGGTCTGAACAGGATCACTACCCGTACCACCGCCGCTGTTGGCATTACCTACATCCTCGGCTGCATCGTTCATGATGATACCATCGATGACGTACAACGGCTCCTTGTTACCATTCAGCGTAGAGGTACCACGGATACGCACATTGACGAGTCCGCCCAACTGAGCATCGCCCGAGTTGACATACACACCTGGTGCATTACCCTGCAGCAGGTGGTCGATACCACTGTTGTAAACAGCTTTGTCGTGGTCGACGGCTACTGAAGACACAGAACCAGTCAAGTCGCTTTTCTTCATCAATCCGTAGCCCACCACAACCACTTCTTCGAGATTGTTAGCATCTTCTTTCAGTTGGATGTCGATTTGGTTTTTGTTACCTACCTTGATGTTCTGGGTGAGATAGCCAAGGTAGCTAACCTGCAATGTTGCACCTACCGGTACGTTAAGCTCGTAGCGGCCATCGGTGTCGGTAATGGTACCGTTGCTGGTACCCTTTACCATGACGCTGGCGCCAATAACGCCCTCGCCGTTCTGATCGGTAATGATACCGGTCACTTTCTGTTTGGTTACTTTGTTGTTGTCTTGTTTCTCCAGCTTCTTGGGCACGATGACAATCTGGTCGCCCTTTACCTCAAAGGTGTACTCAGTGTCCCTTAGCAGTTCTTCCATTACTTGCGGCACTGTCTTGTTCTTCTGGTTCAGTGTCACTCTCTTGTTGATGTTCAGCTTCGATGAGTTGTAGGCAATCTTGTAGTTACTAACCGACTCAATCTTTTCAAAAGCTTTTTTTAAGGTCATTTGTTCGTTGTTGAACGAAACTCTTTGAGCCTGGATAGAAAGGCTCCCTGCTACCAGCAATACAGCAGCAATCCTTAGAATTCGGTTTCTTCTTTTTTTCATCTTAGATCGTAAATAGGTAATCATTAAATAATTGTTGATTGTACAAATAATTGTCGATTGTACACTAAGGACAAGAAAAACGAAAGGTACACCCAATCGGATTCTGTTAAAAAAACAAAATTATTTAATGTAGATATCGTTTCCGTCGATCTCGTAGTTCAGTGCAGGGATGAGCATTTTGATCACGGTCATGATATTCACAATAGAATCATCCTGGTTGAAATGAGCCCGGATGGTCTGGTTGTTGTAATGACTGTTCTGGATATGTACCTTCACATTGTAGGCACGCTCAATCTGCCTGAGGGCATAGATCAACTCAGTTTCTTCAAAATACAATGCCGGCACGCGCCAAACGGAATAATCGGCAGCATGCACATTATGCACATCCACCTCACCAGTCTTGGTGTTCAGCACCAGCTGATCGTCGGGATTGAGCAGATACGGCTTTTTCTGATCGTTTACCTTTACCTGCAGTTTACCTGTTTCAAGGGTGGCCACCACGCGGGGGTTATCAGGATAGGAGAACACGTTGAAGGTAGTTCCAAGCACCTTCAGCTTCATCTTGTTCACATCCACCGTAAACGGTCGCTTACTGTCTTTCGTCACCTCAAAATAGGCTTCACCCGAAAGACAGACATTCCTTTCGGCAGAGATGAAGCGTGTGGGATAGATCAGGGTGCTTCCACCGTTGAGCCAGACCTTCGAGCTGTCGGGCAAAGTGACAAGTGTGCGTTCGCCATTGGCCGTGAAGACCAACTCGTATTTCAAACCGGCATACAGGTCAACCTGCTTTCTGGCTGAAGTGTAATACCATACTGCGGCACCTAATACCAGCAGAGGAATGGCCCACATGGCAGCAATGCGAAGCCACGGGAGTCGTTTAACAGGAGTTTCCTCTTTCCCGAACAACGTCGAAGACATCTGCTGGTAAGCCCTTTCTGCGGCAGCCTCATCCATGGGTGTCTCCTCCAGACCGTCCCAGATTTCACGCATCGAAGCATCCGCATCATCGTCTGAGTGCACAAGTCGGTCTTGTACCCTTTCTGTTATTTCCTCCGACACCTCGTGGTGGAAGAAATACTTGATAATCTGATCTAAATATGCACTCATTCGTTAATTTATTTATTATATGACAGTAGAAAAATCGTTTACCCCCAACTCAACAGTAATAAAATAAGGATTTTTAGCATTTCCCTTATTTGTCCTAGTGCCAGGTTGAGCGTATTCTCCACCGTTTTCTTCTGAATTCCCAACCGTTCAGCTATCTCATCATTACTCAGTCCTTCCTCACGACTCATCTTATAGATGGTTTTCCGTTGCGGAGGCATGTTCTCTACGACCATATCGATCAGCAGCTGCAAGTCCTGTGCCTCTATCTGCTCCTGGGCTGTAGCCTCATTGTTCCGTATTTCCCTGAGCGATTGGATATCGATGGTCGTGGCCTTCCGCGAGGCCAGCTGATTCAACACCGTGTTCTTGGTAACCGTATAGAGATAACTGTCCATATTCTCCACCTTGCTCACCATGGCACGCTTGGTCCAAAGCTTAATGAATACTGCCTGGACCACATCTTCGGCATCGGCCTCGTTCTTGATAAAGCCCATGGCAAAGGCATGCACCTTGGGGTAGGTGGCATAGAAAACCTTCTGGAAAGCCTGATGACTTCCCGCGGCCATTTCTTCAAGAACATCGTGTAATATCTGAGCCATTGCGATATTGCGAATGTTAGTAATCGACAGTTTTCTTAAATATCAGGCGCAAAGGTAAATAAAAAAACTGAAACCCGAAAATATACAGTTCTTTTTTAGTCTTTATGACTGATAATTTGGGATTTGCGTATTGTTTCAGGTTTTATTTTCCCATGAAAGAGCGGCGGTAGGCCACGGGGGTCATTCCCGAGCGAGACTTGAAGAAATTGGTGAGGGCCGACTGATCGTTGAAGAAGAGTATGTCGGATATCTCGCTGATATTATACGAAGAAGAGCGGAGCAGCTTACAGATCTCGTTATATAAGAAAGTGTTGAGATAGCTGTTTACGGTTTGTCCCGACATCTCCTTCACCGTGCGTGAAAGATAGGTGGTGGTGATGTTCAGGTTATCGGCATAGAACTTGATCTGCCGTTCCTTCTTGAAGTTCCGTGAAGCCAGGTGGATGAAGATCTTGAAAATATTCTGTTTGTTCGTCAGGTCGTGAGAAGGTTGTATTTCGCCTCCATAGAGCAGTTCGCTGAAGAGCAGCTGCACCACATGCACCAGATGGTCAACCATCTCCTCGCGATAGAGATGCGGGATACGAATGGTGTTCTGAATCTGCTTACTCATATCCAGGAACAATTCCCTTTTGTTCGTATCCAGATGAAACACCGGCAGCAGGTCGTAGGCATAGCTGTATTCCATGTCCATCAGGTTCGTATCGAACTGCAGCACCTTGTGGTAGTAGCTCTCCTCTATCATCAGGTTGAGAGCCAGAAGGTCGTCTGAATAGGAATCATAGCTCACAGGGTAGTTGGGCGGCACCAGCACAAGGTCGTTCTCCTCCAGTTCTATCAGGTTTCCTTTCAGGGCATAGCTCATCTTGCCCTTCTGAATCAACACCAGCGTATAGAAATTTACGAAGATCTGTCCCTTCTCTATCATCTCCAACACAGACGCATCAACATTAGCCACCGACACGCTGGCGCCGGAGGGATAATCATTGTGTAACATGCTGGAAACCTCAGCCAAAGTATAGATTCTCGACATAGAAAAGGCTCCTGTAGATTGTTAGGTTTTGCAAAAATAATGAATAGTTTCGTTTTTTGCAAATATTCTTTCGATTTTTGCAAAGACGGTACGAAAAATAATCTCTACCTTTGCCCCCGAAATCATTACTAAAACAATCTTTTCGCAATCTTATCATTACCTTATATGGCTACAACAATCATTCTTATCCAACTACTCATCGTATTGGCGCTTATCTTTATCGGAGCTCGCGTGGGAGGAATAGGACTTGGTATCTACGGTATGGTCGGCGTGTTCATTCTCGTCTTCCTTTTCGGACTGAAACCAGGTAACATTCCTCTCGACGTGATGCTTATCATTGTGAGTGTCATTACGGCTACAGCGGCGTTGCAGGCTGCCGGTGGACTTGACTATCTGGTTGGTCTTGCTGCGAGATTCCTTCGTAAGCACCCCGACCATATTACGTATTACGGTCCGCTTACCACCTGGCTCTTCTGTCTTGTGGCCGGTACGGCCCACACATCGTATTCGCTGTTACCTATCATTTCCGAGATTGCCACCAAGAGTAAGATCCGTCCCGAGCGCCCCATGACCGTGGCTACCATTGCCGCTTCATTGGGAATCACAGGTAGTCCTATGTCGGCAGCTACGGCAGCGGTCATCAGTACCGACCTGCTGGGCGGTCAGGGTATTGAGTTGAAAGACATCCTGCTCGTCTGCATCCCCGCCTCGCTGATTGCCATTCTCGTTTCCTCGTTCGTTCAGAACCGCGTTGGAAAAGAACTGGTTGACGATCCCGAATACCAGCGCCGCGTGAAGGAAGGTCTGATTGACCCGAACGAGACTTTGGATGTAACGGAAGAAACCGGCCTCGCTGCCACCAACCCACAGCACAAATACGCCAAACGTGCCGTATGGGCATTCCTCTTTGGTGTGTTCCTTGTGGTGCTGTTCGGCAGTGTTCCTTCTCTGCGCCCCTCATTCACGGTAGATGGAGAGTTGCAGCGCTTGTCAATGCCGCAGACCATTGAAATCCTCATGATGTCCATTGCCGCCCTGATCCTTATCGTGGGCAAGGCCCATGTGGGCGATGCCGTGAAGGGAAACATCTTCGGTGCAGGTATGAACGCCATGGTCAGCATCTTCGGTATTGCCTGGATGGGCGACACCTTCTTCAACGGAAATATTGAGTTCTTCAAAAATGGCATTGCCGACATCGTTACTCAGTATCCGTTCCTGTTTGCCATCGCCCTGTTCTTCATGAGCATCATGCTCTTCTCTCAGGCAGCCACCGTACGCACCCTCTATCCGTTGGGTATGGCCTTAGGCATCAACCCGCTGGCACTGGTAGCTATGTTCCCTGCCGTGAACGGCTATTTCTTCATCCCCAACTACCCCACCGAGGTGGCCGCCATCAACTTCGACCGTACGGGCACCACGAGAATCGGAAAGTATGTATTGAACCACTCTTTCCAGCTCTCCGGCTTCATCACCACCTTCGTGTCGATCGGTGTCGCTTATCTCATCATCACCTTCTTGTATTAATCAAACAACAAATAACAATTCTATTATCTAATCATTAAAACAATAGTATTATGAAACAGTTACGTGGTATTTTCGTGCTTTTGGCACTCTTGGTCTCTGTCAACATCGTTGCTAAGCCAAAGATTCGTATTATTGCTACCGGCGGTACCATTGCAGGTGTCAGCCAGTCATCAACCTCTTCAAGCTACAGCGCTGGACAGGTAGGTATCCAGACACTGATCGACGCCGTTCCCCAGATGCTCTATCTGGCCGACGTCAGTGGTGAGCAGCTCGTGAACATCGGTTCTCAGGACATGAACAACGAGGTATGGCTCAAGCTTGCCAAGCGCATCAATCAGTTACTCAACGAGGAAGGCTACGACGGTGTTGTGGTTACTCATGGAACAGACACCATGGAAGAGACAGCCTACTTCCTGAACCTCACCGTTAAGAGCGACAAGCCCGTGGTACTGGCCGGCTCTATGCGTCCCTCAACAGCCATCAGCGCTGATGGTCCTGCCAACCTCTACAATGCCGTGGCTGCAGCCGTTTCACCTGCCGTTAAGGGCATGGGCGTGCTCTGCTGCATGAACAACCAGCTGCTTGATGCCAAGACGGTTATCAAGACCCACACCATTGATTGCGACACCTTCGAAGGCGGTCCTTCAGGCATCATCGGCTACATCTACAATGGTGAGGCCCACATGCTTCAGACTCCCAACAATGCACATACAACGAAGTCGGAGTTTGATGTAACCAACCTGGAAAAGCTTCCTAACGTAGGTATCGTTTACGGCTATGCCAATGCTTCTCCGCTGCCCATGCAGGCTTTTGTTGACGCCAAGTTCGATGGTATCGTACTGGCAGGTGTAGGCGACGGTAACTTCTACAAAGACGTGTTCGACGTAGCTGTCAAGGCTCAGCAGAGCGGTATCCAGATTGTACGTTCTTCACGCTGCCCGACTGGTCCTACCTGTCTGAACAGTGAGGTTGACGATGCCAAGTATCATTTCGTGGCTTCTCTCGACCTGAATCCTCAGAAGGCCCGCGTGCTGCTGATGCTGGCTCTGACCAAGACACACGACTGGACCCAGATTCAGGAACTCTTCAAGAAATACTGATTGAGTTCATAGTTCACAATTTATAGTTCATATTATAGTTCTTAGTTATGAAGAAGAGTATATTATTTGGAACGATGTTGTGCGTTGCACTGTCGGCTCATGCACAGCAGAACAAGGACGCTTCGGCAGGTGAGGAATCACTGTTCGAGAAGGTAACGAATATCGAGAAGAAGCAGGACAATTTCCATTTCCTGCTTAACCTCAACAACAGTTTCGACGTCAACGAGAGCGACGGCGCTTTCCAGAACGCCAAGTTCAACATGCGTCAGATCCGCATCGAGGCAAAGGGAAACATCAACGACACCTTCTCTTTCCGTTGGCGTCAGCGCCTGAACCGCAACAACTCTCCTGCTCCTGACGGCATCGACAACATGCCTTCATCATCCATCGACGTGGCAGGAATCGGTGTAAAGGTTAACGATAAGTTCTCTATGTTCCTCGGTAAGCAATGCGCTGCCTATGGTGGTATGGAATTCGACCTGAACCCCATTGAGATCTACGAGTATTCCGACATGGTTGACTATATGAGTAACTTCCTCACTGGTGCCAACTTCCAGTTCCAGGTAACACCCAATCATCAGTTGCAGCTGCAGGTGTTGGATAGCCGTAGCGCCAGCATGAGCGATATGTATGGCGAAGGCTATGAGCAGTCGAAGGTGCCCCTGGTTTACACCGCTAACTGGAACGGTAATTTCGGTGATGTGTTCAAGACTCGCTGGAGCTACTCACTGATGAGTCAGGCACGTGGCAACCAGAGTCATTACATTGCCTTAGGTAATGAGGTAACCGTGAACAACTTCGACGCCTTCTTCGATGTGATGTACATGCGTGAAGGAATCGATCGTGAGGGTATCGTATCAAGCATCGTAGGTAACAATGCATTAGGTGGCCACCGCAACGACGCCGAGTATCTATCGTTCGTTCTGAAGGCACAGTATCGTTTCTCTCCGAGCTGGAACTTCTTCGTGAAGGGTATGCTCGAAAACGAAGGCCTTTCCAAGGCTAACGGTAATGTAGAGAAGGGTAAGTACCGCACCGCATTAGGCTACTTCGCCGGTCTGGAGTACTATCCGCTGAAGAACAGCAACCTCCACTTCTTCCTTACCTACGTAGGACGTCATTACAGCTACACCGACAAGGGAAAGGCTTTTGGTTTCGACGATTACAGCACCAATCGCATCTCACTCGGTTACATCTGGCAGCTCCCGATGTTCTAAAATGGTCTAAGGTAATCATAAAAGTTCAAAGTTCAAAGATCAAAGTTCAAAAAATATTATTATGTCAGAAAAGAAATTCCGCGTTGAGTCGGACCTGTTAGGTGAACTCAAAATACCAGTTGAAGCATATTATGGTGTGCAGACACAGCGTGCCATCAACAACTACCACATTTCGCGCAAGCAGATGCGCAGTTACCACGATTTCATCATCGCCATTGCGTATGTGAAGCTCGCTGCCGTGCAGACCAACCACACCCTCGGTGTGATCAATGACGAGATTGCCGGAGCCATCTCACAGGCTTGCCGCGAGATTATCGACGGTAAGTTCCACGAGGACTTCCCCATCGACATGATGCAGGGTGGTGCAGGAACGTCGGTTAACATGAATGCCAATGAGGTGATTGCCAACCGTGCCCTCGAGATCATGGGTCATGAGAAAGGCGACTACCAGTACTGCTACCCCAACGACCACTGTAACTGCGGTCAGTCAACCAACGATGTCTATCCCACCACTATCCGTCTGGCTCTTATCCGCATGAACAAGAGTCTGGTGGCAGCCCTCACGGGTCTTATCAGTGCCCTTCGCTACAAAGGCGAGGAGTTCAAGGACGTCATCAAGATGGGTCGTACCCAGCTGCAGGATGCTGTGCCCATGACCAGCGGACAGGAGTTCAACGCCTATGCTAATAACCTCGAGGAAGAGATCCTCAACCTCGAGCGCAACGTGAAGCTCCTCCACGAGATCAACATGGGTGGTACCGCCATCGGTACCGGACTGAATGCTGTTCCCGGCTTCGCCAAGCTCTGTGCTGCCAACCTCAGTAAGCTCACCGGTGAGGCCTTCGTATCTGCCAGCGACCTTGTAGAGGCTACGCCAGATACAGGAGCCTACGTCAGCTACTCATCAGCCCTGAAGCGTCTGGCCATCAAGCTCTCCAAGATCTGTAACGACCTCCGCCTCATGGCCTCTGGTCCTCGTTGCGGTCTTAACGAGATCAACCTCCCCCCGAAGGCTCCCGGTTCCAGCATCATGCCAGGAAAGGTGAACCCGGTAATCCCTGAGGTGGTGAACCAGGTTTGTTTCAAAGTCATTGGTAACGACACCACCGTCAGCTTCGCTGCCGAAGCCGGTCAGCTGCAGCTTAACGTGATGGAGCCCGTTATCACCGAGTCGCTCATCGAGAGTCTGCTGTGGCTGAAGAACGCCATTGAAACCCTCACTGAAGAGTGTGTCCTCGGTATTACCGTCAATAAAGAACGTTGTTATGAAATGGTGAAGAACTCCATCGGTATCGTAACCGCACTGAATCCCTATATCGGTTACAAGACGAGTACGAAGGTGGCCAAGGAAGCTTTGGAAACCAATCGCTCGATCTACGATATCGTTCTGGAGAAGGGTCTGATGACTCAAGAGAAGCTGGATGAGGCTCTTGATCCTCGGAACATGCTTATTTCGCACAAAATCGTGAAGTAAGTCTGAGGAAGATTTGACGACCGTTAAGATGTGTGGCCGCCGCTGTTTTACATTGCGTATCTCGGCGACGGCCATACTATTTTCAAGAAAATGTGCCGTTTCCCGAAAAAACAAGGCGCAATGATGGCACATTATTCCTTTTTTTTGTATATTTGTACGCAGAATCTATCCTTAATACTATCTCGCCTTGGTAGAAGATCCGAATTTTGAATACAAGTACGACCTCGCATACCAGAAGTCGTTTGCTGCAAGACTCAGTTTCAGAATCATGGGTATTGCGGCCGTAGTATTCTTGGTGGCTGTACTCTTGTTCTTCTATTTCACTGGCGACAGCATGTCCTTACCACTCACCCACCAGATCGTGAAATACGGTACGGTGGTATTTATCGTCGGACTGGCTTTGCTGTTTATCTTCTGTACCGTTGCCATCTATCGGATGGTGAAGCCGCTGCAGCTCTTCGCTGAGTCGGCGGTGAACATTGCCGAGGGGGATCTGGATGCCCCCTTGCCCGAGATCAAGTCGCAAGACGAACTGCTGCACCTGCGCAACTCCTTCGCTTATATGCAGACATCACTCAAGCAGTATATCGAGGAACTGAAAACCACTACCGACAGTAAGATGCGCCTCCAAAGCGAACTCACTATTGCCCACGATATTCAGATGGGCATGATTCCCACTATCTTCCCAGAACGGGACGACCTCGATCTCTTCGCTTCCATGACACCTGCCAAAGAGGTGGGGGGCGACCTGTACGACTTCATCATCGAGGGGGATGAACTCTTCTTTATTATCGGCGATGTAGCAGGAAAGGGCGTTCCGGCCTCTCTTTACATGACCGTTACACGAACGCTGTTCCGCAACCTGGCAGGCAACTATCAGAGTGCGGCCAATATCATGCGCGAGATGAATCATGCCATTGCATCCGCCAACGACTCCCTGACGTTCGTCACTGCGTTTGTAGGTGTGCTCGACTTCAAAACCCACCACCTAACCTATTGCAATGCTGCCCATAACGCACCAGTCATCCAACTGGCCGACGGCAGCTGTCATCTGCTGGAGGTGGACACCAATCTTCCCATAGGCATTCAGGATCATTTCAACTACGAGGAGCAACAGATGCCGTTCCCCGAGAACACCTCGATGTTGCTTTATACCGACGGTCTGACGGAAGCCATGTATATGGCCTCCGATGGCAGTAGGAAGCTGTTTGGTGAGGAGCGCATCCTGCACGATGTGGAAAAAAACAAGAATGCTTCGGCCATAGAGGTTGTCGATTACCTGAAACAGCATGTCACGGTGTTTGCCGACGGAACAGAACAGGGCGACGACCTCACCCTGATGTTCCTTCGTCACGGCACATCGCAAAAACATGCCTCTCATGCACCCCGTCGCATCATCATGAAGAACGAGATGACCGAAGTGAGTCGTATGCGCGGCTTCCTCTTCTCGGTATGCCGCGAACACGAAGTTGATGAGGAAACGGTGAAGACACTTAATCTCGCTGCTGAGGAGTGGGTGGCCAATGTCATCAACTATGCCTACCCGAAGGGAACACGCGGACATGTGGAAATGACGGCTGAGATTGTCAACGGGCTGCTCACGCTAACAGTCAAGGATCATGGAATCCCGTTCGACCCCACCAAGCATCAGGAAGCCGATGTGGAAGCCGATCTCGATGACCGCCCCATCGGAGGACTTGGCATCTATCTCGTGAAGAATATCATGGATACGATGACCTATCAGCGCACGTCCGATGGATACAACGTTGTGACACTAACGAAACAAATCAAGTAATACCTAATAAACGAAAACCTATGCTACCAACTGAATTTTTAGGATTTACCCTTCATGCCTGGATAACGATAGTCACCGTGCTGTCGATGTTTACCGTTCTGCTGTTCACCAAGCTGCGGGCCGACCTTGTGTTCTTGGGGGCTATAGCCATTCTCTTTGTCACTGGCGTCCTTGATGCCAAGGAGGCTTTCTCGGGATTCAGCAGTACCTCGGTGGTGATCATCGGTGTACTCTTTGTCGTTGTTGCCGGACTCACCCATACGGGTGTGCTGCAATGGATTGTGAAACATCTGTTAGGACAGCCCAAGAGCTATTTCAAGGCTGTCATCCGATTGATGCTTCCCGTGGCTGCCCTCAGCTCGTTCCTCAGTAACACCACCGTGGTTGCCCTGTTTGTGGGCATTGTCAAGATGTGGTCCAAGAAACTGAACATCTCGCCCTCCAAACTACTTATACCTTTGAGCTACGCTTCTGGCATGGGAGGCGTGTGTACGCTGATTGGAACACCGCCTAACCTGATCATATCCGGTCTTTATGCCGACAGCACCGGTACTGCCATGAATGTGCTGGCCACTACCATACCGGGCTTGTTCTGCCTCTGCATCGGCGTGCTCTCCATCATCGCCCTGCGCAAGCTCTTGCCCGACCGTCAGGCACCTGAATCGGCCTTCGAAGCCACCTCCGACTATACGGTGGAACTGCTGGTGCCCTCTGATAACAAACATATTGGCGAAACCATCGAAGAGGCGGGGTTGATGAATGTGCATGGAGGTACGCTGATAGAAATCATACACTACGATAACCGCGAGATCGTATCACCGGTGCCTGCCGATGAGTTCCTGATGGGTGGCGACCGCCTGGTGTTTGCAGGACAGATCGACGAGATGCTCGACTTGAAGAAAAGTCATGGATTCGTCAATGCCGACCACCATATCTTCACGCTCGACGAAGTAGATAAGGACCGACAGCTACGTACGGCCTATGTCACCTTTGGCAGCAGCCTCATCAACACATCAATAGGCAATTCCAACTTCGAGAAAGAGAACAATATGATTCTCGTTGCTGTGGCCCGTAGTGGCAAGCGCATCAACGAGTCACCGCGCGAGGTTGTGCTCCAGGCTGGCGACACCCTGCTCTTCGAGTGCCCGCCTCATGTCAACATCCACACCGAACGTTTCTCCTCGCAGCTGCAGTTCTTCGACAATGCGCAGGTGCCTAACATCGGGAAGAAGACGCTGGTATCTACCACCATCATGATAGCCATGGTGGTGCTGTCGGCCTTGAATGTGATTCCGCTCCTGCAATGTGCCTTCCTCGCAGCCATCGCCATGTTGGTATTCCGTTGTTGCAATGTCGACCAGGCCATGAAGGCCATCAACTGGGAGATCCTGATGGTGTTTGCGGGCTCCGTAGTGCTGGGCTTGGCCATCCAGAAGACGGGCATTGCCGAGCGCTTGGCCTTCGGTATTCTCGATGTCTGTGGCACCAACCCCATCGTGGTCATGGCCGCCATCTGTTTCGTGGGAACATTCATCACAGAATTCATCTCCAACACCGCTGCTGGAGCGATGTTCTTCCCCATTATGTACCAGGCGGCAGAGAAGTTAGGTTATGAGCCCTATCCGTTCCTCATCGCACTGATGGTAAGTGTCAGTTCCAGCTTTGCCACCCCCATCGGCTCCCCCACGCACATGCTGGTCTATGGTCCTGGCGGTTACCGGTTCAGCGACTTCATGCGCATCGGTCTGCTGATGAATCTCATCATCCTCGCTGCCAATATCCTGATTGTAAATCTCATTTATCCGCTCACTCCCCTGTAAGGGAACAATGAATAGTGAACAGTGAACAGAAACTTAAAAAGTATTACAATATGAATATCGAGATTATTGAAAAGAACGGTTCCTATTTTGGAACACTCACCGGCTGGATCGACACTGCCGTAGCCACACAATTCATCGAAGACCTGAAGCCTTTGATGAGCAAAGCCGACAAGTCTATAGAGCTGGATTGTTCCAAGTTGGACTATATCTGCAGTCTGGGGCTCCGCGGACTGCTTCAGCTGAAGAAAGAGAGTGCCGCCAAAGGTGGGAAACTGGTACTAACCCATGTTGAGGGCGAAGTGCTCAAGATCCTCACCATGACGGGTTTCATCAAACTATTTGATATTCGTCGGTAAAGAAAACACGAAAACGGTTAGAAGGCTGGTACTATTCCTTTTCTGCTACCACTTCTATCTCAACCAATGCGTTTTTGGGAAGGGTCTTCACGGCAACAGCCGAACGGGCGGGATATGGCTCGGTGAAGAATTCTGCATATACGTTGTTCATATCGGCAAAGTCGGCCATGTCTGCCAAGAACACCGTGGTCTTCACTACACTGGCCATGGTCGAACCAGCTTCCTGCAGGATGGCCTGAATGTTACTCAACGACTGGCGTGTCTGCTCCTTGATTCCACCTTCTACAAACTGTCCTGTGGAAGGATCAATGGGTATCTGACCAGAGGTGTAGATGAGGTTTCCTACTTGTATAGCCTGACTATACGGACCGATGGCTGCAGGAGCTTTTGGGGTACTAATCACTTTCTTCATATCATGTAAACTATAATAATTCGTAATAATGTGGGCAAAGTTATGAAAAATTGCGAACAATTTACTACTTTTGTACAAAATTATCAACAAGCGTGGTGCATTTGATGACAGCCAAGGAAATCATAAGCTATATGGAGTCGCTGCAGAACGAGAATCAGCGACAGGTGTTGATGGGGTTCTTCAAGAACGGACCAGGTGAGTATGGAGAGGGGGATTCGTTCTTAGGACTGAAAGTACCGCAGACAAGGGAGGTTGTGAAGGCTGCTAAGGACACACCGCTGGAGGAGATACCGGAGCTACTGATGTCGCACTGGCACGAGGTAAGGCTTTGCGGATTACTGCTGTTGGTTGCACAGTTTGAGAAGTTAGGAACAAAGCGTTTGGCAAAGGATGCGAAGGCCATAGAGAAACGGGATGAAATTCTGACACTCTATCTGAAATATGCTGAACAGGCAAACAACTGGGACTTGGTGGACTTGTCGGCGCCGAAGATCTTAGGTTCCTGGCTGTTGCTACCCACCCATTTAGGGGATGGCACGGATAACTACAAGCGACAGGTGCTGGACGAACTGGCCATGAGTGATAACCTTTGGCGGAAACGCATGAGCATGGTATGCACCTGGAAGACATCGCAACAGGGCGACCCGTCGTGGTGCCTGCGTTATGCCGAGATGCACCTGCACCACCCGCACGACCTGATGCACAAAGCCGTGGGTTGGATGTTGCGCGAAGTAGGCAAGCGTGTGTCGATGGATCTGCTGCGCGAATTCCTCCGTCAGCATGCTCACGAGATGCCTCGTACAGCCTTGCGCTATGCCATCGAGAAGATGTCGGAAACGGAACGCAAACAGTGGCTGGACTATTCTGCTGATGGCATGGAGGAGTAATCAAAGATACCTATAAAAACAAATAAAACCAATGATCATGAAAAAAACGATTTTGACCATCTGTGCGATACTCGTAGGGAGTATGGGTACCATGAATGCGCAGAAACTGCAAACAAACAATGTGGATGAGATTCTGAAGGCCATGACGCTGGAGGAGAAGGCCATGCTGGTGGTAGGCGGCAACCGACAGATTGCAACAACTGGCGACAATGGAATGATTGGCGGACATGCTCAGCGGGTGCCTGGCGCAGCCGGTGCCACACAGGCTATTCCCCGACTCGGTATTCCTTCTACAGTGCTCACCGACGGTCCTGCGGGCGTAAGAATCAACCCGCGACGCGAGAACGACCAGAATACGTATTTCTGCACGGGCTTCCCTGTGGGAACTGCTCTTGCCTGCACTTGGAACACACAACTGGTAGAGGAAGTGGGAAAGTGCATCGGTAATGAGGTACTGGAATACGGCTGTGACGTACTGCTCGCCCCAGGTATGAATATACACCGTTCACCGCTTTGCGGCAGAAACTTCGAGTATTATTCAGAAGATCCCATAGTAACGGGTAAGATTGCTGCTGCCTATGTGCGTGGCGTACAGAGTCAAGGTGTGGGTACATCGGTGAAGCACTTCGCTGGCAACTCTCAGGAGACCAACCGAATGGGGGTTGACGAGGTGATGTCACAGCGTGCCCTACGTGAGATTTACCTGAAGGGTTTCGAGATTACCGTACGCGAGGCTGCCCCCTGGACAGTGATGTCATCGTACAACCGCCTGAACGGTCCTTTTACCCAAGAGAACGGTGAATTGCTCACCACGATTCTGCGCGATGAATGGGGCTTCAACGGTATTGTGATGACCGACTGGACGGGTTTGCGCAATACGGCGGCACAGATTCAGGCGGGTAACGACTTAATGGAGCCGGGCAACGATGCACAGATCAAAGATATCGTAGATAAGGTGAAGAGCGGTGTACTGAAGGAGGCCGACCTTGATATCTGCGTGAAGCGCATCCTGCAGTATTTGGTGAAAACACCTGCCTTCCGCAACTACAAATACACGAATAAGCCAAACCTGCAAGCACATGCAGAAGTAACACGCCGCAGTGCCACCGAGGGTATGGTATTGTTGAAAAACGAAGGTCAGGCACTGCCGATTGACGGAACGAAAACCATCTCGGTGTTTGGAGTTACCTCTTATGATTTCATTGCTGGCGGAACAGGCTCGGGTGATGTGAACAAGGCACATACCATCGACCTGATACAAGGTCTCACCGAGGGCGGACTGAAGGTCAATGAGAAACTCGCCAATCTCTACAAGAGTTATCAGGCCTATCAGAACAGCATCACTGCAGCCGGTCCTTCACGAGGCGGGTGGTTCTGGGGCAAAGCTCTTCTCCCGGAGATGGCTGTGAGCCGAACCATCATCAACGTACAAGCACAAGAGTCGGATCTGGCTATTATCACCTTAGGTCGTCAGGCAGGCGAAGGCTCCGACCGTCAGGAGGAGGGTGACTTCACCCTTACGGATGTGGAGCGTCAGCTCATCACCGATGTGTGCAACGCCTTCCACCTGGCAGGTAAGTCGGTTGTGGTAGTGCTCAATATGGGTAATGTGATTGAGACCGCATCGTGGAAAGCCATGCCCGATGCCATTCTCCTTGCCTGGCAGCCAGGACAAGAGGGTGGCTATTCCGTAGCCGATGTGCTGACGGGTAAGGCCTATCCTTCGGGAAAACTCACTATGACGTGGCCTAACAACCTCATCGACCTGCCGTCGAGTGCCAGCTTCCCCAATGTTCGTCCTGCAGCAGCTTCATTCGGAAGAAGAAGAGGAAACGACAAGGTGGAGTTCCAGGATTACACCAAGCATCTGGAGGGCATCAACGTGGGCTATCGTCACTTCACCACTACCAAGGAATCGGTATCATTCCCCTTCGGTTTCGGTTTAGGCTACACCACCTTTGCCTATAGCAAGCCTGTTGTCAAAGCCACGAAAGACGGTCTTACGGCTTCCATCACCATTACCAACACGGGTAAGAGAACCGGCAAGGAAGTGGTAGAATTGTATGTCAGCGCCCCATCTGGTGGACTGGAGAAGCCCGCACGCGAACTAAAGGCCTTTGCCAAGACGCGCGAGCTCAAGCCCAACCAGAGTGAGACGCTCACCATGAAACTATCGTTATATGACCTGGCTTCGTATAACGAGGCCACACAGGCTTGGGAGACAGCTGCGGGCAAATACACTATCGGCTTTGGAGCCAGTGTAGAGGATATCCGTGCTACAGCACCTTACAACCTCTCCAAAAAGCATTCGGTGAAATGCCATGATGTGATGAAGCCCAGCATGCCCTTGTAACTACTTGCCCATTCGCTCAATGGTGTCTTGTCCGGCACCACTACCCTTATACTTGCTCTTGGTGGCATTGAAGTTATAGCGGAGGGAGATATTCAAGCGATGGTTGTTTGAACGTGTCCACTGGTTGAGGGTGTAGTAACCACAATCCAAACCTACATCCTGGTTCGTGCTCTGCAGTAGGTTGTACGCGGAGACGCGCAGACAGAGGGCATCGTTCTTCAACCAGCACTTCTGGATAGTGGCAGACACATCGCATGAAGTATAGTTGACATGCATGTTCACATAGTCGCCACGCGTCTGGTAATCGCATCCGAACTCAAACTGCCAGCTGTGCTTCAAACGGATGGTGTTGTTGAACTGCATAATGCCTAACGGTTTCTTGTAGCATACCTGACGGGTGCCTGTGGCCTCGCGGGGATCGGCCAGATCGAGCTTGGTGTCGAAACCGATGATTCCCATGGTAAGACTGGGTGACCATACACCAAAGGTGGGAGAGGCATTGGCAAAGGCGCTGTACCTGTTGATGGGTTTGTCGAGATTGATGTGTTTGATCATAATCACACCATCGTCGTTGTAGAGGAACGACCATTGGGTGAGCTGCTTCTCCATGCGCTGCCAGCTTGTGGATAAGGTTACCCACTTCCAGCGTACGTTCAGGTTCAGCTCGTGATTCTTCTGGTTCTCCAAAGTAGGATCGCCCGACTGTATGGTAAAAGCGTTGGCATAGGTAATGGCGCTGCTGAGTTGCCAATATCGGGGACGAACTGTTTTCTTACTGTAGCTAAAGGAGGTCTGCACGTTGCCGAACATCCGTGAGAAAGCGATACTGGGGAAGAGATCGTCGGTGTATCTCTTCAGATTACTCTCAGCATTGAGACGATCCCTGTAGTCGAAGCCCACATGCTCGTAGCGCAAGCCGATATTACCCTGTCCGATTTTTCCTAAGCTAAACCCATAATCGATGAAGGCAGCGATGTTCTGCTCTTTGGTCTTCGAATCGGTAGCGGGAATGGCCGTACCCGTAATGAAATAACTGGAGTTGCGGTTCACAAACGACATCTCGTTACCCACGCCAAGTACACCAATCCATAAGGGATAGGTGAGCACCAGTTTCTCGGCCACCATACGATCGGAAGTGATTGAAGTGCTGCTGATATGGTTCATTCGACCTGTGCCATAAGTCTCATCCGACCTATCATTTGTTTCCGACTTATCGGCATAGAAATCCATGTTGAGGTCGATGTTCAGCTTACCCACCTGACCATTATAATAAGTGTTGCCTTGCCAGGAATAGGGCTCTGTGCCTTTTTCCGACTCCTTACCATCGATATGGTCCTCGAACGCTCCGTTGCGATAATAGTCGGTCTTGATGTCAGCATGGTTCCTGTCGTACAGCTTATCATTATACTGCACGCGGAAACCCACGGAGTGATTATTGCTGATCTGCCAGTTGGTGCCGAAGATGTAGTTCAGACCATAACCGTGCCAATCGGAACGGAAAAAGTTATCCTGCTCCAGTTGAATAAGCTCGCTCTTGTCTTTATAGAAGCTCTGTTGTGAGGCATACGAAAAGGACGTATTGTGGCGCTCCCAGAAGTTTACTTGTCCGAAGAAATCCCATGAACGATAGCGGTAGTTGGCCTTGAAATTCGCATTGGGATCGCTCTGTCCGTAGCGTAACTGCTGATTGTTACTGGCCATGGCGGTGAAGCCGAAGCCCTCACCCTGATGCTTGATGGTGCGAATGCGTACCACAGAGGTGACCGTAGCGTCGTAGCGGGCACCAGGGTTCATATCCACTTCTACGGAAACAATCTCTTGTGAACTTAGGCGCTTCAGCTCATCCTGATCCTGCAGCTTACGACCGTTGATATAGATGAGCGGACTGCCTTTGCCGATTACCTCAATACCTTCCTTACCCTTCATCAAACCGGGGACCTTGGAAAGCATCTCATCTAAGGTGCCCGACTTCTCCAATACGGAGCCCTGTACCTGGGTAACCAATGCAGAGCCCTGCAGTTTGGTCTTAGGCAGCTGACCTTTCACCACCACTTCGTTGAGCATGGTATTGTCTTCCTTCATCTTAATAACCGAACCGCCAGCTATGTTACCATCGGAAGAGACGGCAACATACATTGTTTCATAACCAATGCTTGAGATTTTCAATATACCCTGATTCTCGGGAGTAACGAGTTTGAATTCACCATTGTCGTCAGATACTGAGCCCTGTATGAAGACAGAGTCAGGCATAGACAATAATACAACACTGACAAACGACATGGGGTTCCCGTTCTCATCAACAATCTTTCCACCAACATCAGGTGAGGTGCGCTTGGCAAATACTCCTGTAGTAAGCATTGCTGCAACCAACATCATGGCAAAACGCCTAAAATTCATTCTGTTCATAATAAGTTGTTATTATCCTAAAACTAACCTATAGACGGAGTGCACGACAAAAAAGTTGCAGGAAAGGAATAATAAAGGGAAGTTAAAGGGAAGTTAAAGGGAGGTTAAAAGGAGGTTGTATATAATAAGGTGATGATTTCTTGGCATTTTCCTGATTGTTTATTATTTTTGCAGAAGAAAAAGATCAGGAGATTCTGATCATAATCGCGACTTGTGAATGGCTTGGAAACAGAAATATCGTTGTAAGGATTGTGGATATGAGACGGAGGTGTATGAGGGGCGCGGACTGTTCCGTCAGCAGATAACAGCTATGTCGTGTCCCGACTGCCATACCATCCAGAACATCGTGGTGGGTGGTATCATTGCCGATGTGGCCCCATCGTATCGAAGCGAGGTAGGACGACTCTGTCTTCAGTGCGGCAGCGACAATATCCGGATATGGGACAAGAAGACCTGTCCGAAGTGTCAGGGCTATATGGAAGAGACTGGTGAGAAAGAATTTTGGACATAGAACAGATATGTGGAAGAGATCATTACTGATCATAACAACTATGATGATGATGAATTGTAACGGACAGACAACGGCGCCTGTGGTGAGACCAGCTACCCAGGCGGGACGTTTCTATGAGAGTGATCCCAAAGTGCTGGGACAAGAAGTGGACAGCTTGTTGGCTCGTCATGCTTCCAACAAGCCCTACGAGAACGTGGCAGCACTGATTGTGCCCCATGCGGGCTATTATTTCTCGGGTAATGTGGCGGCCTCAGCATACATGACCCTTCATCCTGAAAGGAGGTATAAGAGAATCTTTTTGTTAGGTCCCAGTCATCAGGAATGGCTCGACGGGGCATCGGTGAATACGGAGGCCGACTATTATTCCACTCCTTTGGGAAAGATAAGGGTTGACCGCCAGACCTGTCTGGAGCTGACTCATACTGACAGTATTTTCAACTACCGTCCTGAGGCGCACGACCGCGAGCACTGTCTGGAGGTTCAGCTGCCCTTCCTGCAACGATTCTACACTGTTCATTCTTCAATCAACCCTAAAGAAGTGCCACCCATCGTACCGATTATTATCTCCACCAACGACTATACCAAGCTGAAGAGGATAGCCGAGGTGCTGAAGCCTTGGTTCAACGATGAGAACCTCTTCATCATCAGTAGCGACTTCTCTCATTATCCTTCTTATGCCGATGCTTGCAAGGTAGATGCAAAGACGGGGGAGGCAGTGGCCAGCGGTGACGTGAAGAAGTTCATTACCACCATCGAAGCCAACGCCCGCAGCGGCATACGCAACCTGGCTACAAGCGCCTGCGGCGGGTTTCCCATCATCACGCTGATGCTCATGCTCGACAGTCGGTATCAGGTGAAGCACCTGCTGTATCAGAACTCTGGTGATATAGACGACCATGATCCGAACCGCGTGGTGGGTTACCATTCGTTTGCCATCCTACGAGGAGAAGGAGAAAAAGACTTCACCTTGTCTGATGAGGAGAAGCGTGCACTGAAAGAGATTGCCTATAAGAGCATCAAGGATTCACTCGACGGTAAGCGCGTGGCAAAGTTCAATGTTCAAAGATCAAAGTTCAATGAAAAATGTGGTGCCTTCGTCTCCCTTCATAAAAAGGGTCGGTTGCGTGGCTGCATCGGTCATTTCGGCGAGGATATTCCCTTGCATGAAGTAGTGGCCGAGATGGCTCGTTCAGCAGCCTTCGGGGATCCTCGCTTCGAACCCGTCACTCGGGATGAGCTGGATGATCTCGATATAGAGATCTCTGTACTTACTCCCATGCGCCGCATAAAGAGTCTTGACGAGTTCCAACTGCACAAGCATGGTATCTATATCCGCAAAGGTTATCGTAGCGGAACCTTCCTGCCCCAGGTGGCTGATGAGGTGAACTGGACGAAGGAGGAATTTGTGGGACATTGCGCACAGGACAAGGCTGGAATAGGTTGGGATGGCTGGCGCGATGCAGAACTATATGTATATGAAGCAATCGTGTTTTAAGTGGATATAGCATGTAGGTATTATCAGCAAAGAGAGGATGGGACAGTGGAGTGCTTGCTCTGTCCGCATCACTGTCGTATTGCCCATGGTAAGACGGGAAGATGCCGCAGTCGTAAGAACCACGACGGGATTCTTGTCAGTGAGGTTTACGGAAAGCCTTGTTCACTGGCCGTTGACCCCATCGAGAAGAAACCGCTCTACCATTTCCACCCTGGGACCACTTGTTTGTCGATGGCTTGCACAGGTTGTAACTTCCGTTGCCTGAACTGTCAGAACCACGATATCTCGCAGGCTGCTCCCGATGAGGTGGAGCATTACAACTTGACACCGGAGCAAATGGTTGGGCTTTGCGAGAAATACCATTGTCCGGGCATTGCCTACACCTACACGGAGCCGCTTACCTATATAGAATATGTGATGGATATTGCCCGTCTGGCGCACGAGAAAGGATTGTGGAATATTCTCGTCACGGCTGGCTATGTGAACCAAGAACCGTTAGCCGATCTCCTACCCTATCTGGATGCGGCCAATGTCGACTTGAAATCATTCAGCGATGCTATCTATCAACGCATCAGTGGCGGTCGTCTATCGGTGGTGCTCGATACGATTCTCGCCATGAAGAAGGCTGGCGTATGGATCGAGCTGACCAACCTCGTGATTCCTGGCATCAATGACGATATGGAGATGATTCGTAGGATGTGCCGATGGATAGTGGATAACGGTATGGAAGAAACACCCCTTCACTTCAGTCGTTTCTTCCCTCGCTACCGTCTGCACGACATTCCCCCTACACCTGTTCATACTTTGCACACAGCCCGGGAGATAGCTCTTGACGAAGGACTGAAGTATGTTTATTTAGGGAATGTTTGAGGAGACATGAAGAAAAATGACAATAGTTGTCGTGTTTCTCGTTTTATTTCATTATATTTGCAACGTCTTTGATATATCGGAATCAGAAAGATAACTATATAACTCTTTACAAATATGAAGGATTTTCTTTACTACACACCTACCGAAGTGGTATTCGGAGAAAAATCAGAGGAGCAGGTTGCTCAGCTGGTAAAGAAATATGGTGGCACAAAGGTGCTGGTACATTACGGTGGACAGAGTGCCGTGCGCTCAGGACTGCTTGACAAGATTTGCGGACTGCTCAAAGAGGGCGGTGTTGAATATGTAACACTGGGAGGTGTTGTGCCTAACCCCCGACTGTCGTTGGCTCAGAAGGGTATTGACATCTGTCGCAAGGAGGGTATAGATTTCATCCTCGCTGTAGGCGGCGGTAGTGTTATCGACTCGGCCAAGTGTATTGCCTATGGCGTTTGCTACGATGGGGATGTATGGGATTTCTATTTAGGAAAGGCTGAACCCACAGGAATGCTGCCCGTGGCTTCGGTGCTGACCATTCCTGCAGCAGGAAGTGAGATGAGCGAGGCGAGTGTGATTACCAATGAGGATGGTGATGTGAAACTCGGCTACTCGAACGATATGTCGCGTCCAAAGTTCGCCATCATGAATCCGCGCCGCACCTTTACCTTGCCTCCCTATCAGACGGCAGCAGGTGTGACCGATATGATGATGCACACCATGGAGCGTTACTTCACCAAGGATGATGATATGGATCTGACCACCGATCTGGCCGAGGCGGTATTGCGCCGCATGAAGACGGCCGTGTTCGAGGTACTGAAGAATCCCGAAGACTACCGTCATCGCGCCCAGATTATGTGGGGTGGCAGTGTGGCACATAACGGACTAACCGGTTGTGGTATCAGTGATGACTGGGCCACACATCAGTTAGAACATGAGCTAAGCGGTATGTTCGACGTGACACATGGTGCCGGTCTTGCCGCCATCTGGCCCAGTTGGGCTCGTTATGTGATGCATGAGAAACTGAGTCGTTTCGTGCGCTTTGCTGTGAATGTGATGGATGTGCCGAATGATTTCACCGATCCTGAGGGAACTGCCAACAAGGGCATCGAGGCAATGGAGTGTTTCTACCATGCCATCGGCATGCCTATCAACATCAAGGAGCTTATCGGTCGCGACATCACCGATGATGAGATTCGTGAGATGACCCGCAAGTGCAGTCGTGACTATACCGCCACCTGCGGTTGTCTGAAGGTGCTCCATGCCCCCGACATGGAAGCCATCTACAAAATGGCAAGGGGATAAAACATATAGGTAATGGTCTGTGGTGATTACTCACAGACCACTACCGTTTTACCGTTTTTAATATAGATACCCTTGGCGGGCGGCGTACTGAGTTGCTGTCCGGCAAGGTTGTATAATTTCGTGAAGGGTTCATTGTTCAAAGACGAAGGTGAGATGCCTGATGGATCACCTTTACTACTCTCGCCCATATACTGACCAATAAAGAAGATGGAGCCCGTTGACTGCTCATTGATGACATAGAGGAACGGACGGTTGGCGTAGAACTTGAAGTGAGGAGGATCTTGAACAGCAGAGTCTTTCATGCCAATAATGGTTACTGCCGCTGCCTCTGTACCCTCTTCATTCACCTTGATCTTCGCCACCTGCTTCATCAGGTCGATGTAGATATCCTCACAGGTACAGAAACCAGGGAATTCGGCCGTTCCGTAAATAAAGGCATTTGGCATACCCAGAGCAGACATGATATCCTCCAGATTAATATCGGTCTTCGTCTCAAAGCGGGGCAGTTTCACATCCACAATAGCCTCATCCATCCATTGGTAGTTCTGCTGCCATTTCTCGGCCGTCAGTCCGCTCAACACATCATTAACCGACTTTCCTTCATGAGGCAGCAGGATGGTCATCTGATACGCCCCGTTGCCATAGGGCATCATCAGTGCCTGGCACTCGTCGTTTTCCTTATAGAAGAGCTGTGCCTCCTGATGCATCATCGGCACAGTATTCCCCTCATTGAATACTTCGTCCTCAGTCTTGCTTTCATCGAACTTCAGTGTCCATGTACCTTTGAAATAAAGGGCATTCAACAGATAGCTGACTGCTTGAGAGTCGAACTCATCCTCCTTAAGAATCTCAGGAATCATTCCCTCCGTGTGATCATTGGCCCACTTGTTAATGACGTTCAGCGTCTCACCGTCATCGAAGTCACGACTCTCTGGTTCGGCATCATAATACTGTTTTGCCTTTTTTACGAAATCCTCTTTCAACTCATAGCCTTTCGCTTTATTGAAGTAGATGGTGTTGGCAATCATCACCTTGGTCTGCTCATCCAGACCAGGGGCCTCTGTCAACATCTTAAGACAGAAGTCGTTGATGGCATCTGCCCCGGCATCACCAAAGCCCAATACCGTATTGATCTGCTTCAGCGTCTCGCCTGCTGCCCCGTTGTTCAACATACCCAAGGCATAGGTGATGCTCAGTGGTGAAAGGATCAGACTCTCTTCGTCGCGGGCTGTGCGGAAGAGGTTGAAGGCAAAGTCGTTGTTACTTGTCACCAACTGTTTCTGCTCAGTAGTCAGTGAAATGCTTTTCGGTCCGTCGTCTGCCCACGAAACCATCGTCGTTATGACAATACTTAATAGTAGTAAAAATCTTTTCATAAGTTTATCCCTTTCATTTGATGACTGTGATAGATATTGCAAATATAGCTTTTTTTATACTGTTTCCTATCACTTAAACTTGGAAATAGCAAAAATACTGCATCGGATTAGTATTTTTTAACCCACATCGCAAAAAAACAGGAAGAAGTGATGGCTGTTTGAGAGAAAAATCATACATTTGCGCAACGAATCAATCATTCATTATAAAAAGTCTATGAAAAGAAAACTAATGACATTGTTCATGATGATGTGCCTTGGTGTAGTCAGCTGGGCACAGTCATCTGCAACTCAGCCATCCACCATTTGCAACGATGATGGCACGGTAACCTTCCAGTTCAAGAACGACAAAGCTAAGAGCGTTCAGGTAGATGTACAGTTTGCCGGCAGGCACGACATGAAGAAAGACACCAAGACGGGCTTGTGGACCGTTACCTTGGGTCCTGCTGCCCCCGACATGTACCCCTATTGTTTCGTTGTTGACGGTGTGAGCGTGATGGATCCCCAGTGCGACCAGTACTTCCCCAACGAAGGCTTCAAGAACAGTCTGCTGGACATCCCCGCCAAGACAGGTTCTCTGGCACACGACATCAAGGATGTGCCCCACGGCTCTGTAAACTATATCCATTACTACTCCAAGAGCTTAGGAGCCACTAACCAGGCCATCGTCTATCTGCCGCCAGGCTATATGCGCAACCGCGACCAGCAGTACCCCGTGTTCTACCTGATCAGTGGTACCACTGATACCGAAGAGGTGTACTACAAGGTGGGAAGAATGAACTACATTCTCGACAACCTGTTGGCTGAAGGCAAGGCTAAGGAGATGATTATCGTACTGCCTTATGGTAACCCGTCGAAGCTGCTGAGTACAGTGCCTGCAGAGGCTGGTGTTCCCCAGATGCGTTTTGGCGGAGATGTGTTCACTAAGGATGTCATCAACGACCTGATGCCCTATGTGGAGCAGCACTACCGCACCATCAACGACCGCGACCATCGGGCCATTGGTGGTTTCTCACGTGGCGGTAACCAGGGTTTGATGATCGGTCTGACCAATCTCGACAAGTTCTCTTATCTGTGCAGCTATAGCTCATTCACCTCGACAACACTGCCCGGTGGTGTATATGACAATGCCGATGATACGAACAGTAAGATTCACTTGTTCTGGTTAGGTGTGGGTACAGACGACTTTCTCTTCGGTACTGCACGCGACTACATGGAGCACCTCGACAAGAAGGGAATCCGCTCGGTGAAGGAGTTCACACACGACAAGTTCGGTCATACCTGGATGAACGCCAAGTATTTCCTCACCAAGACCATGCCACTGCTGTTCAACCCCGAGGCTTCCAAGGCAGCTTTGAAGGACAGTCAGCCCACTCCTGTTGCCACAGGTAACGAGCAGCAGCTGACACCTGCTGTAATGGGTAGATTATTCCCTCGTCCTATCACCTCTCCTGATTACCAGAAAGACGGCATCATCTTCCGTTTCAAGGCCGAGAATGCCCAGCAGGTAACCTTCTGTGCTGAGATCTTCGACAAGCCCCTGCCGATGACGAAAGACGCTGACGGTGTATGGTCGATAGAACTCAAGAAGGAGCAGTCGGCCAACCTCTTCGAGCCGTTCACCTATTATTTCTCTGTGGATGGCATGGCCGTTGCCGACCCCAACGATATGTATCTGGCACCCGTAAAGGGCTTCAAGCCCAGCATTGCCAACCATCCCTCTAACGAGTATAACTTTGCCGCTATGGGCGACATTCCTCACGGAACGGTAAGCTACAGTCGCAACAGGGCTACCTACATGCCTGCTACAGCCGACCGCAGTGAGCGCCCCGCCTTCATCCGTTTAGTACCCGGTAAGGACGACACCGTGGAGAGCTGGTTCAAGATTGGTGGTGCTGATGCCGTGGTTGACAAGCTCGTGGCCGATAAGAAGATCAAGCCCGTTATGATCATGATTGGTGAGATGCGACAGGGCGGTCAGCAGGGCATGGGTGAAGTACCTACACTCAAGGCCGATGACTTCAAGACCTGGCCTGAACGCAGAAAAGCATTGATCAAAATGTTGGAAAGTTTGTAGAAACTTAGATTATTAGAAGCAAGAAGCAAGAGGCAAGAAGCAAGAGAATACTTTAGAGATATAGGCTCTATATCATAGTACATTTCTCTTGCTTCTTGCCTCTTGCTTCTTGCTTCCTTTCTCTTGCCTCTTGCTTCTTGCCTCTATCTAACTCCTCCTCCGAAGCCACCGCCGGAGAAGCCGCCTCCGCCGCCCCATGAAACATGTCCGCCTCTACCGGAGACTCTTGCTTCACGTTCGGCCTTGCTCACGGCAGCCCGTGTCGTACTGGAATGAAGGGTGGAATAGATAGTGGGCAGTGTGAGGTTGTCAGCCATCTGTTCTGCCACATGATCCATATTGAAATAATCAGGATTGATGGCCTTCATATCCTTGATTACCTGATCGGCAATACCGAAGAGCGTGGCATATATCATATAGTCTTTCCACAGGGCCACCTCGTGAACATGTCGTTCATCCAGTAACGAGAACTCCTTGAGGAATTTCTTCAGTCCGAACAGGTTCCTCACCTCCTCACGTTCGTTCTTATAGTGATAGATGCTCGTCTTGGTATGGAGAGTCTGGATGAAGGAATCCACCACACTTTGGTTATAGGTCTTCTTCATCCACGTCTTCAGCTCCTTCGGTTCCAGGATGGTATCATTACCTGCCGCATTCTTGAAGATGTTATGCACCATCTGCATCAACTTCGGCTGCGTGTCAGCATCTTTCAGATCATGAATCACGAAGTTCTGCACGGTCCTCCCCTTATTGTCCATCGTCTTGTCGATGGTGATGGACCCCTGGTTAATCAGTTTCAGGATACAGGCCGAAAGGAGGTTGTTGTAATCAGTACCTATATATTTATAGGCGTTCTGTACATCGTTCGCCCACTGAAGATTTCCGTTGTTGGGAATGTCGCGATACCAGAGCAGATCCTTCATCACCTTCTTCCTTGCCCGCCACACGTAATAGAAATAGCCTGCAATCAGCAGGATAGGCATCAGGAAGAGGAATGCCACGAGGGCGAATAAGATGAGGAGATCCTTGCGCGATAGTTCATCAGAACCCGTCTCGATATAATCGCTGCCCTCGAAAGCCCGCTCCCGCACCTCGTTGAAAGGGCCGTTGCTGACCATGGTGGGTTTAAACAATCCCTTTTCGAACTGTGCCATCACGATCATCGCACTGCTTCTGGAGAACGGTTCGCTGCTCTCTGCCACGATATTACCACCCACAAGGTTCACATCGCCCCGGTAGCGGAAACCCCATATCCTGGTATTCTGCTCGGTGAGCAGATCAGGCAGGTGGTATGTAGCAGTATCAGTATCGAGCGTGTCCTCCTCGAGCATGATGGTCGCCTTGACATGATCAGGATACGGACTAACTCCTTCTGCCACGAACATGAAGTTGAAACCGTCGGAATCCGCATAGCCACGCACCAGGTTCGTCACCACATAGCTTGTGGTATAGACACGACTGCCACTCTTACCGAGGCCCCAGCAGAGCTCATAGCCGCCGTGTGTGGTCACCACACCGCATTTGTGCTCTTTCCAACTGCGACTCTTATCGATATCCCACTGACCGACATTCTCGAAGGTCACACCATTCTCATCGGTTACCTGCAGGTCGCGCAACTCACTCCCGTTCAGGTTACCGATCACGATATAGCACTCCGTCCCCTCCGAATCAATCTCCATTCTTCGCGTTTCAGTGATGAAAGCATCGCCGTTCTTGCTCAGTACCACGCGGATATCGAGGTCGTTGAGCTTAGGGCGTGCGAAGGTAGAGGAAGGAAACGAACAGAGCAGGAGGAGCAGGCTGAGGAAGATATTTCTGTTTCCCATGCTGTTACCTACATCCTCGGTTCCTTATTTCTTGAATGCCTCGTCGAGGTTAGGATAGCTCTTCTTCTGCTCTTCGTCGGCTTTCAGATAGTCCTTCTGACCGAAGTGAAGGATAGAAGCAACGATAGACGACGGCCACTGGCGCACCATACGGTTCATCTTGGTGGCGGTGTCGTTATAGATCATACGCGACATGCGCACATTCTCCTCATACTTCTGCACACCATCCATTACATCCTTGTAAAGATTGGCGGCCTTCAGGTCGGGATAGGCTTCACCGATGGCAATCAAACGACCCAATACCGACTGCAATGCACTCTGCTGATCAGCCACGTCGGCAGCGGAATTCACATCCTCGCCACGACGCTGACGGATCACCTCGATCAGCGTTTCCGACTCGTGCTTGGCATACTGAGCAGCACTCTTGGCCAAGGCCAACAATGCATCCCAACGGGAATTCAACTGGACCTCGATCTGACTCAAGGCGTTCTTACACATCTCATCAAGGTTCACCAACGACCTCTGGGTTGAGATAAAATAGCCAAATACCACGATGGCTAAGATAATGATAACAATTAATACTGACATAATTTTAATAATAGTTTAATAGTAATATTTCCGCAAAGATACAAAATAATTCCAAATCATTACTTTTTGTCATCAAAAAATTGTACTTTTGCAAACAATTATTCAAATTCTCATAAAGACAGTCATGAAAAGAAAAACAATTATCGCTATTCTTGCGCTGCTGTTGACAGCGCCTGTTTGGGCTCAGAGTAAGAAGAGTCCTGTCTCCTTCAACGCATACGAATGGGACTTCGGTACCATCAATGCGGCAGCAGGTGCCGTGTGCCACACCTTCATCATGCAGAACACTTCCAAGGCGCCTGTTACCATCGGAAAGTTCGTGAGTACTTGCGACTGTATCCAGGCCGTCTATCCCACCGAGGCCATCATGCCGGGTGAGAAGGCAGAGGTGCTGGTAACGCTGAATCCGACCAAGTCAACGGGCGTAAAGAACGGTAGCGTAAACCTGCGCGACGTGAACGGTATCTCTCTCGGTGCCCTTACAGTGAAAGCCATTGCCAACGAGGGTGGTGCTGTGAGCAAGTATCCGTATCAGGATACCAGTCTGTCATACGCAGAGCGTGTGGAGAACCTCATCTCGCTGCTCACCCCAGAGGAGAAGGTAGGACTGATGATGAACAAGTCGGTTTCAATCGACCGTCTGGGCATTCCTTCGTATAACTGGTGGAGCGAGGCTTGTCATGGTGTGCGCCAGAGCGACTACACCGTATTCCCCCAACCCATCGGTATGGCAGCTGCCTTCAATCCGCAGCAGGTTCGTGAGGTGTTCTCAGCCGTTTCCGATGAGGCACGTGCCAACTGGAACCGTTCCGACCATAATGTGTTCAACGTGAAGATGGGTGCTACCTATTATCCCGGCAACCCCGAGCTCACCTTCTGGTGTCCGAACGTGAATATCTTCCGTGATCCGAGATGGGGCCGTGGTCAGGAGACCTGCGGTGAGGATCCTTACCTGAATGCTGTTCTCGGTGTAGAGACTGTTCTCGGTATGCAGGGCGACAACGATAAGTATTTCAAGACACACGCCTGTGCCAAGCACTATGCCGTACACAGCGGTCCGGAACCCTTGCGCCACTCTTACAACGCAGTTGTTTCCATGCGCGACCTTTGGGAAACCTACCTCCCCGCCTTCAAGGCATTGGTAAAGAAAGGTAATGTACGTGAGGTGATGTGCGCCTATAACCGCTACGAGGGAGTGCCTTGCTGTACCAGCGACCGTCTGCTGGTGGATATCCTCCGCAACAAATGGGGCTACGATGGTATTGTGCTTACCGACTGCGATGCTATCAATAATTTCTATAATAGAGGTCAGCATGAGACACACAAGGACCCGCTGTCTGCTTCGGTTGATGCCGTTCTCAACGGTACCGACCTGGAGTGCGGTAAGGTGTTCATGGTGCTCACCGAGGCTTTGCAGAAGGGCTTGATCAAGGAGAGCACCCTGGATGGTCATCTGCGCAAGACATTGTACGGTCGTTTCGAACTGGGTATGTTCGACCCCGCTGATATGATTCCATGGGCAAACCTCAAGCCCGAGGTAATCAGCAGTGAGAAGAACGACGAGCTGGCTACTCAGGCAGCCCGCGAATCCATGGTACTGTTGGAGAACAAGGGTAACGTACTGCCCCTCTCAAAGAATATCAAGACACTGGCTGTACTCGGTCCGAATGCTGAGGACGTGGAGCTGCTGAACGGTAACTACGGCGGCACACCTACCAAAGCACACCAGCACTCACTGCTCGAAGGTATCCGTCAGGCTGTGCCCAATGCAAAGATCATCTACGAGAAGGCATGTGAGCTGAACGACGAATACACTACCGTGCATCATCTGCAGGACTTCAACGACGGTAAGGGTGTGAAGGTAGAGTTCTGGAACAACAAGGAACTGTCTGGCGAGCCTGTCAAGACCGACTACTATAACGAGCTGAACTTCTCAACCTTCGGTGCATGGGGCTTTGCTGAGGGTGTTGACAACGATAACCTCTCAGTACGCATCAGCGGTAAATATACTGCCACCTTCACCGGTGAGATGAAGTACACACTCTCTACCGATAACGGCTATGTTCTGAAGGTAAACGACGAGGTAGTGGAAGAGAACAAGGGCGGCGGTCGCCGTGGCTTTGGCGGTTTCGGTGGCTTCGGACGCCGTGGCGCTGATTACAAATCATTCCCCGTAGAGAAAGGCAAGGACTATAACGTAGTGATTGAATATGGTCGTGGCAATGGCAATTTCGCCATGCTGCGCGGTGATATCTGCGAGCGTAAGTTAGCTGACTTCACTGATCTGGCCAACGAGGTGAAGGTGGCCGACGCCATCATCATCATCGGTGGTATCTCTGCCCGCATGGAAGGTGAGGGTGGTGACAAGCAGGACATCGAACTGCCTGTAGTACAGCAACTGCTTGTCAAGGCTATGCACAAGACTGGCAAGCCCGTTATCTTTGTGAACTGTTCTGGTTCTGCCATCGCCTTCGGTAGTGTTGACGGTCAGTACGACGCCCTCCTCCAGGCTTGGTATGCTGGTCAGGGTGGTGCCAAGGCACTGGCTGATGTGATCTTCGGCGACTACAACCCGAGCGGTAAGCTGCCGGTAACCTTCTATCGTTCCAACAACGATCTGCCCGACTTCCTCGACTATAGCATGGAGAACCGTACCTATCGTTACTTCCGCGGTGAGCCGCAGTATGCTTTCGGTTATGGTATGTCATACACCTCTTTTGCTTATGGAAAGGGTAAGCTGTCAAAGAAGGCCATGAAGGAAGACGGTACTGTAACGCTGACTGTTCCTGTTACCAATACCGGTAAGCGTGCTGGTGATGAAATCGTACAGGTATATGTCAAGGCTCTTGACTATCCCGAAGCACCGATCAAGTCGCTCAAGGGCTTCCAGAAGGTGAGTATCGAACCGGGTCAGACCGCCAAGGCTGTCATCACCCTCGACGGAGAGTCGTTCGAGTACTACGACCCGTCAATCGATGAACTCTCTACCCGTCCTGGACGCTATCAGATTCTCTATGGTTCTTCTTCACTCGACAAGGACCTGCAGAGTCTTGACTTCGTGGTGAAGTAATCGTCCACGACACAGACTGTTTTACAATGGCATCAGGTCCTTCGCAACAGAGGGTATCCTCCCCCATTCTCGCTCTCCAGCAGCAACGTATGCTGCTGGAGATTGAGTATAATTGCGAGAAGGACATATTCCGCAAGCAGACCGAGACCATGGGGCTGCAGCGAAGAATCAAGCGAGGTGATGCGTGGTTTCCCCTGAAACCTGGCAAGAGCTATTACAACAGTCTGAACCAATTATGTATTGAGGTATTCCGCACAGGAGACGAGGAGATTGAACATAACTTCGAGTTCGGTCGCCCCGTCTCCTTTTTTCGTATATCGGGCCACCCCCAACCCGTGACCCATCTCAGTTTTACTGGAACGGTGAGCTATGTGGATGGGAACCGCATGGTGGTAACCGTCCCTGATGCAGCTCCTATCGCTGATGTCCTTGCCAGCACCAATCCTGTGGGCGTGCAGCTGTCGTTCGACGAGACCAGCTACAAGATGATGTTCGAGGCACTCGACCGGGTGATCAAGGCCAAGGGAAACCGGTTGTCCTATTTGCGCGACCTGTTCTACACGCCTTCGATGAAGGCCCAGCGGTTCACGTTCAGTCAGCTACGCTTCCCCTACCTGAACAAGATGCAGGAACATGCGGTGAACGAAGTGCTCTGCGCCAAGGATGTGAGCATCGTCCACGGTCCGCCGGGAACGGGTAAGACCACCACGTTGGTAGAGGCTATCTATGAGACGCTGATGCGCGAGAACCAGGTATTGGTGTGTGCGCAGAGTAATATGGCTGTCGATTGGATCAGTGAACGATTGGTCGACCGTGGTATCAACGTCTTGCGCATCGGAAACCCAAGTAAGGTCAACGATAAAATGCTGTCGTTTACTTACGAACGTAGGTTTGAGGCGCATCCCGACTACCCCGCCCTGTGGGCTATCCGTAAGACAATTCGTGAGATCAGGCAACACCGCAAACGGGGTGACGAGAAATACCACCAGAAGATTGAACGATTGAAAAGTCGGGCCACCGAACTGGAGATACGCATCAATGCGGAGCTGTTCGGTGAGGCACGTGTCATTGCCTGCACCTTGGTGGGCAGTGCCAACCGTCTGCTACAAGGTCAGAAATACGGAACCTTGTTCATCGACGAGGCGGCACAGGCCTTGGAGGCAGCCTGCTGGATTCCCATCCGGAAGGCCACCCGTGTGATTCTGGCCGGCGACCATTGTCAGCTACCACCCACCATCAAGAGTCTGGCGGCCATGCATGGCGGTCTTGACAAGACACTGATGGAGCGCATCGTGGAAAACAAACCCGATGTGGTGACCCTACTGCGGATACAATACCGCATGAACGATGAGATCATGCGCTTCTCCAGTGACTATTTCTACCACGGACAGGTGGAGAGTGCCCCTGAGGTGAAGCACCGAGGCATACTCGACTATGACGAACCCATTGAATGGATAGACACATCGGATATCGATGCGAAAGAGGAATTCATCGGTGAGACCTTCGGACGTGTGAACAAGACGGAGGCCGAACTGACAATGGCTGTCCTGGAGCGATACTTCGAAAAGATCGGTAAGCAACGCATCATAGACGAGCATATCGATGTGGGCATCATCTCTCCCTATCGGGCACAGGTACAATACCTACGGCAACAGGTGAAGAAACGCCCGTTTTTCAAGCCGTACAGGAGTCATATCAGCATCAATACCGTGGATGGCTTCCAAGGACAGGAACGGGACATCATCCTCATCTCACTGGTTCGTGCCAACGACTCAGGACAGATTGGTTTCCTGCGCGACCTTCGTCGTATGAATGTAGCCATTACCAGGGCTCGCATGAAACTGATCATCTTGGGAGATACCAGTACGCTGACTCAGCATCCCTTCTACCGGAAACTTTATCGTTTCATCGAAAAAGAGGAATAATTGTTTCAAATTGAAGAAATATTGTACGATTTTGTTTGAATCTGAAAAATTTCTTTCCTTTTTATTTGGTCGTTTCAAAGAAAAGCCATACCTTTGCAGCGATTTTAGTTAGCTTATCATCGTTTCATAATATAATTATACTTTTTTCGTTTGGCCTGACGAGATGTCACGCCAAACTTTTTTTTTGAATTATTTGGTAGTCCGCCTAAATTGTCGTAACTTCGCAGCCAAATTCAAAAGCGCATATCGATATGAACATTGAGAATAAGTTGTCAGCCTCTGTGATGGAGGCCATCAAAGCATTGTATGGACAGGATGTACCCGAGAAGATGGTACAGTTGCAAAAGACCAGAGCAGAATTCGAAGGGAACCTCACACTGGTGGTATTTCCCTTCCTGAAACTCTCAAGGAAGAGTCCGGAAGCAACAGCACAGGAAATCGGCGAATGGCTGAAAGCAAATATCGCTGAGGTAGCCGACTTCAACGTGGTTAAGGGATTCCTTAACCTCATCATTTCGCAAACGGCATGGCTGGATCTGCTGAACACCATTGATGCCGATCCGCATTATGGAGAGAAAGCGGCCACGGAAGATTCTCCGTTGGTCATGATTGAATACTCTTCTCCCAACACCAATAAACCCCTTCACTTAGGACATGTACGCAACAACCTCCTTGGGTGGTCGCTGGCACAGATCATGGCTGCCAACGGTAACAAGGTGGTGAAGACCAACATCGTGAACGACCGCGGTATTCATATCTGTAAGTCGATGCTGGCCTGGCTGAAATGGGGCAACGGTGAGACTCCTGAGAGCAGCGGAAAGAAAGGCGATCACCTGATTGGCGACTACTATGTGCTCTTCGACAAGCACTACCGTGAGGAGGTTAAGGAACTCATGGCTCAGGGCATGGATGAGGAGAAAGCCAAGGCCGAGGCTCCGCTTATCAAAGAAGCTCATGAGATGCTTGTGAAGTGGGAGCAGAACGACCCCGAGGTGCGTGCCTTGTGGGAGAAGATGAACAACTGGGTATATGCAGGTTTCGATGAGACTTACAAGAAACTCGGTGTGAGCTTCGATAAGATCTATTACGAGAGTCAGACTTATCTGAAAGGAAAGGCAAAGGTGGAGGAAGGACTGGCCAAAGGTCTTTTCGAGCGCCATGAAGATAATAGTGTGTGGGCCGACCTCACCAACGAGGGACTCGACAAGAAGCTGCTGCTCCGTTCCGATGGTACCAGCGTGTATATGACACAGGATATCGGTACTGCCGAGATGCGTTTCAACGACTACCCCATCGATAAGATGATCTATGTGGTGGGTAACGAACAGAACTACCACTTCCAGGTACTCTCCATCCTGCTCGACCGCTTAGGATTCAAGTGGGGCAAGGAGCTCGTACACTTCTCTTACGGTATGGTGGAACTGCCCAACGGTAAGATGAAGAGTCGTGAGGGTACCGTGGTGGATGCCGACGACCTGATGCAGCTGATGGTGGACGATGCCCTGAAGACATCCATCGAACTGGGTAAGTTCGCCGATATGAGCGAGGAGGAGCGCAACGAAATTGCCAACATCGTGGGTATGGGCGCCCTGAAATACTTCATCCTGAAGGTGGATGCTCGGAAGAACATGCTCTTCAATCCTGAAGAGAGCATCGACTTCAACGGCAACACAGGACCGTTCATCCAATACACCCATGCTCGCATCCGCAGCATCCTAAGAAAAGCAGATAACAACAACTGTCAACTGTCAACTGTCAACTGTCAACTATCTCCGAAGGAGGTAGAGCTTATCCAGAAGATGAGCGAATATGGTGCAGCCGTAGAACAGGCTGGCAAGGATTATTCGCCCAGTGGCATTGCTAACTACTGCTACGAGCTGACGAAGGTGTTCAACCAGTTCTACCACGACTACAGCATCCTCAATGAGCCGGATGAGCAGAAGAAACAAGTCCGCCTCATCCTTGCCCGCAACGTGGCCAAGATCATCAAGAACGGTATGGCCCTGCTGGGTATCGAGGTGCCGGAACGAATGTAGGCCACCCCCGACCCCTCCATAGGGAGGGGAGAAGCGAAAATGACATACCCGTATCAAACTGCAAATGAGGAATATGAAATCCTCAAGGCCTTTACCAAACAGAATAGGAGCAAGCCTACAGAAGCAGAATCGCTCTTGTGGAAATTCCTGCAAAACAGGCAGTCAGGACATAAGTTTAGGAGGCAGCACATTATCAAAGACTACATCGTTGACTTTGTTTGTCTTCATCAGAAAATCGTCATTGAGGTTGATGGGGAATACCATCTCCAAGAAGGACAAATGATCAAAGATACACAACGGACTGAGGATTTGAGATTACAAGGATTCAAAGTCATTAGATTTACAAACGAAGAGGTCCTTTTCAATTCCGAGGCTGTTTTCACAACAATAAAAGAACAACTCATGTCAAACGAACAAACGATCAATAACGAGCTCCCTTCTCCCCTCCCTATGGAGGGGTCGGGGGTGGCTCCAGGACTGCCCTTACCTTTAGAGGTAAGTGCTTCAGCGTGGGCTGTTGATGCTGCCTGCAGTGGCAACCCAGGCATGATGGAATACCAAGGCATTGACCTTGCTACGGGTCAGCAGGTATTCCATTACGGTCCGGTATTTGGCACCAACAACATCGGGGAGTTCCTGGCCATCGTTCATGCACTGGCCTTACAACAGCAGATGGGAATCTGCAAGACCATCTATAGCGACAGCTACAATGCCATTCTTTGGGTAAACAAAAAGCGTTGTAAGACCACCCTTCCCCGCAATCCCGAAACAGAGCAGCTGCACCAAGTGATCGCCCGCGCCGAGAACTGGCTCCGCACCCATACCTTCCACAACCCCATCGTCAAATGGGAAACCGCCCAATGGGGCGAGATTCCCGCTGATTTCGGAAGAAAATAACAACAATACGATTTACTCGATTTCTGCATGAAAAGAATTACAACCATCTTGATGAGTCTGCTTTTGGCTCTCTGCGCCCATGCTCAGCTAAAAGACTTTGTGATTCTTGGCGGAGAGTTGAGTAATTCAGCTGCTACGTCAGTCGGTGATATCGACGAGGTACTGCCACGCATGAAACAGTTAGGACTGAACACCGTGCTCGTACCGGTCTATTGGGAACTGATGGAGCCCATGGAAGGTCAGATGGATTTCACGCTTATCGACCGGACCATCGATGTGGCTCGCCAACAAGGACTGAAGATTGTACCTCTCTGGTTCGGAGCATGGAAGAATTCCATGTCGTGCTATGCACCAGAGTGGTTCAAACGCGACGTGAAACGGTTTCCAAGGGCGATGACAGCCGAAGGAAAGCCACTGGAGATTGCCTCATGTTTCAGCGACAATGTACTGCAGGCCGACCAGAAGGCATTCTCTGCACTGATGCAGCATATCGCCCAAAAAGACCCTCAGCGCGAGGTGGTGATCATGATTCAGATAGAGAACGAGATTGGCATGCTGGAATCGGCACGCGACCACTCGCCATTAGCAGAGAAAGCTCATCAGCAGTCGGTTCCCAAAGCCTTACTCAAAGCACTAAACATCAAGAAGCAAGGATCATGGAGTGAAGTGTTCGGCACAGATGACTATGCCGACGAGAAGTTCATGGCCTGGCACTATGCCTGCTATGTGGAACAGCTGGCGCAGACTGTCAGACGCATCCACGACATCCCCATCTATGTGAATGCCGCGATGAACAGTCGGGGGCGCAAACCTGGCGAATACCCGTCAGCCGGTCCGTTGGCTCACCTTGCAGACATCTGGAAAGCAGGTGCTCCGAGTATAGACATCCTCGCCCCTGATATCTACGATACAGGCTTCAAGTCATGGGCTTCACAATATGCCATGCCCTTACGTCCACAAGATGGAGGAAGCATCAAGAACCGACTCTTCATTCCTGAGAGCCGATGCTGTGAGAACAGCGGTGTGCGTGCCCTTTATGTCTTCGGCGAACACCAGGCATTAGGCTTCAGTCCTTTTGCTATCGACCAAGCCTCTGATCACGAATCCGAAACGGTAACGAAAGCCTACGACCTGCTTTCGCAAGTATTCCATCTCTCTTCCTATAAAAAGATTGGCGATGGCTCCTGGGGATTACTCTTCGACCAAGACGATCAAGAACGAATCATCGACGACAAGGGAGTCGTAATGACTTGCCGCCATTATTTCACGCTACCATGGGATTCACGCGCCACCGATGGTTCCACTTGGCCAGAAGGCGGTGCCATGCTTATCCGTCTTGGCAAGTATGAATACCTATTGGCTGGCAGTGGGGTGGTCATCGATTTTAAGACATCCACAGAGAAGCAACAGGACGTATCGAAACAATTAGGCGAGGATGGCTTTGCCGAAGCTGGAGGAGAACGCACAAAGTCCAATGCCTCAACTACCAAGTTCAGAGGAGCCCGTCTCGGTCTGCTGTCAGTTGATGAAGTCTCCATCTCCTCTGACGGCACCATGCACTATCTCCGCCGTCATAATGGCGACCAGACCCACCAAGGTCGTCATGCCCGCATCAGCGTGGGTGAGTGGAAAATTCTCCACATCAAGCTCTATACTTATTAAGTCTTCCCAACACGCAGTTCCTTCACGCTTATGAGCTCTGCCTAATGTCAAGAAGCACCCATCATGTCACAACTGGCAGATGGGTGGTTCTTGTTTTCTATCTTTCCTCTTCCTGAATAAAACCGATACGGCAGCGAGGTTTAGTGTCGGCAGGCCTCGGACAATCGTTTTCATGCTTTACATATCATTACAAATAGTTTGTCATTCGTTTCCATGCATTCTTTCGTGTACTATTTCTTTTGGTAGTTTGCGTAAAATTGTTTATCTTTACACTCATAAACAAAAAGAATGGAAATGAAACGAATTGCTTTCTTCGCTTTGACCCTTTGCATCCTTGTTTCCTGCGGAACAAGACGGGAGTATAAAGATGCCCTGTTGCGGGCAGAGACAGTCATGGACGAACACCCTGACTCTGCCCTGCTGATCCTCGACAGCTTGGGACAGCACGAGACTGAGTTCTCCCGCCACTTCCGCATGCAGTATCAGCTGCATCGGCAGAACGCAGTGAACAAGACCAGCGACAAGTTCACTTCCGATTCCCTTTGCCAGGTGCTTGTTAGCTACTTCGACCGCCACGGCACCGTTAACGAGCGCGTACTCGCCCATTACCTTCTGGGCCGTGCCTACACGGATATGGGAGAAGCACCGATGGCTATCAGCAAATATCAGGACGCCATCGATGCGGCAGATACAACAGTAGCCAATTTCAACTACCGTACCTTGAGTAATGTCTATGCACAAAAGGCAGATCTATACCATTACCAATTTCTCTTGACTAATGAAATAGAAGCTAGGAAAAAAGCAAGTCATTATGCTTTCCGTGCCAATCAGCCTTTATGGGGTATATTTAATCAGGATGTTTCTGCAGGAGCTTATATTTTGTTAAACAAGAAAGATAGTGCCGAGCTCATTCTCAAATCTGCTATAGAACAATATCGTAAATATGGTTATACCCAACGAGCATTATTCTCTTCAAAAGTATTGATGCACCTTTATACCGACCCACCCCAGCGTTTGGCAGAGGCCAAGGTCTTGATGGATAAGTTTGAAGCTGAATCAGAGTTATTCGATGAGCACCACGAACTCCCACCCTCACAACATCAGTACTATTATTATAAAGGTAAGTACTATGAGGGAATTAACAGGCTCGATTCCGCAGAGTATTACTACCGTAAGATCCATCGGCCAAAAATGTCTTTCCTTGATCAAGATCCAATGTATAAAGGCCTTTTAAGCGTCTTCGCCAAGCATCATCAGGCAGATTCCATTGCCAAATACGCCCAGTTATACTGCATGGCCAACGACTCCTCCATTGCCCTCAAAGACCGAGAAACTGTAGCCCAGATGACAGCAACCTACAACTACAACCGTCTGCAAAAGGAGGCACATAAAAATGAGATTAAAGCCTACAAGAGACTGATGGGGCTTATCATCTCTATTGTACTAATAGCCATTGGTTGCTCCGCATCTTTCCTGTTGTGGAGAAAGAATCGGGAGAAGATGAACCAGCTAAAAACGGAACTGGCAGATACCACCTTTGAATACGAAGAGAACCTGCATAAACTGCAACAGTTGGAATTAAGCCAACGAGAAGTAATATCCGCTTTCCACCTGAAACTCTCAGAATCGCAAGGCGAGATCGCTCATATTAATCAGGAATACGAGGACGAGAAAGCATGTCTGTTAGATGAGAACAAAGAGTTACAAAAACGAATAGAACAACTCCAACAGGAAAAGTCCATCTCCAAACATTTGGCAGTTGCCGCCGCATTTGCCGAGGACCCCATTGTAAAGCGAATCCGCGAAATCTCAAGAAAACCACTATCTCCTGTAACAGAAGATGAATGGAAGGAACTGACAAACGTCTTTGCCAATACCTACACGGAGCTGTATCGCGATCTATGTCTGTATTGCAACACCCCTCAAAACATCCGTGTCTGTATCTTGACGATTCTAGGCGTTGGTAACAATGAGCAAGCAAATATGCTGGATATCACAAGCCCGAGGGTATCCAATACCAAATCAGCTCTTAACAAAACCCTCTTTAACGAGCCATCCTCCCGCACACTTAACAAGAATCTGACCATTAAGTATAATACAATGCCTAGTTTGTAATTCCGAATTATTGGTTTCTATGCTAAAAAAAGAACTTTTAGATATTTCCATTCCCAATGTCCAAAAATGCCGATTCCATCGGCATTTTACCCCCACCGTTAACATATTTAACATTTCGATATGAACTTTGATGAATTAATAGGCCTCCAATTATTTGCAAAATAATCTTGATTGTTATAGCTTTGCGGCAATAACTCAAAACAATAAAGCTATGACAAAGAAGAGTTTTATTATTTCGTTACTGACAGCCATGTTGTCACTTTGCTGTGGTGGCGTTTATGCCAACCCTGACATGATTGATTTGGGAGTAGGAGTTGTGGATCCTGAAAATGGAAGTCTTGGGGGACAAAAGATACCCATTACTATTCCCGAGATCAGCCTTGAGGATCACACATTGTTCTTTTACACTCCTTGTGACGGTTGTACTTTGCGTTTGTTGGATGAGAACGAAAACGTGGTGTTCTCCACAGTTATCACTACTGGTGCAACCAGCTTGGTTTTACCCTCTACTCTTTCTGGAGAATATGAAATCCAGATTATCCAAGGCAACATCTGTTTCTACGGGTACATAAATCTGTAAAGCAACATTATTCATTACGGAATGGGAAGCATGAAGTTTCCCATTCCTATTAAATTAATCGTTACTACCTATGAAAAGAAGTATAATTATAATCAGTCTTTGCGCCCTTGCCCTTTCTGCAAGTGCACAGTTTAAGGTTCAGAGTAGTGGAACGTACTTTGTCAGTTGCAACACTGGCGGGAAAAGCGGAATAACCGTATCTGCAATAAGTAATAACAATAACTCAACAGTTACAGGAGGTCAGTTCACTGCCGTTGCATCAACTAAGGCTGTAGGTATACAGGGTATTGGCAACAGTGCTACTACCAGTATCGGTGTATTGGGGACAGCCAGTTCAGATTCTGGAACCAAATCTATAGGCATCTTGGGTGGTATCTATCAGAGTATTATCTCCACAGGTGCAGCTGTCTACGGCACGGTTTATAACGACATGGGCACTGGCTTATCCACGGGTGATAAATACGCAGGTTTCTTCCGTGGCAACGTAAAGGCTACGGGCAGCATCGTTGCAGGCTCCACTATTCAGGGAGCCCTCCTTGGTGAATCGGCCAGTTCATCAAACTCATCAGAGGGCGGTCAATCGCTAAGGGGCATATCTATGGCCAACAATCTGTCAGGTCTCAATGTCACCACCTACCAGAAGGAGCGGCCTGCTATGCCCGTGGAAGAAGAAACCATTTTCGACCCTGATGGAGATTCATCCAAAGTAATGGAAACACCAGAACCTGACATCATAGACGAGCAGTTCTACACAAAGAGCCACTATGCACTTGATGCAGATAAACTTGAAGAGGTCTTCCCCGACCTGGTGTATGTGAACAAGGACGGCAGCAAGGTAATCAATTATGTGGAGATGATCCCGCTGCTGGTACAAAGCATAAACGAGTTGAATGAGAAGATTGAGGTTCTGCAAGGGCAGTCATCATCAGGAAGAGCCAAGGCTGCAGTCCGCAGCACAACTGTCATTGATGGTTCGTCTATCAGCCAGAACAAGCTATACCAGAACACTCCGAACCCGTTCAAGGAAAAAACCACCATCCACTTCACTTTGGCCGACGATGCCAGAGATGCCTACATCTGCATCTTCGACATGACGGGCAAACCCGTCAAGAAACTGCCCGTATCATCGGGTATGGACAGCGTCTCCTTTAGAGGTTATGAAATCGGCGAGGGCATGTTCCTCTACTCTCTGATTGTCAACGGACAGGAGATTGATACGAAGAGGATGATAATTAGGAAGTAGTTATGAAAAAGAGTTTGTTTATTATCTTGACGAGTTTTTGTTTTTATAACAATATCTTAGCTCAGGTATCCGCTGAATCAAGTTATTTCAAGTTAGATTCCGAAAAAGGCGGAGAAATAGAATATATATTATTATCTCGCCATCATGATTGTGATTCAATAGTTCTTGATTCCAGTAGAACCATTGAGGGATTGGCGCTATCAGGGACAATCATTCTACCAACTCCGAAAAGTTTTGTCAGAGTTCTACTTCAAGACAAAAATGGTAAAGAATATACTGTTCTTGAAACGAGTAGAATCTACAATGATGTAGATACAATGTCATTATATGACTATTGCGAGGAGACAAAATATCTTCCTCATATTAATCCGTGTTTATTACGTATTTATATGGACAATGCTATTGTAGAATTAGAACGAGTCGCACTTCAGATTTCCAAAAAGAAATCTGAAGTGCCTTATAGTGAAAGAGAATACCAGAATCTGTTAAAAGCAAACAGGCTCAAACAGATAGAGTTTATTGCAAATAATATCAATGAAAACAACAAAAGACACCATAGATTATGGCGAGCAGAGGCAACAGAAATGTCATTACTACCATGGGAAGACAAGAAAAAGATTCTTGGCATGGACGGGCGGTGCTTTCCCTTAGGATTTGAATATTATTCAACAGGCATTTTTGAAATAGGTGAAGTAGAAACAGGACGTACAGAATTAATGTCAACTTATAATTCTTCTTATGTGGACTCTTTTGATTGGAGAAACCGACATGGGATTAATTGGATGACATCGGTAAAACATCAAAGCACAGGAAGTAGTTGCTGGGCATTTACTGCTGTAGGCGTAACGGAAGCACTGGTTAATCTATATTATAACGATAAAATTGATTATGATCTGTCTGAGCAAGAAGTGATTTCCTGTTCTGGATGCGGGAGCAATGGGGGTGGAGGATATGAAGACAGCGCACTTACCTGGATTTCAAACCATGGTGTTTCTGAAGAAATATCATTCCCTTTTTCCAATTCCGACGAACCGTGCAGTAACAAACAGAGTTTTAGTGAGTCAATAACCATGAACGGTACTTCATCTGTTCTTGATCATACCATCAACAATAATGATTCCGTGAAAAAGGCATTAATAAAATACGGACCTTTAACTTCAGGGTATATGTATATTAATGATAATTATCATGGACATGCGATGGTACTTGTTGGATATGCTACCCTTCATGAAGGCGATACAATACGTTATTTTGGAAGTTATTACCAGAGTCCCAACAATTTTGATGTCATTTCAAGTGGAGATGGTAGGATCGGCAAGACATACTGGATCTTTAAAAACAGCTATGGTACAGATAAGTATTACGATCATAAGGGTTATTCCTATGTATTATTCAATGACCAATCATGCTTTAGGACTCCATCTTATGCAAAAGTGCCTATATCATCACTATTATATTCCGATACAGATATCAATATTACTGACAATGACGGTGACGGCTTGTATTTCTGGGGGCTTGGTCCTAAACCTTCACATTGCCCCTCGTGGGTTCCTGACACACCTGACGGAGATGACTCGAACATTAACTATGGTTCTCTTGACGATTATGGTAACCTAGATGTTTTGCCCGCAGGTATTACCATCAAAACACCTGTGACCTACTCATCCAATAGTTCAACTTCATATCGAATAGGTATCGTGAATGGAGGAAAACTGACAATTACGGGGACTACCACGCTGACAGGAAACGGTAGGATAAGGGTATGCGAAGGTGGAATACTGGAAATTGACGGTGGTACGCTTCAGGATGCTGACATCACCATGGTCCCAGGTTGCACAGTAATCATAAAGAATGGCGGCAAGATCAACATGGCCTCGGGTAAGGACTTTGAGGCTCCGTTAGGTGTTGATGTCAATATTTTGAGTGGGGAAATCAATTAATTAACTCCACTTTCATAATATCGTATCTTTTTTTTTCATATCTTTGCACTGATTATTAATATACAACATTTATGATGGAAATAATAAACATAATAAACAAGAGAATGACGGTATTCATGATGTGTCTTTCCGCACTGACGTATGCCGCAGCCCAGAATGTAACAATCGACGGTTTGAAATACTACTTGTACCCTGAAACCCATGAGGCAGCAATAGACAACGGGAATACATGGACAGGTGAATTAGAGCTCCCATCGGAGATCAGTTACGATGGAGAAACCTATATAGTGAAAGGTATTGCTCACATGGCATTTCGTTTCAGTAAGGAGTTGACAAGGATAAAGATACCCAAGACGATAGACCAAGTTGTTCATCATGTTCTTACTGACGATCCGAATATTGCAGGAGAAGCTTCATCTGACTGCATGAATCCTTTTGATGGTTGTACCGCTCTCGAATCCATCGAGGTGGAGGAGGAAAACCCGATCATGCGTTCTATCGGAGGAATACTTTTCAATAAGGACGGAACGAGACTGTACGCTTGTCCAGGAGGGATGAAGGCGGAATCGTATGCCGTGCCAGATGGTGTAACATGGATAGGATTTGGTGCCTTCTCATCTATTGAGAACCTTGTTTCTATTGAATTGCCTGCTTCTGTCAGTGAGTTATGTGGTGGCTGTTTTGGTGGTTGCAGCAGACTAGAGACAGTGACTCTTCCAGAGGGTATAACTTATCTTGGGGCATACATGTTCAGGGATTGTTCCAGTCTGAAATCGATTGAGATTCCGAAAGGTGTGAAGAACATTGGTGAGCAAGCCTTCTTCGGCTGTACTTCCTTGAAGGTAATAGACATACCAGCAAACGTTACTTTCATTGGTTCCTTGTCATTTATGAATTGTTCATTGGATGCTTTGGTTATAAGAGGTGTCCTTGACAATCGAAATATAAACAGGTCTCTATTTGCAGGTATGAACGGGCAGACAACACTATATGTCGAGACATCGGAGATTGACCGATACAAAGAGGTGTTCTCTGGGAAAATCCTCGCTCTGGATGAATACCAAACCGGCATACAGGCACCCACATCATCACAAGATTATGCTGGTTATATCTACGATCTCAGCGGTCGCAGAGTGCAAGGCACGCCAAAGAAGGGAGTGTATATACAAGGGGGGAAGAAGGTCGTGATAAGTGGACAGCAATAACAATTATATATAGTTATATGAAACACAGCATCAAGGAGGATGCAACTTACAACAGGGAGGTGCCGCTACCAGTGAAGTATGACAAGACGCACGAAGACAGGAACTGCCTGCTGATTACTAATGATGAGTAGGGCACGGGAGAGGGTGTTTTTGTGGTGCCAGCGTGGAAGTGGTTGATGGAGGTGTGAGGGCATCTAAAGGATGCCGGAACTACGGAGGAACGGAAATACGGAACTAAGGAATGATAAAAATAATGGACAAAGGGGTTGTATTGAACAAAAATTTAAAAGTAAACGATACCATATATGTGGGTGAACATACATTTGGGTGTGGTCACAAAGTACCTGTTTTTGAAGTTAATACTATACATGGATTGAATCAATTAATTGGACATGTCAAATTCAATAACCGGCAATATGGTAATGTGTATTATCGGGGTGAATGCCATCTACATGACAATTTAAATCCATCGTTTATAAGGGGTAAAAAGAATTATTCAAAGGCAGAGCAGAAGTTAATTGCTTATATGGATGACGTTTTGACTGATGATGAATTGTTCAAGAACCTTAAACTTTCAAAGACAGGAGATTTGAAACGAAATAAACATAAGATAGAAGGTGTACTGCAACACTATGGTGTGCCCACAAGGTATATTGATGTGGTCGACAACCATTGGATTGCACTCTGGATGGGGTTGTACAAGTGCAAAAAATATTCCATTCTGCAGACCTATTACCATTATGAAAAGCGTATTATTCCATTTGAGGAGTTTGCTACCAAGGGGCCATTGGAAGATAAAGAATTCTATCAATACATTCTATTAATAGGTACACCCTATGGGGAATCTCTGAAAAAGGATGGTGTGTATGAATCGGAGAACTATATTGAAGTTGATCTCAGAGATGCACTACCCTCCATTTTTTTGCGTCCTCATGCCCAGCATGGAATTGTGTTGAGAAAGAAAATCCATGAAGATCGCAGTTACGACTATAACATGGCAACTGATGTGTTAGGAATTCTGCGTGCGAGAATTGACAAAGTTTCTGATTGGCTTGGTAATGGGACCCTCCTTACCCAAGATAATCTTTTTCCATCTCCAGCCTATGACACAGGTTACGGATTGCTTCTTTCTAAAAGCGAACTTTTGGATAGGGAAGAGTTCTCAATTGCAAAATATGTTTAAGATGGGGTTAGAATATGAAGAAGTGTGACCTACATGTACATACTATAAAGGGCGTTTCGGATAGTGCGTTTGATTTTAGCATGGATGTGCTAAAAGGGTATGTTCGTATATTGAATATAGATGTGATTGCGATAACTAATCATAATTTATTTGATTATGGTAATTACATGGCTATAGTAAAAGAACTGACTCCTACTACTGTGCTACCTGGCATAGAGGTTGACCTGGAGGGAGGTCATATACTCTTGATTGCCAATAACGACGGGGATATCATGGAGTTTATCTCTAAATGTGCTGCAGTGAATGAAAAGATAAAAACAGCCCAAGACACTCTTACATTACAAGAGTTTCAAAACATTTTTACGGATTTAAGCAAATATCTTCTTATCCCTCATTACGATAAATCGCCAGAACTTCCTAAGCCTATTATAGAAGCCCTTGGTGAGTATATTTTCGCCGGTGAAGTTTCGAGCGTAAAGAAATTCCTCTTTATGCAAAAGAATGCAGAAGAGAGATTGACTCCTGTACTATTCAGTGATTTCCGGTTTAAACAAGGTGTAACGCCATCAGACTACCCCATACGCCAAACATTCCTTGAAGTAAATGAAGTTGACGTTGCATCATTAAAGTTGTGTTTGAGAGACAAAACCAAGGTGAAATTGTCCGAGAAGGATGGAAATAACTTGTTCCAGATATTCAATAATGGACAAATGATTTCTACAGGGTTAAATATCATGTATGGTAAGAGATCTACAGGAAAGAGCTATACCATGAATAAAATACATGAAATTTACGGTAACAGGGCCAAGTACATTAAGCAATTTGAGTTGCTAAATAATGGAAGAGAATTTGGGGCTGACCAATTGTTTGGTGATGACAAGGTGAAAATGGAAAGTAAAGTGGCTGAATATATGAAGCCATTTAAAGATGTTGTAGACGACATAGTGTTGCAGCCAACCGCGCATAGTGATGAAAACAAAATTGAAGAGTATCTTTCATGTTTACTAAAAAAAGCAGAAATGGAGAATCAAAAGGATCTTTTCTCCAAGACTGCATTATACGAAGAGAGTACTTTCTCAACTAAGGATACAGAAGAGCTGGAGAATTTGATAGATGCAACATTGTGCTTAATAGAAACAACGCAGTTCCGGGCTATTGTTGATCAACATGTCAGCATGGACTCCCTTAAAAGTTTACTGAAAGCGCTGGTTGAATTGTTGTGGAAAACTATTTTCGAAAACGACCAGAAGGGTTTAGCCAATTCTATTATTGAGAGTGTAAAGAATGAATTGCAACTATATTCACCCATCCCTCAGGTCCCTGAGATTAATATATATGATATGGCGCTTCGAGAAGTGAAGAGAAAGAAATTTGAAGAAATTGTTAATGCCATAAAAAAACCATCCGTAATCTTTACGGAACCCAAGGGAACTTTCACGATAAGAATAAGTAAGAATCCGTATCAGAATGTTTCTGATATAAAAAGACGTGGTGGTATATCCACATCTCTTCATGATTGTTATGATTTATATGATAGTCCTGTGGATTTTTTGTGTAAATTGAAAGATTACGGAGTAGATAGTTCATTACTGCATAAAGCATTTGTAGGTATAGATTATAAAGTTATGAACAGTGATGGACTAGAAGTATCAGGTGGTGAGCGATCGGAGTTTATATTTATTCAGCGAATACAGGATGCTCAACTATACGATATTTTGTTGATTGATGAGCCTGAATCATCATTTGACAATGTATTCCTTAGTGACCAGATTAATGGATTCATTAAGAATATGGCCAGTGTCATGCCAGTCATTGTTTCAACTCATAACAGTACTATAGGAAAGTCTATAAAGCCAAATTACGTCATATATGCTGAGAAGAAGATAGAAAATGGCGAACGAGTCTTTAGACTTTATAGCGGGTATCCTGATGCCAAGAAATTGGTAACAGTGAATGGTGATGAAATAGATAATTTTGATGTTACAATTACCAGTCTAGAAGCTGGAGAGAAAATATACAAAGAAAGGAGTGGAATGTATGAAGAACTTAAAAATAGAAAGTAATATAGGTCTTTTCCTTAGAGGAACCGAGTGGGTGGATGTGGTAAACATCACTAAAGAGGATTTGCTAGCACTGGTGAAGTCTGCTCTAGATGATGAGGATTTTGAAGTAGATCCATATGATGAAAGGATGCTTCCAAATCCTGCCCAAAAGATTGTCTATAAACATGTTAGCCAGCAGTTGAAAGATATACATGATCGCAGAGAAGAGTTCATAGAAAGACGAAGAAGTATCTATAAAGAGTCTTATGATAAGTATTGTCAGGAATAAGTTTTCCCCATTTACGATATATGATATTTAGTGGAAATGAAATAGGATGAACGCTAGATGATAAGATACAAGGAAGTGATGGAGTTAACGGAGCGCAAGCATCGTAAGCCTTCCAAATACTATCTGGAAGAGAAACTAATGTTTCATTTCATATACCATAACAAGAAATTGTATAATGCTGGCAGTTTGAAGCCTGAACATAAAAGACTATGAGATCGTTTGTTTTAATTGTGTCCATTGGATCTGTGATAGTTCTCTGATACATCTGATAAGAGAGTTATATCTGCAAAGCATCTTAGTCATAAGTATGCTGTCAAGATCAAGGCAGAGGTGGGAAAACTGACTAATCCGAGTCACAATTGCAAAAAAGACATAAAAATACTCTTCTTCTATCTCAAGTTGATGAATATTTCGTATCTTTGTATTTAATATTAGATTAATATAATATTGAAATAATATGGCATTGAATTTACAAGCGTCACAGCAGGATTTAAAGGGAATCTTCGGGACTGGCGACAGATTTATCATACCGAGTTATCAACGACCCTATTCATGGGAGTATGACCAATGTTCGCAGTTATTCTCGGATATAGTAGAGGCTTTTGAAGGCAGGAAGGAGTTTTTTGTAGGGAACATTCTTATGGCCAAGAGTCCCGTGGAGAAAAATCGCCCTAGAGTGGTTGATGGACAGCAAAGATTATTGACCATCTGGTTGATGTTCAAGGTGATGTATCTGCTTTATCCTGGGCTAAATGATCTAAAAAAGGTCGTTGCAGTGCCTGCCCGTGAAGGTGATAAGACGTATCCTAAAATAGTATCAGAAGTCTTTGAGACAGATGACCCGAAAGACATTCCCTACATTCATGAAATGACACTGCAGCAACTTGAAATGGAGTATAATAATGCACTTGATAAAAAAGGAAATATTAGAGAGGATATTATAAAAAGCAGAATCAAGATCAATCTATTCTATTTGTACAATTGGATACTTGCTAAGCGCAATGAGTATGATGATGAAAAAATGAAGGATTTCATCTTCTTTGTGTTGGACAATGTGTCTGTACTTCCTATAGAGTTAACGGGTACAGATATGGAAGATGCAAGTGACCGGGCATTGGTGATTTTCGAAACACTGAATAATCGAGGCATGGACTTGGAAGATGCCGATATTTTTAAGGAACGCCTTTACAGGAAAGCAGTGAGCGTAAAGGAGAAGGATATGTTTATACAGAATTGGACTGACTTGAAATCTCTTGTTGAAGATGTGGGTATGACAATTGATGACATATTCCGTTACTATTCTCACATCATCAGAGGACGAAACAACATTACTTATGGCGAAAAAAGTTTAAGGCAATTCTTCCTATTGGAAAAATTCTCGCCATTACAGAATAAGGAATATAAAGACATATTGGATGATTTGAATAAAATGGTTTGGGTGCTGAAGTTCTTGACCACAAGTGCTAGCCAACAAAATGAGTTAGGCAAATGGATGCAAATTATCAATGCATACACCAATCAATATCCGAAATACGTGCTGGCAACCTATCTGTTTGAATACGGATGGGAGAATATAATAAAAGATAGTAGCCAATTTATAGAATTGATAAAAGCTTTAATTCGCTATTGTTATTTTATGGGTAGTACCACTACGGTAAAATTCCGCATGTATGAGTATATTAAACAGATAACACATAAGCAGGAGATAGGCGAGAATAGAATTTCAGATCTCAATATTACAAGATTCGACTGGGTGGGCACTTTACGTAAGGGTTATGCTTTATTGGCTTATTATCTGACGACCAAGGAACTACTTTCTTCCTATAGTATTGATCAAGTGTATACTCAAAACGATGTCAAAAGATATGCTCCAGACCAGCAGGAGGAATACCAAGAGATGTTGAATTGTCTTGGTAACATGGTTGTTCTGGATATTAATCGCCGTTCTTTGAGTTGTGATAAGAAAGCAAATTACTATTTGAACTCTGGTATTTTGGAAGTACGCCAATTGCTTGACGGTAGTATCAGAGTTAATAAAGACCTGATAATGAAGCGTAATGAAGAAATAAAGAAACGACTGTATGATTTCTTTTCAGTGTAGTGTATGGCTGATAAAATAGAGAGTTTAAGAATTGAAAGGTTCAAGGCTTTTAAAGAAGCTGTGGATTTAAATCTGGACAAACGGAGCCTATTGTTGTATGGAGAGAATGGGGCTGGCAAGAGTTCCGTTTACGATGCACTAAAACTGGTATTCTTTTACCAACGCATTGCAAATGAACATAGGATAGGTGCAACGCCAGATGAGCAACGAGCACAATTGGAGACATACCTTGCCAATCAATATGACCACAGAGGAAATGCAGGATACAATATAAGAGTTAACAGCGAAGAGTATCAGGACTTCATTAATCATGCTGATTACCAGGACTATCACGTCAGTATGATATGCTATAGTGACATCCAAGTGGGAAATTATATCTCATATAAAGAACTTTTGAATAGTATTTACATCCATGGTGATGTGAACGCACTGATGGATAATCAGGTAATGACGGAGATAATTGAAGATTCTGTAAATTCTGACCTTAAGAATGCATTCAAAGAAGAAAACGTAACAGTGACAATATCACGAGAGAATGACTTGAAGTTAAGTCTGAAAGGGCCTTGGAGTGAGGATACATACATTGAGAATATCCGAGTCTACTTTAATGAGGCAATTATTAACCTGATAGTACTTGTCCTTCTGCTTAATACCATAAGGGCATTAGAAGAAATAGATGAAACAAAAGTTAGGATTTTGGTGCTTGATGATATCATTACTAGTCTGGATGCTTCAAATCGGGTTCTGCTAATGCGTTATATTCAAAACAACTTTACGAAGTATCAAAAGTTTATATTCACCCATAATATCAGTTTCTACAACTTGTGGATATATACCATCAACAATGTAGTAAAGGAGTGTGGGCAATGGAAATACATGAATGTGTATGATTGTGGAGGCAAACACAAAGTATATGAGCACAAATTACCCAAGAAAAAAGAAAAGAAACAATGCCAGATTTTGCGAGAGAGATTAGAGTCTGGCTCTGAAGACCTTCAAAACCTGGGCAACGACATTCGCAGCTATTTTGAGGAACTACTACATGAGTTTTCCAAAATTGTTCATGTGGGTGGAAAGAATGAATGCAGCCATATTTTGGAACGTTTGGAGAGTGGAAAAACTGTTTATCTGCATGAAGATGATGGACATCATTTCAAGACCTCCGAAGATATGATTGACCACATGAAGGGTATCATGGAACTTGAGATAAACGACGTAATGATGAGAACTCTACGTCGGAAGTATGCTGATTATCGCGCCAACAAGTTTTTTAATCATACAGTGTTGCCTGTTGTTAAGGAGTTGCGGATATTCCAAAAACTATCCATGCACCCATTATCACATGCCCATTTGCATGGTTTGCCCACTTATACGGAGAAAGAATTGAGCATGACAATTGCGCTGATTGAAAAGTTTGAGAGAGTTGTTAATGAGTTGATGGACTTTGATATAAGTACAGTATAGACAATTCAATTGGTAAGGCTATGTTAGTAACACCATGCTGACATATATAATAGAGATTAACAAAGAAGGAATTTCTACAAAATCTATAAGAATGGACATTCTTTTATATATAGCAGACATCGATGAGAAGCTAAATCTTACGTAAGCATTCGATACTTAAAATAGCATCAGTTATAACTAATCCATAATCCTCCGCCATATCAATGTAATTACATGATTACCAAAAGATTCGGGGCGGATGATTTTAAAGAGTATTGCTCCGCCATCAACTTGTTGACAATAAGTTGATTAGGCTTAATAGCGGAGCATTCTTTATAATCACTTTCTTCACACCTTCACAACGTCTTTTGACCTGCAAAACCTACAAGCCTTATATTGCCCTCCAACTAGGCTGATTTCTATAGGTTATAAGGCTGATAACTGGGTGCTATAAGGCTGGTTGGGAGCTTCAACTAAGCTTGTAGGTGACTTTTCCTGATTTCACTAGACACTTTTTCTCTTCATTAGCTGATTCTGTAGACGCTTTTGTAGTTGTCGTACTGAATCGATAGACACAAGCGAAAAAGCCGTACTGTTTTAGTTGACACTTCGGTCATGCTGGACATGCAGAGCCCGGACTGTTTGCTCGGCTCAGCAAAGATACTTTCTTTTCCTATACAAGATTTATATTTGTTCTATCAACAATCAACAATAAAATTCTCTACTTTTTCAAGAAAAGCCATTGCTATTTCCATTTTATTGTGTATCTTTGCTAGCAAAAGGCAGCGATAGCAAATAATATGGATTTACAAAGCATCTACAAACGTTTAGGACTTGAAGGAAGTGATGCGTTGATAACCATTTCATCTGATGATGAATGGAAGAAAAAAACGTCTTTTCCTAGTCGTGTATACAGACTCTTAGAAAGCAATAAGATTCTGTCAAGTTTAAAGGCTTTTTTCTTTTATGATAATAAACCTTTGATTCTTTTTTTTGAAGATCCTGACAATTCTACGGCACTGCATAAAGCTATATGGAATTTTAATGAGTCTCCTATTGCTATTATTGTTTCTGAAGGTATTGTAGACATATTAAATGGTTTCGACATTGATAAGAATACATCTCTCCTAAAGAGTCTCGGTGGTGTTGATAAACTATCCGATTTTACATATTATGAACTTGTAACGGGTAAGAGTTGGGAGAAATACCATAAAGATTTATCTCATTCCAATAGGGTTGATTATCATTTATTAGCAAACATTACGTCAACACAAGACAAGTTGTGTTCTGATTTTTGTTTGGAAAGGAATTTGGTGAATGCTCTTATTGGAAAGATTATCTTTATTCGATATTTGATAGACAGGCAGGTGCGTGTTAATTTGAAGGGGGAAAAAGTGTGCATGACAAATGATAATCTTTGCGATTTGCTGAAAGACAAAGAAGAGGTGTGGAGTTTTCTTAAAACACTGCAAAGCAAGGAGAGAGGGTTTAATGGGGATATGTTTAAGTTAACAGAGGAACAATTTGAGAAGATTCCTCAAGAAGCATTAAATGTAATAATCCATCTGTTGCATGGTGATGACATTGCTACTGGTCAGACATCTTTATTTCAGTTATACGACTTCTCTATTCTCCCCGTCGAATTTATTAGTAATGTTTATGAGCGTTTTATTGGAAGTGAGAATCAAAAAAAACAGAGTGCATATTATACACCGACATTCCTTGTTGATTATATTGTTGAAGAAACTGTGGGAAAGAAACTCGCCAATGACGATTATACTGTTGATTGTAAAATTTTAGACCCAGCATGTGGATCTGGTATTTTCCTCGTGGAATCCCTGAGACGTATAATAGATAAATATATCACGGTTAATAATCTCAGCAGGAAAGAGCTGAATACCAGGCAATACCAAGATGCACTTAAGAAACTGGCGAAAGATAATATTTTTGGAATAGATAGTGACCTAAGCGCAATACAGGTAGCTATTTTTTCTGTTTATTTAACATTACTTGACTATCAGGATCCTGCAGACATTGAAGATTTCAAATTCCCTACGATGTTGGGAGAGAACTTTATTTGTGCAGATACGTTCGACTCAGATAACGAAGAGTTGAATAGACTGATTGATAGAAAAATTCCTTATGACTATATCCTTGGTAATCCACCATGGAATAGGGGAAGGGTTGAGAAAGATGAGAATGGTAGGAGAAAAAAGTTTCCTTATCAAATATATGTAGAAATAAGACAAAAAACTGAAAACGTTGAAAATATTGTTTGTAACAACGAAATTGCTCAGGCTTTTGTTATTAGGACTATGGATTTTACTGGGCCAGAGACAAAAATGGCTTTAATTATTACAAGCAAAGCCCTGTATAATGTGAAAAGTCGAGGCTTCAGAAAGTATATTTTGGACAATCTCTATATTGATAGGGTTTTTGAAATGGCCTCAGAAAGGAAAGAAATATTCAATAATTCCATGGGTGACGCAGTTGCACCTCCTTGTATTCTTTTCTATCGTCATGCGCATAAAGGAAATACCGACAATAATAGGATAGAACATATTTCCTTGAAACCAAGTAGACTCTTCCGTCTGTTTAGGTTATTTGGCTTGACAAAAAACGATATACAGTATATTCAACAAAATCGTTTAAAAGCAGATGATAGACTTTGGAAGATTTTAGTTTATGGTTCTTATCTTGACTATAATTTTATAAAAAGGTTAGATACGTATGAGTCAATCCAACAAAAGCTAGAGTCCTTAAACTACTTTATCAAACAAGGAATCAAAGAAAAAGATGGATCTAACAAACATGATGTATCAGAATTATTAGGATGGAATTACATTAAAACAGGACATGTAAATAGAGGGTATATATTATACGATGAGAAATCAAAATGGGTAACACCCAATGTTGGTTATGTGTATCGAAACAAGGAGAAAAGCATTGCTGAAGAAATATATAAAGCCCCTATGTTATTAATAAGGGGAGGAACGAAAAATGACTTAAAGGCCGTTTCTTCTATCTGTCAGATTGATGGTGTATACAAGAGTTCATTAACTGGTGTTCATGTTTATAGTAACGATGCTATAAACATTCTAAGAAAGATATCATGTATTTTGAATTCGTCTTCTTTCGCATACTATAACCTTATGACCTTCGCATCATCTGGAATAGAACGTGAAGAGACACACGATGAAGAAAGATTTGTTGTGCCATATTGTGACAATGATGCTATTGCTGATAGTGCGGCAAAGTTGGAAAGATTGTTAACAGGAAAGGGGTCTTCTGTTTTTTATAGCCCTGAATGTACAAAACAAATAGAAAAGCTGTATGAGAAGATCGATTCGCTTATTACTGAAGGACTCGATTGTAATCAAGAAGAAGTAGATTTGATAGATTATACCAATACGATTACCATTCCCTTGATTATACAGCATGATATAGAATCGGCCACACGACCGATACGGCGAGAAGATACAGTTTTGAAAGAATATGCTCAGGTGTTTCTCAACAAGTTCGGAGAGAACTTTAACAGGAATGGGCATAGGTTCGTAGCAGAGATTATCTATGACCCACATTATATCGGTATCTTCTTTAGAGTAATTGACGAAAAGAATTATATCAAAGATATCATCGAAAAAAACAACTTTGGAGATGATGATCTTTTGTCCGTCATAATACATCTATCTTCTGCAAAGATTACTGACCGTCTGTTTGTTCAGAAAGATGTTCGTGATTTTGAAAAAGACGGTTTTTATATTTTTAAGCCGAATGAGAAACGCCTTTGGCATAGGGCTATTGCATATAAAGATGCCGATGGATTTGCAGACGCGATGTTAAAAGCAAAGAGACAATAAGTCATGGAAACGTTAAGATTTGAATATACTCAAGACTACATTAACACGGAATTCTGTAAAATATGCCGGGGTTGTATCTTTGTCTATAATTCTATTATCGAAAGCCATTGTAATCTGCCTAACGATGAGAATCTGATTAGGGATGAGTTCGTGAAATATTTAAAGGATCCTCAATATAAGAGTTCTCATACACCTCTTAATGAATTTCATTTTGAAAAAGAAGTACCAGAACACATGGGAAGAGTGGATATTAAGGTTATGCCTCGTAACGGATTCGAAGATGATCTCGCATATTATATAATAGAATGTAAAAGGCTTGACAACAATAATACTTTAGGTATTACAGGATTAAATGCAGAATATATTAGGAATGGTATCTGTAGATTTACTACTGGCTTCTATTCGACATATAATGATTGCTGTGGAATGCTAGGTTTTGTCATTGAAAAGATGGATATTCATGAGAATACTTGTGGAAATATCAATGGGCTGTTATCCCAAACAATGACAAACGATAAGGGAATTGAAGTAAATGCTAATGTAACAATGCCTTTGACGAATATAATAATGACAAACACTTTCAATTATTCGTATATTTCCAAACATAATCATAATAACAATAATAAGGAAATAACTATTTATCATTTGATGTTTGATTTATCTGACAGTGTTATAAAATAGTAGAACTGGAGACACTTGAAAAGGATTATTACTGCTATTAAGAACCCACTATCTATAAATTCGGCAGCATTGTCCATCAATAATAAGTCTTGTAAGGACCCACCTAATGTGGTATACCATGCTTTATTGTTTCTTAAAAACAGAACTTGCGTCGTCTATATGTATTGTAAGCATTCGACAAACAACAGGTAGTGACACCTATATATATAATTATGCCATATGGTTTTCAGTCATGATTCAATGCGTATAAGCTTCCACTTGCGTAATAGCAGCAGGAGTTCCTCAAGGATACATATTATCTTATTTCTATATCTCTTAAACACCTTATACACATACGAGTACGACTGTTTCTCAAGTTCTCCTGCATTCATAGCAGCGTCAATGTTCTTCTCTGATCGTTCTATAGCCAAAGCTACTGATCTATTAGTCTTTTTAATGATGCTTTTGTCATTTTCTGTATTTTGTATCTTATTCTACACTATCTTTATCCATTAAGAAATCATAGATATCCATAAATATGATTCCATCTTCATTCTGATAACGAGGGCTGTGATTACCAACAATTACAATTTTCTGGAACGAATCTTCAATCCTTCTCAACGACTGTAATTCTTGGTCACGTTTCTCGTCATCAGGAATGCTGAAAGCCGATTGGATATATAATCTCTTATACCCTTGATTGCAAACAAAGTCCACCTCAAGAGTCTTTCTTATTTTCTTGCCTTCTATATCTTTAGTGTTCCAAATTACCTCACCCACATCAACAGACATCTCACGAGTACGTAACTCGTTATAAATGGCATTTTCCATCAAATGAGTTTTCTCCACCTGCCGGAAATTAAGAAGGGCGTTTCTGAGTCCCAAATCTTCAAAATAGAACTTAGACGGAGTATCAATATAGCGTTTCCCTTTAATATCATAACGCAAAGCACGCTCTATGATAAACGCATCTTGTAGATAATCGGTATAAGCTTTTATGGTGTCCTGGCTTATTGTGCTCTTCTTCACTGAGCGAAACGTATCAGCTATTTTTCTTGGATTGGTTAAACCACCAATAGTTGAAGCTAAAGATCTTATCAAATCCTCAAGATCACTATCAAGCTTGATATTATAACGTTCTTTAATATCCTTGAGGTAAGTATGTTTGAAAAGATTCTTAAGATAGGCGACACGCTCCTTGTCTGAAGTCATAGTCACAACCTGTGGTAATCCACCAAATGTTAGATATTTTTCCCAGAGTTGTTCAATTGGTTCTTCTCGCAGGGCCTTCTGGACTTCCATAAAAGATAAAGGATGCACTCTCACTTCAAAACCACGACCACGAAACTCGGTAATAACATCCTTCGAGAGGAACCGTGCATTTGAACCTGTTACGTATACATCAACATTCTTTATTTGAAGATATGAATTGAGTACGTCTTCAAACTCGCTCACAAGTTGTACCTCGTCAAGTAATATATAATACATTTTATCGTCTTGTAATCGACTATCAATATACTCCAGTAACTTGTCTGGATCTCTTAAGGCTTTGTTTCTGCGATCTTCCAGATTTACTTTGACGATATGCTGCTCATCCACGCCTTCTGCTTTCAAAGCATCTGAAAAAAGATTAAAGAGTAGATACGATTTGCCGCATCTTCTCATACCGGTGATGACCTTGATCATGTTATTATGTCTCAAATTCATCAGTCTATCAAGCAGAAAATCACGTTTTATTTCCATCGGTTCTATATTTCTGCGCCTATCCGCAATTTTGTCGACTGCAAATATAATTATTTATTTGTATAACACCAAATGTTTACAAGAAAAAATGACATAGGATGTTCTTTTTATGAACATTCGCAAAAAACAGGCCAACATCTAACCCAAAATGCTTGAAACATCGATGTGCAAAGGGTTTCTCGAGGGTTAGATGGTGTTCAAACATCTAACCAACATCTAACCCACATATCCCGTTCATTTCCCGTTCAACCAACTTCTCTCATAACCATATTACCAGGAACTGTATTTAGTGGTAATCTCTTGCCTCTTGCCTCTTGCTTCTTATCTTCTTTCCCCTCGGGAAATGAAAGAAACTATAGCAGTTTGCGTTAGAAACTATGGCAGTTTCCGGTTAAAAGTGCCTCAAACGCTGATAGCGGGAACGTCAAACGCTGGGAGCGTTTGCCTTGATCACTGGGAGCGTTTACGGCGTTCAGTGTTTTTTAACAGAAAGAGGGTGGTTTGTTAACAGATTTTTGCACGCTATGAGGGGTCGATTTTTGGTGGTCTCGGAAAATAGCTGTAACTTTACAGGCGCAAAGCATAATGGGGTAACCTTGCGGGAAATGGGGTTTGAGCATGTATTACGTAAAAACATCTCGTATTACAAAATTGCACACCAAAAGGTTGCATAAGGTATATCTGGGTTAGATGTAGGTTAGATGTAGGTTAGATGTAGGTTAGATGTTTGAGCAACATCTAACCCTCCTCAAACCCTTTGCAGCAGGGCGTTTCAAGCACATAGGGTTAGATGTCGGGGTAAAAATGCACTATTCGATTATCCGTACCCTGGCTATCGCCGAAGGGACTTCCGCTCGAAAATGAAAAAGAAAACTAGTTTTCTTTTTGTATTTCACTCACTAAATCGTAACATTGGCTTCGCCGAAGATACTCACGCTCGACAATAACAATAAATTCACATTTATTTTGTATTGTGCTCGCTTAATCGTATCTTTGCAGTGTGAAACGTACTTGTTTATCTTTTTCGTTGTGCTTGCTCATCCTCTTCTCCTGCACGCATCACCGCTACCCCACGTCGTTGGTTGCGGTTGATAGTCTGTGTGCCGTTTGTCCTGACAGTGCCTTAGCATTGCTGGAACAGATGGACAGTACGATGCAAACGGCAAGGAAGGCCGACAGGATGTATTACCAGCTTCTCCTGGCTGATGCGATGAACAAAGCATACGTGGATATCAAGTCGGACAGTATCCTGAAAGAGGTAGTACGCTACTACGACCGCCACGGCTCCGCCAACGAGCGGATGCGTGCCCACTACCTCCTCGGCTGTGCCTACCGTGACATGGGCGAGGCCCCCATGGCACTGAAATGCTATCAGGATGCGGTGGAACAGGCCGATACGACGAGTAAGGAATGCAATTATTCACTCATGAGCAAAGTCTATGGACAGATGGAGAGTCTTTTCTACCAACAAGACTTAGCCAACCATCAGATAGACATGGTACATCATGCTGTGAAGTTTTCACTTCTTGCTGGTGACACCTTAACTGCCATGTTCCATTATGAACAGTTATGTGGAGCCTATGAAGATCAGGGAAGGAATGATTCGGCCTTATTCGTTGCTGATTCCCTAATCACATGGTTCTATAAGCACCAGATGATAAAAGATGCAGCAATTACCCAAGGCCGTGCAGCGGTCATTTTGGTAAAACAACAACAGTTAAAGAAGGCCAAGGAATACATGGCTTTATATGAACAGCATTCCGGATTGTTCGATGATGATGGGAACATTGCAAAAGGTCGTGAGGTCTATTACTATTTCAAAGGGATGCTCTATCTCAAGGAGAATCGGCATGATTCTGCTGAATACTATTTCCGCAAGGAACTCTCAGAAGGGAAGGACTACAACAACCAGAATGCTGGAGCGAAAGGTCTTGCCACTCTGTATGAAAAGTACCATAACCCCGACTCTGTAGCCAAATACTATCGCTATGCCTATGACATGAACGATTCCCTATATACCCAAATGAATACAGAGCAGGTAGAGCATACGAGATCAATGTATGACTATACACGTCACCAGGAAATAGCCAGAAAGGAATCAGAAAAAGCAAGATTGGAGCAGACGAAGTTTCGCGCACTTGTCATTGCCATCTTCTTGTCAACGACCCTTCTATTCCTATTATTATATAGACTCAATAGGAGAGTTAAGAAAAGACTGGAGCGATATGAAATCTGCTTGGAGGAACTCCGCCAGATGCGCATGGTAAAGGATGCACTTGGAAAGCATGCTGCAGAATACCAACATCTAATTGAGAAAAAAGAAAAGGAGATCAATTCATTAAAGGCTCGTATTGGAAAATACGGCAAGCTGGCATACTTTAACACGGCCGTTGCTGAGCGGTCGTTGAAAGGGTCTCCATCGTATCAGCGAATAGCAGCAAAGGCCATCAAGGGTCAAGCACTGACAGGAGAAGATGAACAAACGATAAATGTACTCGTAAAAGAATATCTTCCTGGATTCGATGACTTCATGGAATCTAATAGTGTTATCTTAAATGCTCATGAACATGATGTCTGTTTACTCCTTCGCCTGCATTTTAAGCCCGTTGAAATATCTGGCATGTTAATGCTGTCAAAGTCAATGGTTTCTCAAGTGAGTAGGGAAGTCATGAGAAAGGTTTTCAAAGAGCAGGGTAGTTCCAAAGAACTGGCAATGAAACTGAGAAAAATCTATTAGACGGTAAATTTCTTCGTTTCATTTTGTTTCCTCTTTGCTATCATCTTCATCCAATACGTATATTTTTATTATACAGCATTTGACTATTTTTGATGTAATTCATTGAAATGCAAGGAAATAGTTACTAAACTTTTACTAAACTCTCTGTCGGAAAAATCCTTGTACTAATGAAAGGATCATGATAACTTTGTACTCGTCATTTCAAACGATTTACAAGATGAATATGAAAAGAGTACTTTTATTTCTTGTGGCCTGTTTTTTGATGTCTGGCCAAGTTACAGCAATGGAGGAGATAGATTTTACGGTTGGTAAGATAGATCCTAATCCCATAGGTCATGACGTTCCGAGAGGTCCAATTGAGATTCCCACAGTGTTTATTGAGAATTATACGTTGTTTTTTACATCGGGGCATGCGGAGTATGCGATGTCTATCAAGGACGAGTATGGATGCGTAGTGTATACGAATATTGTTGGTTCTAACGAAACAACCATCATCCTCCCTTCCATGCTCAGCGGTACTTATGAACTATGTCTCTATGCAGGCGGCTATTGTTTCAGTGGTGAAATAGAGTTATAGAATGAAAGAAGCATAGGAATGAAACGGATGTTTTTGTTGTGTCTTTCCATCATATCCCTATATGGTGGAAAGGCTTTTTGCCAGAGGTATACGTATAATCATGACCAACGTGGCAACGTTGTGAAACGATACGTCACCAGTACGCGAAACGAAATGCCTGCACCGTCTTTCGCAAATGATCCCATGGCCGAAGACTTACAAAGTCAGGTGACAGTGTCACCCAATCCCACTACCGGCATTGTGAACATAAGGACAACTCACCTATATGAAGGGGGGCTTACCTGTAAAGTGTTTGACACAAGTGGGAAATCCATTATACAGAAAGAAGGTACAGAAATAAGCATGACACTTGACCTCAGCGACCATCCAAACGGTCTGTACCTCCTTCAGGTCATTCATGAAGAGAAGAAAGCAACATGGAAAATCATCAAGAATTAAGGAACGATGAGAAATAGGATAATATGTACAGCTCTGTGGCTATGCACCGTATGTGCCCTTGGCCAAGACCTCCCATATTCCGATTACATCTACGGAGGCTCTGCTAACGGTATCGTAGGAAAAATCAACGATGAGTTCAATGTAACTCCCAACGGACAGTTCAATTATGAGATACCTATCCCCACCGTTGCAGGCACGGGCGGGATGGCTCCCAAGCTGTCGATTGTCTATGACAGTTCCACAAAAGACGGCCTTTTCGGCTACGGTTTCGACCTCACTGGTCTTTCAATGATCAGCCGTGCCCCGAGGAATGTCCATGACGACGGGATTGCAGGCTATGTGTCGTTCGGCAGCAACGACCGTTTCCTCCTTGACGGCAACCGTCTCGTTCTTGAACGTGCCATCAGTAGTACCAGCTATGAGTACCGTACCCAGAACAATACATACGCCAAGATTACCTCAAGTGGTAACCGATATAATCCCAATACCTTCACGGTCAAGACGAAGGACGGACTGACCTACCTATACAAGTCAAGCAAGCTTATCCTTAACGATACGACATCTGCAAAACCGGTTTTCTGGCTTGTCACCAAGGTTAGCGACACAAAAGGAAACTACTACACCGTCACCTATTCAGGTGATGCTGCAACCAATGACATCTATCCCACACGGATTAATTACACGGGAAACTCAAATACCTCTCTATCGCCCTATGCTTCCGTCAGGTTTTACTATACAACAAACACGTTTGCCCCGACAACCTATATTTACGGACAACCAGTGAGGAGACAGAAGGTCGTCAGCTCATTAAGGATATACTACGGGAGCACCATCATCAGGAAACTGACAGCCCTGTACAGGGTGGATCACCACAAACGCCAGCTCGCCCAGCTTACCGAGATAGCGACAGACGGAACAAAAAAGAACCCTACACTTTTCAACTGGTACAACACCTCCAACAATTCCGTCGACTGGATAAGCCATTCCCAGAACTCCGTAACCCAGCTCATTGATCATGTGACCCTTGTCGTTGGAGACTACAACGGTGACGGCATCTCTGAGTTCTTTACGTTCCCATATACTACCGGTTCAAGTAAGAATTCAGACTATCAGTCTTCCACAGAGGAGAAGGACAGCCTTACTTCGGAACGAGACTCACTTGCCTCAGAGAGCGCTCTATCTGTTCCAGACTCGTTGTCTTATATTACTGAGGACTCGCTGGATTCCACAGTGAAGACAAGTGCCCAGGATACGGTTGCATCAAGGTCGGGCACGCTTCAGTATCATCTGTTCTCCCAATATAATAAGATCCTGACAGTTAACGACTATACCACAGGAACACTTCTTCAGGCCTCCAGCGGTGACTACAACGGTGACGGAAGGGACGACTTTGTCACTGTTTGCAAGGAGTCGAGTCAGTACAAGTGTTACCTGTTTCTCTCCAATGTCACCTCGTCCGGACTGGCTTTCTTCAAGCAGCCAGTCATCCATACCAGTTCGCAGAAATACTCTGTCCATACCGTGGAGGTGAACGGAGACGGTGCTGCCGATCTGTTCATTCAATATGCCAACTCGAAGAACTATGCCGTCATCAGGTCGTCTTACGACGGAACCACCCTTACACCCCTATCCTCTACTGTGACGGGCACAGCTGCCGAGAAGTGGGATCGTGTGGAATTCGTCGACTTCAACGGTGACGGACTAACGGATGTGATGAACTTGACCTCAAACGGCTACAAGCTGCTGAAGAGCAACGGCCAGGGATCTCTCATTTCAGGAGGAACGGCAGTATGGCCGCAGAAAGAGCATCATCTATATCTCGGTGATCTGAACGGCGACGGAAAGACCGACATGCTCTTGACGGGATGGGACAATAATCCTAATCCTGGCGGATGGAGCGAGTGGATCATCCAGTTCTCGAAAGGCGACGGAACCTTCCAAAGTCTTGATATAGCCAGGCAGTTCCAGTCGGATGACAGGCGGATATTCCTCGTGGACATCAACGGCGACGGCTTCGATGACTACTATGCGATAGACAAGACATCCTCTGGAGGAGCCCCCGTAACACCACATGTCTATCTCAACGACGGCACGGGCATAACCTATGCGCAGGGGACGAGTTCCAGCGTTGCCCCGCTGGACAGAGCCAACTACTATTTGGGCGACTTCAACGGTGATGGGAGAATGGATATCCTGAATACATCAAACTGGACGACAACGACGACGAAGGGGTGCGACATATACCTAGCCTCAACTGGGCCTAACTACCTACTCTCCTCGATAACTGACGGTCTGGGTAACACTACGGAGATAAGTTATCTCAACCTGACGAACACCTCAATCCACACAAGGGGCAACACGGCTAGCTACCCCGTTTCTTCATGCTGTCCCACCTGGCCTGCCGTCTATCAGGTCAAAGCGCCCAACGGCTTGGGTGGGCAGAGGACAACAACCTATTCCTATGAGAATGCCCTGATGCACAAACGCGGAAGAGGACTGCTGGGATTTGAGAAGTTCACGGCCTACGATGAGGATACGGAAACAGCCACGGTTACCAAAATGGAATATGACTCCGACCAGTTCCTAACCGCCGTGAGCTATACGGAAACACAAGTCTGCGGTCAGTCCGTTTCAAAAACATACATAACGAACTCACTGGACACTCAAGTAACTGGATCAGGTGGAAGTATATACAGCTTCCGACCCGTATATACTGATGAAATGACATACGACTACGGAACGGGTAATACTCTGACACGTGTCCAGACAACTACACAATACGACGGCTATGGCAACGTAACAGGCAGTACAACCGATAATACAGGTATAGAGATGATAACAACAACCAACACCTACTCGGATGACTACACCAACTGGCTGCTAGGACGACTGACATCTTCCGTTGTGGAAAAGTCAATATCAGGCTACACCTCCACGCGTACCTCTCAATTCGAATACGACAGTAATTCCGGTCTGCTAACAGCGGAATATATCGAACCAGACAATGCCAAGGGAACGAAGAAAACCTACCAGCACGATGCCTATGGGAACATTACGCAGAGCACAACCGAGGCCGTCGGTGGTGGCGTAACACCGCGAACGACTCAGAGTACATATGATGTCAAGGGCCGCTTCGTCACGAGTCAGACCGACGCACTCGGGTTCACTACGACAAACACTATTGACCAGACAAGAGGTCTTTTACTTTCATCTACCGACGAGAACGGGATCATTACGACAAACACATACGACAGTTTCGGCAGGAACGTACAGTCGTGTACTCCTATAGATACCGTCCAGACGGTTACGGGCTGGAGCGCAGGAATGACGGATGCACCTGCCAATGCCCTGTACTTCCAGTACGTCAAGGCGACAGGGCAGCCCTTCGTCCTTGAGTTTTACGACTGTCTTGGCCGAACAATCCGCAAGGTTACGGAATCGCATGGTGGACAGAAGATCTATGCCGACGTGGTGTATAATGGTAAGGGACTGGTACTGAAGACATCTGAGCCCTACTTCCCCGGCGAGACGGTATATTGGAACACCAATGAGTATGACGACATGGGCAGGCTGGTACGACAGACTGCCCCAGGCGGCAGTTACTACCAGATGACCTACGACGGGCTCACCACCACGACCAGGGATCCCAACGGCCACTACACCACAAGGGAGATGAATGTCATGGGCAACCTGAAGAAGGTCACCGATGCGCTCGGGAGCACCGTTACCTACTATTACAATGCCGACGGTCACTGTACCCAGATCACGGCTCCGAAGGAGATCCTACGCATGACCTACGACGTGTTCGGCAACAAGCTGACACAAACCGATTATGCAACGGGAACGACCACATATACCTATAATGCCTTCGGCGAGGTGACGGAGATGCAGCAGGAACCAGACGTGACGGTAAGCTACGAGTATGACAACGGAGGCCGCGTTATATGTGAGACGAGGCAGGACATGACGATAACAACGACCTACGACACGCGCTTCTATGGAGCTGTTACCAGAATCCAGTCATCAAACGGCCACTCCATAGATTACTACTATGATGCCTACGGGCGGGTTACCAAGGAGAAGGAGGTCATCGGCACCAAGACGTTCAACACGCTTACAACCTACAATACGCTGGGAAAGACCGACGTGGTGACCTATCCGTCGAACTTCAAGATCAAGAACATCTATTCCGACAACGGCATACTGGTACAAGTGAAGAATGCCTCCTCCAGCACCATCTACTGGACACTGAACACCCTGAATGCCCGTGGTCAGATAGAAAGTGAAAAGCTGGGCAGCGGACTCAACATCCTGACAACTTACAATGCACAGAAGGGATGGACATCGAGGATTCGCACATCGAACAGTGCCATTGACTGGCGCTATCAATATGATGCTGCGGGCAACATGTCTTCCAGAAGTGACGTGAATCGCAATCTCTCTGAGGCATTCGTCTATGATGCTCTTGACCGTGTTACCAACGTGTTGCACAACGGACAATGGTATCAGACCATCTCCTACGACGAGGCAGGGAACATCCTTTCTAAGACAGGTGTGGGTACCAACTTCACATACTTCTCACATGGCAACCATCTACGGTATTTTGACAGCAGCGGCTATCAGCCCGTAGTGTGGGATCAGATCCTTTATTCCTCATTTAACAAGATCACCCATGTGAGCAAGGGCAGCGACCAGCTCGACATAACCTATGGAGCCCTGAAATCACGCATCATGGCCGTGCAGACCTCCGGATCAACCACCGAGACACGCTACTATGTTGGTAAATTATATGAAGAAAACATAAAAAACGATGTAGTTACAAAAATAAACTATATCTTTGCAGGCGGAAGGGCTATAGCTGTGTATCGGAAGCCCAGTCAGGGAAGTTCCGTTTTGCGCTATCTCATCCACGACCCGCTGGGATCGGTCATTGCCTATGCCACTGGCAACGGCAGTATCGTGCAGGAACTCAGCTATGACGCATGGGGCAGGCGTCGTGACCCTTCTTCGTGGGAGTACTATGTCAGTATAGCTGATGCAAGTGCATGGAACGCATTCGGATTCACCGGACATGAGCATCTGGATCTCTTCGAGATGGTGGATATGGACGGCCGCATGTATGATCCTGTCATCGGGCGTTTCCTCTCACCCGATCCATTCATACAGGCACCCGACCACACCCAGAGTTTCAACCGGTACGCATACTGCCTGAACAACCCGCTCTCGCTGGTAGATCCCTCCGGATACAGCTGGTTCAGCAGGAACTGGAAGTCGCTGGTGGCCTCTGCTGTAGGTATAGCGGCATCCATAGTAACAGCTGGAGGAGCATCAGGGCTGGCTGTGGCTGTCGTTGCAGGGGCAGTAGGCGGTGCGGCAGGTGCCTTGACAGGAGCTTTGTTGAATGGTGCGAACATCGGGCAGATTGCCAAGTCAACGTTCACGGGTGCCTTCTGGGGTGCCGTCGGCGGTCTGGCCAACTTTGCCTCTGCCGACACCGACCTGATAGCCCAGCTCTTCAAGCATGCCTTTACGGAAGGGATTCAGGAGGGGTTGCAGGGCGGCAACATTGCCCATGGCATGATGATGGGTGCCGTGTCGAGTGCCGGCGGCTCGCTGATCACCAAGTATGAGAGTTCCTTGAAAACAGCAGGTTGTGTGACGGCCAACGCCGTCCTGAGCGGCACGGTATCGGAGATTGGTGGCGGCAAGTTCGCCAATGGGGCCGTGACAGGCGCGTTCTCGGTGCTGTTCAATGATATGATGCATAGTTATTTAACTTACAAAAATATAAGAGACATCTATAATGCATATTTGGATACTTCATGGTCTCCTGGAGAAGAAGGATTATATAAAAAACCGACATACAGAATATGTAAAGAAATTGGAGGACAAATTGGTGCTATGGCTGGTGAAGTTGAAAACAGTTGTGCAATAAGGTTGAGTTATGCTTTAAATGAAGCTGGATTAAAAATTCCTTATATTCCAAATATAACGTATAAAGGTTCAAATGGAGATAATTATTTCATTAAAGCATCTGCAGTAGCTTCATATCTCAATAAGTATAGAAGGATCAGAGTTAATAATACTCGAAAAGTTATCAATGGAATAGCTTTTATTCACAATGATGGATTCTTTAATGATTCAAGAGTAACTGGTCATGTTGATATTGTTTACAACGGTAAATGGGGTGGTTCGGCAACAGTCCCCTATAGTAATAAAAATGGGAAGATAGATGTTTTCTATTAATATTGTTAGCATAATATGAGTACGAGTACAAAAAATATATCTATTGGTTTAGGATTCTTTATTATCCTATTTGCTTACAGCTGCAAGGACGTATGTGCGAGCAGGGATAAAAGTCATGGACATTTATATGTAGGTGAACTACATTCACACGAAGCATTTCGAAATATTACTGTCATTGATTTCAGATGGAAATCTAACGACAGTTTATCTGTATGTGAGATATCATCAAACTTTACAGGACAAGGAAGGGGCTATAGTCTTTCATTCGCAAATGTCCGTAAGGATAAAGATGGGAAATATTTCAGGTTATCATATCCAGAACAACTGGTGTTTTTGAAGGAAGTTATTTCATATATGAACAAGGAGAAAAGTAAAGATCAATTGAAGCGACTATACATTCAAATGAGTGCATTAGGTGATGCAAGCATGAGTGTTTCTGAGATGTACACAAAAATAAAACCTGCTAATAAAACCTATGACAAAGTTTCTTATCAAAGGGCTCTGGAAGAAAGTATTTTAATTTCGGACATCAGTGATATAATACATCCTTATCATCTGAAAGTCAAAAGCATTTATTTTGAGTTGTTATATAATATGAGTGTTGAGGATATGAAGAAGGATGTCGTTCTAAGTCAGGCGAATTATCCTGATACTGTTAATCTCTGTGATGATTTATGTATTGAATTGGAAACACTCCACGTAAATAACAAGTGAGTAGGATCCCCTGCCCCCAAACGAAAGTGAAACCAAATAATATAGATAATGAAAAGAGTACATCCCTTTTTCCTTGTCATGCTTATATTGCAGTTGACAATAAATGTATGTTCCTGTCAAAAGAACTCCTGTGCTGACATGGCTGTTCATGTACATGAAATACAAGGAGACTCGTATTATGAAAGCAATCAGATGGACTGTAAACGGTATATATCGACAATTGGAAGTGATACGATGAATGTTATCTGTGAAGCAACAAGGTTAATAAATCATAATGAAATCCATCTTCAGTTTATAATGGAGAGCTATAACAATAAAGAGTCTTTTCTAAGACCCTCATATAGTCAATTAATAAGTATCCTCAAAGTCATGCTGGACACAGTACATTCTATATATAATAATAGTCCACTAACTGTAATTGATATTCCCTTTGTCGGTTTAGGAGAGACAACGATAAGTATATCCAAGAAATGGTTGGATACCCCGAACCATGATAACCAAATGCTTGTTAATGATATAAAGAAGACCCAATTCTATTCAGACATAAATAGCATCTTACAAGAGTATCAGCGATTCATTTCTGATATTAGAATAGATCATGTTAATTATGTATCCAAGGATTATTTTCTAAAATACAATAATCCTATAGATATAAACACAGAAATCCCCGATTCTGTTATTCAAACATATATCATTTTCAAGTGTACTAGTTTGGTTGACTGAGATTAGGAAGAATCTATGAAATCAGTATATCTTTCGATATGAAATACCATAGTAAAATGACAAAGCAGAGGTTGATTATAATCTTAGTGCTTGGTTACATTCTTATTTCAAGCTTTCTGATGAATCCATGAAAGACTTTCAAAAAACTTTCTTCCCCCAATCATATAAGTCAGCTGAGGAAACAGGAACCATTAGTTATACGTTCTCCCACGAAAAATGTAGATTCCTCACATTTCTCAACGATAGTTTGATTGATGTGTCAGACGAAGTCGGTAATGTATATTTGAAGATCAAGGTTCAAGTGGGGAACCAGTATATAGAATACTGATAATTAATGAATCAGAAGAATAGATTTGATAAAGACCGCATGGAATCATTCATTCTCTGCCCTACCAAATAATAAACGATGAATAATGGAATAACAATGAAACAAATAATAGTTGCTGTGCTTGAGGTCAATGATATGTGATAAAAAGTGTGAAAATACTTCAAAAACTTAGAGTTTATTAATTGCATTTTATAGAAAATGCCTACATTTGTAAATCAAACTTAATAAAATCACATGATTCTTATTAAATAGAATTTATATGAGTATCAGTAAAGATGTCATCAAACAATGCCTGGTTAGTAAACAATGCGGGATATGTAGCAGATAGTTGGCTGATACAGGCCATTCAGGTGTCGTATAACATCAGGGAGGAGACCACTTACAATAGGGAGATGCTGCCACTGGTGAAGTATGCCAAGGCGCACGAAGACTGGAACTGCCTCCTGATTACGTATGATGAGGAGGGCACGGAAGAGGGAATACCCGTTGTGCCGGTATGGAAGTGGCTTATGTGGGTGTGAGGACATCTAAAGGATGCTGGAAGCATGGAATTACGGAGCTACGGATAGACGGAAGTACGGAACACACTTTGTGGGAGTTACGGAATTACAGATTAACGGATCTACAGACTTTTATGGAATAAAAAGATATGGCTTCTAAAACCAGATATACAGAAGAGTTCAAGAAAAAAATCGTTGAAGAATATAAGAAAGGAGACCTGTCTCTTGAAGAAGTAGCAACGAAATATGGGTTGCCACCAGCCCTATTGCAAGACTGGGTAAATAAGGATGATGTAAATAACATCTTCATTAGCTATGTAGAAAGGCCTGAAGAAAAGATATCTATCTTTACCAAGGTTAAAACAGCATGTGTCATCGC
>JAEEGI010000876.1_pt1 | contig 79950 bp, 55 predicted proteins | sample 8958751 | NCBI WGS metagenome assembly JAEEGI01 (sample SAMN16246545, study PRJNA631951) | gut metagenome | biome: gut microbiome; feature: rumen; material: KS-attached | host: Bos | place: Iran: Karaj | collected 2018-10
GACGATGGAGAAAGCGATACAGGAAATGGTGAGACGTTATGTGCGGTATTTGAAGCTGCAACGGAATATGTCGGGCAATACGCTCGACGCCTATCAGCATGACCTGCGGAAACTGCTCGACTATCTGGAGGCAGAGGGCAAGGACCCAAGGGAGGTGCAGTTGGAGGATCTGGAGCACTTTTCCGCAGGGCTGCACGATATCGGCATTCATGCCCGCAGCCAATGCAGGATCCTGAGTGGGGTGAGGAGCTTCTTCCGATTCCTGCAGCTCGACGGCTATCGCGATGACGACCCTACGGAACTGCTGGAGTCGCCACAGATAGGCGACCACCTGCCAGAGGTGCTGACGACGGCAGAGGTAGACCGTCTGGAGGCGAGCATCGACCTCTCGAAATGGGAAGGCCACAGAAACAGGGCCATCATCGAGGTGCTCTTCTCCTGTGGACTGCGGGTGAGCGAGCTGGTGAACCTGAAGCTATCGAACCTCTATCTCGACGAGCAGTTCGTCCGTGTATTTGGCAAAGGCTCGAAGGAGCGGCTGGTTCCCATCTCGAAACGGGCCATCCAGGAACTCGCCTTCTGGTTCGACGACCGCAGCCACATGAACATCAAACCTGGCGAGGAGGACTACGTGTTCCTGAATCGCCGAGGGGCCCATCTGACGCGAACGATGATCCTCATTATGATCAAGCGACAGGCGGAGGCCGCAGGCATCACGAAGACCATCTCGCCCCACACCCTGCGCCACTCCTTTGCGACGGCCCTGCTCGAAGGGGGTGCTGACTTGCGCGTGATACAGGTGCTGCTGGGCCACGAGAGCATCGGAACGACGGAGATCTATACCCACATCGATACTTCCACCCTGCGACGGGAAATCCTTGAACACCACCCGAGAAATATGAAAAGGTGAAAAAGTGAGAAGGTGAAAGGGTGAAAAAGGGCGAAAAGGTAAAAAAGTGAAATATCGAGTAGTTTTTCCGTTTTTGCTGCGTCTAATAAATAAAAAAGGTGTAACTTTGCACCCGGATTATTAATAACCAATTTTATAGAAAATGAAAAAACTATTCCTTAGCCTCCTACTGGCGCTGACCAGTAGTGTAACGCTGACGGCACAAGAGATGCCGGCAATTCCCGCCGATCCCGATGTACGCATCGGCAAGCTCGACAACGGACTGACTTATTACATCCGTCACAACAACTGGCCTGAGCAGAGGGCTGAGTTCTACATCGCCCAGCGCGTGGGCTCCATCCAGGAGGACGATGACCAACGCGGCTTGGCGCATTTTCTGGAGCACATGGCCTTCAACGGCTCGAAGCACTTCAAGGGCAACGAATTGCTGCGCTGGTGTGAGAGCGTGGGTATCCAGTTCGGTGGCGACCTGAACGCCTACACCTCAATCGACCAGACGGTCTATAATATAAGTAATGTACCCACGACACGTGAGGGCATCGTCGACTCTTGTCTGCTGATCCTCTACGACTGGGCCGACGGTCTGCTGCTGGAGCAGGAGGAGATCGAGAAGGAGCGTGGCGTAATCCACGAGGAGTGGCGCCTGCGCACCAGTGCCATCATGCGAATGCTGGAGCGCGACCTGCCCAAGCTCTATCCGGGTTCGAAGTACGGCTATCGCATGCCTATCGGACTGATGGAGATCATCGACAACTTCGAGCGTCCCTTCCTGCAGTCGTACTATGAGAAGTGGTATCGTCCTGACAACCAGGGCATCATTGTGGTGGGTGATGTCGACGTCGACAAGATCGAGCAGAAGATCAAGGATCTCTTCTCGCCCATCGTGCTGCCTGAGAACCGTGCTCTGGTGACGATGGAGCCTGTGCCCGACAATGCCGAGCCCATCTACGTGATCGACAAGGATAAGGAGCAGCGCACCAACGAAGTGTGGCTGATGATGAAGCACGAGGTGTTCCCCGACTCCCTGAAGGGTACGCTGGCCTATATGCTGGCCAACTATATGAAGGATGCTGCTGTCACGATGATGAACGACCGTCTGAAGGAGTATGCCGAGAAGCCCGAAAGCCCGTTCCTCAACTCTTCAGTTAGCGACGGTGCTTATATCCTCTCACGTAGTGTGGACGCCTTCGAGCTCGACGTGCGTCCGAAGGATGGACAGACAGAGGCTGCCGTCACAGCTGCCTTTACCGAGTTACGCCGTGCTGCGGAGTTCGGATTCACACCTACGGAGTACAACCGTTTCAAGCAGAACTATACCAGCCAGCTCGACAAGCAGTATTCCAACAAGGACAAGCGCTACAACAGCCAGTTTGTCAACCAGTGTGTACAGAACTTCCTGAACAAGGAACCCCTTCCCAGCATCGACTTCACCTATTCGACGATGAAGCAGATCATCCCGATGATTCCCGTCGATGCCGTCAATGCCATCATCAAGGAGTATGTGTCGCCTAACGATACCAATCTTGTGGTGTTTAGTCTCAACACAGAGAAAGAAGGTACTGTCTATCCGACGGAGGAGAGTATGAAGAAGGCTGTCGCCGATGCCCGTAGTGCACAGATTGAGGCCTATGTGGACAATGTGAAGGACGAGCCGCTGATGACCACTCTGCCTCAGAAGGGTAGCATCGTGAAGGAAGATAAGAACGACCTCTTCGGCTATACCGAGTTGACGCTCTCAAACGGTGCGAAGGTGGTGCTGAAGCAGACGGACCTGAAGAAAGACCAGGTGCTCCTGCGTGGTGAGGGCTTCGGAGGTTCGGCTCTCTATGGAGAGAAGGACTTTGCCAACATCAAGATGTTTAACGATGTGGTTGAGGCCAGCGGACTGGGTAACTTCTCGCACACCGAACTGGAGAAGGCCCTCGCCGGCAAAATTGCCAGCGCATCGCTCTCGATGGGTTCCAACCGCGTATATGTCAACGGTAGCTCTACGCCGAAGGATGTGGAGACTATGCTGCAGCTGGCATATCTCTACTTCAATAATATCGCCAAGGATCAGAAGTCGTATGACAACCTGATGCAGACTGCAGAGCTGAATGTGAAGAACCGTCTGCTGCAGCCCGAGGCTGTGCTTCAGGACTCGCTGACGGCTACGTTGACCTGCAACAACCCGCGTAACAAGGCTCTGACAACGGAAGACCTGGCAAAGGTGGGCTATGACCGTATTCTCGAGATGGCCAAGGAGCAGACGGCCAACGCTGCCGCCTTTACCTTCACCATCATCGGTAACTACGACGAGGAGACTATTCGTCCGCTGATCGAGACCTATCTTGCCTCACTGCCCTCAAAGAAGGACGTGGTGAAGAGCCCGAAGGTATCTACCGAGTTCAAGGGTGTCGTCATCAACAACTTCAAGCAGAAGGGTGAGACCCCGAAGGCATACGCCGTGATGGAGTGGTATACGAAGGACATCGCCCTGACACCCGAGAACGATATCAAGATGGATATGATCTCGCAGGTGCTCGACATGGAGTATCTGAAGAAGATCCGTGAGGACGCTAGTGCCGCCTATACGGTGCAGTCGATGTCCAGCATCGACCGCGACGACTTCGAGACAACAGCCCAGATCCTCGCTATCTGTCCCATGAAGCCCGAGAAGGCCGACACCGCCATCATGATCCTGCGCGACGAGGTGACTGCTCTGGCCAAGACCTGCGATGCCGACAAGCTACAGAAGGTGAAGGAATATATGCTGAAGAGCCACGGCGATCAGCTGAAGCAGAACGGCTACTGGCTGAGTGTCATCAACGCTTGGCGCAAGTGGGGTATCGACTTCCATACCGACTATGAGAAGCTGGTGAATGCCCAGACACCCGAGAGCATCAGCGCCATCGCCGCTGAAGTGCTGAAGGCCGGCAACCGCGCTGAGGTCATCATGCTTCCTGCGGAAGAATAGTTTATAGTTTATAGTTTACAGTTTATAGTTTACAGAATGAGTTATTTATTTTCATCTGAGTCAGTATCTGAAGGCCATCCCGATAAGGTGGCCGATCAGATCTCTGACGCCATACTGGACCAGTTCCTGGCATACGACGAGAAGGCGCGTTGCGCCATCGAATCGTTTGTCACCACTGGACAGGTAGTCATCATGGGTGAGGTGCGCAGCGATGTGTATATCGACTTGCAGACCATTGCCCGTAACACCATCAAGCGCATTGGTTATACCAAGGCGGAGTATCAGTTCGACGGGAATTCCTGTGGTATCCTCAGCGCCATCCACGAGCAGAGTGCCGACATCAACCGCGGTGTCGATAACGGTAACGAGGATGAGCAGGGTGCCGGCGACCAGGGTATGATGTTCGGCTATGCCACCAACGAGACGGAGAACTACATGCCCGTCTCGCTCGACCTGGCCCACCTCATCATGCGCACCCTCGCTGATATCCGCAAGGAAGGAAAGGTGATGACTTACCTGCGTCCAGATGCCAAGGGTCAGGTGACCGTCCAGTACAGTGACCAGGGCATACCCGAGCGTATTGACACCATCGTCGTCAGCACCCAGCACGATGAGTTTGACGAAGACGAGAAGATGCTGGCCAGAATCAAGGATGATGTGATCAATATCCTCATTCCTCGTGTGAAGCAGCAGATTCATAGTCAGAAGGTGCTCGACCTCTTTGGTCTCGACATCAAGTACTATGTGAACCCCACGGGCAAGTTCGTCATTGGTGGTCCTCACGGCGATACCGGACTGACGGGTCGTAAGATCATCGTCGACACTTATGGTGGCAAGGGCGCACATGGTGGTGGTGCCTTCTCTGGTAAGGACTCTTCGAAGGTGGACCGCTCGGCCGCCTATGCTGCCCGTCATATCGCCAAGAATATGGTGGCCGCAGGTGTGGCCGACGAGATGCTCGTGCAGGTGAGCTATGCTATTGGTATCGCGAAGCCGATGAACATCTACGTGAACACCTATGGTCGCAGTCGTGTGCAGATGAGCGACGGGGAGATTGCCAAGAAGATCGAGAAGCTGTTCGACCTCCGTCCGAAGGCTATCGAGAGGACCCTGAAGCTGCGTCAGCCCATGTATAGCGAGACGGCTGCCTATGGTCACATGGGACGGCAGTGTGAGGTCGTGAAGAAGACCTTCACCAGCCACTACCACGAGACGAAGACCATCGACGTAGAGCTGTTCACCTGGGAGAAGCTCGATCGTGTGGAAGATATCCGCAGGGAGTTCGGAATCTGATGCAAGACTCGATATTTATAGAACCACCTGGCATCGTCTCTATCGACTTGATGCCAAAGACATCAGCAAGACCGCAGACACCTTATCAGGTGCTGCGGTCATTGCCCAAAGACGCTACGCCTGCCCAACAGGACTCGGCTATCCAGGCGTGGTTCTCGCCAAACGAGATTCACTACAGTGAGCAACCTGATACGCTCCACCTGCCTGGTGAGGGAATCCCGCGGGACCTGAAGGAGGTGAACCTCCCGCAGTATTATCGTGAGAGTTTCTTTTCCAATGACACCCTGTTTCACTCTGAGCATGGAGGTGCACGCTATGGGGTAGCGGGTGATCCTATTCCGGAATCACTGAGTAATGACAGTACCGTCACAGGTATCCTCATCCTCTGTTTCCTGATTATCACTTTTGCCTTTTCCCGGATCTCCGGATTCTTCATGCGACAAGCCAAGGATTTCTTCTATATCCAGAAGGGTGAGCACAGCAGCATGACGGAGACGGGTAGCGAAATCAAGATGCAACTGGTCATCATGGGTATAACCTGCCTGACCTGTGCCATACTTTATTATCTGTACACCATCTATAAGGTTGGCGACACGTTCATTTTTTCTTCGGAATATGTTCTGCCGGGAATCATCTTCCTGATAATGGTTGGGTATTTCGTGGCGAAATACCTTCTTTATACCATCGTTAATTCCATCTTATTGGGTAAGACTGGAAATAAAAAATTTATTACATCCTTTATCTTCCTGTCTTCCGTGGAAGGGGTACTGCTCTTTCCTGCCCTATTGTTGCAGACCTACTTCCAGTTTCCGATACAAAATGTCGCCTATTACTGCTTCGGAGTGGTGATTTTAATTAAAATACTGACATTTTATAAAACTTATATCATCTTTTTCCGTCAAAATGCTCTTTATCTGCAAAATATTTTGTACTTTTGCGCCCTTGAAATGGTACCGTTGCTTTCCCTATGGGGTGGATTGGCGGTTATCGTGAATCAGGTAAGAGTAATTTTTTAAGACACAGATGATAAAGAAGATTTTAGTATCACAGCCCAAGCCGACGAATGAGAAGTCGCCCTATTTCGATATCGCGAGCAGGTTCGGCATTGATCTGGTGTTCAGACCATTCATTAAGGTTGAGAGTATCTCGTCAAGAGATTTCCGTGCGCAAAAGGTTAGTATCCTTGACCATACAGCCATTGTGTTCACCTCAAGACATGCCATCGACCATTTCTTTAATATGGCCAAGGAACTGAGGGTCAACATTCCGGAAGATATGAAGTACTTCTGTGTGACGGAAACAATCGCCCTGTATATCCAAAAGTACGTGCAGTACCGCAAGCGCAAGGTGTTCTTCGGTGAAACTGGTCGTATCGATGACCTGATTCCGGCCATGATGAAGCATAAGAATGAGAAGTATCTCGTACCGATGAGCGACGTCCATAATGACAGCATCGCAAATCTTCTGGAATCGAAGAAACTGCATCACAGAGAGTGCGTGATGTATAAGACCGTCAGCAATGATTTCACCCCTGAGGAGATCAAGACCTTCGACTATGATATGCTGATTTTCTTCAGCCCGTCGGGTATTGAGTCGCTGACTAAGAACTTCCCTGATTTCAAGCAGGATAAGATTGCTATTGCGACCTTTGGCCCTGCTACGGCCAAGGCTGCCAAGGAGGCTGGTCTCCGACTGGACATTGAGGCACCGTCAGAGAAATACCCATCGATGACAGGAGCCCTTCTGCATTATCTGGTAGAGAAACAAGGTTAGCACGATGGCAGCAGCGGCTCCTACTTTCAGGAAACGGGAGCGCATGACAAGCAATCTGCTGATGGAGGCGCTCTTTGAAAACGGCAACAGCCAGTCTGTCACTGCCTTCCCTCTCAGAGCCGTCTATCAGACCATCGAACGACATCGTGACCACGATCCCGCACAGATTCTGATCAGTGTCCCCAAAAAGCGTTTCAAACACGCCGTCGACAGGAACCGTGTAAAACGGCAGATCCGTGAGGCCTATCGCCAACATAAACAGTTGCTTTGGGAGAAAATGACTGAAGGCGAGGAGGTGCTTGTGGGATTCATCTGGCTCTCCGACAGACATTATCCTTCCAAGGAGGTAGAACGACGGGTTGTGAAAATCCTTCAGAGTGTTTCTAAAGGGTAAAAGGGTGAAGTGGTTGTCTCACATATTGTCGTGGCTATTGGTCCTGCCCATCAGGTTTTACCAGATATGCATATCTCCGCTGTTGGGACCCTCGTGCCGATTTACACCCACATGCAGTGAGTATGCCCGTCAGGCCATTTTGAAACATGGTCCCATCAAGGGTCTCGGACTGGCCATCTGGAGGATTTTAAGATGTAATCCCTGGGGTGGATCGGGATATGACCCGGTACCGTAGGAAAGGTGAGAGGGTGAAAAAATAAAAAGGTGAAAAGATAATTATATATATAATAAGGTATGAAGAACTTTATTGAAGAACTGAAATGGCGCGGTATGCTGGCACAGATGATGCCTGGCACAGAAGAACTGCTCCAGAAAGAAATGGTGACGGCCTATTTGGGAACAGATCCGACGGCTGATTCCTTGCACATTGGTCACCTCTGTGGCATCATGATGTTGCGTCACTTGCAGCGTTGTGGTCACAGACCCGTCATCCTTGTGGGTGGTGCCACAGGTATGATTGGTGACCCCTCAGGCAAGAGCCAGGAGCGTAATCTTCTCAACGACGAGACTCTGCGTCACAATCAGGAGTGCATTAAGAAGCAGGTGGCCAAATTCCTCGATTTTGAGTCGAAGGATCCCAATGCCGCCATTATGGTCAACAACTACGACTGGATGAAGGACTTTACCTTCCTCGACTTTGCCCGTGAGGTAGGTAAGCATATCACCGTAAACTATATGATGGCCAAGGAGAGCGTGCAGCAGCGCTTGAACGGAACAGCCCGTGACGGTCTCTCATTCACGGAGTTCACCTACCAGCTGCTCCAGGGCTATGACTTCCTGTATCTCTACCAGCATTATGGTGTGAAGTTGCAATTGGGTGGTAACGACCAGTGGGGTAACATGACCACGGGTACAGAGCTGATCCGTCGTACCCTTGGCAACGAGGTGGAGACGTTTGCCCTCACCTGTCCGCTAATCACGAAGAGCGACGGTAAGAAGTTCGGTAAGACGGAAAGCGGAAACATCTGGCTCGACCGTAACCGTACAACGCCCTATCGCTTCTACCAGTTCTGGTTGAACGTGAGCGATGAGGATGCAGAGCGTTATATCAAGATCTTCACTTCTCTCGAAAAGGAAACCATCGATGCGCTCATCGAGGAGCATCAGCAGGATCCCGGCCGCCGAATCCTTCAGAAGCGTCTGGCTGAAGAGGTGACGGTGATGGTACACTCGAAGGAAGATCTCGACATGGCCATAGAGGCCTCGAACATCCTCTTCGGTAAATCTACGAAGGAGGCATTGGAGAAGCTTGACGAGCAGACGTTCCTCGATGTATTCGATGGTGTGGAGAAGCACGAGATCTCTCGTGACCAGCTGGGCCAGCCCGCTATCGAACTGCTGACCACTGCTGCTCCCGTCTTCCCTTCAAAGGGTGAGATGCGTAAGATGGTACAGGGTGGTGGTGTCTCGCTCAACAAGGAAAAACTCAGCGACCAGAACCGTCCTGTTACAGCTGAAGACCTTATCGACGGCAAGTATATCCTCGCCCAAAAGGGTAAGAAGAACTACTACTTGCTCATCGTGAAATAAGAAAGATTGGTGAAAATTTGGCGGAATGCCAAATTTTCACTAACTTTGCACCCGCAATTGGACGATGGTGTAATGGTAACACTACAGGTTTTGGTTCTGTCATTCCCGGTTCGAATCCGAGTCGTCCAACATATTTGAATGTTATCTAGCTGTACATCAGCTAGATATTTTTATATATAATGTACGCGCGAAAACGTTTTCAGCGTTTTTTGTCATTTTTAAGTTTTGCAATTTTGTTATCCGTATAATAATTAGTATCTTTGCACACAACAAACGTAAAAGAGGGAATGAAGACTAATTACGAGATACGGTATGCAACCCATCCGGAGGATGCCCGTCTTTACGATACGACTCGCATTCGTAAAGAATTTCTTATAGAGACCATTTTTGCCGCCGACGAGGTGAACATGGTGTATTCGATGTACGATCGTATGGTGGTGGGCGGTGCTATGCCTGTTGCTGAGGCCTTGACACTTGAGGCCATCGACCCATTGAAGGCGGAATTCTTCACAACCCGTCGTGAGATAGGTGTCTATAATGTAGGTGGTAAAGGTTCCATCAGGGTAGGGGAAGAAATATTTGAATTAGACTTCAAGGAGGCATTATATATTGGTAAGGGCAATCGTAAGGTCGTCTTTAGTAGTTTAGACCCTCAACAGCCTGCCAAGTTCTACTTCAACTCCACGACAGCCCACACGGCCTATCCTTGTCGGAAGGTTACAAAGCAGGATGCTGTTGTGGCACACATGGGTTGTCTCGACATGTCGAACGAACGTCACATCAACAAGATGATCGTTAATCAGGTGCTGCCTACTTGTCAGCTACAGATGGGTATGACCGAACTGGCTACAGGCTCCGTTTGGAATACGATGCCTGCACATGTCCACGCTCGTCGCATGGAGGCCTACTTTTATTTCGAGTTGCCTGAGGATCAGGCAGCTTGTCACTTTATGGGTGAGCCACAAGAGACGCGCCACATCTGGCTTCACAACGAGCAGGCCGTGCTGTCGCCAGAGTGGAGCATCCATAGTGCTGCAGCCACGCATAACTACACCTTCATCTGGGGTATGGGTGGTGAGAATCTCGACTATGGCGACCAGGACTTTTCAAAAATTACAGAATTAAAATAAACTTCTAAAACAAACAGAATTATGGCAAATTTATTTTCATTGGAAGGTAAGAACGCTTGGATTACTGGCGCCTCTTACGGTATTGGTTTCAACATTGCTAAGGCTTTCGTAGCAGCCGGCATCAAGAACATCATCTTCAACGACATCAATGAGGCTGCTCTCGAGCGCGGTCTGGCCAACTACAAAGAGGCTGGTATCGAAAACGTAAAAGGCTATGTATGCGACGTGACTGACGAGAATGCCGTGAAGGCACTCGTGGAGACCATCCACGCAGAGGTTGGCAATATCGACATCCTCGTGAATAATGCTGGTATCATCAAGCGTATTCCCATGCACGAGATGAAGCGTGCCGAGTTCCAGCAGGTCATCGACATCGACCTCGTGGGTCCGTTCATCTGCTCTTCAGCTGTCATTCCTGAGATGATGGAGCGCCGTGAGGGTAAGATCATCAATATCTGCTCGATGATGTCTGAACTGGGCCGCGAGACCGTCAGTGCATACGCTGCCGCCAAGGGTGGTCTGAAGATGCTCACCCGCAACATCTGCTCAGAGTATGGTGAGTACAACATCCAGTGTAACGGCATTGGCCCGGGTTACATCGCTACCCCGCAGACAGCTCCACTCCGTGAGAAACAGCCCGATGGCAGCCGTCATCCGTTCGACTCGTTCATATGTGCCAAGACTCCTGCAGGCCGCTGGCTTGATCCTTCAGAGCTCGGTGGTCCCGCTGTGTTCTTGGCTTCTCATGCCTCTGACGCTGTGAACGGCCATGTGCTCTATGTAGACGGTGGTATTCTCGCCTATATCGGTAAGCAGCCCAAGTAAGCTTCATCAGTACATACAATTAATGGGGATCCCGAAAGGAATCCCCATTAAATTTTTTATTACAGTTTTTAGCTTAGAGAGCGTCTGCGAGCTCAGCACCGGCCTTGAACTTAGCAACCTTCTTGGCTGCGATCTTGATCTTCTGCTTGGTAGCGGGGTTGATACCCTCACGAGCCGGGCGCTCGTTAACGCTGAAAGTACCGAAACCTACGAGAGCGACCTTGTCACCTGCTACGAGAGCGTCCTTAATAGCTGCTACTGTGGCGTCAAGAGCCTTCTTTGCGTCTACCTTTGAGAGACCAGCACCTGCTGCAATCTTCTCTACCAATTCTGTTTTGTTCATAATTTTTAATTTTTAATGAATTATTAATAGTAATAAAACTAATTGATTAGCTGAAATTCTTCGCAAATATAGTGTAAACTATTCAAACAAACAACAAAAAAAAGGAAAAAGTTGCTTTTTTATTGAAAAATAGTTGTATTCACCCACATTTCAGCATGAAATCGGGATATTTTTCGTAATTTTGCGCCCAAATACGTGCCTTAGGGCATAATTGTAAAAATGTAAATTGTCAAATAGTAAATGATATGATGTTCCGTATACCACCTGTCACGAAGAATCTGCTGATTATAAATCTGATAGCTTTCCTTGCCACGCTGGTCTTGCAGATGCGCGGTATCGATCTGGCAGATATCGGAGGTTTGCATTTCTTTATGGCCAGCCACTTTCATCTGTATCAGCTGGTGACTTATTTGTTCCTTCATGCCAGTTTCATGCATATCCTGTCGAATATGTTCGGATTGTGGATGTTTGGCTGCGTCATAGAGAATGTATGGGGACCGAAGAAGTTCCTTTTTTATTACATTACTTGTGGAATAGGCGCAGGTCTGTTGCAGGAACTGGCACAGTTCGGCTCGTTTTATATGACGGTGGCAGAGCAGGTGCCTGCCACTACTCTGGGCACGGTGCTGGAGTACGGCTCGGTCTATGCTGATGCCCTGAACTCCTGGACAACTATCGGTGCCTCGGGTGCTGTCTATGCAGTTATATTGGCCTTTGGCATGACATTCCCCAACGAGCGTTTGTTCATCATTCCGTTCCCCTTCCCCATCAAGGCGAAATGGTTTGTGCTGGGCTATGTGGCTATAGAGTTCTTCTCGGCACTTGGCTCTTCTGGCGATGGTGTGGCCCATACTGCCCATCTGGGCGGCATGCTCTTTGGCTATCTCATGATCCGCTATTGGAACAAACATCCTAATTCGACATACGACCGTGGTCGTGGACAGCAGTTCTTTGAGAACCTGAGGCGCAACTTTGAACAGCGTCAGCAGGGCCATCATACTCACGACCATCCGAATATGCATGTCGAGCAGGGGGGTAGGCCCGAGACCGACCAGGAGTATAACGCCCGTAAGCGTCAGAATCAGGAAGAGATCGACGCCATCCTCGACAAGATCCGTAAGAGTGGTTATGACAGTCTGACAAAGGAAGAGAAGAAAAGGCTCTTTGATGCGAGCAACGAGCGATGATCAAACAACTGAAAACCTTTACCGTCAATATCTTTGCCGGTGCCAATGTGGCCATCGTGCTGCTGATGCTGGCTACAGGCTATTCTGACCATATAAGTCCTGTCTCTTTTCCGTTGCTCTCTACCATGGGTATGGTTTTTCCAGCATTTCTGTTGGCAAACCTTTTGTTTGTGTTTTTCTGGCTTACCTTCAAGTGGCGGAGAGTGTGGATACCGATTGTAGGCTATCTGTTGGCATATCCGGCTTTAGCTCTCTATATGCCGATGCACTCGACCCAGGACGTGCCCGATGGCACCATTAAGCTCCTGTCGTACAACGTCTGCTCCTATTCGGGTGTCGACAATTTTAAGGAAAATGAGGGCTTCGATACGATTTATCACTATCTGGCCCGTCAGGATGCGGATATCGTCTGTCTGCAGGAAGATGTCGACACCTGGCGGCGCTATGTGTTCCATCGCTATGAGAAGATCTATCCTTACAACGATACCATATTCTTCTTTAATCAGAATGAAGCCAACGGCATGGGTATCCATAGCCGATTCCCCATTATCCGTCGGGAGCGCATTCCTTATGAGTCGAGGGCTAACGGTTCAGTGGCATGGTATCTGCAGGTAGGCAATGATACAGTGCTGGTCATCAACAACCATCTGGAGTGTACCAACCTGACCAAAGAGGATCGTTCGCGTTATGAGCAGATATTGAAGGGGAAGATGAGTCGTGATACTGCCAGGGAAGAGTCGAAGTTGTTGGTGCAGAAAGTCGGAAGGGCCAATGCTATCCGTGCGATAGGGGCAGAAGCCGTGCATCGTTATATCGAAGAGCACAGACAATACCCCATGATTGTCTGTGGGGACTTTAACGATAACCCTATTTCCTATTCCCGTCATGTTATCTCCAAGGGTCTGACGGATTGTTTTGCCGAGACGGGTCGCGGGCTCGGTTTGTCATATAATCGGAAAGGCTTTTATTTCCGTATTGATCATATTTTGTGCTCCGATCATTTCACGCCATACAACTGCCAGGTTGACGATGAAATCAATGCAAGTGACCATTATCCTATCTTTTGTTGGCTAAAATTAGTGCATAAACCTTAAAAAAAGCGTGAAAAACGCCAATATTTTTTTCCATATCTGAAAAAATGTCTATATTTGCACGCTAAAAATGTACGCGAACAGAATATATATATAATAAATAACATTAAAAATCAAAATGCAAAACAAAGGAATTGTAAAAGTAATCGCAGTGCTTCTTGTGCTCGTGTGCTGCTTCTACCTCTCCTTCTCATTTGTGACACGCCACTACGAGAGTAAGGCTGCCGCCATGGGTGAGGAAGCAGGTGCGGAGTACCTCGACTCAATCAACAACGAGAAGGTGTATATGGGCATCTACTCGCTGAAGCAGTGCCGTGAGATGGAGATTGGCCTGGGTCTTGACCTGAAGGGCGGTATGAACGTAATCCTCGAGGTGTCTGTGCCCGATGTCGTCGACGTGCTCGCCGACCACAAGCAGGACGCAGCCTATAAGAAGGCCATGGAGTTGGCTAAGAAGGAAGAGGAGACCAGTCAGAACGACTTCATCTCTCTGTTCGTGAAGTATTGGAACCAGGAAGGCAATGGCCGTCCCCTTGCTGCTATCTTCGCTACCCAGCAGATGAAGGGCAAGGTGAGCACCCAGAGTACCGACTCAGAGGTGGAGGCTGCTATCCGTGCAGAGGTTGCCTCGGCTGTCGACAACTCGTTCAATGTGGTTCGTAACCGTATCGATAAGTTTGGTGTCGTTCAGCCTAATATCCAGAAACTCGAGGGCCAGAGCGGCCGTATCATGGTCGAGATGCCTGGTATCAAAGAGCCGGAGCGCGTGCGTAAGCTCCTCCAGGGAAGTGCCAACCTTGAGTTCTGGGAGACCTATAACTCTCAGGAGATCACCCCGCTGCTGGCTCAGCTGAACCAGCGTTGGGCTGCTCAGGGCGGTGAGGTTGTCGAAGAGGATACAATCGTTGCCGAGGCTATCGAGGCTGCTGCCGACACAGTGAAGGTTGCCACCACAGACCTGGCTGCCAAGCTGGCCAAGAAAGACACCAAGGCTGCTGACTCCAAGGCTGCCGAGCTGGCCAAGAAGCAGAACCCCCTGTTCTCGATCTTCCAGCCCACTCAGGGTAATACCCTTGCCGTCGTAGGTTATGCCAATGCCCGTGATACCGCTGAGATCGATAAGATCATCTACTCCGAACTCGCCCGTCAGATCTTCCCTGCTGAGCTGAAGCTCCGCTGGGGTGCCAAGGCAGAGGACTTCGGAGGTCAGAATACCAAGGGTGACATCTTCGAGCTCTATGCCCTGAAGATCACTGAGCCTTCAGGCCGTGCGCCGCTGGAGGGTGATGTCATCACCAACGGTAAGGACGACTTCGACCAGATGGGTCATCCCTGTGTGTCGATGCAGATGAACTCTGACGGTGCCCGCCGCTGGAGCCAGATCACGAAGCAGAACATCGGTAAGGCCGTAGCCATCGTGCTCGACGATGCCGTCTACTCAGCTCCCCGTATCCTGACGCAGATTGACGGTGGTAACTCCCAGATCACTGGTAACTTCACCATCGAGGACACCAAGGACCTTGCCAACACGCTGAACTCTGGTAAGATGCCGGCTCCGACCCGTATCGTTCAGGAAGAGGTTGTCGGTCCGTCACTCGGACAGCAGTCCATCAACCAGGGTATCATGTCATTCATCGTCGCCTTCGTGCTGCTGATGATCTACATGATTTTGCTGTATGGCTTCATTCCGGGTATCCTCTCCGATATCGCCCTGCTCTTCAACCTGTTCTTCACGCTGGGTATCCTCACTTCGTTCCAGGCTGCCCTGACGATGCCTGGTATTGCCGGTATCGTGCTGACACTGGGTACTGCTGTGGATGCTAACGTGCTGATCTACGAGCGTATCAAGGAAGAGCTGAAGAAGGGCCTGAGCATGAAGGAAGCCCTCAACAAGGGTTACTCTAACGCCTTCAGCGCCATCTTCGACTCTAACCTCACATCATTGATTACAGGTGTTATCCTGCTCTACTTCGGTACTGGTCCTGTGAAGGGCTTCGCCACCACATGGATCATCGGTATCCTCGTATCGTTCTTCACTGCCGTGTTCCTGACACGTCTAGTCTACGACCACATGCTGAAGAAGGACAAGTGGACCAACTTGACCTTCGTGACTGGCTATTCGAAGAACCTGATGCAGAATGCCCACTATAACTTCATGGGCACCTATAAGAAGTCGTTCACCGTCTACGGTGTCTTCGCCATTCTGTTCCTCATCTCGTTCGCCGTTCGCGGACTGAGCCAGAGCATTGACTTCACCGGTGGTCGTAACTACGTGGTGACCCTCGACAAGGAGACTCCCGTTGAGACCGTTCGTCAGGCTATGGCTGGTGCTTTCGTCAACACCATGGGCGAGAAGGCACAGCAGGAGGCCAATACCTCTGTCATTGCTCTGGGTACCGACGGGAAGACCGTCCGTATCTCCACCAACTGGGATATCGAGTCAAACAATCCTGATGTCGACGACCAGGCAGAGACCATTCTCTTCAACACTCTGAAGAAAGCTGGTCTTGTCAGCCAGGAGAATGTCGAGCACTTCAAGAACCCCGATGTTCGTGAGGGTGGTTCCATCATTTCTTCTCAGAAGGTTGGTCCGTCAGTGGCTAAGGACATCACCTACGGAGCCATCATCTCCGTTCTGATTGCCTTGGTGGCCATCTTCCTCTACATCCTGCTCCGCTTCCGCAACCTCGCCTTCTCAGTGGGTGCTATCGTTGCTCTGGCCCTCGACGCCCTCGTGGTGCTCGGTCTCTACTCCGCCTTGTGGGGCATCGTTCCCATGTCGTTGGAGATCGACCAGGTGTTCATTGGTGCCATCCTGACGGTGATCGGTTACTCCATCAACGATAAGGTGGTGGTGTTCGACCGTATCCGTGAGAACATCGGTCTCTACGGCAAGCGCGACCGTCAGCAGCTGTTCAACGATTCGCTGAACCAGACGCTGGCCCGTACCATCAACACCTCTGTGACGACGTTGATCGTGCTGCTCGCCATCTTCATCCTTGGCGGTGATTCGATCCGTTCGTTCTCCTTCGCCATGATCCTCGGTGTCATCTTCGGTACCCTGTCTTCACTCTTCATTGCAGCTCCCGTGGCTTACCTGACACTGGGTCGCACCATCAAGGAAGAGGAAGCTCCCGCCAAGAAGTAAGGTATACACCTTATTAATATATAAGGAAGCATCGCCCAGGCGGTGCTTCCTTTTTTGATGGTTCCCAAATCCTTAATATTGTTTAAATAACAGGCACGAAGTGTACAGGTTTAAACAATTAGTATTATCTTTGCAATGTATTGTTTAAGTTATAAACGTAAAACAAATGAATACTACTGACGAACTCGACGTGATTTCCCGCATACGAGGCGAGGTCATTAGTTCCAAGCAACTGACTGGCGAGAACCTCTTTCTGGCTTGGGGCTATCCCACGGCTATCGTATTATTGTTGGAGTTTGCAGCGCTTTTGATTTGGAATGAAGACTGGTGCGACTGGCTCTGGGCTGGCATCCCTGTGGTAGGGGTACCGCTGATGATGTATTTCCTGAATGAGGACTATGAGCGCACGCATAGAAGAACGCTCGACCAGAATGTCATCCTACAGATGTGGATATTTATCGGCTTTGCCTCTTGCCTTGGAGGTTTTGCAACAGGCTTTGCGGGAGTGTTCCAGCAGTGTTTCTTCGCCTATCTCGGTCTGCTCTGCGGCATGGGCTGTTTTATGACTGGCATCATCCTGCACTTCCGTCCTAAGACCATCTGTGGCATCATCGCATCGCTGCTCTCTGCAGTGCCTCTCTTTTTTCAGGGCGACCTCTGGCCTTGGCAGTTGCTTGTTACAGCCATCACTGTGGTCATCTCCCTCATCATCCCCGGACATGTGTTCCGCCGATACGTGCGAAGACACAATCATCCGTAAAATCCTCGCCATCTGTGGTCAATTAAATAATTCGTGTAATTCGTGCAATTCGTAGTAAAAAAAGAAGTATATGAGTAATTTCAAGTTCCCAGTTATCAATCCTTTGCTGCACAGCGAGCTGCGGCTGAAGGTCATGGTGGCCCTCGACAGTCTCGAGAGTGCCGACTTCATGTATCTGTGTCAGATTACCGATTGCACCCGTGGCAACCTCAGCGTACAGATTACCATCCTCAAGGATGCCGGCTATCTGGTTGTTAATAAGAGTGGTATAGGCCGTTTCTCACGCACCACTTGTAGCATCACAACCAAAGGTCGAGAGGCCCTCCACGCATATGAAGAAGGCCTTCGCCGTCTCTTCGAGCAGCAAGTCCCCGAGAAAGAGCCAGGTGAGGCGGAAATAGCCTGATAGTAGATTATCAGGATGTCCTAATGTCGATGGGCAAACTATGCATTTGCCTGTTTATAATACAAACATTACGAAGAATTATATAATCTAAAAAAATTTCATTATGAAGAAAACAACTAACCAAGTGGCTGTTATTGCCGTTACTATGATGTTCTTGCTTCCACAACCTGTCCAGGCACAGAACGAAGTGGACGAGTTTGGAATCTTCGATCACATGTCGGTAGGCCTTAATCTGGGGACTACTGGTGTCGGAATCGATCTGGCCGCTCCGGTCACCGACTATCTGCAGGTGCGTGCTGGCTACAACTACTTCCCCATCTTCAAATATAAGGAGGATGTAGACTACCGTGCGAAGGGCAAACCGACAAGAGGGTACACCGAGGCTGAGGCAAAACACTACCTGAGTACTGCCCATCTGCTGTTTGATGTTTATCCCTTCCGCAATCTCTCATTCCATACTACTGTTGGATTCTATTATGGTACCGACGAGGTGGCAAAGATTGAGAACCTCATTCCTGTAAAGGACTTCGATGAAGGTGAGGGCATAGCGATTGGCGACTACATCGTAGAGTTTGATAAGAACGGCTACGGCCATGGCTCCATCAAGGTCAACAAGTTCCGTCCTTATCTGGGCATCGGTTTCGGCCGTGCTGTCCCTCGTAAGCGATTCGGGGTAAGTGGCGACTTAGGTGTTCAGTTCTGGGGAAAGCCTAAGGTATATGAGAAACAGACTGGGATGGATCTGGAAGTGACCCGGGATGACTTGGGCAGCGGGAGCGACAAATATTACGATTTTATCTCCAAGTTTCCCATATGGCCTGTACTGAGTCTCCGTTTTACATATAGATTATTCTAATTACCAATATTTATGAAAAAGAAAACTAACCAATTCGCGAGGACAGCGACGATGCTGCTCTTCGCTGTGCTCAGCTCCTTTATGGCAGTTGGCACCTGTTTTGCTGCAGGAGGAAACCCCACAAACGGAAACTGCGGCGATAACGACGCACCCGATGCGGTGAAGTGGGAGTTTAATGTCACCACCGGTACCCTCACCATCAGCGGCACAGGAGCGATGCGCGATTATGATCAAGCTGGTGAACGGCCTTGGTATGCTTGGGGCGATGACATCACCACCGTTGTTATCGGCGAAGGTGTCACGCGTATTGGCGACTATGCCTTCCAGGACTTTCCGTTGACGAGTATCCAGACGAAGAAAGCCGAAGCTGCGCAAACAAGAGCGGATGGCGGCAGTGAACCTATCCCCAGTGCTCTGCCAGAGGGACTGATTTCCATTGGTAAATATGCGTTGAGCAACACACACTTGACCAACCTCACGCTGCCCTCCTCGCTCCAGAGGATCGACAAATTCGCCCTATTCTCCAACGATGAGTTGGCCACGCTCACCTTCTTGGCAACTATGTCGGTACCCTATTTGGAAAATGATGTCTTTGCCAGTTGCGACAAACTGACGGCCATCTATGTGCCCGGAACTTGTGTGGATGACTATAAGAATGCCGACTGCTGGGGTACATATGCTATCCTCATCAAGGCTATTCCCGAAGGCGGTGATGAGCCGGGAGGCGATGAGCCAACGGAGGTTAGTGGTAGTGAGGTGGTGTCCGTAGGTAGTGTTGGCAACGCCAATAGTTATCTGCCCAGTTATCCACAAAGTGAGTATTCAACAAGTCAGCAGATCTACACAAAGGATGAGATAGGCAAAGCAGGGAAGATTACAAGCATTGCTTTCTACAATTACGAAATGGGAAAAGCCCGTTCCTACGATATTTACCTATCGCATACTACCAAGGAGCAATTCGACAGCAACACAGACTGGATTACCGTTAGCGAGGCCAATAAGGTGTTTAGTGGTACGGTGACGCTGGGAGACGGGTGGACAGTCATCGACTTTGATACGCCGTTCGATTACGATGGAGAGCAAAACCTTCTCCTTACTGTCGATGACAATACAGGCAGGAATACGGGGAGCTACCATAGTGTCGGTGTGTATAGTCCGTCTGGTCACCAAGCACTGTACTACTATAAGTCTACCAACTTAGACCCCACTCAGCCTATTACGGTGGAAGGGGATTTCCGTACGAGCTATTCAGGCGACCGAAAGAACGGCATCCAGCTCTGCTTTGAGACTAATCCCAAACCCAGCAGACTCGAAGCTGTCGAGGTTGGCGATGTGAGCGCAATTGTTCAGTGCTCGCTACGTGGCAATGCCACTGCCTGGAACCTGCGCTACCGCAAGGTGGCCAAAGATGGTGAGGAAGAGCAGACATGGACGGTCGTTAACAATCTCACAGACCGTTCAAAGACCCTCGAAGGCCTGACACCACTCACCAAGTATGAGGCACAGGTACAGGCTGTATTCCCTGAGGGAGTCTTGAGCGATTGGACGAATCCCATAACCTTTGTTACCAACTGTTGCCCCGTGGGGCAGCAGGCAGAGATCATCTATGCTCTCAATAGTTTTGGTAGGCACTGGTTTGGCTATGGTGCACAGATTGTAGATGTTACAGATAAAGACAATCCTGTTGAGGTGGCTTTCCTTCGTGCACCAAATTATCAAGCATACAGCGGCACAATAACCCTTTGCTGCGAACACAAATACAAGGTCAACTGGATTTATGATGGAGAAAATTCAGAAATGAACCCATATTATTCTTTGGCACTTTACTTTGAGCCGGGCGATGAATTCTTCAGTATGGCACAAGGCGAGGCACCAAATAAGAACGCTGAGTTGACAGAGTTCATCATGGACTGTGGAGATTATTGTGCTGCGAAGCCGAAGAAATTTAAGGTTGAAAGCAGTAACTTCAACTCTGTCACTCTCACCTTCAACTCTGAAACGACGACTGGCGAGTATGTTTACTCCACTGAGGCCGACTTCAATCCCGATGAAGCCACGCCGACGAGTGTCACCTTCGACGCTGTAGCTGTTAGCGATGAACCTTGGAATTACGAACCCACCCCAACCAACTCGTCCCTGACACTGACAGGTTTAGAGTCCCTTACTAAATATTATGTCCGTGTACGCAGCGTATGCACAGATGGTGACGGTGGCTTTAGCCGTTGGTCTGATCCTGTAGAAGTAACGACAGGGTCGAAATACGATGCTCCGGGACAGGTGACGGTTACAAACATCGACAGCCGTACGGTAAAGATCTCGCACACCCGCTTTGGCGGTGAGAAGAAGAGCAATGTCTACTATCGTCTGAAGGCACCCGGCAATCCCATCGATGCCTCTGCGTTGGTTACCTTCGGTAATGTGAAGGCAAATGGTGAGAAGGGCTTTGATTTCGATGGAAAAGTCACATGGTCTTCTTATGGCTACGAACAACGTCCGTTCAGCAATGTTCTCTATTATCCAGGCATTCCTGCCGGCAGTAACGTCAGCTTCAATGTAGGCAATTGGAACTCCAAAGGCGGTCTCGTGAAGTTCCTTTGGGGCTTTAAGAAGGTCAAGGGAAAGACATCGCAAGAGGTCATGGAAGCATTTGATATGGAGTGTCTGAGCGATGCAGACCGTGCGGCGAGAATCAAGGAGTTACAGACAAAGATAGCTGAAACCGATGACGAAGAGGTAAAGGCAAAGCTGCAGGCTGACATCGATCTGATGAATGCTTTGCCCACCGATGCACAGAAACTGGCACGGATGAAGGAACTGGAGAATCTGATTAGTAATAGTACCGACGAGGCAGAGAAGGTTCAGTACGCTACAGAGCTGAACAATCTGCGTTCGATGATGTCTGCTGCAGAAAACGACAGAGACAGCGGTTTCTCCATCACCAGGGAAGATAATCAGGCAAATGCCCGTACTCGTGGTCTCGACGATGGCGAATATGCTTTCTTTATCCGTCATGCCAACGATGACGGTTATCTGGCAGCGAGGGACTTTACCCTCACACTGCCTGAGAATCTCAACGAGTGGATCATTATCCGCAATATCAGCGATACGGAATACACGCTCGCCGGTCTGAAGCCAGGTACCACCTATGAGGTGATGGTGGAGCCTGTTTATGAAGACGGCACCACAGGCACTCATAGCGCCATCACCGTGTTCACCACCCTTGGTAGGGACGAAGACCCCATGAAGGGCGCTTTCTCTGTCAGCAGCGAGAAGAGGGTCAGCTTTGCAAAGGGCAATCTGCGCTATGAGGGCGACATCTACGGTATGGAGGCAAAGTGGACGATGGCTCCGCAACAGTATGAGATCTTCAGTGAGGATAATGTGAATACAGAATATGATAATACTTATCCCGCCTCTCCGCGAGACCTGTTCTGCTGGAGCAACTCTGATACACGCTATGGTATCTACAGCTATTATTACGATAGTGCAGAGGATACTCAGCAATACTTCCGCGGCGACTTCACCGACTGGGGTACGAATCCGAAATTCTCGGCAGTCTTCGGTTCCGGGTGGTCGACACTGAGCAAGAAAGAGTGGACATACCTGCTCACCGAGCGTGAGAACGCCGATAAGCTGAAGGCATTTGCCACAGTGGCAGGCGTGAAGGGTCTGGTGCTGCTTCCCGACAAGTGGGATGCACCCGACGGTCTCTTGGTGAAGGATGAGATGACAGCCGACGAGTGGGCAGCCATCGAGCAGACTGGTGCCGTATTCCTGCCTGCCGCAGGACAGATGACCGCCGTCTACAATCCAGATACCTACGGAGCTACCACTACCTACACTCCAAATACCGTCTACTGGACCAGCACGCCAGCTGATGCAGCAACAGAGAATGCCTTGGACTTCGGATGTGGTCTGACCTTCAACGAGACTGATGTCACCTTCGCCAACGTCTCCCGCCGTACATATACTGCCGTCCGTCTGGTGAAGACCTTCATCCTCATGGGTGATGCCAACGGCGACGATAAGGTAGATGCCGCTGATGTCGTGGAGATGATCAACGCCAAGAAGAGTCATGAATCTGAGAAATTCAGGATGGAACTTGCTGACATGGACGGCGACGGATATATAACCGACATCGACATCAAGGCCGTTGTCAATAACATCATGACCCCATAGGCATAAACACGATCCCTCTCATCATGATCCCCGAGACCCATTGAGGTTTCGGGGATTTCTACAGCAAACGGTCACACGGTCACAGCTGTGACCATTTGACCAATAACGCAGATTTAAGCGTGAATTGTAAATAAAATTCAGAACACATCCTTTTGTGTTTTGCCACTTCGTATATGTATGATTATCAGCGCCTTATGATTACATTGACTTTAGGCTAAGGAAACTCGGACTTTCCTTAGGGTAAACTCGGACTTTACCCTATCTAAACTCCCACTTTACCCTATCTAAAGTCCCTGTTTACTCTATGATTATAAAATATGTAAAATAATTTGACTTCAACTTTTGCCTCTTGTTGTCTCGGCCTGCAACACTGCATCTGACAATGGTAAATTTGTTAAATAACTCAAAAAGACGCAGTGGATTGATGGTAGTTTAGAAAATAAACACTATATTTGCACTTATAAGTTTAATAACTGAACATATAACTATAAATATAATAATGAGTATGAAGAGAAAGAATTATTTGGTGCGGACGGCGATGGCGCTGCTCACCCTGTTTGCGACCATCGGCGCAAAAGCTGATGAACTCACCATTCACGATGGGACAGAAACGAATAGCACTGTTCCTGTATACGGTTACAACGTGGATGGTTACAGTCGGAGTCAGTTTATCATCCCTGCATCGACTTTGGTATCCATGCAATGGGGAAACATCAATAAACTGACATTTTATGCCTCGCAAACATCCGTTAGCTGGGGAAAAGCCACCTTCCTGGTTTATCTGAGTGAAGTGGAAGAAACCACCGTTGCTTCACTAAAAGACTGGGGCTCTCTACAGCAGGTCTATGAAGGCAGTCTATCTATCAGCGATCAGAAAATGGTGATTACCCTCGCCACGCCTTACCAATATGAAGGTGGCAACCTCTTGGTGGGCATCAACCAATCTGTGTCAGGCAGTTACAGCTCAAGTTCTTGGTATGGCGTTACTGCCTCAGGCGCCTCTTTAGGCGGCTATGGGACAAGCATCAGTCAACAAAACTTCCTGCCTAAGACTACTATTGATTTTGCACCGGGAACGGCTCCCGCCGTAGCGAAACCATCCGACCTGATGGCTTCGAGCTTGACATCCAGCACGGCTATAATGAGTTGGGCATCTGCTGAATCGAAGTTCAACCTGCGTTACAAGGAGGTAAGTGCCACTGAGTGGGCCACCGTTGAGAATATTACTGCAAAGACCTACACGATAACAGGCCTTGAGGCCAACACCATCTATAGAGTTCAAGTGCAGGCCGTTAATGGCGAAGAGACCAGTTCCTGGAGCAATGGGGTGACCTTCACCACAGCCTATGGTATCCCCTACAAGCCGACTTTCGCCTCCAAGCTACCTGAGGGATGGGGACACTACTGGGGCAAACTGGAAGATGTGCAGGCGGGAACCACTACGCTGACTGCCTTGAAAACAGGTAGCGATTCATACGCTTGGAACATGGGTAATAATCCCTATGTCAATTTAAGTGGCAGTCAGACAAAGACTTGGCTCGTCACCCCGACAATAACATTGGAGCAGGCCAGCAACCTCTCCTTCGACTTGTGGGAAACAGGCTATTGGGGTAGCGGTGACCCTGCTACCACTGGCACCGACGACCGTTTTGTGGTGCTTTACTCCACCGATGACGGAAACGACTGGACCCAACTCGCACTCTGGGACAATGCAGGGTCGGAGCGTGTGCTCAACAACTTGACTTCGACAGCCACCACGTTCAAGCTCGATTTCCCCGCCGCCTGTGCCGGCAAGAGCGTCAAGGTAGCCTTCTATGCAGAGTCGACGGTGAACAACGCCAGCAACCGTCTGTACTTGGGCAACATTGTCTTCGACGATGCCAACCGCTGCTTGGAGCCTACCGACCTGACAGCCACCAACGTTACCAGCAGAAAATCAACTGTGGGCTGGACTTCGGATGGAAACCTCTTCAACTTGCAATACAAGAAGGTAAGCGACGCAGCCTGGACCACCGTCAGCGGCATCAATGCCAAGACCTACGAACTGACGGGACTCACGCCCAAGACCGTTTATACCTTCCGCGTGCAGACTGACTGCGGCGGCTCGCAGAGCATCTGGAGCGAAGAGGGCACCTTCACCACCAAGTTCGGCATACCGTTCACGGAGGCATTTGCCAACAGCAGCAGACCAGAAGGCTGGACGGGCTATTCCACCCTGATGAGCGATGTGCTCGATGGCACGACCACGCTGAGTGACCATCAGAATAACGGTGCATGGGGAATCACCGACAGTAGCGGTGATTACTATGCCTACGTTAACCTCAACAATCAGTACGAAAAGCAGTGGCTCGTCACTCCTGATATCATGATGGACGTGGATAACAGTCAACTAACCTTTGACCTGCAACTGGTAGACTATGACAAGACAGGCACTGACGACCAGTTTGCCGTGCTCGTCACCGATGACGGCGGCACTACCTGGGCGCTGCTGGCATTGTGGAACAACAGCGCCTCGACACGTGTTTTTAACGACATCTCCTACAATGGCGAGCAGGTAGCACTCGATCTGTCGGCCTACAACGGCAAGACCATCCGACTGGCGTTCTATGCAGAGAGTACCGTCAACAATGCCGACAACGTCATCCGTATTGACAATGTGTCGGTAGATGTAAAATCCGTTGCCGATGCCCACCTCCCGCAGAACCTGGCCGTCAGCAATATCACCAAAAACAGTGCAACCATCACATGGGATGCCGATGCTGCCGTGACGCAGTGGAACATACAATACGGGTTGCGGAAAAACACCTTCAGATACGAAAAGACCTCTGACACTAACTTCTGCGACTTGACGCTCCTGAATGCAGGTACTAACTATGAGGTGCTGGTGCAGGCCGTCAGTGCCGACGGAAACAGCAGTTGGAGCAATGTTTCATTCGTCACCGACTTCCCCGAAGACCGCTGTAACATCAGCTACGAGCTGAAGTCGAAGAACGAGTATGGTTGGAACGGCACCACCATCAAGGTCGTTGACAACACTACGGGCATCGAGGTGACCAGTCTGACCCTTGCCGCTGGAAAGTCCGAAGAGAGTGGTACATTAGAGCTATGTAATAAACGCACGTACAATTTCGTCTGGATACCTGCGAAATACTACGGTGACTGCTCTTACTCTTTCTTCGATGTCAACGGTGACGAGTTCCTCTATGCCGACGCTGGGAAGACAGGCCAGAAGACAACGCTGACATCGTACAAGATGGACTGCACCATCGTCAGCTGCCATCAGCCTAAGGATCTTAAGGCTGACGATGTGGGCTTCTATTCCGTTACTGCCAGTTGGACACCGGGCGACGAAGATCAGGAGAAGTGGGAAGTTTTCTGCCGCACGTCCTACGGAACACCCAGCGCTACGACCGTCGGCACGGAGGTGACTACAACTTCCTACACATTTAGTAATCTGAACACCAACTACACTTATTATATTTATGTACGCGGCGTAAAGGGTGAGGAGAAAAGCAAATGGAGTCGTTGCCTGCAAATCATGACCAAAAACGCCAAAGCTGTGCCTACTGACGTTGAAGCTGACAACGAGACCTTTACGACAGCCGACATCGACTGGACCGTCAACGGCATCGAGACGAAGTGGGAGATACGCTATCGTATAGAAGGCCTTTATGGAGCATTTACCACTGTGTCCGCCACAGAACATCCCTATACCCTGACGGGTTTGACGCCTGATACCGAATATGAGGTGCAGGTGCGACCCGTTTATGATGACGAAAGTTATGGCACTTGGAGTGAGAAAGGGTATATCTGGACGAAGAGCGAGAAAGCGATGCCCAGCGATCTGGAACAGACCGGCGCAACGATGACAACCGCCACGCTCGGCTGGACGAAAAACGGCACAGAAACGAAGTGGAACCTGCGTTGGCGCAAGGTAGGGTTTACCAATGAAATCTATTTGGAAGATTTTGAGAATGGTCTCAACGGCTGGACGGTCTATACCCAAGGTGAAGCACCACAAGAGAATGGTTGGTACGCCTATGAGTACAACAATGCTTATAGTGGATACAAGGTTGCCAGTGCATGGAGTTGGTATAACGAGATAGCCTATAATGCCGATAATTGGCTCATCACACCACAGATACCTTTGAAAGGAGTTGTGAAGTTCTGGGTTCTCACGAACAATGTGGCCCCCGACAGCTATGCCGTTCTGCTTTCAACTACAGGCAAAGCGATAGAAGATTTCACCGTCACATTGCGGCCCATGGCAGCAGGCCCTACCACTAATGAGTGGACAGAGGTGAGCATCGACCTAAGTGCATACACTGGGCAGCAGGGCTATATTGCTATTCACCATGTAAGTTCCGACAAAAATTATCTCTTTATTGATGATGCCGGACTCTATGAGGAAGTTGTTCCTACAGGCGAATGGCAAACTGCTGCAGCAACCGAAACCTCATGCACCATCACCGGACTGACCTCAGGCACTCTGTATGAAGCACAAGTTCAGGCCGTCTATGACGATGGCACCACCAGCGACTGGACGGATAGTGAATGGTTCGGCACCATCCCCCTTGGTGATGTTAATGGTGATTTTAGGATTAATGTCGCTGATATCGTGTACCTCCGTCGATATCTGAACGATGGCACACAGCTGCCACATTTCGATATGAAAGCAGCTGATGCCGACAACTCAGGTAAGGTGGATGAGAAAGATATCGAAGAGATCAAGAAGATGATTATGACGATGCCCTAAACAATTAGCCCATGCACTGGGCATGGGCTAATGAGGGAACCGCCAGAATAGACGGTTTTGAGGGAGAAGGTGATCTTATTTGATCACCTTCTTTCCGTTGATGATGAAGATTCCTTTGCTGGCGTTGTTGACACGGATACCCTGAAGGTTGTAGATGACGTTATTGCCATCGGTGGCCTTCACGGTCTCGATGCCAGTAGTGGCGGTGCCGTCAACGTGTGCGGCGGCTCCGAGACCACCCATCCAGTTGGCAGAGCGGATGGTCAACTCGTCAACAGCGGGATCGATATCAATCTTGAAGGAACCATCGGTTGATAGTCCGGCAAACTCACCGTTCTTGAAGATGGCGCAGCCGGTCATGCCGTTGTTCTGGAGACTGAAGGTCACCGTGCCGTTGGCATACTTGGCATCGGCGGGAGCCTCCAGTTGCTTGGTCAGCGTGGCGGGATCCCACTGTTTCTCGGGATTCTCGGAGAACATCATCTTGTAGCTGAAATTGGCTGCCTGTTCGGCATTGATGATGGTCTCAAAGTCTCCACCGTACGACTTGATGATGTTCGAGGCGGGCGTGATGTTATTGCCTGTGGCATCCATCGTGTTGTACTCACCGAAGAGCACAGGGTCGGTGTTGTTCATACCCTTCTCGATCCAGCGCGACTTGATGAGCGTAGCGGCGGCATTGTTGTCGAGCGTGGTGTTCAGATAGACGGTGATGGGCTGGTTGTTCCAAGTACGTCCGTAGTTCCACGTGCCGTTGCCCTCTGCGAGGTCTATGACCTTACAGTTGTCAAAGACGTAGCCGAACTTCACCGTTCCGCGAGGAGCGACAACGGTGCGGCTGCCCTTGAGGTCGAGCTGACGGGGCTCGAGCGTGAGGGTCGTATTCTGGAAGCGTACATCGCCGCCGCCGCAGATGAAGTCGACGGTGCCGTGGATCTCGCTGTCCTCATAGTACGACTGCATGGCGTCGTTCGAGCTGTAGTAGGTGTCCTGATAGGAGAGCATGCGGATGTTCTTGCCGATGGTGCGGTTGCCGGCGTCGTTGATGACGGCAGCGCGTCCGCCCACCTGCTTGTTGTCGAGGGCACCGTAGTAGTCGAGGGCGTTCTGCAGCGTGAGGTCCTGCATGTAGAGGTTCGTGCCGCTGACGCTGAGCATGTCGGCGCTGCCAAGACCCTCGACGCTCTTGTCGGGAGCAGTCATGATCTTAGTGTTCATGGTCGACTGTCCGATGATGGAGATGTTATGTCCGCTGATGGCGGTCTTCACGGTCTCGCCGAGGTCGTAGACACCGTCGGGCAGGAAGATGAAGGCGCGCTCGGCGTCCTTGCTGGCATTGGTGCCGTTGACGATCTCGAGCACTTCGAGGAGGCTCTCGGCGCTGCCGGGCTTCACGAAGTACCACTGGCCCTGGCTCTCGTAGTTGATCTCGCTGGTGTTCACAATCTTCACGCCGTGGAGATACATCTCGCCCTCGGTGCTGAGGTTCAGGGTGATGGTGCCGCCCTCGCCCTCATAGTTGAAGGCAACGATCTCGGCATCCACGTTCTCATTGTTCTTGCCGGGCAGCTTGCCGATTTCCTTGCCGCTGGCGTCGGTGATCACGATGTCGCCGGCAGTGCCGTAGCGGCAGAGGGTGAGCGACACGATGGCCTTCGGGCCTACGAGCAGGTCGATCTTGTTCTCAGCGTCGCCCTTGAAGGCCCAGCCGTGCTGTGCGTCGTGCCAATAGAAGCTGCCGGAGGGGTTGAAGGCCTCATGGTCGTCGGGATCGAAGAGCTTGTCGGTGAGGTCGAAGGTGTACTTCTTGTAGGTGCTGGCGGTCTCGATCTCTGTGGCGACGGCATAGAGGGTGATATTGCTAGTGATGACATCGTCGACAGTCCACTTCTCGCCGCCGGCGGTCTTCTTGAACCAGCCGCGTACTTTCATGCCCTCCTCGGCGGTGGCGGTGGCATAGTCAACGTCGAACTCGCCGATGGCCTCTCCCTTTTCGCGCTTGAACTCGCCCAGCACCGTCTTCTTGTCGGTGTCGACGTAGGTCAGTGTGAAGTCGGGAGCCTGGAAGAACTTCATTACATACTCGACATTGGTCTCGCCGAAGGTCATCGGGATGGTCACGACGCACTGGGTGGCATCGCCCACATAGCCGATGACACCGATCTCACCCTTCTTGGCCGTTGCCTGGATGGGGTTGGTCTCGCTGATCATCTCCACCTTCTTCGAGAGTTCGATCCTGGCCTCATAGCTGTCGCCGAAGACGTCCTCGGCAGAGAGCTCAATACCGTTGATGGTCACGGTGGCGAGGATGGGCACTTCCTTCTCCGTGCCGCTCAGCGTACCCTCGATGACGATGTCGCCGAAGCCGATCTGCTTGCCGCTCTGCAGGTGGTAGAGGTTGACGAGCAGGCCGCAGGGACCCTCGCCGGGGGTGGCACCCTCGATGTCGTAAGACAGGTTGCTGACACCGTCGTTGCGCTCAGGCTTCACGCCGATGGCCAGCGACACCTTCGTCTTGTCGGGATTCTCCCAGGAGAAGTCGAGCAGACCGTTGTCGGTGCCGTAGCGGGTGGTCTTCAGCGATACCTTCTTCGGGGTGAAGGTCAGGCCGTAGTTAGGCTGGATGACGAAGCGGATGGCGTTGCTCTCGTCGGCTGCCGTGCCGCTCTCGTCTTCGTTCTGCTGGGTCTCGGGCATGAACTGTGTCTGGTTCTGGCGCGAGCCGTAGATAGACAGGTTGCTACCGTAGGTCACCTTGCTGGTGACGAAGTATTTGCCGGCCTCGCCGAAGTCGGCCTTCTGGCCGTCGATGCCGGCGCTGAAGGCGAAGGTGGCTGTGACGGGCTCGTTGTCGAGGGTGGCCAGCTCATGGTCGCCGCCTTCCTTGCTGTGGTTCACGATGGCCACGCTGTGCAGGTACATCTCACCGCTCGACTCCATGACCAGCGAGAGTGTGGTTGCCTTGCCCTTGTATTCGAAGGAGGCTACGCCACCGTCGGCATCCGACTTGGCGGGCAGTGAGCCGAGATCAGCTCCCGTATTGGCATCGACAACGGCAATCTTGGTACCGCCGCCATACTGGCAGTTGACGATGGTGATGGTGGCATCGCCGGCAACCCACAGGTTGATCTTGTCGCCGTTGAAGAGCGCCCAGCCGTGCTGGGAGTCGTGGAAGTAGGCCTTCTCGCTGATGATGTCGATACACTCGTGGTCAGCTGGGTCGAAGTCGGGGTCTGCCAGGTTGTACGAGAAGGTAGCCGTGGGGCCGGGAATCTCCATCGGGGTGGCAACGGCATAGAGTGAGAGGTCGCTCTCCACCTTGTCCGTCACCTTGTACTTCTTACCGCCCTCGGGCTTGTTGAACCAGCCGCGGAACACGACGCCGACGATGGGCTTGAGGTCTTCGGCACCGTACTTGAACTCGTCGATGGGCTGCTGGCCCTTCACCTGCTGGGTGCCGATCACGGAACCGTCGAGGTCATAGTAGGTAAGGGTGTAGCTGGCGTTCAGGGCAGCTATCTCTTCTTCCGTCAGCGCGCTGACAGCTACGTAGGGACAGTAGTCCATGCCCGTGATGGTCAGCGTAGTGGGGTCGCCCTGATAGTAAAGCACGTCGACATTCTTCTTGTCGTTCTTCCAACAAGCGGGGCCTGCGGGTGTCTTCGAGGCCACCTCCTTGCCATCAGCATTGGTCACAGTAATGGTTTTGGTGCTGTAGGTGCACTGTCCGACGGTGATCTTTACGTTTGCGGCCTTGGGCACCACTACCTTCAGGGCGGTACAGCCGTGTTCGCTGTGGTACTTGCCGCTGACGGTGGCTACGGCATTCGCGTCGTCGGCAGCCACGCGGCTCACCTTGCCGTCGTTGCCTACAGCCACGCCAAAGTTAATCTCGGTTCCTTGGGCTTTCATCTCGTCAGCCGTCAGCAGGGTTCCTTCCTGGTCGTTGACGATGACGCTGAAGTCCTTGAAATCGTCTGCCCTGCTTACTATCGCAAGCATCAGCAGGAGGCACAATGTGCCAAGTCTCTTCAAATGTTTGGTCATAATGGTTTTGTTGTTAGATAATTAAATAGGTGTAATCTTCTGCAAAGATAGTCATTTTATTCGTTCCCGCCATCGCTTTTAAGGCATTTTCCTCGTAAACGTTTACGTATAGAGAAGCAATCGGGGCGCATCCCTGCGCCCCGATTACTTTACTAACCAATTAACTAACAATAACCTAATCTTATGTATGAAAAAACTAAATAATGATATACAGTCTTCCTTTGTTTTGACGATGCAAAGGTACGAGCAATATTCTTCATACACAAATCTATTCAGCGAACCAGCTGTTTTTTTCAGTAAACAGTCAGGTACGGCCACGAGTACCCCTAACGCAACTTTTCTCGAACTCATTCCTTAGAGACCTTGACAAAATTTGGGCACTGAGAGAGTACATTCCAGACCCAATCAAGCCCACGTATAGTAAAACGTAAATTGGCATCAATCGCTGGGATGCCCCTACGGTAGTAGGGGTATACCCATCTATGTCACCTCACTATTCTCTATTTTACTTACTTGATAGTAGGTGTACAACTGTTTTCCAAATAAATTCTACCAGCCAAACAAAACTTTTTATCCTCTACTATACCAACTTTTTCTAACTAACGTACTATTTATATTAAAACAACGAGTATGAAGAGACTATATCGAAATTTAGAAGACGATACCAAGAAGCGTATCGCTCAAAGCCTCAGAGGTCGCACGTTTAGCGACTCGCACAAACAGGCTATCAGTGACGCAATGCGTCAGTATTGGGCTACTATACCATATCGCCCATCCGAAAATAACGAGAGTAATAACCAAGACAATGAAACGAGTATGTAGACGACCAATCCAAATCGATGCTCTGACTATCTGCTACGAGGTCGTGCATCCTTACTACTATGAACAACTCAGTAACCTTGACTATGGAGAGTGCCTTGATATGTACGAGTTCAGACTATACCGCACAGATGGACGCTACTTTGATAACGTCTATGCAATCAGACTATGGAACGGCACAAGAGACATCGAATGGGGCTATTTGAAATTCAATCTCGCACGAGGTGACGAACACAGCAACACTCACACCAGCGGACTACGCAAAGTGTGGATGAGCCTCAACAATGAGACCCTATACACAGACGATTTCCACTTTCTAACCTACATAGAGCAGAGGTTAGGGCTTGAGTTTCACAATGTGACGAGCCTTGACCTTTGCCTTGATACACCTTTTATCATCAGTCCATTGATTAAGGCGTACCTACACAAAAAGGACGTGACAACCATCTTGAACGGCAAACGTATCATAGACCGAGACGAAGACAGAGCAGAAATATCCTATACGACAAGTGGAAGCCTCAACAAGCAAGACAAGTACAAGACGGTGAACATCAAGCAACGCAACGCCATCAAAGACAAGACCAAGGGCGTAACCATTCAGACCTACGACAAAGCGGCTGAGATTAGCAATGCCTCAGATAAGCAATATATTCTTGAACACTACGGCAACCCTAACCGTCTCTATCGTACAGAGGTGCATCTAAATGCTGAGGACATCAAAACCTACGTTGAACGTAGGGGCATCGAATATACGCCCCTCTTGCTCTCAGATGAGGCTACCCTCGAAGATATGTTTTTCCATTTCTTAGGTAGTGTGATACGTTTTCAGTGCGGAACATCAGATACCAGTTGGGGGCATATCCTCGGACGTTGGTAGGATTATAACAACCCCCTCTATCAGATATAACCCATCGGTTATATTCCTTTTATATATAGGGGATGCGTATCAATATTAAAACGTATCAGTATAATCAAGAAATCAACTATACTGGTACGTCATTTTTGTATCACTCTAACTTAAAAGATTATTATTCAACTCATGGTTTGATTTTATTATATATTGAGACTTTTTCCCATTTCTTATCATACTCTATTCTGTAATCCAACTCACGAGGATAGGTCTTGTTATTGATGATACCACCAAGATACTCGTGTACGACCTTGGGGTCTTTAACCTGCCATATAACCTCACAAGTTCCATTCCACGTTATCCTTGCTAAATAAACTGCATTTGGTTGGATAGAGTTGCCCTTAATAGTCTTATCAAGTTCCTCTATGTAATCAAAGACAAAGTTACTTTCGTCTGTTGTTGGCATACCATTCATTGCCATATCCTTGAACTTAATAACCAGCGAACACGTCCAGCCATAGAGTTCCTTATGCTTGAACTTTCTAAGGCTTGTGTTCACTACTATAATAGCAGGCTTACCATCAGCAGAACTTTCTACCACAACAAACTTTTCTTCAGGTATCTTAATATCCTTACCACTTGTCTCTGCAAAAGAGAAAATACTTGTAAATAGTCCCATTGCTATCAATATCAGTTTATTCATCATGCTGCTTACTTATTGCTTGATTCACAATTATTCAATAGTCTGTCCAGTTCCGCTCTACTATTGAACTGATAAACATTATCACGAATACGGATGAAGCCTTCAACATCATCCTGTGGTTCAAACAGGCTCTTCGTCGACACACCCAAGGCAGTGGCTATCTTCTGAACCGTATCAAGCCGAGCGTTACCATTCAATGCCCTCGTGAGGGATGCTGGGTCTATCCCCATATCCGCAGCAAGGTCTTTCATCTGCTTGCATTTTTCCTTGCATAACCGCCTCACATTGTCAGCCAATATTTTACTCATACAACTATTTTTCTGCAAATGTAGTCAGAATTGTCGTAAAATACAAATTATTTTAGGTTTATTAGTAAAATAAGTTAAGGAACATTTGGCGGTTTCTTAACTTTTTTGTGCCTTTGCAGAGTAAATAATTAACGTATACATCAAATATGGATAGAATTTGTATCTTTGCCAGAGTCAGCACCAGCATTCAAGAGTACGACCGTCAAGTGAATGAACTTACCACCCTCGCCCAGCGTAATGGTTGGAACGTTGAGGCTATATTCTGTGAGAAGGTGAGCGGAGCCAAGAAAAACGCTGAGCGCAAGGAACTGAGCCGTATGGTGGACTACGTACAAGCCCACCATATTAATAAGGTGGCGGTAACAGAACTCAGCAGGCTGGGACGTGACACACTACAAGTCCTCGAAGTTATTGAGCAGTTCAACAGATTGGGCATCAGCCTCTACATTCAGAACTACGGCATCGAGACTCTGACCGCCGACGGTGAGGTCAACCCTATGAGTCAGTTCCTCATCACCATTCTGGCTGAGGTGGCACGTATGGAACGCAAGACCATCCGTGAGCGTGTCGAGAGCGGATATAAGAACTATCGAGCCAACGGCGGTAAGGTTGGACGTAAGGAGGGCTACCGCAAGAGTGAGGCAGATATGCGTGAGCAGTATGCCGAGGAAATACGCCTATTGCGTAAGGGTATCAGCCTCCGAAATATTAGCAAGATTACAGGTACGAGCGTCAACACAATACGCAAGTGTCAGAGCCTCATCTAAAAAATGTTCTTCAAAAATTTGGAATTGTGAAATATTTTCTATATCTTTGCACTGAACGTTCAACTCAGCTGAGTACTAAAAATAGAGGAGGTGAAAGCCCTCCAGCCCCTAAGGGTGTGTGGAAAATAAGTGTCGTTTGAGACACACGGTAAATAGATAATAAAGTGTTACCACTTGAATATTGTAAGAAAATACTAAACAAAGGAGAACGCAAATGTAGCGAAGAAGAAGTAAAACAAATCAGAGAGTTTCTATACTTCATAGGACAAATAGAAATTAATAATAACGAAGTAAATTATACAGAAGATGAACGTAATACTATATTGTAGAGTTAGTACAGATGAGCAAGCAGACGGATGCTCGTTAGACGTGCAAGAGGAGCGTTTAAGAACCTATTGCAACAACCACGAATATAATATAATAGGTGAAGAGCAACCATACAAAGAGGACTTCTCAGCCAAACACTACGACCTTAGAAGACCCAAACTAAAACAAATCTACGAGTACTGCAAGAAGCATAGGAAGGAAGTCGATAAAATACTGTTCCTCCGTTGGGATAGGTTCACACGAAATCTCGAGTTCGCATTAACATACAAACGCAAATTCTACGATGAGTTGGGCATTGAGATAAATTCTATTGAATCGCCTATAGACTTCGATGGAACAGAGTGGTCGATGATGCTTGGTGTTTACTGCGGTGTTGCACACACTGAAGACTCAAAAATATCACAGAGGACTAGAGAATGTACACGTAAGAAACAACTTAACGGTAATTGCACAAACAAAGCCCCAAGAGGTTATATTAACAAGAGAACAGAGAGTGGTGAGGCATATGTTCAAGTCGATGAGCCACAAGCAAGAACCATACGCAAGGTGTTCCAAGAGGTCGCAAAAGGTGTTGAGGCTCCTAACAATATTAGGCGTAGGCTTTGCCCTTGGATTCCAAAAGATGCGTTCTATAGGATGCTTCGTAATATCTTCTACATTGGATTAATCAGAGTTCCAGCCTACAAGGATGACCCAGAGCAGAAAGTCAAAGGTGTTCACGACCCAATTATAGACATTGAGACGTTCGACAAGGTGCAAGACATACTGAGCGGCAAACGTAAGCACGAGCCAAAGGTGAGCAAGACAATCGACCCAGACCTCTATCTCCGTAAGTATATAGTGTGCCCCATCTGTGGGCACTCTATTACAGGAGCTACAAGCACTGGGAAGGGAGGCAAGTATAAGTACTACAACTGCTGCCACGACGGAAAACACCTGCGCAGACCTGCGAACTACGTCAACGACAAGTTTGCCAATTGGGTAGGCGGTTTACGACCCAACCAAGAGGTGTTAGACCTCTACACTGAGGTACTGCAAGACCTACGAGGTGAACACAAACAAGACGTTCAAAGAGAGGTTGAGGCTCGACGAAAAGAGATTGAGAAGGTTAAGGAGAGACTTACAACGGCTGACGAAAAGTTCTTAGAGGGGAATCTAAAGGATGAAGACTACAGCCGCATAACAGAGAACTGCAAGAAGCAAATCCAAGAACTACAAGGACACATAGACCTCTTACTATCCGACACAAAAGGACTAAAGGAGAAGATAGACTACTCAGTGAACATCATAGCAAATTTAAGAAACTTTATGCTTGATGCGCCAGTTAAGGTGAAGTGTAAGATACTGAGTTCGATGTTTCCGCAAAAAATCGAGTTTGACGGAGAAAAATATCGAACTCACGACTACAACAAGGTGCTCGACCTTATCTTCCAAGAAACCAATAAGTTACGAGGGTACGGAGAAAAAGAAAGTGAGAAATCTGAGGCGGTTTCTCACTCAGTACCCCGACCGAGAATCGAACTCGGAACTAAGCTTTAGGAGAGCCTTGTTATATCCATTTAACTATCAGGGCAGAAGGTTTCCTGAGAAGAGGAAACGGCATTCTGGCTGCAAAGGTACGCTATTTTTTGCGGACAGCCAAACTATTGGGTGACTTTTTGCTGAAAAAAGTCAAAATCGGCCTTGCCATCGGGACCGTAACAAAAGAGACCAACGCGGATGCCTTTCCAGTAGCCGCCACGCATGGGGAAGGGGTCGCAGGCTGGGAGATAGGCCTCGCCATCGGTACTATAGAAGTACTGGTGACGATTTTGCTCACAGTCGTTGGTGATTTTAAGATAGAGACGTGTGAAGGTGCCAGGTTGGATAATGGTACGTTGGCCGTTTTTCTCGATGAAAACGCCCTTTTTGCAGAGACCGATGCCAGTAAACAGCTTGCCAGAACAGAAGAGTCCGGCATAACAGTCACCTTCCTCCTCGACGGCCGTCGTGCTCTCACTCAGATAGCCTACAACCTTTTGAGTCAGCATGTTACGACAGGCTTTCAGACTGTCGGCAGGCAGGGCATCGATGGTGAGGAATCCCTTTCGCTTCAAAAGACTCCAGTGGGCATCGTCGGGATTGTGGTTCCATTGCCAGACGAACTTCAGATTCGAGGAGGAAGGAGTGAGAAGGGAGGAGTGGAAAATGTCGAAATCGTCGATGAAATCGGATGAAACGTATTGGTTTGTCATGGGAATGGCTTGATGATTTCCGAGAGGTTTTCCCCATTTGGCGACGGGTTCGCCAATACCGTTGCCGTTGAGGTCGACACCCATCAGTGGCCAGTCGTCCTGCCATCTGGCAGGTTGCAGATGGACCACGCGCCCCAAGACAGGTGTTTCCTGGAAGTGATAGAACCACCAGCTGCCGTCGGGCGCATCGACCAAAGCTCCCTGATGAGGGCCGTTGATCTTGGTGTCACCCTGTTCAAGCACAATCTTCCGTTCGTATGGACCGTAGATGTTACGTGAACGGAGCACCGTCTGCCAGCCTGTACCTACGCCTCCCTCAGGGATAATCAGATAATACCAGCCGTTACGCCTGAGCCACTTGGTGCCTTCGGCAATGGGGCCTTCATAGACGGTCACGCCCTCGTCGAGCAGTGTTTTTCCGTCAGGTGTCATTCGATGGACGATGATTGGGCCAGCCCCATGACGGCTGCGACCCAGATAGGCCTGGCCGTCCTCGTCCCAGAAAGGACAGGGATCCTCCCATTTCTCCACACGACGGACGAGATGGAGTGGGGCCCAAGGACCATGCGGGTCCTTAGCGGTGGTCATATAAAGACCTTCCTCGGGTGTACAAAAGAAGATGTAATAGAGTCCGTCGTGATAGCGGATAGCGGGAGCCCAGGAGCCTCCGGCATAATGCTGGTTGCTGTCCCATCCAGGCTCATCGAAACGGCGATAAACCTGACTGATATACTGCCAGTTGACCATATCTTCAGACTCCAATACCTGCATGCCCATGAAATGGAAGTCAGAGGCCACCATATAATACTTCTTGCCCACCCGGATGACGTCGGGGTCGGAGAAGTCTGCGTTAATGACGGGATTGATGTAAGTTCCATCGCCCTGATCACCCCAAGAATGGGGATACTGATGGATGTCTGCATCGATGTGGACGAAGTTGGGACGGGCATCGGGCTGCTCTGTGACAATCGTCACACGATCGAAACGGATATTCCTTGCGTGTCTGACGAAGAATCCTTTGGCAGGCAGGTTGCCCCACATCGTTGCCTCAGGATATTCCTTCTCTTTCTCGTCCTTGATGGAATCGTTAATATGTGCCATTTCATCGACAGTTACGCCACCTTGATGGTGGATGGTCACGTTGCTGACTGTCACATTCTTGATGGGATGACCGGGAAGTCCCGTGATGCTACAACCCATTGACCCCGCATGGTGGATCTGAATATTGTTCAGCCGGATGCCATTGATAGTGCCCACATGGTCTATCGGTATCAAAGTGGCAGATTCCAGGTCAGAAGCGGCAGTTGCATATTGATACCCCCTTCCTCTGTTGCCCAGCCGGATGAAAATGGGCGACTCTGTGCCCTCGACGGTCATGTCGGAGACACTAACGTTCTCTAAAATACCCCCGTCGACAATCTCCAGTGAAACGGCTGACGAACCAATCCACTGGCCGAAGAACTTCTCCCGTTGGTCGCTACTTGGCTTTACCACAATACCACTGATGTCGATATTTCGGAAACCGCCGTTGGTCTCCGTACCCAGTTTTACGGCATTGCAATGACTGCTCACCACGCAGTCAAAGATACGGATATCCTCGCAAAGACGGGGTGAGGTAGACTTAAGCGTGATACCGTCGTCGTCGCTGTCAGACGTCATGCCACGAACAATTACATCATGGCAACCATCCAGATCAAGGGCATCGTTGTTGTAGTTGTTTCGGTTAAAAACCTTGATTCCATCGATGAAAAGCCGGTCGCAGGCGAGATAGTGCTGCATCCAGCAGCCGCTGTTCCTAAGTGTGATATTCCTTACGATGATATCCTCGCCACGGATGATCCGCAACAGGTGAGGACGGGTGATACCCTCGTCATTCCATGAGAGTTTCCTGAAGGCACGTCCACGTCCGTCGATAGTTCCCTGACCGTCAATAATCACATTCCTGACCTTGTCGGCATAGATGAGTTGGATGGTCGCAACATTCGTACGTAGCGACACATAGTCCGATTTCATCGGAATATAGTCCTTCAAATCGGTACTTCCGTAGAGTGTCGCACCCTGTTCCAGATACAGACAAACGTTGCTCTTCAGCACAATGGTGCCCGACTTATACATGCCTTCCGGAATCACCACCCTGCCGCCGCCTGCCTCTGAGCATGCGTCGATGGCCTGTTGAATAGCCGTCGTGCTGAGTTGTGTCGTGTCGTTCTTTGCTCCGTAACTGATGATGTTATAGTCGGCCGCGTAAACGGTCATGCATCCTGTCATTAGGATGGAAAAAACAATCCTTCTCATTTTACACCTTTATTTAATTGTGTGCAAAGATACATAATATTTTTGAAAGTAACCAATACTTTTTCATTTATAATGCATGGCAAAGATTTTCGTTCTTAGTACGTACTGCTTTCAATATTAATTCTTATCTTTGCCCTGTTGATTATAAACTTTAAACCAGACATGATGAAAAAACTGTTCTTATTGTTGCCGTTATTGGCATTGTTGGGTTGCACTTCGACAGAAGTTGAGAATCCCGTGTTGACCATCGAGGGTGGTCAGATTCAAGGTGTGTTGGCCGAGAATCCCGGCGTGTATGTTTACAAAGGAATCCCTTATGCTGCTGCTCCTATCGGTGATCTGCGCTGGAAAGAGCCCCAGCCCGTTGTGGCTTGGGAAGGGGTAAAGGTGTGTGACCGTTTCGGACATCCCGGCTATCAGGCTGTACACTATCCCGGTTTCTATGCTTCTGAGTGGGGCTACGGTGACGAGGCTCCTTATAGTGAGGACTGTCTTTATCTGAATGTCTACACGAAGGCTCCAGGTCAGGTGGACAAGAAACTGCCTGTGGCCCTGTGGATTCACGGTGGCGGCTATCGTGAGGGCTGGGGCACAGAGCCAGAGTTCGACGGTCAGGAATGGGCCTCGAAGGATGTGGTGCTCGTGACCATCAACTACCGTCTCGGCATCTTCGGCTTCATGCCTTATGGCGAACTCTCCGCAGAGAGTCCTCATGGCGTATCCGGAAACTATGGTATCCTGGATCAGATCCAGTCTCTGAAGTGGATTAAGGCTAATATCGCCCAGTTTGGTGGCGATCCCGACAACGTGACCATCTTCGGACAGAGCGCTGGTGCCGGCAGTGTGCGCACCATCTGTGAGTCACCACTGGCCCGTGGTCTGTTCCACAAGGCTGTCATCATGAGCGGTGGTGGTCTGAACGTGCCCCCGAAGGATGGTGAAGCAGCCAAGCTGGCTACACCGATGGCGAAGTTCTTTACCTATAATCCCACGCTGAAGGAGGCTGAGGCAGAGACCAAGAAGGTGATGGACTGGGCTGGTCTGACTGATCTTGCCAAGTTGCGTGCTGCCTCTACGGAGATCCTTTACCCTATGTGCAACATCTATAATATGGTTAATAAGAGCGACCTCTATGTGATGGAGCGCCCGATTGTCGACGGCTATGTATCCCTGAAGAGTTTCGACGAGGCTGCACGCGAGGGTTCGATTGCCGATGTGCCTTATATGATTGGCTATACGCTGAACGACATGGGTTCGATGGGGCCTGGCATCGCAGAGTTCTGTAAAGTGCGTCAAGAGAAGGGTGGCAAGGCCTGGGCTTACGAGTTTGCCCGTCCGTTGCCCGATGACGGCAAGCATCCGGAGATTACGGATCGTCTGAAAGGCGCCTTCCACTCTTCCGACCTTTGGTTTGTCTTCAAGAGCCTGAAGCACTGCTGGCGTCCTTGGACACAAGGTGACTGGGACCTCTCGGAGAAGATGCTGACGGCCTGGACGAACTTCGCCAAATATAGTGATCCCAACGGCGCTGAGGGCTCTGAGGGTCTTGGCTGGGCACCCTGCACGGCTGAAAATCCGCAGTTCATGCTCTTCAAACTCGACGATAAGGATGCTGAGGCCTCTGAGATGGGTGAGCCGATTCTGCCAGAATAAACCTTCAAAAATATTAAGATGAAAAGACTATTTCTGTTTTCGTTCTTCCTTTGTGCTGCCTTGAGTGCCAGCGCACAGAACCCTTATCTCCCTTTGTGGGAACATGTGCCCGATGGTGAGCCCCGAGTCTTTGAGGATCCCGACCATCCAGGTAAGTTGCGTGCTTATATCATCGGTTCGCACGACACGAACTATACCGCCTATTGTGGCAGTGATATCCGCATGTGGTCTGCTCCTGTCGAAGACCTGACGCAGTGGCGCGATGAAGGTCCGATCTTTACCTGGTATGTCGACGGACAGTGGGACACGATGTTCGCCCCAGATTTGGTGGAGGTAAAGGACAAGGCTACGGGCAAGAAGACCTACTACCTCTATCCTCACTCCCGTGGCTGGCGTCGTGTGGCGATGGTCTGTAAGAGCGACCGTCCCAATGGTCCCTTCACACCCATCAACCTGACGGAAGATGGTCGTCAGTGTGTGCCTGGCTCACTCATCGACTTCGATCCCTCCGTATTCATCGAGACTATCACAGACAAGAAGGATAAGGACTTCGACAAGGGCTTCCGCGCCTATGTATTCTATGGTTTCCAGCATTCTACGGCCTGTGAGTTGGATCAGAACACGATGTACTCCCAACGTCCAGGAACCGAACTGATCGATCCCTTCATTCCCGCCAGCAGTGCTGATGGTCGTTTGCTTGACAAGGAGGGTAGCGTGTATAAGGCCCTCTATGAGGGACAGAATCCGCTCGACTTCAACTTCTTCGAGGCATCGTCTATCCGTCAGGTGGGCAATAAGTATGTGATGGTGTTCAGCGGCTACAGCGGCAAGGAATATGGTCTGGGCAACACCAATTCCGCCCTGCGCTATGCTTTCGGTGACTCACCCCTCGGTCCCTGGCGATCTGGTGGTGTGCTGGTTGACTCCCGTGGCGTAGTGGCTGGCGAGAATGGCGCCCAACTCATCACCACCAATGCCGGCCATAACACCCACGGCTCACTTCAGGAGATCAACGGTCAGTGGTATGTGTTCTATCACCGTCCGCCACGAGGCTTTGGCTTTGCCCGTCAGCCGATGGTCGCTCCTGTGAAAATCACTTGGGACAAGAAACCCGTTGCCAAAGGTGGTGTGGTAAAGATTACAGGCTATGACCCATACGCAGCCAACAACGAGTGGACGGCTGCCGCTGCCGACGGTAATACCTATACGGGTGCCGAGGTGACCTCCGAAGGTTTCCAAATCTTCGGACTGCCGCCGTATGCTTATTATTCTGCAGGTTATGCTTGCTATATGACGGGTGGCACGAATAGCAACGAGTGGATGCAGGACAATCACGATATCTGGAACAACTCTATGGACCTCGTTGGTATTACCAACGGTGGTATCGTGGGCTTCAAGTACTTTGGCTTCGGTGGCCTGGCTCAGGACACGAAGGGACTGAAGGCCTTTGAAGGTACGAAGGCTGGCGACGGTACTGGTCTCTATCTGAACCTGACCTCTGGCGGTCATGGTGCCTTCAAGATTCACGTACGCCTCGATGACCCCTGGAAAGGCGATGAAATCGCGGTTTTTGATATTCCTGCCGATGATTCACGCACAGCAAAACTGTATCATAAGAATGTGCCAGCCGTTGAGGGACTGACAGGCAAACATGCTATCTACCTCGTGGCTGATGGTCCGGATATCAAGGTGCCAGAGCGTCCACGCTGGGGTGGTCCCCGTGGTCCGCAGCGTCCTGACGGACTCTTTAATCTCCACGGCATCGGCTTCATGAAGGCAGGCATGAGCCTGAAGGCCCCTCAGGTGCCACAGGTGACGATTATGGCTGATGGTCAGAAACTGGTGATTCCTACGACGCCTATTCGTTTCACTAATCTCAACGGCTATACTGATCAGACCCGCTATCAGGTGTACGGCAAGTTGGGCGAGGGTTCGAGACTCACGGCTACCTCCAACAATCCGGAAGTGAAGTTCGAAATCAGTCCCATCGTCGAGGGTCGTGCCACCATCAAGGCCACTTGGCAGGGCTTGACGAAGATATTCCTGATTAACTAAGCCGCCAGTAATCAAAAAAGGCAGAGGATCTCACTGATTCTCTGCCTTTTTTATTATGCCTTGGATTTCTTCGTCGCTTGGATGAAGTAAGCTATTAATAATATGTACGCGAGAAGCGAGCAAACCTCGGAGAGTGGATTGGCCAGCCACTCGTCGCTTACAGGGTTGAAACCTCCGAAACGAAGCAACGCACTGATGACACCCATCAAGGCTCCGCCAGCAATGAAACCAGAGGCAAGGAGCGTACCCTTCTCGCTTCGGGCTTCATTCTCCTTCTTATCCTTCGAACGTGTCTCCACATACCAATGTACGGCTCCACCTATCAACAGCGGCACGTTCAGTTCCAAGGGAATGAACATGCCCAGCGCAAAGGCCAGAGCAGGCACCTTACAGAGTGTGAGTACGATAGCGATAGCAGCACCAATGGCATAGAGTACCCAAGGTGCCCCCACACCGTTCATCAACGGATCAATCACGGCAGCCATCGCATTAGCCTGAGGCGCAGCGAGCTGTCCGGAGGCAAAGCCGTATGTCTCATTCAACAGCATCATCACACCTCCGACGGTAGCGGCAGAGACGAGTGTACCGAGGAACTTCCAGGTTTCCTGCTTCCTTGGTGTCGTTCCCAGCCAGTATCCGATCTTCAAATCCGTGATGAAAGCCCCAGCCATAGAGAGGGCCGTACAGACGACACCACCCATAATGAGTGCAGCCACCATACCGCTGGTGCCCTGCAGACCAACGCCCACCATCACCACAGAAGCAAGGATGAGTGTCATGAGCGTCATGCCACTTACGGGGTTCGAGCCTACGATGGCAATGGCATTGGCGGCAACCGTAGTGAAAAGAAAGGCGATGACTGCCACCAGAACGATGGCTACCAGCGCCTGCAGCATATTGCCGTCCATCACGCCAAACCAGAAGAAGATGAACGTGAGAACAATGGTTACTATCGATGAAATGGCGATAAAACGGAACGGCAGGTCTCGTTCTGTACGCTTTTGTGCCACAGCAGCTTCTCCGCCGCCTTTCATTTCCTTAGCCGCCAGCGAGACGGCTCCCTTGATGATGCCCCACGACTTGATGATGCCGATGATGCCGGCCATCGCGATGCCGCCGATACCTATCGACTTGCCGTATGCCTTGAAGATTTGTTCTGGCGACATATCGCCCACGGCCATCGTTATCGACGGATCCCACTGGTTCAGTACCTCAGAACCAAACAACAGTGCAAGGCCTGGCACGATGAGCCACCATATGGAGAGCGATCCCAAGGTGATGATGAGCGCATACTTGAAACCAATGATGTAGCCCAGGCCGAGAACGGCAGCGCCCGTATTTACCTTAAACACTAGCTTGGCTTGATCTGCCACCGTCTGTCCCCATTCCACGACTCGCGAAGTGAAATTCTCATTCCACCAGCCGAAGGTTGCCACGATGAAATCGTAGATTCCGCCCACTAATCCTGCCATCAGCAAAGGTTTTGCCTGATTACCGCCCTTGGCACCACTGACGAGCACCTGTGTGGTGGCCGTTGCCTCTGGGAAGGGGTATTTGCCATGCATGTCGGAGACGAAATACTTGCGGAAGGGTATCAGGAACAGGATGCCGATGATACCGCCCAACAGCGAAGCAATAAATATCTTCAGGAACGAGGCCGACATCTCAGGATATTTCGCCTGCAGGATATAGATAGCCGGCAAGGTGAAGATGGCTCCTGCCACCACAGCACCAGAACAGGCTCCTATTGACTGGATAATCACATTCTCGCCCAGTGCCTTCGAGCGTCTGGCTGCCGTAGAAACACCTACTGCAATAATGGCAATGGGGATGGCCGCCTCGAACACCTGTCCCACTTTCAGTCCTAAGTAGGCTGCGGCTGCCGAGAAAAGCATCGCCATCAGCACACCCCAAGTGACTGACCATACGTTCACCTCTGGATATTGGCCTTGAGGCGACATCATGGGTTCATACCGTTCTCCCTCCTTCAACTCCCGAAAAGCATTATCGGGCAATTGTGTCTTCATTTCTTCCATATATGATTCTATTGTTTAATGACTTTCGCAATACGTTCAAGGGCCTCCATCAGACGGCTGCGCTGGGTGGCGATGTTAAAGCGGACGTAGCCTTCGCCCGTCGTCGGGCCGTACATCGTACCAGGGTTTATCCATACTTTCGCCTCACGGAGCAGACGCTCGCAGAGTTCCTCCGATTTCATGCCCATGGCCGAAATATCTACCCATGGGAGGTAGGTGCCTTCAAGACGGCTTACTTTCCATTGAGGGATGTTTTTCCCGATGAAATCGCACAAAACTTGATAATTGCCCCATATATATTGGTTCAGTTCGTCGATCCAATCCTCACTCTCGTTATAGGCGGCTTTCAAGGCTACAGGTCCGAAGGGGTTCAAATCGCAGACCTCGTTGATGTTGATGGCACGATCAAGTCTTCGACGCCAATCAGGCCGTGAGCAGATGATATTGGCGGTCTGCAGACCAGCAATATTGAACGATTTAGAGGGGGAGTTCAGGATTACGCTGTTCTGACGGCAAGCCTCACTGACTGCCGCAAAGGGCTGGAACTGATAACCAGGCATGACCAGTTCGCAATGAATCTCATCGCTGACAACCTTGACACCGTACTTCAGACAGATGTCGTTCATCCGTTCCAGTTCCTCATGGGTCCAAACGCGACCAGAGGGATTGTGAGGATTGCAGAGCAGGAAGACGGTTGTCTTCTCATCGGCACACTTCGCCTCGAAGTCGATGAAATCGACCTCAAAGGTGTCGTTCACACGCTTCAAACCACACTCCAGCACCTCGCAGCCGTTGTTGCGGATGGAAGAGAAAAAGCAGTTGTAGTCTGGCGATAGGATCAGCACCTTTTCACTGGGCATTGTCAGAGCCTTGACGGCAACGGACATGGCAGGCACGACACCAGTGGTATACAGGATCTCCTCACGGCAAATCGTCCAGTTATGCCTGCGACGGAACCAGTTGATCACTGCCGTGTAGTAGTCTTCGTCTACCAAGGTGTAGGCGAACACACCGTGCTCAGCACGTTCAAGGATAGCTTTCTGGATGGCAGGTGCTGCCTTGAAATCCATATCCGCCACCCACAGGGGAATCACCTCGTCGTCAGGACTCTCGTCCCATTTCACGCAGTTCGTACCACGTCTCTCTACCAGTTCATCGAAATTATACATATTAACTCTATTTTTGACAGACTAACATACTAACATATTTTTCTTTTTTTAGACAGAAGAACATAAGAACAAATTATTTCCAATACATGATATTGTTATTCTGTTTTTAAATTATGTTCTTATGTTCTTATGTCTAGAAAAGGTACTTATGTCTTTTCTTTTGTTCTTATGTCTATCACGCAGTTGGCAGGCTGGCGGACGTTCTCGTCGATGGTGATACTACCGATGGAATCGGCAATAATATGTCCGGAAGTCGGATTTTTGATATTTTCGATATGTCCACGGATATCGGCCTCGACGGTGGAATACTCGAACATACGGTCGCACATCTTGTCGATGGTACAGTTCTCCAGCACGAGGTTCTGGGTGTAGCAGAGCAACTGCTCACCTGCCAGATGGCAGTTCACCAGCCTGACGTTCTTCGAGTGCCACGCCAGATACTCGCCATCGAGCACAGAGTCGTAGATGGTGACATTCTCGCACTCCCAGAAAGAGTCCTTCGTCAGGATATTCGCATGATGCACCTCGACGTTCTTGCAGTACTGGAACACATATTTCGAGTCGCTCTCCAGCCCGTCGACGTAGATATTCTGTGAAAACATAAATGGATACGTGCCCCCGTGCAGCTTCACGTTCTTGATACGGATGCCGTCCACCTTCCAAAATGTCTCATCGGCATCGGTGATCTCCACATTCTCCAGCGTCAGGTTCTTCATCTCACGGAAGAACTTCGGTCCGTCGATACGTGAGTTGGTCATCACCAGATCGTTGGTGTACCAGATGGCAGAACGGGAGCCTAAGGCGAAGTAGCAGTTGTCGATCTTTGCACCGTCAACATGCCACCAGGGGTATTTGCCGTAGAATTTGCAGTCGTAGGCCTCCATGTTCTGACATTGTTTGATGCCCGACTCTCCGTCGGTGATAGTGACCCGCTCCAGGCGCAGGTCGTGAGTGGCGAACAACGGACGCTCGCCTCCGAATTGTTGGTCTTTGATTAGTTTCATTGTCTTGGAGTTATATTATCAGGGGACAAAGATACTGCAAAATGATTGAAATACAAAATAAAATGCATAAAAATTCCGCAATCAGTATCATCCGATTGCGGAATCCATGACCCTTTTTTGGGTTTTTATGTGATGAGAGAGAGAAATCGTTGTTTACTTGACTGCCAGGAGACGATTGCTGATGATGTCCAGCGGTTCCATGCAGAGCAGGCTGTTGGTGAGGAACATGTTATCCTTGGTCTCATTCATCTTGAAGGTCTTTACCGATGTCACGTTGGGAGCCACCTCACGATAGAGAGTCACCTCGAAGGGCAGGTCGTAGCCGTTCTGCTTAGCGTCCCACTTGCTGGTCTCCATGTTGTAACCGTTCTTATAATACTTATAGGTGTGGCGGAAGTCGTTCACCCACTGCTTCTTGCTTTCGTCCCAGCGCATCACCTCACGAGTGGTCAGGCGGCCCTGCTCGTCGTAGCTGTAGCGATACTCCATCTTGGCGCACATCTGGTTGTCGGCCTTTTTCTCGTACACCTCGATCTTGTGGATCACACCGTCCTCCAGGTCAGAATTATACATGAAAGGAGCGTTCACGTCGTTAGCGGCGTTGAAGTACATGGTCAGTACTGTTGCGATGGTGATAATTGATTCCATATTCTTTGTTCTTTTTGTTACTACACCTGTTAGACGCTGCAAAGGTAGAATAAACTACAAAAACTTTAAGTTATTTCTATGTTATCTTTAGGTTAATACGCTAAATGGTGTTAATAAATTCTAAATGACACCTCAAAAGTGTTATCTTTTTGTGTTTTTGCGGTTATATCTGTGGACACTAGTGAAAGTCCATAAATAAATAATAAGGTATAGTATGAAACATTTTAGTATTGTTCTATCAGTTCTGAGCTTGGCATTGATGATGTCTTGCTCAAAAGAAGATGAAAATGAAGTTGTGGTTGTTGACGAGCCCGTTGTCCCTGTTGTGAGTCAAGAACTGACTGGTGAATTCGAGGGTCAATGGGGTTCGTGGTCGTATGTTCGTCAAGGAAAGATAGTAGTGAACGATGGATATATCTTCATAGATGAACTACCCGCGGATTTAACAGTCCGCAATCTTATAGATGATGTAAGAGATGGTTGCTTTTATCATCCAGAGGAAGAGGCAAAAATGAAAGATAGAATAGGGAATTTCTTTTTCGCGACATCCTACAAGTATCCAACTACAGACCTGGAAATCAAGTATAAATTGAACTCTTATTCCGAAGGTGTCTATTCTGCTTCGATTCTAGGTATGAAGAACGAATGGTCGGATATCTCCATAACCATCTCGATAGAAAACGAACCTCCTTATCCTAGTGATACCATTGTCATTGATGCTCCTGAAGCAAACTGTATTTCATTTCCAGTCGAGGCAGACAGCGTGCCTTATCGTGTTGACTTAATCTGTAAGGGAAATGAGTCCACCGCAGAACTTAATATGACAACAGGATTGTGGAAATTCGACTATTGGTTTAGTTCTTATAGAATTATTAACCTACAGAATGGTCAGCAAATTGACATGGAAGTTATTTGGGGCTTGCCTTATACATATAAGAAAGAAGACACCATGCTACTACGATTCCACGCAAATAAAAGGATAGGATCGGCAGAAGAGAAGATTTCTTTCTATTTTTAAATTGGAAAATTGTTCAAAAATTTGAAATAGCATACATGCCTACACAAAATGGTCATTTTCGACTGAAATACAGTGGTTTACAAAATTTGAAGCATACACTAAGTCTACATAAAGCCTACACTGAGCCTACATAAAATCAGCCATAATTAGGTTTTCAAGTGGCTTACGTGTCATGGTTTGGACTATGTAAAGTCCTGGATTGAAGGCTTTGCGTACATTGAAAGGTTAGACCTTCGTGCGAAATTCTCTCGAGAATTTTAGAGAAAGGATGGGGGTGACTGGGAGTTTACCCTAACTAAACCTCAAAATTCTCGAGAGAATTTTACTCGCACCCTTAGGGTGTCTGCCTCTGTCAATACATTTTCATGGGACTTTACTGACTGGTAAATCCCCGTCATCTGCGAACTATCTGCGTTATTTCTGCGACATATCTACGACGTCATCGTCACACTTTTGTCTAATTTTACCCCATTTTGTGTAGGCTCAGTGTAGGCTTTATGTAGGCTCCATGTATGCTTGAGTTTCTAAAAACACCTTTAAAATAAGGTCTTTTGAGCGATTTTATGTAGGCATGTAGGCATTTTGCAAATTTATGTGCAATAACTTTGATTTTTGAAATTTGTCATCTGAAGGCAAAGAGACGGGCACAAAATCTTAAAGTATCTTAAATATAGACCAACAAAGTGTAACCTTTTGTATTTTTGCAGTTATATCTATAGACGAACATTTAAATGGGTTATGAAACAAATTGGTATTATTCCATTTGTCCTCGTGATGGTAATCTTCATGTCTTGTTCAAAGGCTGAAGATGAAGTGATAAATAGACCTTATGAGGATATCATGGAAGATTTATCTACCTACTATGGTACCTTTGAGGGGGATTGGCAACTGAGCAAATACGGTAAGACCTGTTCAGGGGAGATAGAAGTGAAAGCTAATGAGATTGTCTTCGATCTGCCAGCCGACTATCTTGTACCCAAATTAGGGTTAGTAAACGAAAAGTCAAAGGCTGACCACTCTGATGAACCATTCTTTATGACAACATCAGGTTATACCTACTTTAATACCACTCAGACGATGCACTATTCCATGCTGGGTTATTCGACAGATGCCATTTATATCAAGAATAATCAAGGAGATGGTGGACTATCGTTTGGTGTAAAGGCCGATGACGTAAATTACAGATTGAGTTTGGTTGGGTTCAAAGAACAGCCTTCAGCTGTATTTGACTTCAGTTCTGGTCAGTGGAGACTGGCCATACCTATCGACAAGGCTACTATCTATAATCGAAAAACAGACGTGCAGATATCCATTGCCTTACTTAATGAAGATACACCAGAGACATCTGCTTGGTTGCTCGTTTTCAGGACAAAGAAAAAGATCAAATAGTCGTGCAGGAGTCGGAACGACAGTTGATAGAGGGTATACAGTCTGGTGACAGGGAGGCGTTGCGGCGTCTCTATGAACGATTCTCCAGATTTGCGATGGGTGTGGCGCTGAGGTATGTGCCAGAGCGGGAAGATGCGCTCGACGTCGTGCATGACAGTTTTGTCATCATCCTCACCAGCATCAACAGCTTTGAATATCGTGGCGAGGGATCTCTGAGAAACTGGGTGTCGAAGATCGTCAGCCATCACGCTATCGACTGGATTAAGAAGCACGAACAACTGTCGTTCTCTGACCAAATGCCCGATGAAATCGAGGAAGATGAAGAGGCCGTAATCGAGGATATACCTAAAAATCTGCTGAACGAGATGATTGGTCGACTCCCCCTGAGATACAGGGTCGTCATCAACCTTCGAGCCTTCGAGGAACTCTCTCATAAGGAAATCGCCCTCAGACTAGGCATCAACGAAAATACATCTGTCACTCTCTTCTCAAGAGCCAAGCGCAAGTTAGAAAGGATGATGAAAGAATACTTAAACTCACAAAGGATATGAAACAGGACGAATGGATACAACGACTACGAGACCATCTGGCAGACTTCGAAGCGCCTGTCCCTGATGATTTGTGGGAGAAGATTGAGGCTCATCTTCCCAATGAACTCGTCGCTGAGGATACAAAATCCCGTATGATTCCCCTGTGGGTAAGATGGACTGCTGCAGCTGCCATCGTGGGACTCCTCATTGGTACGACAGCCTTGTTATGGTCCAACCACGAAGAAACGAAGACGACTCCGATAGCCTCTGCAGCAAAGGAGATGGATAAAGGTGCGGAGGAAACTCAAGTCAAGATTGTATCACCTGTTCTCGCAGAAGCAGTTGAAATGGAGAGGGCTCCTCAAGCTCTGAACGATACGATTCCTATATATAATAATGAAGTGGAACCAGAGAATGCTGAATCACAGCCCCAACAGCTTTCCGCAGAACCAACACCTACTGAAGAACAGTCCAAGATCGTGTCCCCACAAGAGACGCAGATAAGAGAACTCGGCCAGAAGATAGCAAAATGCAAGGAACATCGTGGCCGAGGAACGACGTTCAGCCTCTATGCCTCCAACGGCTTTGGTGACTTGTCGAATAGAAACGGAGTGCTGATGAGCCCACAGATGCAGGCCAACTACGACTATGATAACCGCATGGGTGTGTCATCGACCCGTAGTGGTGGTCCCGTCTATCTCGCAAACTACGAGGAACGGCAGAAATATTACCAGCCCGTATCCTTTGGTCTGACGCTAAACTTTCCCATTTCATCGAGGTTTTCCCTGTCTTCAGGTGTGGTCTATACTCGATTGAGTTCCGACTTCACGAATAGGACGAACAATCTGGAATACCAGAAGCACCAGACGCTCCACTACATCGGAATCCCCCTAAACGTGCAGTATCATGTTTGGAAATGGCGCAGTCTGAATGTTTATGCAACGGCTGGTGGGCAAGCGGATATGAATGTGAAGGCGCATTTAGAGTCGGATGGGCTGGAGAAGGATATGGAGAAAGACCGGATGCAATGGTCGGTGAACGGTGCGATGGGCGTGCAGTACAATCTCATCCCCCAGTTAGGCCTCTATGCCGAGCCAGGCATTAAGTATTACTTTGATAACGGCAGTCATGTTCGTAACTACTTCAAATACCGTCGTACGAACTTCAACCTCCAGATAGGCCTTAGGCTGAACATAGAAAAACCATAGATTCCCCAGAGTGAAGGGTTTTTGCGTTAATAAACTATAAATAATCAAGGTCTCTTGCAGTTTTTGGCTTCCTTTATACATTATATAAATTGAAAGAACTAATTTTGCAATCAAACTTGATGTAAAAAGGAATTGCGAGTAATCATTTAGACGTGAAAAAGTATTTATTGGTATTCATCGGCATGATGGCAGTCGTGCAGGGAGTCAGGGCTCAGGAGTATTTCTCCTCTGCCTCTAATTTTGCGCGCCTGTATGTGGGGGCGGTAGAAGCACAGTACCAGACATCGGTCTGGCATGACAACCCTTATTACAAAGAAAATACCAGCACATATAAAGGCCGTATCAGTTATCACGGTGTGGTTTATGATGATGTACAACTGCGTTATGACCAATATAGACAGCGTGTTGTTATCCTTTCACCTGCGTTAAATGTGTTTTGTGTGCCTGATCAGGAATTTGTTGACTGGTTTGAGATGGATGGTCACAGATTTGTGCACGATCCGGAGGACAGCTTGCGATATGCGTCTCTGCTCTGTGATGGAAAGTCTAATGGCGTTCGTCTTTATCATAGTGTGTGGAAATTTTATAATGGTCAAAGAGGAGTTGTTGGGGAAAAGTACACTTTGAGTACTCTTCGCACCCTAGAACATTATACCCTCATTACTCCAGGCGGAGAAAACTATCATGTGGAACGGGCCTCGGATGTGGCAAAGGTCTTTCCTGATCAGAAGAAGCAGATCAAACAGTTTGCCAGGAAGAATCATCTTTCCTTCTCAAAGAGTAAGCGTGAGCAGAGCCTTGCGAAGGTTGTGGAGAGTTTAAATAGAAGTGAGAGGTTAGAGGTGAGAAGTGAGAGGTCAGAGGTGAGAAGTGAGAGAATTGATTCAGTGACAGATTCAAGGGAAGAGTCTAATCTCTCACCCCTCACCCCTCACCTCTCACCTCTGTCCATTGACGAGAAGTCGCTGATTACCGGCATTCCCGTTCTTGACAGTGATACGATTGCATTGTCCGATGCCAAGGTCTATATTGTGCCAGGTGTGAAGAAGGCAAGGGCCAGTATTGCCGACGACCAGGAATTGGCTGAGATTGTTGTTGTGGGTGGGCGCCAGTCGACTGTGGATAACATGATGATAGGTGCTGAGAAGTTCAAGCCCCAGATTCTGAAGAACATCCCGTCAGTTTTTGGCGAGGCAGATATTATGAAGATCGTGCTCACGCTGCCAGGCGTCACCACCGTTGGTGAGGCTTCGAGCGGTTATAACGTACGAGGCGGTGCGACAGACCAGAACCTCATCCTTTTCAATGGTGGTACTGTGTATAATCCCTCGCATCTGTTCGGACTGTTCACTTCGTTCAACTCTGATGCAGTTGAGGATGTGGAGCTGTTTAAGTCGAGTATTCCCGTAGAATACGGCGGCAGGATCAGCAGCGTGCTGAAAGTGGTCTCGAAAGAGGCTAATATGCGGAAGTTTACTGGTTCGGCCAGTATTGGTGTGCTGACCAGTAAGGCCAATATCGAGATTCCGATCGTGAAGGATCATGTGTCGCTGCTCTTAAATGGCCGAACCACTTATAGCGACTGGATCCTTAAGCATCTGCCAGAGAAGAGCGGCTACAAAAACGGTACTGCCAACTTCTATGATTTTGGAGGCGTACTGACGTGGAAGCTCAATGATAAGCATCGCTTGAAACTGTATGGCTACTGGAGTAACGACAGGTTCTCGTTCAGTTCAGATGATAAATATGGCTACCAGAACCGCAATCTGTCTGCTGAGTGGCGCTCTATCCTGAATGAAAAAGTGACAGCGACCTTCTCTGCAGGACTTGACCACTACGATTATTTCAATGATGACAAGGCCGTACCATATATGGCTGCCCGACTGAGTTTCGGTATCGACCAGCTGTGGGGTAAACTGCATATCCGCCATCGTCTGACGGAAAAACAGGTCTTCTCATACGGTCTCTCTGTACAGCACTACGATGTCCAGGCAGGAAAGTATGAGCCTTTGGGTGAGGAGTCATTGATCAAGACCGATCAGTTACAGAAAGAAAAGGCACTGGAGAGTGCTGTGTATATCGACTATGAGCGTTCGCTCACAGACAAACTGACGGTTTCTGCGGGCTTGCGCTATTCCATGTTCAATGCGCTTGGTCCTCGTGATGTGAATATTTATTCTAACCATGAACTCCCATCGGAGAAAACTTTGTTGGAAACACGTCACGAAACAGGCATCATCAAGACCTATCACGCTCCTGAGATACGCCTGTCGACCCGTTATGCCCTCCAAGAAAACCTTTCCCTGAAGGCGGGCTTTAACACGATGCACCAGTACATCCATAAGGTGTCGAATACGTCCATCATGTCGCCTACAGATATCTGGAAGCTCTCCGACTTGAATATCAAACCCCAAAATGGCTGGCAATTGGCAGCTGGTATCTATTATGAGACAGCCAAAAAGGAGTATGAGCTCTCGGCAGAGGTCTATTACAAGCATATCGGCGATTACCTCAACTATCGCAGTTCGGCTGTCCTGCTGATGAACCACCACCTTGAGACGGATGTGATCTCTACCAAGGGAAAGGCCTACGGTGTGGAGCTTCAGGTGAAGAAACCAATAGGAAAAGTGAATGGATGGGTGAGCTATACATTCTCACGTTCTTTGCTCTGTCAGGATGACGAGAGAGTGGCTGTGCCTCTGAACGATGGTGACTGGTATCCTTCAGAATACGACAGACCTCACGAGGTGAAGGCTGTGCTCAACTACAAGTTTACTGAGAGATATAGTTTTTCGAGCAACTTCAACTATGCCACAGGCCGCCCCACGACTTTGCCTGCAGGCCAGTATTACAATTCATATAATCATAGATACATGCCATATTATAGAGACCGCAATACATATCGTATTCCGGACTATATGCGTCTGGATCTGGCGTTTAATATAGAGCCGACTCATAAACTGACCAGTTTCCTTCACACGTCGTTCTCCATTGGTGTGTATAATGCCCTTGCTCGCAAAAATGCCTATAATGTCTATTATGTCAGCGAAGGGAACCAGATAAAGGGATATAAGTTGTCTGTGTTTGGTTCTGCCATTCCTTATGTCTCATTGAATATACGATTTAATTAAAGGTGAAAGAAACAGTTATGAAATATATAGGATTTGGAAGTTCAAAGGTGTTTGGTGTGAGGGCTTTAACTTTTCACCTTTTCACCTTTTTACTTTTCATGGCGTGTACGCTGTCGGGCTGTATCGAGGAATTTGAGGCAGACATCCCTGTAGACGAATCTGACTTGCTCGTTGTCGAAGGTACGATATGTTCCGGCAAATTGAGTACGTTCTCCCTGTCACGCACGCAGCCTCTCAATGTTTCCTATGCACCACCTCAGTGGGTAAAGGGAGCTGTCGTCTCTGTACGAGGGAGTGACGGCTCCGAGTATAGGGCGCGGGAGGCTGATGATTGTTACTCCTGCGAGGTTGGCAATCTTTCTCCCGACGAAGAATATTATCTTCATATAGAGATTGGTGGCGAGGTCTATGAGTCCGAGCCCCAGAAACCGCTTCGTACTGAGAAGATTGCAGATGTGAGTGGAGTGCAGAGCACGCCGAAAAGCAATATCGACGTGGTCCTTACGACTGATGCTCCCTTTGATTCCGCAGAGGTGAACTACTATTCGTGGACATACGAAGAGACATGGGAAGTATATGCTGACTATACGACCCATATATATTTCGATACAGATAGTTTGGCACCTTTCCCTTTGGAAGAAGGTGTCAGCCTGTTTCCTAACCATGGCTGGAAGGACGGCGCAAGCTCGGAGACAATCATTGGGTCAAGCGTCAATTACGAGGGACAGCACATTCAAAGACTCAAATTGTATGACATATCTCAGAGCGGCGAGCGTATATATCATAGATACAGTGGTCTGATACATCAACGTGCCATCTCAAAGGCAGAGTACGAGTATGAACTTGCACGGCGACAGGCAGACTCTGAGATGGGAGGCTTATTCTCTCCACAACCGTCATCGCTACCTACAAATATCCGTTGTCTCACGTCAGGCAACCATGCCATTGGGTTCGTGGGATGTTCGTTGAATACGAGTGATTACAGGTTTTTCTTCAATTCCACGGATTTCCAAGTCACCAACCCACATGGGATCGAGTTCCTATGGCTTGAGTTTGAAGGTAGGAACGAAACAAGATATAAGAAATTCCTTGAGAAATGCCGTCAATTGGCATACACCATGTACCTGTGTGAATGGATTGACGAAAGAGACACGCCTGGCGGTAAACTGCGAACAGCGTGGGCATACGAGTATCAACTTGATGTCAGGTATAAAGGCGCATATCTCGAAAAACCAGACTTTTGGTAAGTATGAACAGAGAGGATTAATTTTGCAATCAAACTAGATGTAAAATAGAATTGCGGTAATTATTTAGATGTGAAAAAGTATTTATTGGTATTCGTCGGCATGATGATAGTTGTGCAGGGAGTCAGGGCTCAGGAGTATTTTTCCTCTGCTTCTGATTTTGCTCGCCTGTATGTGGGGGTGGTAGAACCTCAGTACCAAAAATCGTTGTGGCACGACATCCCCTATTATAATGGCACTATGAATATGTATAAAGGCCGTATTTGCTATCATGGTGTCGTGTATGAAAATGTACAACTGCGTTTCGACCAGTTGAAACAATGTGTTGTGGTTCTTCCTCCAGGGGAAAGTGTGGTTTGTCTGCCAGATCAGGATTTTGTTGACTGGTTTGAGATGGATGGCCACAGATATGTGCATGATCCAGAGGACAGCTTACAATTTGCGTCTCAGCTCAGTGATGGAAGCGCGAACGGCCTTCGCCTTTATCATAGAGTGTGGAAGGTTTATAGCGGCGAAAAGAATTTTGGAGGAAAGAAGTATCTGAAGACGCTGAGTACCGAAGAGCAATATACACTTATGACTCCTGACGGAGAGATGCATCACGTAAAACGTGCCTCGGATGTGGCGAAACTCTTTCCTGAGCAGAAAAAGCAGATCAAACAGTTTGCCAGGAAGAATCATCTTTCGTTTTCAAAGAGAAAGCGTGAGCAGAGCCTGGTGAAGGTTGTGGAGAGTTTAAATAGAAGTGAGAGGTTAGAGGTGAGAAGTGAGAGGTCAGAGGTGATAAGTGAGAGAATTGATTCAGTGACAGATTCAAGGGAAGAGTCTAATCTCTCACCTCTCACCCCTCACCTCTCACCTCTGTCCATTGACGAGAAGTCGCTGATTACCGGCATTCCCGTTCTTGACAGCGATACGATTGCATTGTCCGATGCCAAGGTCTATATCGTGCCAGGTGTGAAGAAGGCAAGGGCCAGTATTGCCGACGACCAGGAATTGGCTGAGATTGTTGTTGTGGGTGGGCGCCAGTCGACTGTGGATAACATGATGATAGGTGCTGAGAAGTTCAAGCCCCAGATTCTGAAGAACATCCCGTCAGCCTTTGGTGAGTCGGATATCATGAAGATTGTGCTCACGTTGCCAGGTGTTACCACCGTTGGAGAGGCTTCAAGTGGTTATAATGTGCGAGGCGGAGCGACAGACCAGAACCTCATCCTTTTCAATGGTGGTACTGTGTATAATCCCTCACACCTGTTTGGACTGTTCACGTCGTTCAATTCTGATGCAGTTGAGGATGTGGAGCTCTTTAAATCGAGTATTCCCGTAGAATACGGCGGCAGGATCAGCAGCGTGCTGAAGGTGGTCTCGAAAGAGGCTAATATGCGTAAGTTTACAGGTTCGGCCAGTATTGGCGCACTGACCAGCAAGGCCAATATTGAGATACCGATCGTGAAGGATCATGTGTCGCTATTGTTGAATGGCCGTACCACTTATAGCGACTGGATCCTCAAGCAGTTGCCAGAGAAGAGTGGCTACAAAAACGGTTCAGCGAACTTCAACGACCTTGGTGGTGTGTTGACTTGGAAGGTCAATGATAAGCATCGCTTGAAACTGTATGGCTACTGGAGTAATGACAGGTTCTCGTTCAGTTCTGAGGATAACTATGGTTATCAGAACCGTAATGTCTCTATGGAGTGGCGCTCTATCCTGAATGAAAAAGTGACAGCGACCTTCTCTGCCGGACTTGACCACTACGACTATTTCAATGAGGACAGGAACACTCCTACGATGGCTGCCCGTTTGAGTTTTGGCATCGACCAGCTGTGGGGTAAGCTGCATATCCGCCATCGCCTGACGGAAAAGCAGGTCTTCTCATACGGTCTCTCTGTGCAGCACTACGATGTTCAGGCAGGAAAGTATGAGCCTGTGGGTGAGAAATCTTGCATCACGACAGATCAGTTACAGAGCGAAAAGGCGTTGGAGAGTGCGATCTACGTAGACTATGAGCGTTCGCTCACAGACAAACTGTCTGTCTCTGCTGGCTTGCGCTATTCCATGTTCAATGCACTCGGTCCTCGCGACGTGAATTATTATGATGGGGATGAGTTGCCATCAGAGGAGAACTTGTTGGAGACACGCCACGAAACGGGCATTATCAAGACCTATCACGCCCCTGAGATACGACTGTCTACCCGCTACTCCCTCCAGGAGAACCTTTCCCTGAAGGCGGGCTTTAACACGATGCACCAGTATATCCATAAGGTGTCGAATACGTCCATCATGTCGCCTACTGATATCTGGAAACTCTCCGACCTGAATATCAAGCCCCAGAAGGGCTGGCAGTTGGCGGCAGGTATCTATCATGAGACAGCCAGCAAGAAATACGAGTTTTCGGCAGAGGTCTACTATAAGCATATCAGCGATTACCTCAATTATCGCAGTTCGGCTGTTCTGCTGATGAATCCCCATCTAGAGACCGATGTGATCTCCACCAAGGGTCGTGCCTATGGTGTGGAGCTTCAGGTGAAGAAACCAATAGGCAAGCTGAATGGATGGGTGAGCTATACATTCTCACGTTCTCAGGTCCGTCAGGAGGATGATCGGGCGACCATGCTTCTGAACGATGGCGACTGGTATCCTTCAGAATATGACAGACCCCATGAGGTGAAGGCCGTGCTCAACTACAAGTTTACCGAGAGATACAGCTTCTCCAGTAACTTCAACTACGCCACTGGTCGTCCGACGACCTTGCCAGCTGGCCAGTATTACGACTCGCATAATCAGAAATACATGCCATACTATACAGACCGCAATACCTATCGTATTCCAGACTATATGCGTCTGGATCTGGCGTTTAATATTGAGCCGACTCATAAACTGACCAGTTTCCTTCACACGTCTTTCTCCATAGGTGTGTATAATGCCCTGGCTCGCAAAAATGCCTATTCGGTCTATTATGTCACTGAAGGGAGCAGGGTGAAAGGGTATAAGTTGTCTGTGTTTGGTTCTGCCATTCCTTATGTCTCACTTAATATGCGATTCAACTAGATATGAGAGCTTCCCCTTTTCACCTTTTCGCCTTTTTACTTTTTATTCTGTCGGGCTGTGTTGAAGAATACGAAGCAGATATTTCGTCAGATGATTCCGGCTTGCTCGTGGTCGAAGGTGCGATATGTCCCGGATTGAATAAGTTCGTCCTGACGCGTACTCTGCCCATCAATTCTTCCTATATGCCTCGGATGGTAACGGGAGCCAGCGTCTCTGTACATGGGAGTGACGGCTCTGAATATCTGATGCAGGAAGCCAATGGCTATTACGCCTGCAGTATTGATGCCCTCAATCCTGACGCGACCTACTATCTGCGGATCGAGACTGATGGTGAGGTCTATGAATCTGAACCCCAGAAACCGCTTCCTACCGAGAAGATTGAAGAGGTCAGTTTGGCGCAGGAGACGCCTGAGAGCAATATCGATGTGCTCGTCACGCCTGAGGCTCCTGTTGATCCAGGGAAGGCAACCTACTATTCGTGGACATACGACGAGACATGGGAGGTGCATCCTGACTACACGACCACCATCTATTTTGATATCAAGACAAGTTCGCCTGTCTTTGACCCTTATCAGTTTCCTTCGCGTGGCTGGAAGAATATGTCAAGCTCGACGATCCTGGTTGGGAATAGCCGGAATTACGAAGGACAGCACATCCGAAAGCTCAAACTCTATGATGTTGACCGTGCCGATGAGCGTGTGTATTATAAGTATAGCGGTCTGATTCATCAGCGCACCATCTCCAAGGCTGAGTATGAGTATGACCTTGCCAGGCGTCAGGCGAGTTCAGAGATGGGTGGCTTGTTTACGCCGCTGCCGTCAGCCTTACCTTCCAATATCCATTGCCTCACGTCAAAAAAGCACGTGATAGGCTTCGTGGGATGCTCATTGAATACGAGTGAATACAGGTTCTTCCTAATCCCAAAGGATTTCTCTATCAAGTATACCTACCCCAAAGACGCCCGCAGATGGCTCGACGACTGTACTGAATGGGATTGCTACCTCATGGTGGTAAAAGAAGGCATGTACCTGTGTGAATGGAAAGACGAAAGGTATATGCCAGGCGGTGTGTTGCAAACGGCATGGGCCTACGACTATCAGCTCGATGTCAGATTACGGGGTGCGTCTGCTGAAGAGCCTGAATACTGGTCATTGGAAGAGAATTTTAGCTATTGAAGATTGAACATTAAAGATAGAACATGAAGAATAGATTATTATCACTGATAGCTGCGATGGTGCTTGTCCTGAGCACCTGTGTTGCAAATCATCTTGCCTTACAGGCAAGCGGGATTCGAGTGGAGACCGATCGTACATGGTATCTGGCTGGTGAGGCGATGAAAGTCCGCGTAACTGCTGATGATGCCATGATAGCCTACGCAGAACTGTGCGATGCCTCTGGTCTGGCGGCTGGTGTCGTGCTAAGTCTGAAAGGGGGAAAGGGGACTGGTATTCTCGAACTGCCAGCCTACCTCCATAGCGGGTACTATGTACTGTCTGTCTATACTCGCCACGATGCAGAGGTGTCTCAACAGCTTGTCGCCGTCATCAATCCGCTGCGCAAGAGTTATAACGACGATATCGAATGGGTCCGTATCACGGATTCCGACTCATTGAGCTATTCTCTCACTTCTCACCTCTCACCTCTCACCTCTTTTCAAAAAGATCCCCTCATTGGGTCTGTCCGTGAGACAGAAGGCCATATCATCCAGGCGCGTATCAAGAACGTCTATGATGGCCAGACATTCAAGGGCAGTCAGATTTGCCCATCCTTAGCGATCGTGGGAATGCAGATCCATTATTTTGAGGGGCAGATGATCAACGACTCCACCGCTATCTTCTATACCTTTGGCATTCATGGCAAGCAGCCGTTAGTGCTCTCTGCCAGAACAACCACAGGCGTGAGTCTGCCTATCGAGATGATCAGTCCGTTTGCCACCCTGCTCCCCAAAGAGCTCCCACATCTCGTGTTCCATTACCAGCGCAGTGAGGTGGAGGCCCGTTCTCTCGACATGCAGCGCCACCAGAAGGCCATTGCGCCTGCCAAGCGGGAGTTGAAGATGGGTGATTTGTCTGATGATTCGGCAGAGGAAGGCGTACCTTTAGACTATGACGAAATGGTATTTGGCACGAAGCCGGATCTCTCGTATAACCTCGACGAGTACCGTCAGTTTTTCACCGTGAGGGAAGTGCTCCTTGAATATGTGAGTTGTGTCAGCAATCGGAAAATCAATGGTGTATCTCAGCTGATTGTCCGTAAGGAGCAGGATGTCTTCAATAGTTCTTTGCCAACATTAGTACTGATCGACGGCATGCCAGTCTTCGACATCGAACGGCTGCTGAACTATGATGCCCGCCGTATTCACTATATCAACATCTACGCAGACCAATACACATTCGGTCATGACATCTATAATGGTATCCTGTCGTTTGTGACGCGCTCTGGACGGCTCACGAACTTCCCCACCGAGCCCAACACCCAGTATCTGGTCTATGATTTTCCTGAGTGAAGAATGAAGAACAAATATAAATATGTGTCTGTGGCGGCGATGGTGGCAGTGATGCTGCTGTTGGGCCTCTACATGTGGATGACGTGGCGCTCGGCTGTGAGGGATATCAGCGAGCGGGCTGGCAACCAGCTGCCGTGGGCGATGTTCTACGAGAGTTATACCCGTGCCGAGATTCTGTCGCAGGGCGATACGCTCAGCCTGCCCGAATTGCGTGGCGACCTCTCGCTCGTGTCGTCGGTAGAAGGCATGAACGATGTGCTGAGCCGTAGGTATCACTCCGAGGTGTCGCTCGATACGCTGGCCCTCTATGTCGACTCCCTGCTCAGTGTGGTGAGCCTCGACCGTAACTTCACGGTGATGGAGGTCGACAAAGACGGCAAGGTGCTGCGCCAGAACAACAGCCAGATGACGGCCACGTCGCTCAAGACCCGTGTGTTCAGCATCCGTCGCGACCAGTCGAAGGGCATCCTGCTGGCACTCAACAACCCCTATCCTGATCTTCTGCGTCGCGTGAGCCCCCTGTTCCTCGCCAGTGCCATCATCCTCATCCTTTTTGGTGCCATCCTGCTGAGGCTGTTGCGCTACCTCGACGAACAGCGGCTGATGGCAGAACTGCGCAACGACTTTAGCTATGCGATGGTCCACGACATGAAGTCGCCTCTGTCGAGCATCATCATGGGTGCCCGCTTCCTCCACAGCGGTAAGGTCGACGACAAGCCGCAGATCAAGGAGAAATACTACTCCATCATCGAGAGCGAGGCTGAGCACCTGCTGGCCTTGGTGAACAAGCTGCTCACCATCTCGAAGCTCGAGAACAAGAAACTCATCCTGAACAAGCAGACCGTCAACCTGGAGCCCGTCATCGACGATATCGTGGAGAAAGCCCACAACAAGACTGACAAACCCATCGATTTTACCGTCGATCTGCTGACGAAACACGTGCTGGCCGACGAGCAGTATCTTGCGGAGGCCATCTCGAACCTCGTCGACAATGCCATCAAGTACTCCAAGGATGAGATCCGCATCACGATCACCTCGCAGAGCAGCGACAAGTACGTATTCATAAAGGTACGCGACAACGGTATTGGCATCTCCCGCGAAGACCAGCGCATTATCTTCGACAAGTTCGGCCGTGCTGCCGTCCACGAGCAGAACCGCAAGGGCGGGGTCTCAGGCTTCGGTCTCGGACTGAACTATGTGGATCAGGTGATGCAGGCCCACGGCGGCAAGGTCACCGTCGCCAGCGAGAAAGACAAATACTCAGAGTTCACACTCTACATCCCTAAACAATAATTTTTTATGATCAAACTACTCTTGGTTGAAGACGATGCATCGTTAGCGTATATCGAGAAGACCGGTCTCGAAGACATCATCGGCGGTTATGAAGTGACCACCGCCACGAACGGCAAGGAAGGCCTGAAGGCCTGGGAGGAGTCGAAGCCCGATGTCATCATTTCCGATATCGACATGCCCGTGATGAACGGCTTCGAGATGGTGGAGCGCATCCGTGAGACCGATCAGGATGTCATTATCATCTTCACCTCTGCCCTCACTTCGCCCAACGATGTGAAAGCTGGCTACCGTCTGGGCATCAACAACTACGTGAAGAAGCCCTTCGTGCCCGAAGAGCTCGACGCCCATATCCAGGCTTTGATGAAGATGCGGGGTGGGGCGAAGACCCAGAAAGAGACCAGTCACTATCGACTCGGCAAATATACCCTCGACGCAGACCACGCCACCCTGCGTAACGACGAGACCAACCTCTCGCAAACCATCACCCAGCGCGAGGCCCAGATCCTGCAGCTGCTGGCAGAGAACAAAAATAATGTGGTGCGTCGCGAGGCCATCCTCAGCCGCTTCTGGAACACGGAGGATGACTATTTTGCCTCCCGTTCCCTCGATGTCTTCGTCAATAAGCTCCGCAAGCTCCTTGCCGACGAGCCTCGCATCCAGCTCAAGACCGTCCGTGGCGTCGGCCTCCAGCTTTTGGTGGAATAGCATGCAGGTGGGGACAGCTTTATGTCCAGAACTCTTTTTCTCCTGTATCCTCCATCTCTCCCTGGCATTGGGGGCAGGTCTTCATGTCCCATACACGGATATGGTCACTGCCGCACTGCAGGCACAGACGCCCTACCTCGCTTCTGTATGAAGGGGCAACGTCTGCGATGATGCCACCCACCACGATGTTCTGGATCGTCTTGCAGTCAGGGCAAGACATAGCCATGATCTGTTGGCGGAACAGTCCGCGCCCTTCGTACATTTCGGCCTCATAGCCGCAGGCCTTACAGCGAAATTTTCGTTTCCAAGACATCTTGCTATGGTTTTATGTTTAGGCGAAGACCAACCTGAAGGTTGAAGTTCGTGGGTTTATATTTGAAGTAGTTGTGCACGTGGCTGCCATTGTCGAAGTAGTACTTGATGCCTGGTTCGGCATAGACACCCAGTTGTGGGATGATGTCGTATTGTATGCCAACGGCTCCACCTACAGACCACTGTGTACGATCTTTCTCCATCTTCACTTCCGTTCCGTCTGTCACTACCCGTACTTTGACGTTGAAATCGGCCTGTGCACCTGCCGTTGCATAGATGTTCAGACCACGCCATTGCCAGGCGTGATACTGCACGTTCAGCGGAATGCCGATGTAGTGGAGCGTCATCTGCTTTTGGTAGACAAGATAGTCTGCCACGTTTGTGAAGTCAGAGCGCAGACGTGTGTAGACGACTCCTGAAGACAAGGAAAATGCCGATGAAATGGGGATGTTTGCTGTCAGTCCGAAGGAAATGGGCTGGTAGTGCTCCTGCTTCTCTTCGTAGTTGTAGAGGTAGACGGGACTGTCCGCACGTGTGCCTGCCGTTGTCAGGTTCCTGTCAATTCTGTAGTTGTCCAGCATCTGCTGACTCATCAGTACGCCGTTCTTATTGGTCTGATGGCCGAAGCCATTAGAGGCATAGAGGTTAAAGCTGACCTCTGAATGACGCGTATTCCTGATTGTGGCAACCTCCTTGCTCTGCTCTTTCAGAACGGCCTCGATGGTCTTGCTTTTCTCGATTGTTTTTTTCTCCTCGACGGCTTGCTCTTCCTCGATGGCCTTGTTCTCCGCTACAGTCATGTTCTCCTCCCCAGCCTTGATTTCATCGAAAGTCTCGATTTCATCGATGCTCCTGCCTGTCTTCATGGGCTTGCAAGTCTGAGGCACTATCGCCTCGGAGAGCGTCTCGTCTTTCGCGTTTTCTTCCGATTTCATCGGCGTTTTTGAGCCTTTCTTGACTTCTGCCGTGAAGGGGGTTGAGGGCTTTTCCTCTTGATTCCAGTTCAGAATGCCGATACCCGTGATGAGGCCCACAAAGGATGCTGCTGCGGCCCATTTCGCCCACAAGGGAATGGTTCGGGCAGCACGCTTCGGCGCTTCCGTGGGTTTGGGAAGACGGGCCTCAATCTCTGCCCACAGACCATCGGGGACAGGCTCTTCGTAGTCTGCCAGTTGGTCGCGAAGCTTTTTGATCCACTCGTCTTTCATTTCTTTTGTGAGTTTAAGTATTCTTTAATCATGTCTGCCAGCAGCTTTTTGGCGTAGGCGAATTGCGAGGCAGAGGTCTTTTCGCTGATGCCGAGTTTGTGGGCGATGTCTTTGTGGGTGAGTTCTCCGAAGATGTGGAGGTTCAGGACCGTCCTGCATCCCACAGGCAACTTTCTGATCAGCCTGCTCATGATTTCTGGTGGCGCCTCTTCCACATCGGGCACATTTTCGTCGGTTTCATCGGGTATTTCATTCGTCAATACGATACCCTCATGGCTCTTTACCCAGTCGATGGCCTCGTTGGTGACGATTCTCGACACCCAGGCTTTCAGTGAGCCCTCGCCCCGATAATCGAAGGAACTGATGCAGGATAGTATGTTCACGAAGCTGTCCTGTACCACGTCGAGCGCATCCTCGCGCTCAACGACATACCGTCGCGCGATGGCCATAGCATATCGTGAGAAGCGGTCGTAGAGGCGATGCATCGCCTCACGGTCTCCGCCCTGTATCGCGTCAATCAGCTGTCGTTCTGTCTCCTGCACGACTTTTCCTCAGTTATTGGAATGATTTGGTACCATTCAGGCCTTTCCTCTCTTTGGCTTTAAAGATGATCGTCTGTGAATCTCGGTCTCCCCCATCAGGCACCAGTTGTTTGCTGGTGATGTCGAATGTCCTGCCGTTATCCAGATCAGTGATGCGGACGGTCTTAAACCTGTAAACCAGCGTCCACAATTTTGTCGTTAAGTCAAATACGGCATTGATTTCATTCGTACTGTTGATCAAGTCGATTTGGTATTTGTGTCCGTCGTCTGCGATGACTCCAAATGAAAAATCAAGTTGGGTCTTGACATCTGTGAAGTGATTATCCACGAGGGTGGCCGAGGCGTAGATGGCTTCTGAAGAAGCACCGCTCATCCTGTACGTGATGGTCTGCTCAGGATCACTATACGAATAGGTCGTCTCTGCAAAGGCGTGTATATTAAGGATATTACCGAAGACCAATTCACATGGAAAATCCATTTGGATGTTGTTTCTGTCTACTTCGATGGTTCCTTTCGCGCTGGCGTAGTCTTCGTAAAACCATTCTCCCTCAAAAACGCCCATCAAGTGCTGCTGGACTGGTATGTCGGCATCTTCGGAAGTGATAGCGTCATCGTTGGTGTCTTTTGAGCACGAAGCCATCAGCACCAACCCCAAGAGTAATATGCTACCATGTCTCATCATCATGTGTTTCCTTGATAAGTTCCTATAAAGAAGACGGCTCCACTGCTGGCCTCACGTATGATATATACAAAAGGCTGATTAGCATAGAAGAACACTTTGTCTCCTGAAACCATAAAATCTGTGACTCCTAACTCTGCTACAGTGACAGCAGAAGTCTTGGTTCCTTCTTCGTTTACTTCGATAGCAGCAGTTTGTTCCATCTTAGACACATAAAGGTTCTTGTTTTTGCTGATCAATGATAAATCTGCCTTATCCTCGTCGAACACCGACTCGACGCCCATTTTCTGCAAAGCGCTCTTTACATCGGCCTTGTAAGAGCCTTCAAATTTTGGAAGTTTGATGTCAACATCCCTTGTTGAAGGATATTCATAGGCATAAGTGCTCCATTTACTCATATCAAGTGAGTTCACAACATCGCTGACAGTTTTCCCCTCTTTGGGAAGAAATATGGTCATACTCCATTTGTCGCCAGATCCATAGGGCAAAAGGAGTGTGTAGAAATCAGAGCCCTCGCCAACACGGGCGATGGCATGACGATGCATCATCTTGACCGACTCTGTGGTGCCATCTTCTTTTGTGAAAGTTTCTATCTGCGTATCTTTCTCATCAAACTTCTCTGTCCATGTGGCCTTAAAGCTGATGGCATTCAGCAGAAGCATCGCAGCATCCTCGTTCAGTTGGTTCATCAAGGTTGGAATCATACCGTCAGTGTGCTGATCGCTCCAGTTGTTGATCGTGTTTAGAGAATTGGCTGAAGCAAAGTTTAACGTCATCACCTCGCCTTTGTAGTATTTGCTAATATCATTAACAAACTGATCCTGAAGTTCTATATGCTGTTTGTCGTTAACCACCACACAATTGGCCGTCTGCAACCATACAGAGGGATCCGCCTCGGGTGTTTGTTCTATCATGGCTTTGCAGAATTCGTTGATAGCCTGTTTCCCGTCCTTTCCGAAGCCCAGTACAGCGGAGATCTCCTCTGCAGTCTTACCAGCAGAACCGTCATTGAGCATCCCTAACATGTATACGGCACTGAAGGGCGACACAATAGTGCTCTTGTTATCATTCTGACCTTGAATGACTGCCTTATACAGGTTAAGCGCAAACTCGTTGCTCCTTTTTACATACTCTTTTTGCTCTTGAGTCAGATCTACAGACCTTGTCTTAGGCAACATGTCTATCACAATGTCGCCCTCATGATTATCATTGCTGCAGCCTGAAAACATGACAACAGCCAGAACGTAAATCGCGAAATAATACAAACCTTTTCTCATCATCATCATATATTTATACCATACAAGTCAATACCTTAACAGTTATCTACTTATATAACCGCAAAGGTATGGAAAATCTGTATAAGGTGGCGGTATTTTAAGAATCTTTAAGGTTTGAATGCACAGATATGGCAGAGGTCTGACTATTCTGTGCTGTTAGGAAATGTAAGGATATTTCGCAAAGAAGAGACAAAAGACGATGCGTCTGATAATCAGGGGGTTAGGCGGCTGGAAGTTTAGGCTAAGGAAAGTGAGAGTTTCGTGGCAGGAAATTCAGGGTTTCATTGCAGGAAAGTCGGAGAAACAAGGCTCAGAACTCAGACAGGGAACAATTATGATAAGAATGTAAAAGTTTTTCAAAACATAACATAGATGCGAGGTGGCAGCGAAGGCAAGGAAACGATGACAATGATGACAGATGACAGTGTCATCAGGGGGAGCGGTTGGAATCGAGAATAGCTTTTAATAATTTCAATCTATATATATAATATATATATTATATATAGATTGACTAAAACAGAGTTAACAGAACAATATGATGGTCGCGGAGATGACAGCTGTCAACTGTCATCACTGTCATCGGTCGCACTGTCTTTGTCTGCGTCAGCGCTGGTAAGAGAGTATGAACGAATAGCTGTGTGGCTGGTTGCCGTCGATGGTATATTGCGGCAGCGTGCGCTTCCCCCAGGTGTCGGCACCGCCAACCCCGTGGACGTTCAGGTCGATGTTTAGATTGACAAAGCGTCCACGGGGTATTTCGTTCGGATGGCGCGCACCCTCCAGATCCTCTTCGCCGTAGTCCCAGGCACGGATGCAGAGTGGCTGGAGGCCCGTGATGCACAGGCGAGGGCCGAGGGCTGATGTCTGAGTGGCGATCTCGAACCACCGGATATCGCAACGATTGCCGTTGTCCTGAGGATGGATATATTCGGTCTCATAATCACTAAGAGGCATCTCGTAGGCCCCCAGGAAGGCAGAGCGCTTGCGGTCGGGATAGTTCTCCCACGGGCCACGACCGTAGTAGCGTATCTTCGTATAGTCGGCTGGCAGTCGCATGCGCATGCCGAACTTTGGCATCACAGGCCGGTCGTTACTCGAGGGTTGATAGTCTATGTCTACCCGTATGCTGTGGTCGTTGATGACGGTATATTTCACCGTTACATCCCTTACCTCTTTCCACATGGCTGTGCGCTCAGCGAAATGGGCTGCGTGCTGGTTGTCGTTCTCCGGCTTCCAGAAATAGGGCTCCAGAGGCGCCTGCAGCACCTCCTTGCCATCAACAATCCATGAGGTGAGTGTGTTGCCGTCGATGGTGATGCCATTGGCGGAGACTTCGCCTTTTACGCTGACATCCGGGAATACATAGGGCTGTAGTACGAACTGTTCGCGTGCTACGACGAACCCCTTTGGAGCCCATGGCTTAGGTTCCTTCAGGCTGGCGGCAATGTTGAGCACCACTTCGCCGTCGTATCGCAGGGTGTCGTATGTGATGTCGTACTCATCGGGAGCCGTGAAGCAGTCGTGGTTGACGATACGGATGTTGCCGTTGGATTCCCGTACGAACTGTAATGGCTGGTAGACGTACTTCACCTCGTAGTAATGCGGATGGGGCTTGCGGTCGGGTGCCACAAGTCCGTTGATGTTGAACGGTCCGTCGTTGGGCTGGTCGCCAAAGTCACCGCCGTAATTCCATTGACCATTCTTCAACAGTCCTTGGTCCACCCAGTCCCAGATAGCAGCACCACAGATGCTGGAATCGTTATAAATGACATCCCAGTATTCCTGTAGGTTACCGCAGGAATTACCCATTGCGTGGGCATACTCGCGCATCATGAACGGTTTGTCCTTCACTTCCTGGGCATTCTTCTTCAGGTCATCGGGATAGAGATAGCTGTCGTCCCAGATGGCAGAATATCTGCGGTCGCTGTCGTAAAACGGCGGACGGGTAGAATCGAGCTCTTTCACCTTGTGATACATGGCCTCGATGTTCGGCCCTACGCCGCCCTCGTTGCCGAGGCTCCAGAGGATGACGCAGGGATGGTTGAAATCACGCTTTACCAACGACTCCGCCCTGTCCACATGTGCCTTCTGCCATGCGAGGTCTTCGCCCATCTCCCGATTGGCATAGCCGTAGCCGTGAGTCTCGTGGTTGGCCTCGTCCATCACATAGATGCCCCAGCGGTCGCAGATTTCGTAGAGATACTCGCGGTCGGGATAGTGCGAGGTGCGCAGGAAGTTGATGTTTGCCTGTTTCATCAGCCGGATATCATCTTCGTAGGTGGCATCATCGACGTAGCGGCCTGTAATGGGATGATGGTCGTGACGGTTCACACCGCGCAGCTTCACGTTCTGGCCATTGATCTTGAAGACCTCGCCGACGACCTCCACCCTCTTCACGCCGAAGTGATAGTCGAAATGCTCGATGACGTTGCCCTTTTTATCCTGCAGTTCGATGCTGAAAGGATAGAGGTTTGGCTTCTCGGCCGACCAGAGCAAGGGTTTGTCGATGGTGCAGGTGAGTTCAACGGTTGTCGTATCACCAGGAGCCAGCAACGGTAGTGTTTTTTGCAACGGACTTGACGGACTAACACGGACTGTCCGAGAAAGTCCGAGAGAGTCCGATGCAGAATGAAATAGCAACACAGCCTTCAGATCCTTTGCGGCTTGCCTTCCCACATTACAGAGGCTGATCTTTGCTTCGATATCAGCTTGCGAATAGTCGTCATTGGGAATGGCCGTCACCTGATAGTCGCTGATGTGTGCCAGAGGTCTTACCCACAGCTGTACAGGTCTGAAGATGCCGCTCAGCCGCCACATGTCCTGATCCTCGAGATAGCTGCCGTCGCTCCAGCGATATACCTCTACGGCAATCTTGTTCCTGCCCGCCCTTAGATATTTCGTCACATCAAACTCTGCGGGTGACATGGAGTTCTGGCTATAACCCACTTTCTGTCCGTTGATCCAGAGATACAAGGCTGAGTGGACTCCTCCGAAGTGTAGGATGATGTTCTTGGCGAGCATCTCTTTGGTTATCTCCACGAAAGTGATATACTGTCCCACTGGATTACGGTTCTCATAGGCCGTCCATTCTTTCGGCGGCTCGGAGGTAACGCTGGGGCGATTCTTCACAAAGGGGTAGTTGATGTTAATATAGATAGGAGTCCCATAGCCCTGCGTCTGCCAATTGCCCGGAACGGTGATCTTTCCCCAGTCGCTTACGTCGTAGTCCTCGAGATTGAAATTCACGGGACGGTCTTCTGGTTTTGGACTCCAGTGGAACAGCCACTCGCCGTCGAGGCTCACAATCTCCTTGCACTCCTTCTCTCGCGACGGCAGTTGTAGTGTTGCATGATATGGCAGTTTGTTGATGCCTAATACTGACGGGTTCTCCCAGTCACGGACTTGTGCCTGAGCCTCTATCGCCAGCACGGATACTAATAGGACAAAGATTCTTTTCATAACTCTTATTTGATGTCTATATCTCCATACCCCATGCGGTTGCCGGAGGCCAGACGATCGGCCTCAAAGCGTAGCATGCGGACTTTGGTGGGAGAAAACTTGATGGTCTGCCAGATGGGATTGTTCACGATGTTCGAGAACTCACCAGAGGCGAGTTTCGTCCAGTTGCTCCAGTCGGTGGAGCCCCAGAGGGTGTAGTGGGTAATGATGCCGTCCTTAGAATCCTGTGGTGGCAGATAGCGGAAAGATGAAATTGTCTGCTCCGTGTCCCAGTCGATGAGCATCTGTGTGGGTGAACTAAAGAAGATGTGGAGGGCCGATGATTTCTTCTCGCCGGAGTCGGGAATGTCGGCCGTCAGTTCTGGGGCGAGATAGACACCCAGACGCTTGATGACAGGTTCGCACTTGGCATCCGTCACCGTGAAGCGCAGACGAGTTGCCGTAACGGTGGGGAAGCAGATGATGCGGCGATGGCCGATGGTGGTCAGTCCGTCACCTTCTTCCATGAGGGCATCCTTGAGCGGTTGCCATTGCCCGTCGATCTCAGCCTCTAACGAGAACTTCTTCACCCTTTGTCCTTGAGCGATGTCTTCCTCAACCAGAAAGCGGTTGAAGGCAGTAGGGGTTGAAAAATTGAGAGTGTAGAGTTTGGCGTTTGCTTGTGCAACGCTAAACTCTACACTCCCTTTAACAAACACCTCGTCGATCATCTTCTTGAAGGCGATGCCTCGCAGGCTGTCGTTGGGATGGATGCGGCCATTGGGAGCGATGGGGAAGTTCAGCAACAGCGTCGAGTTGCGGCCTACAGATTTATAATAGGTGTCCATCAGTTTCGACAAGCTCTTCACGTGTTCGTTCTCTGTATCGTGGTAGAACCAGCCCGGACGGATGCTCGTGTTCGTCTCGCCAGGACACCACACATCGCCGTCTTCCACACCATAGTGCAGCATCTGGTAGGGCACGTCGCCATCGTGGTAGAGCAGGCTCCAGTTCGTCTCGCCTACGTTGCCTGCCTCCGTACCTACCCAGCGCAGGTCACCGCGGTCGCTGCCGTCGTTCCAAATCAGGCATTTGGGTTGCAACTCTCGGATCATCTTGTAGGTCTCAGGCCACTCATAATAAGTGGTGCGGTCAATCTTACGCGTCTCGTTGGCACCACCATACCAGCCGTCGCCACCATTGGCTCCGTCGAACCACACCTCGAAGATGTCCCCATAGTTCGTCAGTAGTTCGCGCAGCTGGTTGCGGAAATAGGTGACATACGCCGGACGCCCGTACTCAGGATGGTTCCTGTCCCAAGGCGAGAGATAGACGGCAAACGCCAACCCCTCCTCACGACAGGCCTCAGCCAGTTCGCGCACCACATCGCCCTTGCCGTCCTTCCAAGGTGCATTCTTCACCGAGTATTCCGTATAGGCTGAGGGCCACATGCAGAAACCGCAATGGTGCTTGGCCGTGAAGATAATCCCCTTCATGCCAGCCTGTTTGCAGACACGAGCCCACTGCCGACAGTCGAGGTCCGAGGGATTGAACAGCTTCGGATCCTCATTGCCGAAGCCCCACTCCTGATCGGTATACGTGTTCAGCGAATAATGGATAAACGCATACATCTCCATATCCTGCCAACGCAACTGATTGGCATTAGGCAGAGGCCCACAAGGATTTACCGTCGCATTCTGTGCCATCGCGCCCATCCAGCCCCACAGCACCATCATCATTACCATTACTCTTTTCATCATCGTCTGAATTTTGCCACAAAGTTAGGCATTATTCAGCACATATCCAAATTTATTCCCGAAATGCTTGCATGTTTCGGGGGTTATTCGTATCTTTGCACTACGATTATGGAAAAGAAACAACGTACTGGGGCATATAATAAGAAAGGACAAATATGAGATTCTTCAAAGAAAATAAACAATGAAAAAAGCGCTTACCATCCTGTTCCTCATGATAACGCTGGTGGCCCAGGCGCAGCGCCAGCAAATATCGTATATCGAAGAGACGAAGAACTGGTATTATGTCTATGACGAAAAGGGCAAGAAGATCGTGGGGCTCTCACGAAGCAGCGTAGGAGAACTCAAAGGCTGGGGCAGCGATTTCTTCGTGGCGAAACGCTATTCCTACTACCACATCTGCGATGCCAAAGGGAGGACGCTGAAGACGATGAATGTCTCTGATGTTGGTGAGATCGTCGCTGTCACCAACAGCACCATCACCAGCCGTAAAGGCAGCTGGATCTTCACATGGAGTAAAGAGGGGAAGAAAATCAGCGCAAGAACGAAGAATTAGTATTCTGGCGTTATTGTTCAGTCTTTCTTCTCTTTATAGATCAGCTTGTTGGCGCCGCTGGTGATCTTCAGGGCCTCGGGATGGTCCTTGATGAAGGAATCGATGTGGCGCACACGCTTCTGCTCGAAGATTTCCTCGATGGCAATGAGGATGCCCGTCTCCTCGACATCGCCGAAGCCGTAGTTGATGGCTGTGCCGAAGAGCTTCATCGTGGGCGACAGGCTCATGTAGGCATTTACCAGGGGCGGGATGTTATAGCCGAGCTTGCGGATCTCGGCATTCAGAATGCGATAGTCGTCTTTGAACTCTTTTTCGCAGAACAGCTGCTCCAGCTCCTTGGGGTCGGCCTCGATCTCCAGCGGCTTCATGGGCACAATCAGGTTCTCCTTGTCGGCAAAGTGCTTGTGGAGGAAGTAGAGGATCATGTCACGGCCGCGACGGATATAGGAGGGATACATCGTGAACTTGCCGAAGAAATAGCGCACGTTGGGCTTGATGACGGTGAGTGCTCCCAGACCGTCCCAGAGGTTGTCGAGGGCGAAGAGACTCTTGGCACCCATCTTGGAACTCTGGTAAGGCAGCGACACGAATGAGCGGCCCAGCTCGATGGTGTAGGGCATATATTCCTTGAGGAACTTCTCCGAGAAGTGGAACATGTGACTCGTGGCCAGCTTCGGCTGCCCCTTCTCGTCCATCTCCCAGTCGGTGCCCTCCAGGTAGCGGTAGCCGCCGATGATCTCCTCGTCTTCAGGATTCCAGACAATCAGCTGCTTGTAGCAGTTGTCGCAGATGTCGAACTCGTCGATATCCATCTCCTTGCCCGTGCCGCCTCCCGCCTCGCGGAAGGCTATCTCGCGCAGACGGCCGATCTCCTTCATCACGTTGGGCGCGTTGTGGGCCGTGATGATGTAGATCTCGTTGTGGCTCTTGTTGGTCATCCGGAGCTGCTTGTCCGGAGTCAGCTCACTCTTGAGCACTTCCTTGTCGATGGGCTGGATAATCTCTTGTTCCATATCTAGTTTTGTTTACAGTTTACTGTTTACTGTTTACAGTTTATAGACTTCTGCTCTGACGTATTGGGCCCACTCCTTGGGACTCTTGCTCTTGTCGAAGGTCTGCCAGGGGATGGGTTTGCCGATGCTGACGCGGAAGGTCTTGTGTACGTTCTTGTACATCTCGTCGACCAGGAAGAGCATGGCGAGGTTGAAGGGCAGGAATCGGTCGCTGAAGTTGGCCAGGCGGTAGAAGAAGTTGGAGTTGTGGCCGCTGAAATGGATGGGCACCACGTCGCGCTGGTATTCCACGCTCTTCGAGACGAAGGTCTTCGTCCAGGGGATATCGCTGACGACACCCTTCTTCTTGCGGGAGCAGAGACCAGCGGGGAACATGAGCATGTGGTTCTCGCTCTGGAATCCCGCCTCGACCATCGCAGGGAAGTTGCGGCTCTGACTGCCTGTCTTGTTGATGGGGATGCAGACGGGTGCCAGACCAGGCAGGTTCATCAGCAGGTCGTTGACCAGATAGCGGAAGCGTCCGTCGTAATGGCGCCCGATGATGGCTCCCAGTGCCACACCGTCTTCGCCACCGAGGGGGTGGTTGCTCACGAAGGTGTAGAGCCGTCCGTCGTCAGGCGAGGGCAGGTTCTCCTTGCCTTCGATCTCGAGGGTCATGTCGAGGTATCTGACACACTCTTCCAACCATTCCACGCCTTTCTTATCGCGGCTTTCCCATAGGAAGGCGTTCACCTCGTCCTGATGGGCAATCCGTTTGAGCCAATTGACAAGGAACCCAGGCACAAACTTGGCTTTCGAACCCAGCTTGCCTTTCAGGATCTTTTCGATGTCGATGGTCTTTTGGTCCATTCCTTTGGTTTTAAGCTAACGAACTGCAAAAATAGCACATTTCTTTTAAAAGTGAGCAAAAATATCAGAAAAATTTCGTTTTTAGGTGTTTTTTGTACACAATTCCCTCAAAAAGGCCTACATTTTGCAGTCTGATGCTGTCTTTCTAGTGGCTTTTGGCAGACAGTTTTCTGGTTTTCGAAGAGATGTTGTCGAAATCTTCAAATCAATAAAATATAGTTAAAAATCAATAAAAGTGGGGAAAAGTGGCTTGAAGTGGGGAAAAATGTCTATCTTTGTGACCGAATTAAAATTAAAGATGTATTCATGCGTTTTCTGGGCAACATAGAAGCAAAGACCGACGCCAAGGGCAGAGCCTTTCTGCCAGCCGTCTTCCGCAAGGTGCTACAGGCATCGGGCGAGGAGACTCTGGTGTTGCGTAAGGATGTGTTCCAGTCTTGTCTGGTGCTCTATCCTGAAAGCGTGTGGAATGCCCGTCTCGATATGTTGAAGCAGCAGCTCCGTCCGTGGAAGCCTGCCCATCAGCAGATATTCCGTCAGTTCGTATCGGAGGCTGAGGTGGTGACGCTCGACGGCAACGGCCGTTTCCTGATCTCCAAGCGTCTGCAGCGGGTAGCAGGCATCACGCAGGACATCCAGTTCATCGGGATGGATGACACCATTGAGCTCTGGGCTCCACAGGACCTTCAGAAGACGTTGCGGACTGACGAGGACTTCAGCCGCGAATTTGAAAATATCATGAACGGGGAGGAAGTATAGTTGAGAGTTCTTGCGTCCCGTTGGTAGCAAGCGGCCTTTGGCCGAGCGGACAGTTGAGAGTTGACAGTTTGTAGATGATTACAGCAGAGGGATATCACGTACCTGTTCTCCTTGAGGAGAGCGTTGGCGGGCTTGACATCAAGCCCGACGGCATTTATGTGGACGTGACCTTCGGAGGTGGCGGACATAGTCGTGAGATCCTCAGGCACCTTGGTCCTCAAGGCCGTCTCTTCGGCTTCGACCAGGATGAGGATGCAGAGCGGAACATCGTCGACGACGAGCGTTTCACCTTTGTCAGGAGCAACTTCCGCTATCTTCGCAACTGGATGCGCTATTATGGTGTGGAGCAGATTGACGGTCTGTTGGCTGACCTCGGTGTATCGAGCCATCATTTCGACGACGAGACCCGTGGGTTCTCCTTCCGTTTCGACGCCCCGCTGGATATGCGGATGAACAAGCGTTCGGGTATGACGGCTGCCGATATCCTCAACGACTATAGCGAGGAGCAGCTGGCTGATATCTTCTATCTCTATGGCGAGTTGAAGAACGCCCGCAGGATCGCTGCCACCATCGTGAAGGCGAGAGCCGGGAAACCTATCGTGACCACCAACGACCTGTTGCAGGTGCTGGGTATCTCTGACACCAATGGTCCGCTCGGCCGAAGGACGCTTGCTACCAACGGGACGCAAGAATCGTCAATGGTCAATGGTCAATGGAAAAAGGACGCTGCGAAGTTGTTCCAGGCTCTGCGCATCGAGGTGAATCATGAGATGGACGCCCTGAAGGAGATGCTCAGCGCTGCCCGTGACCTGCTCAGGGATGGAGGACGCCTCTCGGTGATTACTTATCACTCGCTGGAAGACCGGATGGTGAAGAACATGATGAGGGCAGGCAATCTGGAAGGAAAGGTCGTGCAGGACTTCTTCGGACGCACGGAGTCGCCCTTCCGACAGATAGGTGGTAAGGTGATCGTGCCCAGCGACGAGGAGCAGCAGCAGAACCCCCGCAGTAGGAGTGCAAAGCTGAGAATCGCGGAGAGGGTTTAGTTTATAGTTTACGGATGAGTAAGAAGGACGATATAGAACTGGAGATGCAGGAGACCATCGTGGAGGAGCCTGCTGTACAGGAGCCGCTTCAGGATGAAGAGGCCAAGCTGAAGGATGAGGCCGCAGAGATGAAGGAGCAGGCCAAGAAGACCATTCAGATGATCAAGGAGCAGGCCAGGGAGGAGGATCCCAAGCTGACGCCTGCCCTTACCCTCCGTACGATCCTGGGTGGTGACTTTCTGACGGCCGACATGGTGCGCCGTCAGATCTGGCTCTTCGTGCTGATGGTGGTCTTCACCGTCGTGTATGTCGCCTTCAGATACCAGTGTCAGCAGGATCTGATAGCCATCGACAAGTTGGAGAAAGAGGTGCTCGACGCCAAGTACAGGGCCCTCTCGTGTTCGAGTACGCTGACGGAGAAATGTCGCGAGAGCCATGTGCTCGAAGCGCTGAAGCATAACAGCGACAGTCTGCTGCATGTGGCCAACCAGCCACCTTATATTATAAATATACCAGAGGAAGGAGAGTGATATGAGCAAGTTCAGAAGCGATAAAGTGATGCCCCGCTACTTCGCCATTGCGTTAGTCATGACATTATTGGGTATGGCTGTCATTGGCAAGGCCATGTATATTATGACTGCCAAGAAACAGTACTGGACTGACGTGGCTGCCCGTCTGAAACGCGACAGCGTGGACGTGAAGCCTGGTCGCGGCAATATCCTAAGTTGCGACGGACAGCTCATGGCCAGCAGCATCCCTGAGTATAAGATATATCTCGACTTCCAGGCAGGAGCCGACGATACTACCTGGTGTAAGAAGAAGGACTCGCTGTGGGTGGAGAAGCTCGACAGCCTGTGTGAGGGGCTGCACCAGATATTCCCAGAGCGTTCGATAGCTGAGTTCAAAATGAAACTGACGGAAGGTCACGACAAAGTGCTCATGCGCAAGGTCGGTGGCAAGGAAGTCCGTACCGTCGGAGCCCTGCACTGGCCCATCTGGCCGCGCCGTATTGACTACAACACGTTCTGTGAGGTGAAGAGCCTGCCTTTCCTCTCGCTGCCTAAATACAGGGGTGGCTTCCACTGGGAGGAGTATAATGCGCGCCGTCGTCCCTTCGGATCGCTGGCCCAGCGTACTATCGGCGATATGTTTGGTGCCAAGGATAGTGCCAAGTATGGTTTGGAACTCTCCTACGACTCGCTCCTCCGTGGTACCAACGGTCTGATGCATCGTAGGAAGGTGCTGAACAAATACATGGATATCCCCGTGCTGAATCCCGTGGATGGTGCAGACATCGTGACCACCATCGATGTGGGTATGCAGGATCTCGCAGAGCAGGCTGTCGTCGACGAACTGAAGGAGATTAACGGCGAAATGGGTGTGGCCATCCTGATGGAGGTGAAGACGGGCGACGTGAAGGCCATCGTGAACATGCAGCGGGGAGCCGACGGCAAGTATCGTGAGATGGTGAACAACGCCATCAGCTATCGTTGTGAGCCAGGATCGGTGTTCAAGGTCGCCTCGTTCCTCGTGGCCCTCGACGACGGGGTGGTGGACACCAGCTATGTCATCCACACTGGTAGTGGTGTGGTGGATATGCATGGTCGTTGGATGAAGGATCATAACTGGCGTCGTGGCGGCTATCAGGACATCAATGTCGCTCGTGCCCTCGAGGTCAGTTCGAATATCGGTGTCAGCCATGTGATCGACCGTTTCTATGGCTCGAATCCCACGAAATACGTGCAGGGCCTCTACCGTGTGGGTATCCACGAAGACCTGAAGATCCCCCTCGTGGGTTATCAGCCCCCCTATATCCGTATGCCGGACACGAAGACGACCAACAGGGCCAAGTACTGGAGTAAGACCACCCTGCCCTGGATGAGTATCGGCTACGAGACCCAGATTGCTCCTATCAATACCGTCGCTTTCTACA
>JAEEGI010000877.1_pt1 | contig 79878 bp, 62 predicted proteins | sample 8958751 | NCBI WGS metagenome assembly JAEEGI01 (sample SAMN16246545, study PRJNA631951) | gut metagenome | biome: gut microbiome; feature: rumen; material: KS-attached | host: Bos | place: Iran: Karaj | collected 2018-10
GTCGATGATGACGTTGCGGCCTTTCGGTCCCAGTGTCACTTTCACGGCGTTGGCCAATGCGTCAACACCTTTCTTCAGACCCTCGCGGGCTTCCCAGTTATATTTAATGTCTTTTGCCATATTTTTGGGGTTTAATGTTTAAGGTTTAGGGTTTAATGTGTTTATAGTCGGCGAATCAGGAACTGCTAACTATTTGCAGATCGCGTAAATGTCGCTCTCTTTCATGATAAGGTAAGTCTCACCGTCGAGTTGGATCTCGGTGCCGGAGTACTTGCCGTAGAGCACGGTGTCCTTCACCTTGACGGTCATGGGTTCGTCCTTCTTGCCGGGTCCAACGGCGATGACGGTGCCCTGTTGGGGTTTCTCCTTGGCGGTGTCGGGGATGATGATGCCGCCGGCGGTCTTCTGTTCAGCTTCTGCAGGTTTCACAAGAACTCTGTCTGCTAAAGGTTTGATGTTTTTCATACTGTTTTTATTTTAAGTTTGAATTATCGTCATTTCATTGACGGCGGAATACTTAGCAAATTCTGTGCCAAGTTTTTCAAAGTGAAATTTGGCACGTCGTGGCGCGAGACGGAGGATGCCGATCCGAAGAGCAAAGACGTGGGCTGTGACAAAATGGCAGACCGTCTCCTGAATGGGAAAGACAGCGTGATCGGAAGATTTTCATCCACACGCAAAAAAAAAGAAGCCCGGAATAGCAGGCTTCTTAAATCACGTATGATAAAAGACAAAGGATTAAAATGTCTTTTCCACTTTGAATTTCAGACGATCCGGATGAGTGGCGATGAAATCCAGGAACTGCTGCTTCGAGCTGAACACGCCCGTGATGGGATCGCCGTAATCGTAAGTCTTGCCATTGGCGGAGACATGGATGTTCGGGACTGCGCCGAAATTGATAGGGCCTTCCTCGGGAAGTTCCGATTCATTGTAAACAATGGTGCCCTCGATTTTCGCCGTATAGGGAGACTTGACATCGAACACCGGAAGCGTCCACGGTGCACTGATGTTGTTCACCTCCACCGTTTTACCGGTCGCATCCACATACTTGATGTTGTAATGGAAACACGGGGACACCGTAGCGGTTCCTCCTGTTTGCGTGAACGAATCCTTCATTTGGTATTGGATGGCGATTTTGGTTTCGGAGCTTCCGCTTCCGCTTCCTCCACCTTCCCCATTTTCGTTGTTACGGTCACATGACACGGCCATCAGACCGCCCAAGCAAATTGCCAACAGAAATAAAAGGTGTCTTTTCATTTTGATAATAAAATTTGATGAATAAAAAAGTAATAACACACTCACATTTAAGGTGCGCAAAAGTACATTTTTTCTTGATTGTATATACAATCGTGTGGATATTTTTTTTGTATTTTTGCAGCCTGATTGTTATCACAAGTAAAAGAATCTCAAAAATAAACGATGAGAAAATTAAATATCCTTATTACATTCATAGTTTTGGCATCGGTGGTTTTGCCAACAGCCTATGGACAAAACGACAAACCCGCCCTCGAAAGCAGGCACAGCGTGAGAATCGGTTGGGGAGACATGATCACGGAAACGATTCTCTTCCGTCCAAGTTTGAGCGGCACGTGGACCAACCCCAACGTGCTTCCGGACAATTACCTTCACTACGAGACCTTCGATTTCGGCTATACTGGGCACCTTTTCGGCGAGTACCAATACCGGTTGACCAAGGTGACAAGTCTGGGAATACAGGCCGACGTGGAGGGGATTTTCTGGCGCGAAAGCGTTTTCGACAAAGACCACAACATGGTTATGCCGTCGAAGAGCATTCGAAACTGGGATCTGACGCTGTTGGCCACAGCCCGTTTCACCTATTTCGACCGTCCGTGGGTGCGGCTCTACTCGGGGGTGGGTGTCGGTGCGCTTTTGGCCTTCGACAATCAGGGCGGTTTCGGCGCGGCTCCGGCCTTCAACCTGAACTTCCTTGGCGCCGAAGTCGGCAACGGCCCGTGGGGCGGCTCCGTCGAGCTGGGCGCCCTCAACGCCCTCTCCAATACACGGAATATCTATCAGTTTTTTTCGCGCATCCTTTCAGTCAGTTTCTATTATAAATGGTAAGAAGAATGAAAAAGTGGTTTTTTATCAGCATAGCGGCGGTGCTTCTGACAACCTGCCAAAAGCCGACAATCGAGATGGTGGATTTCGACTCGTTCCAGGTGACGAGCGTAAAATATAGCGACGTGATCGTGGACGGAGCTCTGAACCCCGAAATCCGCACCATGGAATTGGGTGACGAGGACGGCACGAAAATAGCCAGCGTCTCCATGGCCGATCTGGTTTCGCATCTGATGGAGGCCGTCCAAAGCAACAAGGTCATCCAAATCGCGGGCACCTACACCAGCAGTGACATCGACGGATCCCCCATCACGCTGTCCGGGAAGGTGCTGCTTCCAGCCAAAGGGAAGATTAGGAACATGGTGGTGGTAAGCCACTGGACCATCGGGGCCAACCGCGAATGTCCGTCGGAATGTTTCCCGTTGGAAGGCATCCTGGCATCGGAAGGCTACGCCGTGGTGATGGCCGACTACATCGGGTACGGCGTCACGGCGAACCGCGTGCATCCCTATATGCACATGGCGAGCACGGCCGGCAGCGTGGTCGATATGGCCTTGGCGGTGAAACCGTATCTGAAAGCCATCAATAGGGAGCCCGAAAGCGACAAGGTGATCCTGGTCGGCTATTCGCAGGGAGGGTCCACCACCTTGGGCGTGATGAACATCCTGCAGAACAGGCACAAGACCGAAATGCCCATCGAGCGAGTGTTCGCCGGCGGCGGCCCCTACGACATGGCGGCCACCTTTGATGTGGCGATGCTCGAGGACCAAACCGGCATCCCCTGCGCCGTACCGATGATCGTGCAAGGCATCAACGAAGGCGAAGACCTGAACCTGAACCTCAGTGACTTCTTCAAGCCCATCCTGATGGAGCACCTGGACGACTGGGTGAACTCCAAACGATACTCCGTGGGCGAAATCAACACCATGCTGAACGCCCGGAAAGTGAGCGACCTGATGACCGAGGTGGGACGCGACAAGAGCAACCCGCAGACCGCCAAGCTCTATCGGTCGTTGATGATGAACTCTATCCTCTATTTCACCCCCCGCTCCCCCGTCTATATCTTCCACAGCATGGACGACAAAACCGTGCCCTTCACCAACGCCCTCAAGGCAGAGGAGTATTTCAAGGGAAACGATGTAACGCTCGACTTCGACCACTACGGCAACCACCAGGCCGGAGCCATAAAATTCATTCTCACGGTAAGTAAAATACTGAAATAACAAGCAATTACGATTATGAAAAGACCTTTGTCACTTATAGTCTTAAGTCTGTTGCTGTTCGCCGGCTGTCATCGGGACGAGACGCTCCCCACCGACATCAAGGTGAAGGTCGAATCAGTGTCGGGCAGCCGCGCACGCATCACTGTGGCCCCGGAAAATCCTCACGCCTACTACACTTATATTTGCGTGGGCGAAAATGAAGAAAACTATAACAGACCCGTGTCCGAAATCTGCGAAGAAGCGATTGGAATAATGGAGCATACCTTCTCCTATTTTGAGGATGGCAATTTTCTGGACATCAATTTTTACTGCGGCACCCGGCAGTTTTCCGAAAAGTTGCCGTACGATGACCTCGACTACAAGTTTATTGTGTTCCAAATAAACCCCAAGAACCACGATCTCCTCGGTGAACCGGTGGTCTGCACTTTCCACACCAAACCGATACCGCAGCGCGACCTGCACTTCGACGTCAGTTTCGAGGGGGAGGTATTCACCATTAACCCCTCCAACGACACCCTCACGTACGTTTGGCAGTTTGAGGAATCCGAGATTATATACAACCACTACGGTGCAGCCACAGCCTATTTGTACTCGATAGTGGGGATGTATCAGGAGTACGGATTCATGGATTGGTACTATTACACAGGGACGAGCCGATGGGATTTATCCTACGAAAACCAGATGGTGGACGGCACGCATTACACGCTTGTCATCTGCGGCTGCGAAGACGGCGAGCTCACCTCCACCTCGACCATCGTGAAGTTCATCTACCACCCGGGCAACGTCGAAGTCATAGAGATCATAGAAGAGGACGAGTGGTAACGGCTATCTCAATGCCTCGCCAATCGCCTTCAGCACCAACTCCTCCATGATGAAATAGGTGTCGGGATTGGGGTGACAGCCGTCGGCACTGAGTTTCGCGGGAAAGCCGCCATGCTCGTCGGCCAGGGCGGAATGGTAATCCACATAGACGATGTTATGGGCATCGGCATACTCCCGCAGCCGCTCGTTAATGTTGACGATGGTCTGGGCGGCATCCTCGATGTCGGGGTTCCACGCGAAGGAGGCGCACGGCGGGATGGAGCTGATGAGCGGCACGATGTCGTTGGCGCGGGCCAATTGGCACATTGCCACCACGTTCTCCACCACTTTGTCGGGTTCCACCCAATAGGTGTTATGCGCCACGTCGTTGGTGCCCGCCATAATGACCACCGCCTTGGGATGGAGGTTGACGACGTCCGCGGTGAAGCGCGCCAGCATCTGCGTCGAGGTTTGTCCGCCAATGCCCCTGCCGCAATAGTGCTGCTCGATGAAGAAGTCGGGATGGTAGAAGGCCCAGTTCTCGGTGATGGAGTTCCCCATGAAGACCACCTCTGGGTAGTCGCCGCTCTTGGCAATGCGCTCATTGTCAGCCTTGAAGCGGTTGAAACCAAACCAATCCTCCTGTGAAAACCCGAATATTGTCATAGTGGTAAAAAGAATGATGAACGTTGTTTTTCGCATAATGGAAATTTTCGGCAAAGATAGGGAATTTTTGGGAATGTGATGCGGCCAAACGAAATGAAGGTGCGGTGTCCGGTGGCGTTTGCAGTTGCGGGCTGCCGTTGGGTGACGGCCACTGCACGTTCGACAACCCCTACCCTGACGAACGACCGCATTATCGTCAACCCCAGCACTAACGACCCGCGCACCGCCATTTCGTTTGGCCGAAAACGAATGCGTTGACTCGCAAGTGCTGACTGAGACGGACAAGGCAGGCTGTGTCTCGCGAGGGCGGACACGCCAAACGGAACCTCCGACTCGCAAGGGGACGCGTTATCGAAAGCCGCGCTCTTCCGTCACCCCATACACTTGCGAGACGGAGATTCCGTTTGGCCGGCAAATGTCCGGCGGTTCCGATAATGCGATGTCATCGGCAAGGGCTAGCGTTTTCGGTATGGCGCGATGGCCAAACGGAATGGAGGTGCGTTGATTGGTGGCGTTTGCAGTTGCGGGCTGTCGTTGGGTGACGGCCACTGCCGTTCGACAACCCCTACCCTGACGAACGACCGCATTATCGTCAACCCCAGCACTGACGACCCGCGCACCGCCATTCCGTTTGGCCGAAAAGCGCAGGCTGTGACTCGCAAGTGCGGGCAGAGACGGACCAGGCAGGCGGTGTCTCGCGAGGGAGGAGACGCCAAACGGAACCCCAGACTCGCAAGGGAATGGGTTATCGAGAAGCGCGCTCTTCCGTATCCCCATACACTTGCGAAACGAAGATTCCGTTTGGCCCGCAAATGTCCGGTCATTCCGATAATGCAAGGCTATCGGCAACGGCAAGCGTTTTCGGTATGGCGTGATGGCCAAACGGAATGGAGGTGCGTTGATTGGTGGCGTTTGCGCATGCGGGCTGTCGTTGGGTGACGGCCACTGCACATTCGACAACCCCTACCCTGACAAACGACCGCATTATCGTCACCCCCAGCACTAACGTCATCCGCACCGCCATTCCGTTTGGCCGGAAAACGAATGCGTTGACCCGCAAGTGCTGACTGAGACGGATGAGGCAGGCGGTGGCTCCAGTCAGGGCTTCCATATCTGTAGCACGGTGGCATTCCCGCGTGCCCCACAACCCCGTGAGGGGTTGCATAACGGGCATCCCGATGTGTTTGCAAACCGTTGAATATGAATCCCCTACGGGGATTTGGGAACCGCACGGGCATCCATTCCACAGACATGCATCCCCTGACGGGGATGACGATGTGGCGGGGCCGCGGAGCAAGGACGCGGTGAGGACAAGGGAGGATCTTGTTCACGTGCGAATTTCACACGAATTACGTGCGAATTTCACACGAATTTTCTTGTAATATAAACACAAAAACAATTGATTATAAACATATTACAATAACTTTACGTCTAAATTACGTGCGAAATCATACACGAATTACGTGCGAATTTACGTGCGGATTTACGTGCGAAGTTCAGCTTCACCTTTTTCTGTTATATACCATTTCCTATTCTGGGAAACCAACATGCCTTCCTTTTGTAATTTCACCAACAAACGAGTAATGTAGTATTGTTTGGCTTTCCGGTCTTTCAGGTAAGGTAGTGCGTGTTCTACCCCTTCAAATAGCTCAACTCGCTTAAAACCGTCTTCCCCTGCATTATATGCAAATTGTAGAATGAGTTTTTTCAACGCATCGTATGCGAGTCCTTTGTTCCTCGTATATTGGCCCACCTGGTGCGTGAGTCTTGCCACGCCTAATGAGATGGTGAGATCCTTCCCGCGCCCCTCCACCAGGTTTCGTGCTTTCAGATGTTCGACCGCTTGTTTTGTGAGCGGGCGTTTCTTTTGGACGGCATCGAGCCAGATACACTCCTTTAAGGTCAACGTTTTATTGTTCTTCAGCAATGTGGAATACTTCTCATCCAGCATTTTCCCGTAAACCGTGACCCCAATCAGCCGGTTCTCGTTATCAATGTCATAATCCGGCATCGGGAAAAAGCGGTTCCGCTGTTCGGTGAAAATCTTCTTGATGTCCCGCCCAACGGTGTCTATCATGTTGAAATGCACCATGCCTTTGCAGAGGCACTCATTGCGGTAGTGCAGCTGTGGTCCCTTATGCTCAATGGCTTTCTCAATCGTTCCGGGGATAAAGGTGCCGCCGTTCCCGTAATACAGCTGTCCGGGGCTCTCCACAAAGACAATCCTTTGCTGTAACGTGTAGTCTTGGTGGGCGATGGCATTATGGAGGGCCTCGCGGATAGTGTATTCATCGTACTGCTTCATCGTGTCGGGGAAAAGCGTTCCGCCGGGCAGCTCGCGCATAGTTTTGTTCCGGATCTTAGCCAGGACTTTGTCAACAGTCAGCAGAAATGGGATGGAGAAGTGCTCATAATCTTCCACAATGGCCTCTTCGTCTTCGAGCGTCCACGTGATTTGAGCCACAGCCGGGTGAATCTTGTCCAAAGATGTCGGTTTACCCAACAAAAGGATGGCAGCACGCGTGAGCTGTCCGTCGCGCATCATATTGCTGCTGCTTAAAAACTCTTCCATGCTCCATTTGTCCACCTCATCGCCGGAAATGTTGGATGAGTGTACCTTCTTGTACATCACCCGAGCCGTTGCCAAAGCTAGCTCATCGAGGTCTGCAATTGTGGCGTCAGGCACCAACTGCGCCGACCAGTCGGGAATGGGCGGTTGGCGGCGGATTTCATCCTGTTTGGCTTGGTTCAACGGTTTCAGACTTTCTCCATCGCGTCCGTAGGCAATGCCTTTCCAATGCATCACGATATTGCGGGGCGAAGCCGGGATTTTGAAAAGCAGCACCCGTTTCCCATCCACAAAGACAGGCACAATCTCTCTGAAAATCAGATTGTCGGTCGTATGCTGCGACATATCCTGTTTCAGCTTGTTCAGGGCTTGCTCCCCGTCTTTGAAGGATGTTCCGGTTATCGCATGTGTCTTATTGTCGACGCCGAACACCATCCACGCGAAATCCCTTTCGCGCAGATTGGCCTCGTTGCTCAACGCGGAAAAGTACTTGCCAAGATCATCCACGTCGAAGTTGTTTTTCGCCGCCTTAAACTCCACGACTTCGTTTTCTGAGTGGGCGCGGAGGTGGGTTAATATGTTGTTGTTGTCCATGTTAAATAAACGCAAAATCACATATTTTTAGGGTGATTAACTTTCTTATCTGTATCTTTTCATTCGTTTTCATCAACTAACCTTTCAGGTAATTGACCTTTATACAGTTCGAACTTTGAAATAGAATCACGACCCGGTTCTATTACACCTTTCAAATGTTTAATGTAACATGATTTAATTAGAGAAGCTGTTTGTGACAATTCTTTCGTGGACATAAATTCAAAACTATAATTATTGCGAAGCGAGGAGTATAAATCTCCTAAAAAGAATGTGTTCTTACCAATTGTACCTATGTACGATGACAATATTTGTTGAAAATTTTTAGGACGACAGTTACAAATAATCAAAGCAACAAGATGTCTGACGATTTCATTATCATGTTCTTTGACATACTTTTCAAACAACAAGGATAATCTATCCGAAAAAACGTCGTTTTTATACCATTGAACAATATTATAGGGCATTGAGACAATTATTTGTGTTAGACATTCAGCATATTCTTTTGGAAAATCATCTGATAATTTAAAACTTGCTCCTCCATATCCGCCATACCCATTTTTAGCCATAAGTGGTGCTATATAAAACAAAACTCTCATCAGTACTTCCCAACCATTAAATATTGCATTTGACAAATCTTCCTTATCTTCAGGTTTTATAAACTCGCTATTTCTCAGAGCTCTAGAGCCCGAAACTAGTGCCTGCATAAGATTCCTTACGTCAAATTCATCTAGGAATGTATATATTTGCTGTGTGTAAGGTCTAACACTATCGAAATTTCTGTCTGCCACAGCTTCTTTTATTTCATCTGGCATTCTTGATTGTTTTATTCGTTCTTCCAGATTTTCTTGCGTAATACCCGGTTGTGTTTCTGTTAATTTCCATTTTATATTTTTAAATGGATTAAAATCACCATCAATTCCAACATGGTGAGTAACTGAAGATGATAGTTCTTTGATTTTTTGTGAAAGATTAATTGCCGCATCAGTGTTTCTACCATCAACACCTGTGTAGAAATCAATTAAATCAGCATTAAATAACCCGTTTTTATTATTGAACATGTATTTTGCAAATGCGGGATCGTCTTTCATACGCAAGGCAGCAAAATAGCTCACCCAATAAACCTGTCTGAATTGCAAAACATCACCAACGTGCTCTATTATTTGATTATTTATTAGAATTTGCAACAAATCATATAAATTTGTCGAATTATAATGCATATCTATAAAAGGTTTGCATTGTGTGATATACTCCTCGTGAGTGAAGAACAATTCCCCTGATTCAATCAATTTTTGGCAGAAATAGCCCATAATAAATTTGCAATTACTGTCGTCAATTTCGCTTCCATATGTCAAATTTCCCGGATTATCGAAAATGGCACGTAATACGCCCTCTATCACTTTAGTCCTATTTATTGGCCTTTTCTCGAAATTTTTAGTGTATGATTTTAAAAATTGTATAGAATTGTGTGGAGTTCTATGCATGTTCAAGGCGATAATATCTTGATTAAGGCGTTCAACAACCACATCTTCATCAGCTATTTCATGTTCTCCGTCAACACTATTTACTACTATTCGAAGATCTTTACGGCATATTTCTTTAAGGAACAAACACTTCATCCCTGAGAAGTCTTCGATATTTAAATCAATACTTATGGGATCGGTTCCATGTGTTAAAAATAAGACTCGCTTGTTCCCAATTAAACGTTTTAGCTTAGAAACAATTTTCTCAATTTCACGATAATTATTCTTCCAATTGTCAATAATAATTCCATTTGACACATCATTGGATATACATAAATGACTGTGTGCTTTTTGAAAATCCGGCTCTACTTTAGACAAAGTCCATTCTTTTGCATCAATATACACCCATCTTTGTTCTAAATTTTGCCAAGCTTTTAATGCCAAATACTTTCCAAAACATGTTAAACCAAATTGAGCAGGAGCGATTATTAGATATGAGGCATCTCCATTAAGAACATCTAAATAGTCTAAATCCTTTTCTGTTTTCTCATGGCGTTGATTAAGACTTTGAGGGTTCAGCAATCGCTCAACCCACAGGGGTTTTATGCCAAATGTTGTCATTGCATTATCAAAATCCTCTTGCAGTTTTATTTCGATTATTTCTTTCTCCGGTAAACTTTTTTGTTCTACAGCATTTACCCATATTCCTTCATTTGTACCTGTAAAAGACTGCCCATTCATAAATTTCCTATGCCTTCTATTCCACTCCTTATAGGCTATCTCCATGAGAGTACCTCGATTAAATCTAATAATTGAATAACCATTAATATCCGCTTTGCTTGAATATAATTGTGGAGAAATGAAGACTTTAGCACCATCATCTATTTGATAAACATTTTGATCGTGTAGATGTCCTGCAAAAACATAATCAATACCGTTCTTACACATGCTTATTATTTCATTTTGCCAATTCTCTTTTAGATGTGCAATTGGATGATGCATTACCAAAATCTTTGTCCTACCCTTGTTATTCAAGATCCAATCATTAAGTTTTCTAGTATCAACAACAAGGTGCCCTTCATCAACAATACCATCAGCACCTCCAGACGAACATAATGCAGAATTTAACATAAAAATTGATATATCAGGAGTGATATTTCGGTAATATCCAGTCAAATCGTATTCAGAAGAAGGATATAGCTCTTTACAAAAATTATTGAATGGAGTAAATTTGGCAAACAACTGGCAATCTTCTTCGTTCAAATAATCATTGCATTCTACTTCCGTTCTTTTCTTGTAAATATCCTCTTTATGTTTTTCTAAATTATTTTCTACCCAATTCCGATTTAAATCGTGGTTGCCTGCTATAACCATGATATTATTTAAAGGAATGATTTGAGTCAATTTGCAGATAAAATCACGATAGAATAGCTGATATTCGTGGTCGCTACATCCCTTATAGACTAAATCACCAGAAACAATGCAATAATTCTCATCATTATTATTCTTTTGCATTGTGTCTTTTAAATCCTCAAAGAATGCATCAAATACGACCCCGTCCTCTTCAGGTTTATTACAACCAAAATGGATGTCTGATATGTGTAAAATATTAATCATATTGCTTTGTTTATCTGTTATAATAATACTAATGTTAGTAAATGTTAATACCCCTGCCTCTCCGGTATCACCCCTCTCACCCCGCCTTTTGGATTCTCAACATCGCCTTTGTAACGCGGGATCAGATGAATATGCACGTGGAATATACTTTGCCCAGCAGCTTCGTTGACGTTGATGCCGACATTGAAGCCGTCGGGATTATATCGTTCCGTCAAGATATTCTTGCAGCGGTTCACCAATAGCCATAAGGCACGCTGTTCGTGGATTGTCAAGTCGAAATAGTTGGCGACGTGCCGTTTGGGGACTATCAAAGTGTGCCCTTCGCTAACTGGATAACCATCCAAGAAAGCTACTGCGGTTGCGGTTTCACTCAACAATTCCACCTTTGGATTGAGTTGGCAAAACACACAGTCTTTCTCCAATCGGTAGAGCCGTTTATACTGAGTTTGGTTGAAGTGGCGATACTCGTAAATCTCGCAGTTCTCGTTCTTGAACAGACTTTTACACGGCAGCACAACATTGCTCTGATATGTGGGCTGCTTGTGAACGTAGTGAATCCGAAAGCCTTCGGTCTTCAAATCCCTACGGACAGCGTAATAGGCTGTTCCAGACGGTTTGAGCAACTCCGAGACAGACATCAACACCTCCGCCTGCTCATCTGGTTCAAGCACATTGAGCACATAATTGCAAATGATTGTGTCAAAACGTTTTGTGGGGTAATCGGGACGATAGTAGTTGTCGTACCCAACAATGTCATAGCCCTCGTTTTTCAGTTGGTCCGTGTCAAAACCGTAGCCACAGCCAAAATCCAAGATTTCGCCCTTTAGCAGGTTGTGCTGTTTTAGCCATCGTGTCGGGTATGACATAGAAGTACGTTCGATGGCCGTGAGATGCGGGTTGTTTTTTGTTCTCTTCATAAGGTATTGATTATTAGTGAATAAATTGTTTTCCTGTCCATTGGGCGAACCCCATATTTTCGGCGATTTGGACCATGGGGGCAAATGTTTTCCGAAAGACGGTGCAAAAGTCTCCAATTGAAAGTTGGAGTAAATCGGGAATCGAATCGTGAACCATCAAATAATCTTCAAACAGCTTGTCATTCGGTTTCATAGGATACAATGTCCTCAATGCTTCCCGATGCAGTTTTGCGTATGGTTCAAGATAAACATCCAAAGATGGTAAATTGTTGCTTTTCGATGAGTTGACGCTTGAATCGGCGGGAATCAGATTCCATAATAAATTGTGCGACACGAAGTTCCAAGGTACAAAGTGGTCTAAATCGTATTGTTTCGGGAACAACATTTTGCCCGTATATATGCAATTGATACTTCCTACCATATTGATGTAGGTGTCCCAAAACTTACGCTGTCTCGTCAGAGAATCGCGTTGTATCGGCTTAATGAGTTTTGACGGCACATCGGGCACATTCGGGTTACGCTTTTGAAGGAAAAGCGTCAGATTCCAAAAGGCAAAGTCGTGCAAAATGCCATAATGTTCTGTCAGATAATCTATCCATGCAGGATTGACTTCAACAAATTCGCCATAAAGGGCATACAGACAATTGGACTCAAACGTCCGGGAACGGTATTCAACATCTCGATCCGTTGTGTAGCTTATCCACGGTGACAAAAACCGATAGGGAACATTGAGCGAGAAGACTCGCAACAGGCTTTTAACTCGATTGTCATTCAAATTATCGAGCAAAATCCGCTTGATTTTGTCTTTGCTTGCGTCAATCGGGATATTCAGCTCTTGTTGAAGAGCCAATGATTGCGTGTATAATGAATCCGACTTGCCAAATGAGAGTTTGAAAAAATGGATGGGATACCAGGATTCCGCCACCATTCCTGCAATGATTTCCCAAAACGAGATGTTGGTTCTCCGTTCTTTCACCACGATATCCAGCATGGCCACAAACCAATAGAACTTGTACGTTGCGGTCGTGTTGCTAAATATCCTTGCAAGCGCGGATATGGGCAGTCTGGTATCTTGGGGTAATGTCATTGTCGTCAAAAATTTGTTATGTTAGACTATGGTTCATCATACGGTTTCGTTTGAGTTTTCTCTCCGAATGGTCTCCATCTGCTCCACGAACTTTCGGAATCCATAGTTGTATTGGGCGATTACAGGGATGTCTTTCCGTTTCATTTTCTTCAACACTTGTTGATATACCTTGACGGCTTCCGGAGTGTTTTTCTTGTCCTCGGGAATACCGATGCCTTCGTTTTGGAGTCGCTGGTTCAAAATAAAGATGCAGTTTGTGGTGGCACAACGCTTTTTAGCGTCGTTTTCATAATAAAGCGGCAACAGCCAACATTCGGTTTCGTTAATGCATACCGCAAAAATCACCCTGCCAGAGTACTTGTCCCAAATTTCAGGACTGATATCCCGTTTTAGCCGGGCACATACGCGCTCGTACAAAACATCATCGGTGATTTTTTGGTTGTCTTCGTTATATGGATTCACATCGTAATGTTTCTGATTACAAGTGTCCGTATCAATTTGGATAACGAGGTAGTCATTCGCCGCCATGATGTCTTTAAGCATTTCATCAGAACAATGATTCAACACTTGCAGCCATCCGCCTTCGGAAGCCTGTTTCTCCAGTCCATGGGCTGTCGTGAGCGACGGTTGGATCGAGTTCACCACCACGTCGCCATCCAAATATCTGTTGATGATATAGGTGAGTATCTTGCTCTCAGACACTCCTTCACAAACCAATGCTATTGTTTTCATAGTTTTAATCGTTTAGTTTTGTCGTTAAAAATTGTCCGGCAGGCCGCCGATAATACCTTTCACCCATGCTTCCGAAAGGCCCATCGTCATATTCTCTTTCAATACAACCCTATTGGTCATGGTGTAGCCGTCGATTGAGCGGCGGACCACATGCAAACGGACATCATCCTCGTATAGATCCATGCCATCAAGTACCGACGCATTGTGCGTCGTGGCGATGATTTGTTTGTTATGTTTCCGTGCGAGTACAATGAGACGTTTGATCACCTCACGGCAAAGCTTCGGGTTGAACGCTGTGTCGATGTTCTCTATAGCGAAGAAACTCGGGGCTTCGTCTGAAATAATCAGTGTCAGATAGAACAGCAAATAAAGGAATCCTTCGTTTGTACTGCGCTGGTCGAAAGTGTTGAGGGTTTCGGACAAGTAACTGTCCTTGAGTTTGAGGTTAAATTCGGAAGACAATTGGCCGGAAGGCACCTGCATGTCGTCAAACCAATCAAGAATCTTCAGATTATCCTTGATTTCGTCAAAGATGGCGACACCATCGTCACGTTGAGCGAGCGTTTTCAGATAGGGGAAAAGTCCTTCGCCGTGAAGGCCCAAAGGATAGGTCCGGTTGGAGTCATCCGCCTTTCGCAAGACACTCTCTTCCAGGGAGAAAATGAGAAATTGGCTGATGTCCGGATTTGCATCTTTACAATAAACCTGTTCCGCTTCCCAACGCGCGGGTTTTGCTTCTTTGTTGTATCGAATGTCAAATACTACATCGTTGTCATTCTTGATGTTCACCGTTATCGTGTCGTTTTCCATCCCGTCAAACGCGGGCAACATCAACCGGGGAGCGACAATCCGGATGCCGCGATTCGCAAAGTACTCGTAATCCAGTTTGTCGGAACTGGCAGCCGCCGCCAAGGCAATGCCTTCCAAGATGTTCGATTTGCCACATCCGTTGGCACCAATAAGGAGATTGAACCGGCCAAGAGGCAGGCTCGCATCCACCACGGACTTGTAATTCTTTATGTTAATATCGGTTATCATAACCTAATTTTTCTTTCTTGTCAGAATCGATTCAAATCAACCTGCAAAAATAAGATTTTCTCTCATACAAGCCCCAATTATTCTTCTTTATTTGACGACCCGCGCACCGCCATTCCGTTTGGCCGAAGACGAATGCGTTGTCCCGCAAGTGCGGGCAGAGACCGTCATGGCAGGCGGTGGCTCGCGAGGGAGGAGACGCCAAACGGAACCCCAGACTCGCAAGGGAACGGGTTATCGAGAACCGCGTTCTTCCGTCACCCCATACACTTGCGAGACGGAGATTCCGTTTGGCCCGCAAATGTCCGGTCATTCCGATAATGCAAGGCTATCGGCAGTGGCAAGCGTTTTCGGTATGGCGTGATGGCCAAACGGAATGACGGGCGCGCAAGGGGGAGCGCTTTGGCGAAAAGCGGAAGATCACAGATCATCCATGGCTGCCTTGCGCACCTTGTCGGAATTAGCCTTGTCGTAGTAGGACAACATTACTTTGCCGGTTTGGTAATCGGTCCCCTCTACAAGAGAGAGCTCAATCTCACCCAATTCTGTTGTAAATGTTGTATACCACACATATTCACCATTTTTAATGGCATGCATGATAAGAGCGTTATTATAATCTCCAACATATCCTGTGAATTGCTCTTTGGAATCCGAAGGAGCACCATACTTCTCCGTCAGCATCTCCTTCAGATGTTCATATTCATTCAGCAGTGAAGGCCATGTGTCTCTATCGGGAAAGAGGACAGCGATACGGTTAACTACATCGCAATTCTTCAGCGTTGATACGCCGACAATACAGTTTTTGTATCCTGCGAAGTCGCCCGTCAACAAGGTCACTCCATCTTGGGTTCCTTCATAGTGGAAACCAGCTTTCACCATGGCATCGGTATATGCCTTCAACGTGCCATCGATGGGAACACCCTTGAATGAGAGGTGCTGCTGGGCGAATGTGGTGCCTGCGAAGAGAAGGCAGGCGAGGAGGAGAGTGAGGTGTTTTTTCATAGCGGGTCAATTAAAATTCAAATGGTGATGAAAAACTATTGAATACGATTATGGCGTTTTGCCTTTATTGTTGGGTCATTGTCATACTCTTTTTTCATAAGGTAGAGTTCCGTATCCGATTCAATTATGGATTTCCGATTGTTTTCATAGAAAGACAATAATTTTTTTATCATGGGATCATCAAAGTGCTGACAATCGCATTCGAAATCGTTCTTGTGAATAAACGCTAGTACTGCATTCCAAATGTCTGCAGGCAATGTTCTTTCGCATTTTTTGAAACAATCCCACCATGCTTGAACAGACATGTGTTCTAAACTATGTCCCAATTTACTATTTGCAGCTAACACTCCCTTCTCAATACCTAACCACTCGAAGAAGAAACGATAGATTATCATAGATTCTGGCATTTCAAGCAATTTGTGATACTCATTAATATCATTTCCGAATGCTTTCTTGAAGAAGGAGGTCCCTTTTCCTATTTTACCTTTCGTGCTATTTAATATAGCTTGAATAGCACGGATATATTTTCTATTCCAATGGATGCCTATATAATCTCTATTATGTGAAAAATCCTCAACCATTTCAGGTACTTTTCGTATAGGATGATATTTCATTGGAAAAGAGTATATACTAACGCCAAGCTTATCACACAAATCAACGTTTATTCGTAATCGTTCATACAATTCATCTGGGTGATCCAAATAATTATAGAGCAAATAGTTTGAAAACTCTTTAATTCCTGCTCTTTTACACAAATTGATTGCAGTGCAATATGATTCCTTTGTACGAATATTATCAAAGGCAATACGGACTGGGCGAATAGCTATCTGTCCCAATAGGTTCGCCTTTTCTGGAGTAAATAATCTCGCATCAAGGCCTTGGTTAAAGTCAACGAAACGCAGTTTTCCTTTCCCTGGCTGATAATGTTTTTCGACCAATTCCTTTAGGTCATCGTATGCAGCAAGAATATTCTTTTTCGTAGCTGATTGCAACTTATTTATGTGATATTTTTGAAATAAGATCTGATAGGCAAAGTAAGATTCTTCTTTATCTTTCAGTTTCTCATACAGTTCCATCAACAACTTCTGTGTTTTTCGAATATATGCTCGATCATTAGCCCCGTCTCTCAGGTTTCTTACACTGATATCTAGCAAATTAGGCTGGACAAACTTTGCTCCCTTTTCAAATCCACAATCCTTGATTTCTTGAATAATTTGGACAAAATGCTTGGAGGCTAACACATTGTTATCCATCAAGAGGAGATCTTTTTGTTCTCCATATTTATCTCGAATTTTATCAATGCGAATTTTAAGAGGAATATAGTCTTGGTAAACAGGTTCGAGTGTCTTAACAGCGCAAAACGAGCAATTTCTAACACAGCCTCGCGTAGTATATCGATAGTAAGCATTTGACATTGGGTATTGGTAGTCAATTTCATCAAGTATAGAATAATCGAGTTCTAATTCATCTATGGGAATCTTGTTGTTTAGATCAAGATCTCCAGGATGAAGAATACCTACATGTATTCCTCCAGGATTACCACGTTTATGAATTCCTAATCCCGTAGCAATCGATAATTCTTCAGGCTGGATTGAAGCAAGTACACCGCCAACCATAAGGTTTTTTTCGTCTTTAACAAGCAACTTAGCAAATTTGATAGTTTCAACGGTAATGTCCCAGTAAAATGTAAAGAGAGTCGTCACACCTACTATGTCCCACTCTTTTTCTTGCTTGTTCTTCCAAATCCCTTTCCAATAATAGTCTTTGTACTCAACAAGTTTTGCCCAAAGCAAAAGAGACATTTCCGATTCATCTATATCCAACTGATCTGCGAATTCATTACGTTTTGTTCGAAAATACTCAATGAAGCTCTCTCTCTTAAAACACCATTCAACACTAGAATCAATCTGGGAGAATGCATCAATACATTTGTCCGCAACACGTTCTATCACGAATTGTTTCAAGTCTCCCTTGTAAAATACGACTTCATCTCCTAACATTTTATAATAAGTGGAGATTTTCATTAATCCTACAGGAGGAAATTTGTTCGCATAATTCGGCTCAATTAGCAGAACTTTCCTTTTTCTTCTTTGTTGTGACATCTTAAGCCAAATCTTTTATCACTTTTTTCTTTAATTCCTCAATTAGTTCCATGTGCTTTTGAGGACAATTTGAAGTAAACAAGTCAAATATACGTTTAGTAAGCTTTATGTCAGAAAGAGTCATCTTTTCCTTTAATATCTCAAATGGATCTATAGTAGCTGGAGTAGTATCCAACAAACTAATATTTCTCAAAGCTGTAGTCTCACCCGCCTCCGGTCCCTCAGCTTGTAAGTTGACTTTTTGTCTGTAATGCTCAATAACTTGTTTTGCTGCTGATGATTGGGCATTTTTAGATTTCTCTTTTTGCTGAAATCTTTCAAGCACAGCATTTTGTTGTTTTTGTTTCACCGAGATAGAACTTTCCTCACTTTCAATATTGTTGTAATTTCTGACAACAATTTTCATGTCATTAGCCAAATGATACAATTTAACAAGCTCATCGAACTTGTCGCGAATAAGTGATTTTAACTTTTCAGATTCTGGCGTTGGGGCTAACCCATCTCGGGCACTATTTAGTTTTATTTTAGGATTCACAACATGGATTTCTCCATAGAAATATTTGTTTCCTCTCGTTTCATTTTTAGGGAAGAATGACGTCAGAAGATTTGCATCTCCTACTTGAATGTTATGTTTTCTTAACCGGAAACAACTGTTCCTGTCGGAAACTGGTATTGACTTTGTGAATGGAGTAATTGCATACCATCCCCACGCCAATAATCCGAATATTTCATCCTTCAGACTGAAATATTCTAATCCGAGAATATCATCACCAGTACCATCAATTGTCAATCCATAACGTTTCTTTAGGGAAATTGAATCATTGATCGAAATTTGAAAATGTCCGATACTATTTTGCAGTTCTTTGTATTCGTCAGGAATGCTTGTCGCAATCAATCGATTTTTAAACGGCATAGAGTAGTCAATGGGGGCAACTTCCTTGAGATATTCCGATATGGTGTTTTCATTCAAAAGTTCAGGATAATCTGGATGAATATCTTCTAGTTTGACGATAAAATAATGTTTTAACTTGTCTTCTTCAAACAGATTCAAATCAGTTGTTTTGTCAATCACTTCCGTTGCAGTTGAACGGTCGTTTACGTCATCCAATATCTGTTTGATTTTGTCAATGTCAAAAATTATTTCGGAACCCATATCTTCTCCTTGAAAGGATGTTCTAAAAGAGAGCTTCTTACAAAAATACCCACCTACTAATCTCCCTATCCCAAATTGACCTGCAGATGTTTCACCATCTTTCGTTGAATCAGCAATATCAAGCAGAACAGGTTCTACATTTTTATAAGACACGCCGGTCCCATTGTCTTCGATTGTTATACTTCTCTCTGTTTTATCAATGGTGATGGATATTCTTCCATCTGTAATTTTGTCTAAGATGCCACTTTTTACCGCGTCATTTATTGCATCTCGTGAATTTTGAATATACTCACGATAAATCAATTTTGAATCTCCATACATTTGAAACATCAGCATGGAAATCAAGTTTTTCCCCACTTTTGACTTGTGTTCTTTCATATTGCTTGTTTTATCCATTAGGGAATTGTTTGTATGTTGGTCTTGGGAATTTTATATTTACTAACGAACGTAAAGCAGGGTTTGAAATGATGTATTCACCAGGTGAAAGGCGAGTCATCATATTTTGATATACTTTCGGAATGTATTTGTAGTCGGATTTAGAAACCTCTATTGCATTTGTGCGACCATATGCATGTGTTGCACAGTTTCCTTTGACACGATCATGTATTGCACTACGGAATTGTTCTACTGAGAACAATATAATTCCTAATGAGCGTCCACGTTCAGCTATATCTAATAATTGTCTCAAAATAGGGGAATTCTTCGGAACATCGGTTGAAGCGTATTTGTTTAATTCATCGACAAATAAAATAACTTTTTCTGGAATATCGTCACGTTCTGCTCCTAATTTCATATCATAAATAGCACGTGCAACACTGCCGAACACAAAACTTTGAGTATTTTCATCCAAACGAGCGATGTCAATCACCATTATTTGACCTGCTCTCAAATTGTTCTGTATTTCATCTGTTAAATCCACGTCCAAGTCCGTCTGCGTTTTTGCAAACACATCATTTTTAATAGCTTTGCTAATACACCGCTTGAATTTTCGCCAACTTGTCACCTGAATCTCCTTGTTCTTATTGTCTTTATTTCCAGCTTGAGTGGCTTTCCCTATAGCTTCTTCTAAAGAAGTCCATTTGTCAATTCCTGAGAAAACACCTTCCTTGTTAATGACAAAGTTCACGCAACTTTCCAGAGTTCCTGTGCTATCGTCTTCATTAGCAAGCAACAAATCCAATTTATCTTGAGATTTATCAAAAGTAAATTTATAAGTAAAAGCTTTGTTATTTTCTTTTTGACGACTAACATCATCGGGTTTTGCATATGATTGTACATTTTCCATCGCTTCATCTTTGCTATATGGATAGTAGAATTTCACATTCTTGAAAGGCTCTGCAGATAATCCCAACTCTGTATATATTTTTTTATCTACTTCTGACAATTCGGAATTAGCCTCGTCAATTGCCATCAAGTCCCTACCTTTTACATTGAAAAACACAAACGCGGCAGAGCTCCCATCCTCCAATCTAAACTTATGTTGAATGGCATTAAGCAGAAACATAGAATAAGATGTTTTTGCAGCCAATCCAGATATGCCCGATATATTTAAATGAGCCCCTTCTGGACCAATCAAAAAGTGGGAATCCAATTCTACTTTAACTTTACGTGTGTCATCTCCTTGATACATTTGCAAATATCCGCAGACAAGGGGGTGTTTAACATCTCTTAAACCTAGTGCAACTTTAATATCCTCTTCGGTGCAAATTGAAACTTGTTTCCCGTTTAATACAGGTGTATATATATTCCCCGTATTACAAACAACTCTAGCTTTAACATAATTCATTTCCAATCGATTCATATAACCTATGGTGGCCTTCGTATCACCAAAATCACTTGAAATGTAACTAGTAAAATGACTCGGAGCATCTGTGACATGATTGATTTCTTCAATAATGCCATACGTAATCGAATTAACCTCATGTTCGACCTTTACTATGTCAAAAGGACTGAGAATGCACTGCTTATCCGTCCAAAAGAAAAACTCGTCAATTGTTGACGGCATTTTCTCTGTCGCTGAGACTTTTCCTATTATTTTCGTCATATTAAAACAAATTTAAAATTACTTTTTCATCAATGTAGTGTGATTTACAAAACGATTCAGTCAGAAAAACCGGATAGAGATGATTGGCCCATCGGTGATCTTTACCATAGCACACAGGATAAGCCTCTCGAATCAGTTGGGAACTAATAGTATCAATAAGTTCCGAATCAAAAGTTCGATCATCAATCATTATCATTTCACATTTAATGATATCAGAGAAATGCGAATCGCGAAATTCACCCTCTCGCAATCTAACGTACCAAACTGCAAATGTTTGTTCAAAACCATCTTTATCTCGAGATTCATATTTATAAACTTTAGTGCGCTCAAAAGGTTTCATTTCTGCAATAGTACGAGAAAGACGATTGCCTTCGAAATCTGATAAAAGGTCAGGATCAAATAATTTAGAAACACCTACGACGTGTGAATAATTCTCCTTAAAATTATTGAATTGGGTTTTATCAAAATTCGAATATCGGGGATTATACTCTAACGATCCGTCTTTGATTAACCAATGCTCATCATCAAGTTTATTTTCCTTGCAAAGATGTGCGACAAGGAGCTGTTCTTCGTCCATCATCTCATTCTGAATCTTCGCAATAGCGCGGCTTTTGTAATTGTCCTTTTCTCTATCTCCACTTGACCCATCGGTTTTATACAATAGAATTTTGTCAATCAACAAGTTCCGCTCTGCAATAAATTGGGATTTGATTAATTCTGAATTTAATGCATCACGAAATGCACGACAAAAGTTGTCACCACCATCATCATCGTCAAAGTCATCAGGCATAGCAATAACTATTTTACTGCACAGCGCACCGTTTTTTGAAATCGTGGCTTTTTTAAAAACATTTCGATTTATTCTTTCACAACATCCCACAATCACTTGTCCAGCAACAATAGGGAATATTTTCTTCCCTATAGCAATGTCGTCAACTTTGTACGTATGACGTGATCCATCAAGAAAAAAAGTAAAAATAGGAGGAGGCAATTTGTCGTCCTTGACTAACTTCGATAAATCAACAACACTCTTTCTTGTTCTATCTGATTCTGCAAAATCACTTTTTGTAGAATTTGAGGCCGCTTTGTCGTCATAGTTGTAGGCAATGGTGTCGTCATTTGCGATATCAAGCGACATTTTCCTCGTTTTGTAGCAATGATATTTTCCTTTGCCTTCTTTTTCTATGAAATCAAGTATCTTCATCTTATCCTTTCCGCCCTCAAAAAAAGAAGCGTGAACCACTTTATTCTCTATCAGGGTTCCGGAAAAGACCCACAGCACAAATAAAGTAACTCCACGCTCAAGCGCAGACATCACTTTTTGCTGGTGCTGTTTCAAAATTTTCCGGATTCTGATAGACACACAAAAAGCAAATGCTTCTGTATATATTATTGTATAAAGAAGTTCTCTTCCCTTATAGGCAATTCATTTGGTTCATACTATAATTAACGCCGCAAAAATAGCATTTTTCCCTATATAATCTGCATAAAACCACACTTTTTTCGCACCCCCACCCTCTTCCACTGACACTCCCTGTCACTACGATTTTTCCCCGCCGCTGTCACTCCCTGTGCACCGACTCGTCGTTTCTTTGCACCGTCAAAGTTATTCACCCAAAACAAGAACGTTATGATGAAAAAAGCAATCGCAATTGTGTGCTGCCTCCTTTGGACAGCCGCCTTCGCCCAGAACATCCCGGCGGATTCGCTGGACACCTACAGGAAAGAGGCCCATCGGATGCTTATCGCCGGCGACACGGCCGGAGCCGTGGATTTCTACAAGCAGCTCGCCCTGAGCGGGGACGCGCTGTCGGGATACCTACTTTACGAACTCTACTCGGAAGGAAAGGGCGTGCCCAAAGACGAACACGAAGCCGCGAAATGGCAGGAACTGGCCCAGCACAACCTCGCAGCTAAAGCCAAACGGGCACAAGCCAAGGCCGCCAAAGAGGAGGAAGTCCGGAAATACGGCGAGAAAGGGCCTACCCTCGAGGACCTTTTCCATGAGAGCGGCGCGTTGATCGAACGGGGAGCCAAGGAGAAACTCGCATCCTTCATCGTGATCGGCGCCGGCGGAGCGGCCGGCGGAACCCTTCTCGGCGTAGACCTGGCGACACGGGATGCCGACAGCGGCTTAGGAATCGCCATCGCGGGAAGCGCCATCATGTACGCCTGCGGAGTGGCCGCCGTCGTGCTCAACATCCTCGGCAACGTCCACATCAAGCAGGGCGGCGAACTCATGCGCCGCATCCAAATCAAAGGCAACGGCATCTCCGTCTCCTTCTAACCCCATAAACCTTTAACCCACAACCCATAACCCACAACCCATAACCCTTAACCCATAACCCATAAACCTTAAACCTTAACCCTTAAACCATCCCCCTCTCACTTCATCATCTGCACCCGATACCGCACGTGCGACCGGAGATCCTCCCCGCCGAGGATCTCCACGTCGTCGTAGAGACCCAGGATGAAACGGGTGACACCCTCCAAGCGGCAGACCTCCGTCTCCAACAAGTAGCGGCCGCCCTCCTCCGCCTTCAGGAACGGCTCCGACAACGGATACTCCTCCGTCAGCAGACTCGCGGCGCGGGTGGAGAGGCGCAGACGCACCGGATATCGCTGCGTGCCGTGCAGCCGGAAGATATCGACGTAGCCGGTCTCGTGAAGGTCCTCGTAACGCCAGCCCGTCTCCAACACCTCCACCCGCTGGATGCGCGCCACCTTGAAGGTCTTCACCATCTTCGACTCGGGCTCGTAACACCAGACCTGGTCGTGGCCGGAGGTGAACGCATAGGGCTCCACCAAACGGTCGGTGGTCGTGTTGCTGTGCGCCGACCGATAACCCACCAGCACCGCCTGCCGCCGCCCCTCGATGGCCGTCGTCAGCTCGTGGATGGTGCGTTGCGTGCGCTTGCTCACCCCCATGTCGGTGATCACCTTGTAGTCGTAAACCGCATACAGCTTCTTCTTCAACAGCTCCTTCGACTTGGTGTCCGACTCGATGGAGTCGATGGCCGCCCGCAGGATCAGCTCCTCCTCCTCGCTGAAGTGGAGCAGCTCGCTGAGATGCCGCGACATCTTGTTGGCGGCCGTGTCGATGCGGTAGGCGTCGTAGGCGTTCTTCTTGACGGCGAAACCCGCCTCGCGGAAGGTGTCGATGTAGCGGAAGAAGGTCCGCTCGCAGAAGCCGAAACGCTCGCAGATCTCCTTCTTGTTCATATATCGGTTATTGGCGAGGAGCATCAGCAGCTGCAGCTCGCGCACGATTCTCGGTTGGTCCATGGCAGGGTGCTTTAAAATTCCGCGGCAAAAATACAATGTTCCACTGACACGTCGTGTCAGTAAGATTATTTTTCTTTTGCGACAACAGGTGTCACGAAGTGCGAGCGAAAAGCCGACACCGCGCATCCCTAATATTCTCATCGGCATACGAGTATATTCTCATCGGCTCATGCATATATTCTCGTTGGCATACGAGTATATTCTCGTCGGCTCATGCATATATTCTCGTTGGGATACGCCCCTACAGGCGTTGGCTTACGCCCGTACAGGCATCGGCCCACGAACATAGGTTCATGAGACAGCCCTCTTGACCTCCCCATTTTGGCACACTTTTTGCGACCCTGCCCGCCGTCAAATTAAAAAAACAATCGATTATGCAAACCGGTAAAATCAACGTACAAACCGAAAATATCTTCCCCGTGATCAAGAAGTTCCTCTACTCCGATCACGAGATTTTCCTCAGAGAACTGATTTCCAACGCGGTGGACGCCACCCAGAAGCTCAAAACCCTTGTCAGCCTCGGCAAGGCCGACTGCGAGCTGGGCGACCTCACCATCCAGGTGAAGGTCAACAAGGACGACAAGACCATCCACGTCATCGACCGCGGCATCGGCATGACCGCCGAGGAGGTGGACCGCTACATCAACCAGATCGCCTTCTCCGGCGCCGAAGACTTCCTCGCCAAATACAAGGGCAACGACGCCACCAGCATCATCGGCCACTTCGGACTCGGATTCTACTCCTCCTTCATGGTCGCCGACCGCGTGGATATCCTCACCAAATCCTACCAGAAGGACGCCCAAGCGGTGAAATGGAGCTGCGACGGCTCGCCCGACTTCACCCTCGAGGAGATCGACAAGACCGACCGCGGCACCGAAATCGTGCTGCACGTGGAAGACAACGACCTGCAGGAATTCGTCAACGAGGACAAACTGGTGGCACTGCTCAACAAGTACTGCCGCTTCCTGCCCGTTCCCATCCAATGCGGCATGAAGACCGAGTGGCGCAAACCCGAACCGAAACCCGAAGACGCTGAGAACAAAGACGATAAGAAGGAAGAACCGAAGGAGGAGGCCGTGCAGGTGCCGCGCATCATCAACGACACCGACCCCATCTGGCAGAAACAACCCTCCACCCTATCCGACGAGGACTACAACAAGTTCTACCACGAACTCTACCCGATGTCGTTCGAGGAGCCGATGTTCCACATCCACCTGAACGTCGATTACCCCTTCAACCTCACCGGCGTGCTCTACTTCCCGAAAATCAAGAACCAGCTCGACCTCAAGAAGAACCGCGTGCAACTCTATTGCAACCAGGTCTTTATCACCGACGAGCTGGAAGGCATCGTGCCCGACTTCATGAACCTGCTGCACGGCGTCATCGACTCGCCCGACATCCCGCTGAACGTCTCCCGATCCTACCTCCAAAGCGACAACAACGTCAAGAAAATCTCCACCTACATCAGCAAGAAGGTGGCCGAGAAGCTGGAGCAGATGTTCAAGGAGAACCGCGAGGAGTTCGAGAAGAAATGGGACGACCTGAGCATCTTCCTCGAATACGGATCGCTGACCGACGAGAAGTTCTACGACAAAATCAAGGATTTCTACCTGCTGAAGAACACCGAGGGCAAATACTTCACCATCGAGGAGTATCGCAACATGGTGAGCGCGCTGCAGACTGACAAAAACGGAAATATTGTCATGCTGTATGCCGCCAACGCCGACGACCAGCACGTCTATATCGCCAACGCCAAGGAGAAAGGCTACGACGTTCTGCTGATGACCGGCTTCCTCGACACGCACTTCATCAACATGTTGGAGCAGAAGCTCGAGAAGGTGCGCTTCACCCGCGTGGACGCCAACGTCATCGACAAACTCATCGAGAAAGAAGACGATGCGCATGTCTCGAAACTCTCCGAAGACCAGCAGAAGCAGCTGAAGGAGTACTTCGAGAAGCAGGTCGATGCCAAGCTGTTCACCCCGGAGGTCGATTCGTTGAGCGAGACCGACCTGCCCGTGATGGTCACCCAGAACGAGTTCATGCGCCGTTTCAAGGATATGGAGAAGGTCTCCGGCCAGCAGGGCTTCTACGGCGGCTTCGACCACTACAACCTGGTGATCAACGGCAACCACCCGCTCGCCACCCGCATCCTCGACGAAAAGGACGACGACAAGCGCACGAAGCTGGTCCAGCAGATGGTCGATTTGGCCATGCTCTCGCAGAACATCCTAACCGGCGAGAAGCTGAGCGAGTTCGTGAAGCGAAGCTACGAACTGCTGTAAGACTCGCGACAATCCGGCAGAGACGGATTCAGATTTCCTTTTCAATCCGACTCTCTTACATTGAAAAAATATTTCCGAAGTAAATCATACGGATTCGGTTTTTATACTGAATCCGTATTGTTTTTTTATATACTTTTGCCGCGTTTTAATTTCAAAAATTTCAGAAGGATGAAGACCAAGTACATCGACCTGATTTCGCAGACGTATGATTTCCCTCAGGAAGAGTTCAGCGTGGAAGACAACAACCTGATATTCAATGAAGTGCCGTTGATGGACATCATCAAACAGTACGGCACGCCACTGAAAATCACCTATCTGCCGAAAATCTCCGCCAACATCCAGAAGGCGAAGAGATGGTTCAACGTGGCCATCGCAAAGTCCGATTACAAAGGAAGTTACCACTATTGTTACTGCACCAAGAGCAACCATTTCGAGTTTGTGATGTCGGAGGTGTTGAAGAACGACGTGCACATCGAGACTTCCTCCGCATTCGACATCAATCTGATCCAGACGCTGCACGAGCAGGGGCTTTTCGACAAGGAGAACTACATCATCTGCAACGGATTCAAGCGTCAGATTTACATCGACAACATCGTGGAGCTCCTGAACCAGGGATTCATCAACACCATTCCCGTCTTCGACAGCAAGAAGGAGTTCGACTTGATTGCCCAGCAGAAGATCAACACGAAATGCAAGGTCGGCATCCGCATCGCCTCCGAGGAGGAGCCGCGGTTCGAGTTCTACACCTCGCGTCTCGGCATCCGCTACAACGATGTGATTCCTTTCTACAATGAAAAGATCAAGAACAACCCCAACTACGAGCTCAAGATGCTCCATTTCTTCATCAACACGGGCATCCAGGACACGGCCTACTACTGGAACGAGCTCACCAAGTGCGTGAACCTCTACTGCGACCTCAAGAAAATCTGCCCCGAGCTCGACTCTCTGAACATCGGCGGCGGTTTCCCCATCAAGAACTCGCTCTCCTTCGACTACGACTACGAGTATATGGCCGAGGAGATCGTGGCGCAGATCAAGATCATCTGCGACCGCGAGGGGGTGAAGGAGCCCGACATCTTCACTGAGTTCGGCTCGTTCACCGTGGGCGAGGCCAGCGCGGCACTCTTCTCCGTGTTGCAGCAGAAACGGCAGAACGACAGGGAGTTGTGGAACATGATCGACAGCTCGTTCATGACCACCCTGCCCGACACCTGGGCCATCAACCAGCAGTTCATCATCCTGGCCATTAACAACTGGGACAAGGCCTACGAGCGCGTCTTCCTCGGCGGCCTCACCTGCGACAGCCACGACTACTACAACTCCGACTCGCACCTGAACGCCGTCTTCCTCCCGCAAATCGACTCCAAGAACTACCCCGAAGGCGACAGTCCGGAGGACATACAATATATAGGACTCTTCAACACGGGCGCCTACCAGGACGCTCTCGGCGGCTACGGCGGAATACAGCATTGCATGACTCCCGCTCCAAAACACATCATCATCTACCGCGACGAGGAGGGCGAACTCTGCACCAAACTGTTCGCTAAAGAACAGAGTTACAAGTCAATGCTTAAAATTTTGGGCTACTGACCGACTGATACGAAAAAAGTGTATTTTTGCAGCGGGTAAGTCTTATACGATCTGCTCCCTTATAACTCCCCCAGGACAGGAATGTAGCAAGGGCATTAAGGTTGTAGCGATGCGATATGAGTAGCTTACCCTTCTTTTTTTTGTGATTTGTGATTTGTGATTTGTGATTTGTGACTGTAAACTGTAAACCGTAAACCGTAAACGATGTTGTTGAAAATATATCCGGAGAACCCTAACCCGAAGGCGGTGCGCACCGTGGTGGAATGTCTGAATGATGGCGGCATTGTCATCTATCCGACCGACACGATCTACGGTATCGGCTGCGACATCTTCAAGCAGAAGAGCATCGAGCGGATCACCGACATCCTCGGGGAGAAGAAGAAAAAGAGCGCAATGTCGTTCATCTGCCACGACCTGAGCAACCTGTCGGACTACACCAAACCATTAGACAACAGCGTGTTCAAGACGATGAAGAGGGTGCTCCCCGGACCCTACACCTTCATTCTGGAGGCCAACAACAGTGTCCCGAAATTGCTGCAGAGCAACAAGAAGACCATCGGCATCCGTATTCCCGACAACAACATCATCCGCGAGATCGTGCGCCAACTCGGCCATCCCATCCTCTCCACCTCCGTCAAGGACGACGACGAGGTCATCGAATACACCACCGACCCCGAGCTCATCTACGAGCGCTACGGCGACCTGGTTGACATCGTCATCGACGGCGGCTACGGCGACAACACCCCCTCCACGGTCGTCGATTGCACCAGCGGCGGAATCGAGGTGATTCGTGAGGGGAAAGGGGACATATCCTTGCTTTAGTTAGTAGTTAGTAGTTAGCAGTTAGCAGTTAAGCGACCAGACCTTGACCATGAATACCATCTGCGCCATAGCCACCCCTCCAGGGCTCGGAGCCACCGCGATGATCAGAGTCTCAGGCTCCGAGGCTTTCGGCATTGCCGGCAAGTTGTTTTCAGACACATCCGATTTCGCCGGATTGGAACCGAACCGTGCGAAGTTCGCCACTATTTATACGAACGACAACCGCGATTCGACCAAACGAGAGATTCTCGACCAAGTTGTGGTGACCAAATTCGCTGCGCCGCACTCGTTCACGGGTGAGGACGTGGTGGAGATCAGCTGCCACGGGTCCGTCTATATCCAGCGTAAAATCATCGATTTGCTCATCGCGAACGGTTGCCGGATGGCCGCTCCGGGCGAGTTCACCCAGCGCGCGTTCCTCAACGGCAAGCTCGACCTTCCGCAAGCCGAAGCGATTGCCGACCTCATTGAGGCACAGTCGGAGACCGCCCATCACGCCGCTATGAAACAGCTGCAGGGCGACCTGTCCAAAAGGATGGCCCTGCTGCGCGAGGAGCTGCTACGGATGGCGTCGCTGCTGGAGTTGGAACTCGACTTCAGCGAAGAGGAGGTGGAGTTCGCCGACCGCACCACCCTACTCCAGCTGCTGGACGACATCCGCGACGAGGTGGCGCGACTGCTTCGGAGCTACCGTTGGGGCACGATGCTCCGCGAGGGCATTCCCGTGGCCATCGTGGGTGAGCCGAACGTCGGGAAATCGACCCTGCTGAACGCGCTGCTCCAACGCGAGCGGGCCATCGTGTCGGACCTGCCCGGTACCACGCGCGACACCATCGAGGACACGTTCACCCTCAACGGCACCCTGTTCAGGTTCATCGACACGGCCGGCATCCGCGAATCCGGCGACGCCATTGAGCGTCTCGGCATCGAACGCGCCTACGACACCATGCGCCGCGCCGCCGTCATCCTCTGGATCTTCGATGCCCGAAAGTCACCCGAACAAGTGGAGTCGGAAATTACGGAATTGCACGGTTCACTGAACTCTGATGAGAAGAGAATAATCCTTGTCGGGAACAAAAAAGACCTTCTATCCGAAAAATCCGGCGAACTCGGAAATGTCATCTACATTTCTGCCAAGGAGGGTGACAATATCGAATCCTTGTTGAACGAAATCGACCGATTCGTCACCGAAAACGGCATCCGCGACACCTCCATGCTCGCCAACGAACGCCATCAGGCGCTGCTGAGCGGCATCGCAGCCGCCGCCGACCGCGCACAGGAAGGGCTCAGGAACAACCTTCCCGCCGATCTCGTGGCCGAGGACATCCGCGTGGCTCTCCACAACTTGGGCGAGCTCACCGGCACCATCACCACGGAGGATCTGTTGAACAATATTTTCGGAAAATTCTGTATCGGAAAATAGTCGCTAACCGCTAATATTCCGCAAGTTATAGGCATTGGACAGCGCCAAAAGTGCGGTCCGGTCCCCTATTACCAAGAGATGGAATAGCTGTATCCGCCCGAAGATTTAGACTTGCCCTTCCCTGAACTTTTGGAAGAGGGTTTGTAGGTATAGGTGACAGTTGGGCCTTGAGGGGCGGGGCCGAGACGGAAGTTGATATTCAGCTTGCTGTTCATTTTCAGGCGGATACCCCGGTTGCGGGCTTTGTCGTAGCGGAGCAGTTGCACGATGCGTAACGCCTCTGCGTCACACGAAGGGCACAGGCTCTTCACAATCACCGGACTCTCCACATAGCCGTCATCATTCACCTGATAGGCGACGGTCACCACGCCTTCGATGCGACTTTCCATAGCATCCTGCGGGTATTGCAGATGCGCATTGACGAACTCACGCAACGCTTTCGCGCCGCCCGGATAGAGCGGTTTCTCCAAGAAAGTCTTTTTCTTTTTCTTCTTCTCTTCCATACGCAAGTGTTGAAAGTGTCTCTTTAGATAAACGAGAAAACTATCTGATTAAATGATTATTATCGAAATCAAATCCCCAACTTCTCCATAGCTAGCTCGGCAGCCCGTTGCTCGGCGCCTTTCACGGAGTTGCTGACGGCTTCCGTGAGCGGTTCGCCATCCATAGAGACGTGTGCCCGGAACAGCTCGCAGTGCGCGTCGGGTTCCGACTCGTGGTTGAAGACCACCTTGTGGCGGTTATGTTGCGCCCAAATCAGGAGGCGGCTCTTGAAATCTTTGTCCTCTTCCAAGACGGTATCCATATCGAGGTGCACCAGGAAAATGTGGTCGAGGAGGATGCGGGCAGTACGCTTGTAGCCTTGGTCGCGGTAGATGGCACCGACCACCGCCTCGAAAGTGTTGCCCGGAATGTTCTTGGAATTGATATTGCCGGCGGTTTCCACGATATCAGAGAGTCCCAACTTGTGGGCAAGGTCTCCCAACTGCTTGCGGTTCACCAACTTGGAGCGCATCTGCGTGAGGCTGCCCTCGGTTGCGGAGGGGTATTTGTGACAGAGAAAGTCGGCGATGATGGCTCCCAGCACCGCGTCTCCGAGGTATTCGAGACGCTCGTTGTTCTCGCGGTGTCCGATTTGGGAGAGTCCGCTGACCGAGCGATGCATCAACGCGGTACGGAACAGGTTGACATGCCGGATCCGGAAGCCGAATATATTCTTGAAATAAGTCCTTATTTCCTTATCTGTCAGCGGCATACGTTACTCCTCGAACTTTTTGTACAGCAGGGAGACGTTGTGGCCGCCGAACCCGAAGGAATTGGTCATGACGACCTTGACCTCGCGGGCGATGGCCTCGCCGGGGACGAAATTCCAGTTGGAGGGAATCAGCGGGTCGAGGTGGTCGAGATTGATGGTGGGGTGCACCAATCCGTCGCGCATCGTGCAGCAGATGGCAACACTTTCGACGGCGGGGCCTGCGCCGAGCAGATGGCCGGTCATCGACTTCGTGGAGTTGATGGCCATCTTGGGGGCGTGGTCGCCGAAGAGCTTCGCGATGGCGCGACACTCCGAAAGGTCACCCAGCGGGGTGGATGTGCCGTGCGTGTTGATGTAATCGACATCCTCGGGACGCAGGTCCGCACTCCGCAGGGCGCTCTCCATCGACTGGACGGCGGCTTTGCCATTGGGATCGGGAGCCACGATATTGTAGATGTCGGCCGACATGCCTACGCCGACGACTTCGGCGTAGATGCGTGCGCCGCGAGTCTTCGCATGTTCGAGGCTTTCAAGGATGAGCGTGGCAGCCCCCTCCCCCATCACGAAGCCGTCGCGGTCGCGGTCGAAGGGGCGGCTGGCGTGTTCGGGGTCGTCATTACGCACGCTCAGCGCGCGCATGGCGTTGAATCCGCCGACGGCCAGCTCGATGATGGCCGATTCGGTACCGCCGGTGACAATGACGTCGGACTTGCCGATGGCGATGGCGTAGCAGGCGTCGGAGATGGCGTTAGCCGATGACGCGCACGCGGAGGTGGTGATGTAGTTGGGTCCCGTGAACCCGTAGCGCAGGGCGATGCTGCCGGCCACGGTGTTCGCCAGCACGCGCAGCAGATGGTAGGGGCTGAAACGCGGGACACGGTCTTGCAGCATGAACTGCTGCACGGCCTCCTCGGAGGAGGTCAACCCGCCGATGCCGGTGCCGAACACCACTCCCACCCGGTCCTTGTCGAGGCGGTCCCAGTCGAAATGCGCGTCTTCAAGCGCCTCCTCGGTGGAGATGAGCGCATATTGCGAGCTGCGGTCCAGTTTCGAGAGTTCCTTGTTGGTGAAATGGTCGGTGGGCACGTAATTCTTTAGTTGGCAGGCGATACGGGTCTTGAAATTCTCCGTATTGAAATATGAAATGTGGCCTGCACCGGACACACCCTTGAGCAGGTTGCCCCAGTACTCGGCCACATTGTTACCTATTGGCGTTAAGGCGCCAATGCCTGTTACAACAACTCGTTTGAGGTTCATCACAAACGGATCTTGTAAACGGATGATTTTACTTCGATGCGAGAAGGTTTTCGATGTATGCGACAGCGTCACCAACGGTGGCGATCTTTTCCGCATCTTCTTCCGGGAACTTGATGCCGAAGGCGTTCTCAAATTCCATGATCAGTTCGACGGTGTCCAATGAATCGGCACCCAGGTCGTTTGTGAAACTTTTTTCAGGAGTCACATCAGCCACATCGACGCTCAGTTTGTCGGCGATGATGGACTGCACTTTTTGTAAAATTTCTTCTGACATAATTATCGATTTTAAACTGGCGGCAAAAATACACTTTTTTTTGATACGGCGACACAAAAAGTCAAAAGCAGAAAACAGACCTATTATTATATATAGGTGGGGGCCTTCGAGGGGGTCGACTTGATTCGTGGGGAACCCTCTTGGATGGAGGATTTCCATCACGTTTTTTTCACGATTCCGGCAAAAATCTTCCAAAACCGATCGTCCTGAATCCTCCAAAAGCCGCTTTCACAGCTCGTTTTGTAGCCATCAACACCCCGAATTGCAAAAATATCAGACTGATATTCAAACGATTAAAAGAAATTTGAAAAAAAGTTTGTCAGGGGGTTACAGCATATCAAAAAAATACTATCTTTGCCACCGCAAAAACGACGAGACGTTCATTGAAACTTATGCCGATATAGCTCAGTTGGTAGAGCAGCTGATTTGTAATCAGCCGGTCGTTGGTTCAAGTCCGACTATCGGCTCCAGGGCATAAACGAAACATAGATGGGAGAGTTCCAGAGCGGTCAAATGGGACAGACTGTAAATCTGCTGGCTAAGCCTTCGGAGGTTCGAATCCTTCCTCTCCCACTTGTTTTTTTTTATGCGGAAGTAGCTCATCCGGTAGAGCGACAGCCTTCCAAGCTGTAGGTGGCGGGTTCGAGTCCCGTTTTCCGCTCCAGACACTTATTTTTTTCATAACATTTAGATGATTTTTGTGAAGCAACAGACGACCCCCCGCCTGTTGCTTTTTTTTTATCCGGCATAAGCCCCTAACCGTGTATCCACTTAACCGCGTAACCTTTAACCCAATGTACGAGAAACAACTGACCCATCCCATATACGCCTACGTGCGCGAGGCGGCCGACGAGCTCGGCTGCGACGCCTACGTGGTCGGCGGTGTGGTGCGCGACCTGATCATGCGCCGCCACAACACCGACATCGACATCGTGACGGTGGGCAGCGGCATCGAGTTGGCCACGCGTACCGCCGCACTCATCTCCCCCGACCTGCACGTCAACGTGTACCGCAACTTCGGTACCGCGCAATTCTCCTTCGAGGGCTGCGTCATCGAGTTCGTGGGCGCGCGCCGCGAATCCTACAGCCGCGACTCCCGCAAGCCCATCGTGGAGGACGGCACCCTGGAGGACGACCAGCTGCGCCGCGACTTCACCATCAACGCCATGGCCATTTCCCTCAACGGCGAACATCCTTACACACTCGTGGACCCCTTCGACGGCCTCTCCGACATCGCCGCCAAGCTCATCCGCACCCCCTGCGACCCCGACCGCACCTTCTCCGACGATCCCCTGCGTATGATGCGCGCCGTCCGTTTCGCCACCCAGCTCAACTTTACGATTTACCCCGAGACCTTCGAGGCCATCAAGCGCAACGCCTACCGTCTTGACATCATCTCGCAGGAGCGCATCATGGAGGAGTTCAACAAAATCCTCCGCTGCATCCGACCGTCGAAGGGCATCCGGCTGCTCGACGACAGCGGACTGCTGGAGCGGTTCCTGCCGGAGCTCGTCGCGCTCAAAGGGGTGAACAGCATCAACGGCAAAGGCCACAAAGACAACTACTTGCACACCTTGGAAGTGGTGGACAACGTGGCGATGAGCAGCACCAACGTCTGGCTGGTGTGGGCTGCCCTGCTCCACGACATCGCCAAGCCCGCCACCAAACGCTTCGACCCCGTGCACGGCTGGTCGTTCCACGGTCACGAGGTGGTGGGTGCGAAAATGGCCTCCAAAATCTTCCATCGGCTGAAGCTGCCCGTCAACGAACGGCTCAAGTACGTCCAGAAGCTCATCAACCTGCACCTGCGTCCCATCGCGCTCGTGGAGGACAACATCACCGACTCCGCCGTGCGTCGTCTGCTCTTCGAAGCCGGTGACGACATCGACGATTTGATGATGCTCTGTGAGGCCGACATCACCTCCAAGAACTCCGACAAGATCCGCCGCTACCACCAGAACTTCGAGATTGTACGCGACAAGCTCATCGAAATCGAGGAGAAAGACCGACTGCGCAACTGGCAGCCGCCCATCTCCGGCGAAGACATCATGTACGCCTTCAACCTGAAGCCCAGCCGCGCCATCGGCGACATCAAGGAGGCCGTGTGCGACGCCATCCTCGACGGCGACATCGAGAACACCCGCGAGGCCGCCTGGCAGCGCATGATCGAAGCCGGCGAAAGCTTGGGACTTACACCTATCAACCCCGTGGACATGCCTAAAACGAACGAAAATGAAAAAGCTAGTCTCTAAAATCGCCATCCCCATTATCGCCGCATTCGTCGTGCTCGCCGGCTGCAACAACAAGCAGCATGTGATGGAGAAGCCGGACAACTTGATCAACCGCATCACGCTGGTCAACATTCTGGCCGACAGCTACTTGATAGAAAGCACGTTGCAGATGACCCCGCAGGATTCCATCGGCAAGGACGAGCTGGCACGACGCTACTACAAGGACCTCTTCGACCGTTACCATATCACCAACGAACAGTTCGCCTCCTCAATAGCCTATTACGTCAGCGAGGAAAAGTCGGCCGATAAACTCCTGAGCGATGCCTCCGCGCTGATTGTGAGCAAGAAAAGCGAGGTGGTGATGTCAGAGTAGGGACAATCTTCACCGTCCGCACATCCAGCGATTTTATCCTGTCATATTGCCGGCGAAAATGTTATCTTTGCCGGCAAATTTTTTGATATGCTTTTCAAGAACGCCTTCGAGCAGCAACCGTCGCTGCGATTTGTATATGAGCGACTGCAGTTCAACTCCGCATTGGGCCGGCAACATTTGCTGAACCTGCCTTTCTGCGCCGATGATGCACAACTCACCGCTGAATTCGACCACTTGGAGACTTTCATCGCCCTTTTGCGCGACGAAAGCCTGCGCCCCGTTCTGTCGCACCTCGGACAGCAAATCCACCAGCTGAACAACATCGCCCCTACCCTGCTCTCCTTGGAGAACGGAGCTGTTTTGGACGACATCCAGCTTTTCGAAATCAAGAAAACCGCCATCCTCACCGATGTCATCGCACAGGATGTCAGCAAGTTGGGAATTTCGTGGCTGACATACGAGCCCATGGGCGAGGTCATCCATCTGCTGGATCCTGAACAGACCCATATCCCTCATTTCTACGTCTATTCGGCCTACGACGAAGAGTTGGCCTGCCTGCGCGAGAAGATGAAGACGTCACGTGACAGTCAGGAGACGGAGACCTACCGTTTCCAAGCCCAGGAAATCGAAGACCGTCTGCGGGCCGAGCTCAGCGAAAAGCTGCGTCCCCACAGCAGGGCTTTGTCGCTGAACCTGCGGAACACGGCCTCCATAGACCTGCTCACTGCCAAGGCACGCCTCGCCCTCGAATGGGGTGCCTGCAAACCGCAAATCGGCGACCGTCATGATCTTAAGATGCTGACAAACCCCGAGATAGCGGCCACATTGGAACAGAAAGGTCGGAAATTCCAGCCCGTGAGCATCGCCTTCGGGCGTGAGACCGTGCTCATCACGGGCGCGAACATGGCCGGAAAATCGGTACTGCTGCAGTCGCTGTCGTTAGCACAGCACCTGTTCCAGTTCGGATTCTTCCTGCCCGCCGAATCGGCGACATTGCCCATTGTCGACGAAGTCATCACCAGTATCGGTGACCGGCAGTCGGCCTTGAGCGGGCTGTCGTCCTTCGCCGTGGAGGTGCTCACCATCGACCGCATCATCAAGACGGCTCGCGACGGCAAGCGGGTGCTCGCGTTGGTCGATGAATTGGCGCGCACCACCAATCCCGACGAAGGCCGCCGGATGGTGAACGGCTTCATCCGCCTCAGCCGGAAACTCGGGCTCACCGCCGTGGTCACCACCCACTACAGCGGTCTTGATGTGGAATGCAAACGATTGCGCGTGAAAGGATTACGGATTCCGGAAGGCACCGACTCACTGAGCATCGGACATATCGCCGACTATATGGACTACACCCTGACGGAAACGCGCGACGACGAAGTCCCCAAAGAGGCGTTCACCATCGCGCGTCTGCTGCGTATAGACGAGGAGTTCCTCGCCGAATGCGGGAAATAAAGAGGTCACTTCGATAGTTTCACGGCCTCCGAGACGGGAATTTTCTCCTCTCCTTTGAAGGCTATGATGAAGGCATCGGGGTATTTGGATTTAAGCGATGCCAGTATCTCCTTTGCCGACTGCAAATTGCTTTCGCTGCCGGCGGTGAATTTCCAAAGGCCGCCTTCATAGTAACGGTTCACTTTGGGGATGCCGTTGAACCGCTTGTCGTTGAGGGCGATTTTGTCGGGCAACGCCATGAACTGCACCATAAAACGGACGCCGTCGGGATTCACGGGCGTGTTCGCGCTCTTGGCCGTCTCGTCGGCGTCATCCTTATTCTTATCCTTATCCTTATCCAACTGATTATCAGCAACCTTATCCGAAGTCTGACTATCCTTCACGTTGTTATCCTCGGCTTTGGGCTCCTGTTTTTGGGGTTCGGGCGTTGACACCCGGTCGCCGGTCATCTGCGTGTAGTAGGAGGCAAAGCCTTGGTAGATGGCGTTGGCTATCTCCTTCTTGTGCTGCTCGTCGGTGAGGTACTTCTCCTCGGTCGGGTTCGACAGGAAGCCCATCTCGATGAGGATGCTGGGCATGGAAACGGACCAAAGCACCCAGTAAGGAGCCTGTTTCACGCCTCTGTCGAGCATGTGCGTGGTAGAGACGAGATTCTTCTGCACTTTGTCGGCCAGCAGGATGGAGCTGTTGAGGTAGGCGGAGGAATAGAGGGAGAACATGACAGCGGACTCCGGGGAGTTGGGGTTGAAGCCGGCGTAATGTTCTTTGTACCCATCCTCCATGAGCATGGCGGCGTTCTCCTTTTTGGCCACCGCCAGATTCTTTTCCGACTTGTCAAGACCCATCACGTAGGTCTCGACGCCGTGGGCGGAGTGGTTGTCGTTGGCGTTGCAATGGAACGAGATGAAGAGGTCGGCATGGTGGTTGTTCGCGATTTTGGCGCGGTTGTAGAGTTCCACGAAGACATCGGTGCTACGGGTATATATCACCTTGACATTCGGGCAGTTTTCGCTGATGAGCTTGCCTGTTTTCAGCGCAACGTCAAGCGCCACGTCTTTCTCGCGGGAGTACGATCCGAGGCATCCGGGATCCTTCCCGCCGTGTCCCGCGTCAATCACCACCTTGAAGGTTTTGCCGTCTTTTTGGGCATTCACGGGCACTGCGAAAAAAGTTATGAACAAACACACGAAGAAAAGAAGTTTCGAGTTCATCCCTTTCGATTTTTTGATTATCTTTGCTGTTTTTTTTTCTGCGCAAAATTAAAACTATTGACTTAAGATTTCGCACGTTGGTTAAAAAATTATACACACTGGATTTTTCATATTTATGGATGTTGTTTATGGCATTCATACTCAGTGTGTTGTGCCTCTCTGCGACGGGTCAGGACACCAGGCGCCGCAGGCCGGTCAAGGCCCCAACGGACACCCTGATGCGCGAAATTTCCAACCCTGATTATGCGGCTTTTGCCGACTCTTCCCTCCCAAGTCCGAAGGTCATCTCCCCCAACGCCATCTCCTCCACGGTGGAGTACAGCGCAAAGGATTCCGTGGTCAACGACCTGCAGCGCCGCTACACCTACCTCTTCGGCGGCGCCGTGGTGAAGTACGAGGACATGGAGCTCCGCGCCGACTACATCGAAATCGACTTCAAGAACAGCGAGTTGTATGCCAGCGGCGTGGCCGACTCCAACGGGCGACTGCACGGCAACCCCGTCTTCATCCAGACCGACGCCAACTACCACGCCCGCGAAATCAAATACAACTTCCAGACCAAAAAGGGCAAGATCACGCACGTCATCACCACCCAGGACGACGGCTACATCCATGGCGAGCAGGTCAAGAAGATGGGCGACAACGTGGCCTACATCAAGCGCGGCAAATACACCACCTGCGAGCTCGACGACCCGCATTTCGAAGTCTCCTTCTCCAAAGCCAAGGTCATCCAGCACGACAAGATCCTCATCGGTCCGGCCTACCTGAGCTTCACCGGTGTGCCCACTCCGCTCGTGCTGCCCTTCGGGTTCTTCCCCCTGGACACCAAGCACAAATCGGGACTGGTGATGCCCTCATTCGGGCAGGCCAACACCATGGGCTTCTATCTCAATGACTTGGGATTCTATTTCGCCATCAACGACAACATCGACCTGCTGATTTCCGCCGACCTCTACACACGCGGCAGCTGGGGTCTGAAAGCCAAGTCGAACTACGCCTTCCGCTACAAATGCAACGGTGCGGTGGAGCTCGGATACTCGCGCATCCTCACCGGCGACCGTATCGACACCGCAAACTTCAAGAAATCGAACAGCTACAAGATCTACTGGGACCACAAGCAGGACAACAAGTCGCACCCGCGCACCCGTTTCAGCGCCCACATCGACGTGCAGAGCTCCAACTACGCCAAATACACGATGACCTCGGCGCAGGACTACCTCTCCAACCAGTTCACCTCCACGGTCAACCTCTCCACCTCCGCCGCCGACGTCTTCTTTGTCGATGCCACCGTTTCCTATTCGCAGAACACCAGCACCCATGCGGTAAACCTCAAGCTGCCCAACGTCAATATGTCGGTGGCGCAGTTCTACCCTTTCCGCAAGAAGAACAAAGTCGGCAGGCTGAAATGGTACGACAACATCTCCATGAAGTGGTCGTCACAGCTCGTCGGGCAGGTGAACACCACCGACTCGATGTTCCTGCAGCCTGTCACGTGGCAGCACTTCGAGACGGGCATGATGCACACCGTGCCCATCACCATCCCCATCAAGATTGCCAAGACCATCAACTGGAACACCAACGTCACCTTCACCGAGAAATGGTACCTGCAGCATTACACGCGCGGGATGGCGTGGGACAGCACGGCTCCCGAGACCCCTCCGGTGCTGCAGCAGTACTTCAACCGCAAATTCGGGGCGGTGCACGACCTGAACATCAACTCCAACCTGACGACCAAGGTCTATGTGATGTACGTCTTCAAGAAGGGCGGATTGAACGCCATCCGCCACATCATCACCCCGACATTGAGCTTCACCTTCCAGCCGATGCTCAACGGCCGCAACACCGGACAGTATGTCAACCCGATGACCGGCGACATTGTGGAGTACAACTATTACGACAACTCCATCTTCGGCGGCGGCAACAACCGGATGTCGGCGCGGGCGCAGGTCTCGTTCGGCAACAATCTGGAAATCAAGGTGCGTTCCAAGAAAGACACGATCACCGGGATGAAGAAGATCCCCATCATCGATAACTTCAACATCTCCATGTACTACGATTTCGCCGCCGACTCGCTAAACTGGTCGCTGCTCACCCTGTCGGGCCGCAGCACCCTCTTCAAACAGCTCTACCTCACCTACAGTTTCATTTTCGACCCCTACAGCATCAACAGCGAAGGCCGTCGGGTGAACGTCACCGAGTGGGACGCCAACCACCGACTGCTGCGTTTCTCGTCCGGATCATACAGCATCTCCCTGAACTACCGTATCGACCAGAACACCTTCAGATCGAAGGATCCCGAGCGGCAGAAGGCGCGGTTGCCGTGGTCGTTCACGTTCAACTACTCGTTCACTTACGGCATCAACGACAACCTCGACTACTACCGCGCCATCTACTACGGCGACGACCTGAAGCCTTACAAGAACAACATGGTGCACACCCTGAACGTGAACGGAGAGGTGAACATCACGAAAAAATGGAAGGTGGGATTCACCACGGGTTACGATTTCGTGCAGAAGTCGCTCTCCTACACCTCCATCGACATCTACCGCGACATGCACTGCTGGGAGATGAGCTTCAACTGGATCCCCACGGGCTACCGCAAAGGCTGGAGATTCACCATCAACGTGAAATCAGCCGCCTTACGCGATGTGTTGAAGTTGCCGCTGCACCACGACTTCAGAAGCAATCTGTAGTAAGGGTTATGGTTTAAGGGTTAAGGTTTAAGGGTTAAGGTTTATGGTTTAAGGGGGATGGTTTATGGGTTAAGGGTTAAAAGGTTATGGGTTGAGGGGGATGGGTTTATTATAAAAGACACTATTAGAAAAAATATACTATGAGCAAGTTCACGCACCTGCATGTGCATACGCAATATTCCATTCTCGACGGGATGTCGGCCATTCCCGCGCTGATTGACAAGTGCCTGGCGAATGGCATGAACGCCATGGCCATCACCGACCACGGGGTGATGTACGGCATCAAAGAGTTCTCCGACACCGTGGCCAAAAAGAACGGCAAAGTGAAGGACGAGATCAAGGCGTTGGAGAAGCAGCTTCCGGAGTTGACCGACGAGGCGGAAATCGCGGAATGCCAACAGAAAATCGCCGCGCTGAAAGAGAAAATCTTCAAGCCGATTTTCGGTTGCGAGGCGTACGTGGCGCGCAAGACCAACACGAACCCCGAAGGCAGCCGCCTCATCCACGAGCACAAGGAGAACGGCAGCGGCTACCATCTCATCGTGCTCGCCAAGAACGAGATCGGCTATCATAACCTCTGCAAAATCATCTCATTAGGCTGGATCGACGGCAAATACTACAAGCCCCGCATCGACCGTGAACTGTTGGAGAAGTACCACGAGGGGCTGATTGTCTCCTCCGCGTGTCTCGCCGGCGAGGTGCCGCGCAACATCACCAACGGCGAGTACCAAAAAGCCAAGGATGCCGCGCTCTGGTTCAAAAGCATCTTCGGCGACGACTATTATCTTGAGATACAACGACATAAGACCGACAAGCCCGGTGGTGACCGCACTGTCTATGAGCAGCAGAAGGTGGCCAACGAAGGCATCCTGCGCTTGGCAGCCGAAACCGGCATCAAGGTCATCGCCACCAACGACGTGCACTTCGTGAACGAGGACGATGGCGAGGCCCACGACCGGCTCATCTGCCTCAGTACCGGCAAGAAATTCGATGACACCGACCGTCTGCACTACACCAAGCAGGAATGGCTGAAGACCCCCGAGGAGATGGAGGCTATCTTCTCCGATGTGCCCGAGGCATTAGCCAACACACAGGAGATTGTGGACAAGGTGGAGACTTACGCCCTGAAGCACGCCCCCATCATGCCGATGTTCGAGATTCCCGAGGAGTTCGGCACCGTGGAGAGCTACAAGCAGAAATTCTCGGAGGAGGACCTCCGCGCCGAGTTCGAGAGCGGCGAAGGCGGCGAGGGCCGTATCAAGAAGCTGGGCGGTCTGGAGCGCGTCTATCGTATCAAGCTGGAGGCCGACTACCTGCACAAGCTCACTATGGAGGGCGCGGTGCAACGGTACGGCGACCCCATCGATCCCGAGATACTGGAGCGCATCGAGTTCGAGCTCAGCGTGATGCGCAACATGGGCTTCCCCGGCTACTTCCTCATCGTGCAGGACTTCATCGCGGCGGCCCGCGGCATGGGCGTCTCCGTGGGTCCGGGACGTGGATCCGCGGCCGGTTCCGTGGTGGCCTACTGCCTGAAAATCACCGACGTCGATCCCCTCAAGTACGACCTCCTGTTCGAGCGTTTCCTCAACCCCGACCGTATCTCCCTGCCCGATATAGATGTCGATTTCGACGATGAGGGACGATACAAAATCCTCGACTGGATCACCAAGAAATACGGCAAGGAGAAAGTGGCGCACATCATCACTTACGGCACGATGGCCACAAAGTCGAGCCTCAAGGACGTGGCCCGCGTGCACGACCTGCCCATCCCCGACTCCGACCGGCTCACCAAAATGATCCCAGTGAAGTTTCCCGAGGACCCGAAGACCCACAAGGCCCCGAAGGTGAATATCAAGACCTGTCTCGAGAATGTGCCGGAGTTCAAGGCCGCATACGACAGCAGCCCGCGCATCCACGACATCATCCACTATGCCAGCCAGTTGGAGGGCACCGTGCGGCAGGTCGGCATCCATGCCTGCGGTGTCATCATCGGCGCCGACGACCTCACCAAGTTCGCCCCCCTCTCCACCGTGGAGGACAAAGAGGCGAAAGAGGACATCATCGTCACGCAGTACGAAGGCTCCGTCATCGAGGATGTGGGCCTCATCAAGATGGACTTCCTCGGCCTCTCCACGCTCACCATCCTTAAGGAGGCCATCTCCAACATCAAGAAATCCAAGGGGATAGAAGTCGATATCGACCACATCCCGCTCGACGACCCCGAGACCTACCAGCTCTACTGCAACGGCGACACCATCGGCACGTTCCAGTTCGAATCCGGCGGTATGCAGAAATATCTGCGCGAGCTGCAGCCCTCCACCTTTGAGGATCTTATCGCTATGAACGCCCTCTACCGTCCGGGCCCCATGGACTACATCCCGCAGTTCATCGACCGCAAGCAAGGGCGCGAGAAAATCGAGTACGACATCCCCGTCATGGAGAAGTATCTGAAAGACACCTACGGCATCACCGTCTATCAGGAGCAGGTGATGTTGCTGTCCAGGCTTTTGGCCAACTTCACCCGCGGCGAGTCCGACACGCTGCGTAAGGCGATGGGCAAGAAGCTGAAAGACAAGCTGGACGCCCTCAAGCCCAAGTTCATCAGCGGCGGCAAGGCCAACGGCCACGACGAGAAGACGTTGGAGAAGATCTGGGCCGACTGGGAGAAGTTCGCCTCCTACGCCTTCAATAAGTCGCATGCCACCTGCTACTCGTGGGTCGCCTACCAGACCGCCTACCTCAAAGCCCATTACCGTGCCGAGTATATGGCGGCCAACTTGACGAACAGCGTCACCGACATCAAGAAGATCACCACCTACATCGAGGATTGCCAGAAGAGCGGCATCACCGTCAAAGGGCCCGACATCAACGAGTCGGACGAGACGTTCACCGTCAACAAGGACGGCGACATCCGCTTTGGTTTGGCGGCGTTGAAGGGGGTCGGATTCAGCGCGGCGAGCAGCATCGTGAACGAGCGCAACGCCCACGGTCCCTACACGAGCATCATGGATTTCTTCGAGCGCGTCAACCTCGCCAGCTGCAACAAGCGCTGCCTGGAATCGTTGGCCTACGCCGGCGCGTTCGACTGCTTCCCCGACATTCACCGGGCGCAGTACTTCATCGTCAACGACAAGGGCCGCAACACCATCGACATGCTCATCTCCCGAGCCTCTTCCAAGGAGAAGAACGCCACGCAAATCGACATCTTCGCGGAGATGTCCAGCGAGGACAGCGGCGCCGTGGAGGACACGTTCGTCTTCCCGCAGTGCGACCCGTGGAACTACTACGACCAGCTCAAGTACGAAAAAGACGTGGCCGGATTCTTCATTTCCGGGCATCCGCTCAAGGAGTACCAGGTCATCATCGACAGCTTCACAAACGCCGACATGTCGCAGATGGAGGACTCCGACTTCCTGGCCCGCAGTGTGCAGGGAGGCAAAGGCATCCAGGTGGCGGGAATCGTGAGCAGCGTGATGTCGGGCATCAGCAAGACCGGCAACCCTTACGGCAAAATCGTGTTGGAGGACAACAGCGGCACCTGGACGTGGTTTCTGCGCGGCTCCAACTTCCAGAAATACGAGTGGCTGCTCAAAACCGGCAACCGCGTCTTCGTGAACGCTTCCGTACGGCAGAACATCTGGAAGGACAAGAACACCCAAGAGGACGTGGTGCGCTATGACGTGAACCCGGTGCAGATCTACCCGCTGAACGAAGTCTATGAGAAGCTCTGCAAGGGGGTGCAACTGCAACTGCAGTTGGGGGAAATCACGGGGGCTTTGGCTTTGCAAATCAAGGAGATGCTGGACAAGCATTCCGGCAAGATCCCCTTCAACATCCGCATTTTCGAGCGGGACAAAATCTTCTACTCCGACTTCTTCAACTTCGCCGCGAAGGTCGATCCCGAGAGTTTCGTGCGTGACTTCACGCTACCGGCGGAGTATAAGTTGGTGTTGGAAGGGTGATATGACAACCGTCGCGACCTTGACGGCCGTGACCAATTCAGACAGAGATCCTCTTTCGAGAGTGAGTTACCGTTGTGCGGCAGACAGCCACGCATCCAGTTCTGCGGTGCGCGCGCGGTATTTCGCGATCTGCCCTTCGATGAAGTCGTCGCTGAACTTGCGGTCGCAGAAGCCGTTGCCCCGCGCCACGTACTCGTCATCCTCCAACGAGCCGTATAACTCCAAATAGTTATCCAAATACCCCTGGTTCTCAAGCAGCAGGCGCTTCAAATCCTCCGCATCGGCCTCGAACGATTCGCCGGTGGAATAACGGTATGTTTTCTTTTTCTGCATATATTGTCGTCAACTATTCACTTTGCTTGCCACCGCCTTTCCCCTCTTCAATCGCGGACTCGAGACGGGCGTCGTTTTCAAACAGTTCTTTCACGAATTTGTCTTTTTTATTGTCGGCGGAGGCGTTGGAAACACTCTGGCGTTGTTTTTGGAGTTCGAAGGCGGCAAACTCCTCGTCGCTCACCCCCATCAGCTCCTTGCACTGCTGAAAATCCTCCTTCAGACTCTCCCCAACAAGGCCGCTCATTAAAATGTAAGTGCTATACGGGAACTCCAGTGCTGTTTGCAGATCCCAACAATGGGACTTCTGTAAAAATTCGTTCTTGCACGAATCGATTATTATAGATTCGTAGGAGTCCCGGTCATGATAAAATGTGGAAATCATCTCCACAAATCGCACATTGTCGAGGGTGTTTAGCGTTTCGAAATTGGACGAGAAGATTTGTGCCGTGGTATTGTCGAAGTGCTCATTCGGCATACAATGGTTGAAAAAGAATCTCTTTTGCTCGAAAGTCGATGTGTCGCGCGCCACTTCGATTTGCAGTTCAAGCCCTTCGCGAAGCATGGAATCGATATGTTCAACGAGTTCGATGGAACGGTTCATGTCGTAGAGCACGTACATCACCATCTGCCGTTTGCTTTCCTCCTTTTGCTTTTTGTCGATGAGCGCCGCCGTGCCGAAGGTGAGCACGATGGAGAAGGTGGTAGCGATGAAGGTCATCAGCAGATCCTTCAGCCACGGCCACCGCACAAAATTCGATATTCTGTCAGTGTTGGAAGTCGAGTTTTTGTTTTTTGTTCCGAATCTCATAATCACAAAATTCAAGCGGCAAAAATACAATTTTTTAGTTTAGGGTTTAAGGTTTAGAGTTTAACGTGACAGAAAACGACATCAAAATCTTAAACTCTAAACCATAAAAAATAGTATCTTTGCCGCATCAAAAAATACCGAAACTATGCAATTGGAATTCACATTTGAAGATAAGGAATTTATGGCTCAGCGCGGGAGCGAACCCGCACAGGTGGAGCAGCAGTTCGCCAACTTTGAGAAGGGCTTCCCCTTCGCCGACATCGACCGGCCGGCGACCGTGGACGACGGCATCCTTCGCCTTGACGAAGAGGAGGTGGCCGCTTTGGAGGCCGAATACCCCTACGCCATCGAGGGCAAGAAGATCGAGAAGTTCGTGCCCGCGTCCGGCGCCGCGTCCCGCATGTTCAAGGATCTCTACGCCCTGCTGAACGAGAACTTGGACGACAAACAGCAGGAGTTAGCGAAGACCTTCCTCGCCACCCTGCCCCGCTACCCGTTCTACGAAGCGCTGAAGCAGGTGATGGCCGGCAAGCAGCTCGACCTCGATGCCGAAATCCAGAAGGGCAACTTCCGCCTCATCATCCAATATCTTCTTGAGAAAGAGGGTCTTAACTACGGCAACCTGCCCAAAGGCCTGCTGCTCTTCCACCGCTACGACAACGAAATCCGCACCGCCATCGAGGAGCATTTCGTGGAGGCCGCGCTTTACGCCACCTCCGGCATCGACGCCTACCTGCACTTCACCGTCTCTGAGCACCATCTGGAGCTCTTCAAGGCGAAAGTGGCGGAAATCCAGCCCGTCTATGAGGAGCGTTTCGGGGTGAAATACCACGTCACCTTCTCCATGCAGGCCGCTTCCACCGACACGCTGGCGGCCACGGAGGACAACCAGCCCTTCCGCGACGAAAACGGCAAATTATTGTTCCGTCCCGGCGGACACGGCGCGCTCATCTACAACGTCAACAACCGCGACGCCGACATCCTCTTCGTGAAGAACATCGACAACGTCACCAAAGACCAGAACATCGCCCCCACCGTCATCTACAAGAAGGTATTGGCAGCGTATCTTTCGCAGCTGCAAAGCATTCAGTTCCAGTATCTTAAAATCTTAGAAGCCGGCGAGGTGGATCCAATGATGTTGTGCGAGATCATGGACTTCGCCGAGAGCAAGCTGATGATTTCCCTCGATGAACAGCCCACGGCCGAGGAGCTCTACGAGCTGATGAACCGTCCGGTGCGCCTCTGCGGCATGGTGAAGAACGAGGGCGAACCTGGCGGCGGTCCTTTCTGGGTGCGCGACACCGAGGGCAACTGCTCGCTGCAGATCGTGGAGTCGTCGCAGATCGACAAGAACGATCCCGAAAAGCTGGCCATCATGGCAAAGGCCACCCACTTCAACCCCGTCGATATGGTCTGCGCCATCAAGAACTACAAGGGCGAGAAGTTTGACCTGCTGCAGTACGTCGATCCCAACACAGGCTTCATCTCCTCCAAGTCCTACAACGGCAAGACCCTGAAAGCCATGGAGTTGCCCGGCCTCTGGAACGGCGCGATGGCCGACTGGATCACCGTGTTCGTGGAGGTTCCGCTCGCCACGTTCAACCCCGTGAAGACCGTTTTCGATTTGCTGAAGAGAAACTGAGACTTAAGACTTTTAGGGGAATTCGGAAGGATTCCCCTTTACAGGTTCATATTGTGATGCTCGGTTTGTAGCTGCTATAAATAATGAACAATCTTATGATGATTACGGATTTCCGAACGCCATTGCGGCATTCTGAATTTTTATATTTTTGCCCGTTTTTCGTGCGGATGATGCGATGACGCACTGCCTCGGAGAGGCAAAACGCGCGAAGCGCAAGTAACCCCAGACAAGCGAAGCGCAGTGTGGGGCCAAGCAAAAAACAACAAAACTACAAACCTATATGGCGAACAACGAAGTCAAGAAACTGGCCGGGCAGACGGCCATATACGGCGGCACCACCGTGCTCAGCAGGCTGCTCAACTACCTGCTCGTGCCGCTCCACACCTATCTTTTCAGCAACGCCGCCGACTACGGTGTCGTGGGCGAACTCTACGCCTGGACGAGCCTCTTCATCGTGATCCTCACCTACGGCATGGAGACCGCCTTCTTCAAGTTCTCGCAGGACGACGAAATCAAGGACCGCGTCTATAGCACCGTGGTGGGGTCGCTGCTGGTCACCTCCACCCTCTTCATCGTGCTCTGCTCGGTCTTCGCGCAGCCCATCGCCGACTGGCTCCGCTACCCCACCCACCCCGAATACGTGCGCTGGTTCGCCGTCATCATCGGCGTGGATGCCCTCACATCCATCTTCTTCGCGCACCTGCGGTTCCTGAACCGTCCCATACGGTTCGCGGCCGTCAAGATCACCAACATCCTCGTCAACGTACTGCTCAACCTCTTTTTCCTGTTGCTCTGTCCGTGGCTGCTCACCAAGAACCCCGACTCGGCTTTCGTCAACGCCATCTACAACCCGGAGATCGGGGTCGGCTACATCTTCATCGCCAACCTCGTGGCCAGCGTGGTCACCCTGCTGATGCTCTTCCCGGGCATCCTCAAGCAGAAGTTCGTCTTTGACTGGCAGCTCTGGAAGAAGATGTTTCGCTACGCCTTCCCGCTGCTGATCTTCGGTCTCGCCGGCATCGTCAACGAGACCATGGACCGTGTGCTCATCAAGCGGCTGTCGCTCGCCGCCGAGCCGCAGGCCTCCGTAGGCATCTACAGTGCGTGCTACAAGATCTCCATCCTGATGACCATCTTCATCCAGGCTTTCAAATACGCCGCCGAGCCCTTCTTCTTCCGCAAGGCGAAAGACAAGGACGCGAAGGAGACCTACGCCGAGGTGATGACCGCCTTCGTGCTGGTCTGCTCCGTCATCTTCGTCGGCATCATGCTCTACATGGACCTCGTGCAGTATTTCGTGGGCGCGACCTACCGCGTGGGTCTGCCCATCGTGCCCATCCTGCTGATGGCCAATCTCTTCCTCGGCATCTTCTACAACCTTTCGATTTGGTACAAGCTCACCGGTCAGACCAAGTTCGGGGCCTATATCGCCCTCTTCGGCGCAGCTATCACATTAGTTCTCAACTGGCTGCTGATCCCGCGCTTCGACTACATGGGCGCGGCCTGGACCACCTTCGCCTGCTACCTCTCCATGATGGTGGTCTCCTACCTTCTCGGTCAGAAGTACTACCACGTGGATTACGACCTCAAGCGCATCCTCTTCTACCTCTTCTTCGCGGTGGCGGTGTATGGCTTGAGCGTCGGGGTCAACAAACTCTTCGGCATCGAAAGCATGGGTGTCCGCCTGGCGGTCAACACGGTGATTTTGATCGGCTATTTGGCGGTTTTAGGATGGATGAACAAGGAGATAGTGCGGGGGATTTTGAGGCGAAAATGATTATGAATTGAATTTGCCCGTACACCTGACGGCGTGCGAACAGTGCGCGCGCGTTATACCAGACAAACCATACGCAACTCCTCTGAGAAGCGTGCGATACCCTCTTGGATGCGCTGTACAGTTTTGGACGACGGACGACTTTTACCAGTGGCATAATGACTGAGTTGATGCCGGTTAATGCCCGTTATGGTCTGCAAATCAGCGAGATTCAGTCTTCCGTTGATATATTGAAGGAAACTGGCCGTGTCGAATTTGTACACAAACTCCATATCGGGCAATGACGGAAGCATCTCTTTCGCCTCCGCATACGAATTCTTCAAGTCATCCATTGCCTCTCCTACGGTCTTCCCCATTCCGATAAAACCTATTTTATGTTTATGCTGCGGCACTGCCGTATAGCTGCCGTCATTGTTCCGCTCTATGATCACTGTGATGTTTTCCATTATCTTGCAATTTTGATTATTTCACATTTATCCCTGATTGTTCTCTGACATATTTCATCAACTCCTTGCCTACATCAGCTGTTGAGTGTCTTGGAAGTTGAAATCTTTGTTCAGAGACGGGGCTCCACCACCATTCATGGTTTTTACCATCGCACACAAAATAGCATCCATTCGCTTTTAGCTTCTTTTTGAGTTCTGATATTTTCATAGTTGTTTTTCTCAACGCAAAAATACACAAATGTTAATTATATTCAATATATAAACGAATATTTTTATTAACAGAATTATGAACAATCGTATTCTGTTTTAATTACATAGTATGCTTTTCTGAGAAATGTTACACCCCGAACGAAAAAAAATCAACGCCTGTGATTTTTCGGAGTATCTTTGCATGACGTGACCGGCACGAGACCGCCGAGGGTCAGAATCAACATGATGTTGCCGCCCGGCCAATGCATCATCTTGAACAACAAGGCCAAACTCAACACAAAGTGCAACCCAGCGCCACAGCAACACATAGGACGCTGTATTTGGATGATTTACCTGATTTTGCCATAGTACGATAGATTTAATCCGCGAAAATACAATTTTTATCCATTTTCACCGTCACCCCCTCATCGGCCAAAACAACGTCAGGAAAATAGCGTTTGGCGCACTCCAAGAAGCAATCCTCAGTTTTGTAGCGCGAGGAGAAATGTCCCAACAGCAGCTTTCCCGCACCGCACGCTTTGGCGAACTCGGCGGCCTGGGCAGCCGTGGAATGGTCGTACTTGCGGGCGAGTTCCTCGTCCCCTTCGCAGTAGGTGGCGTCGTGGTAGAGCAGGTCCACGCCCCGCAGCAGGTCCGCGTACTGCATCACCGGACGGGTGTCGGAGAGGTAGGCGTAGCTGCGTGCCGGAGCCGGCGGGGTAGTCAGTACCTCGTTGGGAATCACCCGGCCGTCGGCGGTGGTGAAGTCTCCCCCACCACGGATCCGCTCGATTTCCATGCGCGGGATAGCGTATTGCTTGATGCACTCGGGGATAATGTGCCGACTACCCTGCTTCTCGCGGAAGAGGAACCCGTAGCACGGCACGCGGTGCTCTAACGGGAAGGCTTTCACGTCAAAGTGCGGGTCCGAGTGTATCACGGTAGGTTTCTTACAATCAATCGGAAGGATACGGATGTCGAAGTCAGCGTGGGTGACGAAGAAGTCGATCTGCGCCTTGAGGATGTCCACGAAATCGGCGGGCACGTGGAGGTGTATGTCGGTGGTGCGTTTGTCGAGCGACAGCGACGAGAGCAACCCGACCAGTCCGAGACAGTGGTCTCCGTGGGCGTGGCTGATGAAGATGTGCTCCAGCTGTCCGGGGTGGAACCCATACCGCAGGAACTGCGTCTGCGTTCCCTCGCCGCAGTCGATCATGTACAGTTTGCCGCTATGGCTGAGAATCTGCGAGGAGGTGTGGTGCCGTAACGTCGGTTTTGCACTCCCACAGCCGAGAATCGTGACGGTGAGTTCTACCATAGTAATCTTATTATGTGTTCAGGACGAAAAGATCGATTCTTGTCGGTGAAACGATTGGCCTTGACGGGCAAGCCGCTACAGTCTCCGCGACACCTTGGGCAGCACCTCGGCTTTCCAGGTCGCGAAAGTGCCGTCGAGGATTTTCTGTCTGGCCGTCTTCACCAAGTCGAGGTAAAAGTGCAGATTGTGGATGCTGCCGATCATCGGGCCGAGGATTTCGTCGGCGACGTAGAGATGGCGCAGGTAGGCACGGGTGTACTCACGGTCGGCGAAGAGGTCGCTTTCCGCATCGAGGGGGGTGAAGTCGGTCTTCCATTTCTCGTTGCGCATGTTCATGATGCCGTCCCAGGTGAAAATCATCCCGTTGCGACCGTTGCGCGTGGGCATCACGCAGTCGAACATATCAACGCCCAGCGCAATGTCTTCCAATATGTTGGCCGGCGTGCCGACGCCCATCAGGTAGCGCGGTTTGTCTTTCGGCAAGATCTGGCAGCAGATGTCGGTCATCTCGTACATCAGCTCGGTGGGTTCGCCCACGGAGACGCCGCCGATGGCGTTGCCGTCGCAGTTCTTGGAGGCGACGTACTCGGCAGACTGCACGCGCAGGTCCCGGTAGGTGCTGCCTTGCACAATCGGGAAGAGCGTCTGCTCGTAGCCGTAGTAGGGCTCGGTTTCGGCGAGACGGGCGATGCAGCGGTCGAGCCACTTGCAGGTGGTCTCCATCGAGTTTTTGGCGTACTTGAAGTCGGCGGGATAGGGAGTGCACTCGTCGAAGGCCATGATGATGTCGGCCCCGATGGCGCGCTCGATGTCCATCACCTTCTCCGGGCTGAAGAGGTGTCGCGAGCCGTCGATGTGCGACTGGAACCAGACGCCCTCTTCGGGGTTGATCTTGCGCCGGTGGCTCAGCGAGAAGACCTGGAAGCCGCCGCTGTCGGTAAGGATCGGGCGGTCCCAGCCGTTGAACTTGTGCAGTCCGCCGGCCGCGCGCAGCACCTCGATGCCGGGCCGCAGGTAGAGGTGGTAGGTGTTGCCCAGGATGATCTGTGCTTTCACATCCTCTCTCACATCCCTGATATGCAGCGATTTGACAGCACCGAGCGTACCTACGGGCATAAATATCGGGGTCTCAATCAGACCGTGCGCGGTCTCGATCAGGCCGGCGCGTGCACGGCTTTTCCCATCTTCTTTTTGGAGTGTAAACTTCATTTTTTCTGTTCGTAAGTATGTTTATATTTTTTTGGCAAAAATACATCTTTTAACGAAATAATGCGTACTTTTGCGCCCAAACTATTAACCTAAACCGTTTCATAAAATGCAGATAACGAGAGTAGCATTGGCTATTTTAATCCTGTTTGGCGTTATAACTCTCATACAATTAGTCTATTACTACGTCATATACGGTCGTTTCGCGTTCCACAGGAAGAAGTCCGCGCTCGGGTTCCGCGACATCCCGGTCTCCGTGGTCATCGTGGTTCGTGACGACGCGGCCTTAGCCGTCCAGAACCTTCCCCTGCTTCTCGAGCAGCAGTATTCCTCCTACGAGATCGTGATTGTGAACGACCGTTCTCGCGACGAGAACTCGTTGCAGGCCATCCGCGAGTACAAGGACCGCTTCCCCAACATCAAGCTGGTTGATTTGAGCACGGCCGTCTCCACCAGCCGGGGCAAGAAGATGGCCATCTCCATGGGGGTGAAGTGCGCCACCTACGACCACATCCTGCTCACCTCCCCCGACTGCAAGCCCGCGTCGCGCCTGTGGCTCTCCAAGATGGCCCAGAACTTCCAGTTCCAACAGCGCATTGTGTTGGGTTACAACACCTTTGAGAAGAAAAAAGGCATCTACAGTCATTTCTTGCATTTCGACAATCTCATCAGCGCGGTGCAGTATTTCGCCCACGCGCTGATGCACAGCACCTACCGCGGCGACCTGAACAACGTGGCATTCGTGCGGCCGCTCTTCTACAAGCAGAACGGCTTCATCGCCTACAACCACCTGCTCTACGGAGAGGAGGACATTTTCATCCACCGCGCCTCCACCCCGAACAATGTGGCTGTGGAGTTCGACCCCGACGCGGTCACCCTGCAACAGCATTCACCGTCGTACGGTTACTGGCGTCTCCACAAGGTCAGCCTCTTCTTCACCCGCAAGTTCAACTCCCTGAAAAACAGGATTCTGCTGAGCGGCTACGAACTCACGAACCTACTGTTCTACGGCATTCTGGCCCTCGCCATCGTCATCTCCCTGCACCAACCGTTAGCCCTTTACATCGCCATCGGCATCGCCGTGCTGCGCATCGCGAGCCTGTACGTCGTCATGGGCATCGCGGCCAAGAAACTGCACGAGACGCAGATCATCCCGCAGCTCCTGTTCTACGACCTCCTGTTCGCCATCCTGACCCCGTTACTCTGGCTGTCGGCCAAATTACACCATAAAAAGATAGCGCAATGATAGAAACCTGCCAGACTGAAAAGGCCAAGCGCGACTACATGCTGCTCCGCAAGGCGCTGGACGACAACGACCAGCAGGCCTACGCCGAGCTGATGAGCCTCTACCGCGACAGCATCTACTATATGCTGGTGCGCATGGTGAAGAACAAAGACGACGCCGAGGACCTCACCCTGATGACCTTCGGCAAGGCGTTCCGCTACCTCGACAAATACACCCCGAAATACGCCTTCTCGACGTGGCTCTACCGCATCGCGCTCAACAACAGCATCGACTTCCTGCGCATGAAGAACAACATGCCGCAGTACTTCGAGGAAGATCTCTACACCTCCAGCACGACCTCCATCATCGACCAGAGCGAGGACAACTTGCAGCGCAACCCCGAGGAGGAGATCATCGACAAGCAGCGGCTGCAGTTGCTCCGCGCCGCCGTGTCGGAACTGCCAGAGCGCTACCGCCGGGTCATCGAGCTGCGCTACTACGAGGATCTCGCCTACGAGGAAATCGCCGAGCGGCTCGGGCTGACCCTCTCCAACGTCAAAATCCAGATCATGCGCGCCAAACAGATGCTCTCCGAGCTGATGAAACCGATGCGCAACGCGATGTAGTCTTTACGGGAGAACAATCGCTCAATCCTCTCAACATTTTCAGAGAAAATCTGAAAGCAATCCGACAATAATTGTAAAGTTATGAACTATAAGAAAGTATTCGATACGATGGTGAGTGAAACGGCCCATTATCTCACCAAAAACGGTCTGAAGACCATGGTGCTGGGTCTTTCCGGCGGGCTTGACTCCACCGTGACGGCCGCCATCTGCCACGAGGTGGTGGCGCGCTATCCCGAACAGCAGTTCAAGTTCATCGGCGTCAGTCTGCCCTGCTCGTCGAACTCCGTGGAGGAGAACGACTCGGCCAGTCTGGCCATGAAGGCTTTCTGCGACGAATACTGGGTGGAGAACCTTCAGGCCCAGTATCTGTTGGTGAAGGCCACCTGCGAGCAGCGCTACCCCTCGACGCCCATCTCGCAGGGGAACATCAAGGCCCGCCTGCGCATGATTTACCTCTACAACCTCGCCTCGGTGACCGGCGGGCTCGTCATGGACACCGACAACCTGACGGAGCACAACCTCGGGTTCTGGACCATCCACGGCGACGTGGCCGACTACAACCCCATCGGCGGGCTGTGGAAACACGAGGTGTACGAGCTCTGCAAGTATCTCTTCACCGAAGTCCATCCCGACGAGAATTGCCCGTGCCACCAGGCCCTGCGCGCAGGCTACGACATCACGCCCACCGACGGCAACGCGGTGGCAGCCGGCGGTGACATGGCCCAAATCGCTCCCGGCCACACCTACGAAGAGGTGGACGACATCCTGAACACCTACCTGCAGCACGGTGACGACGAACAGGAGATGAAACGCCTGGACGAAGCCTACGGCGCAGAGACCGTGGAGCGCGTGCTGACCCGCCACCGCAGATCCGAGTTCAAGCGCAAACGTATGCCGTTGGTCATCGAACGTTCACTTTACGACACATGCGAATAAGCGACTACATCACCGGCACCGTCATCCAGGGGTTGGGGAACGGACACAAGTTCGGCTTCCCCACCGCCAACGTGCAGCCCGACGAACCTGTGAATATAGAGAATGGGGCGTACGCCGCTTGGGTAAAATACGACGGGAAACGCTACAAGGGGATGCTCTACGTGGGCACGCGCCCGACGCTGGACCTGCACGAGCTCACCTGCGAAATCCACGTTATCGACGCCAGCCCCAGACTCTACGGCAAACAGATTGCGTTCAAACCCGTTTACAAAATCAATGGGGAGATAAAATTCAGGAGCCAGGAAGAACTAATCGAAGCCCTTCATAAATACAAGAGTTCCGCCAAATTCCTCCTGACCCACAGTTGGATCCACCATTTCAACCCGACACTTGACGACATCAAGGAGATCATGCCCATCATCGAGCAGGCGAAACGCAGGATGAAGGAGCAAGGCCTCGACCAGTGGCAGGACGGATACCCCGACGAGGCGGCCATTCGTAACGACAAGCGGAAGCATCAAGGGCATTATTTTCGCAAATGTATGGAGCCCGCCGCCTATGCCGCCATCGTGTTCGACAAGGACCCCTATTACGAAGTCATTGACGGGAAATGGCTCAGCGACGGCGAGCCCTACGTTGTCGTGCACCGTCTCGCCGTTGCCGACGAATTTCTCGGTCTCGACATTGGCTGGCACATTCTCAAGTTCGCGGAACGGAAGGCCCGTGCCAAAGGCGTGAGATGGTTCCGCATCGACACCCACCACGACAACCTCCCGATGCGCAATCTCATCCGCGACTTCGGGTTCACCCTCTGCGGGGTCGTGCAGGTTCGCGACGGGAAAAGACTGGCGTATGAAAAACAGATAACCGATAAATAAAAAAATGTATCTTTGCGGTTTGTAATTCACTGAGTGTTCCTCAAACGTGTGCCTATGGCAAGAAGGCTACATTATCCACTGATAACCAATCTGTTGCTGCTTATCGCAGGTGGCATCCAGACGGTGCGTCTTCGTCTGTCATCCCGACGGCCTCGCATAGCCTCCGAGAACACGCTCCGTAAAATCCTGAATATCAGCAAGAACTCCGATTACGGCAAGGAGCACCATTTCCGGGAAATCCTTTCCGCCCCCAACAGTCACGAGCTCTTCTCCCTGTATCAGCACTTGGTGCCCGCCAACGACTTCGAAGCGTTGCGTCCATACGTCGAGCGGCACAAGAACGGCGAACGCAACGTGCTATTCCCTGGCCGGCCGGTGATGTACGCCACCACTTCCGGCACCACCGCCAAGCCCAAATGGGTGCCCATGACCCACAAGTATCTGAAGGACGTTTACGGCACCATGTCGCACGTGTGGGTTTGGAACTTCGTCAAGCACCGCAAACTGGCGCTCGCGGGGCACATTTTCGCCATCGTGGGCAAGGAATGCGAAGGTCACGCCCCTGACGGCACCCTCTACGGGTCGGTGAGCGGCGTGTTAGTGCGCGACATCCCGCGTATCATCAAGCGGCGTTACACCGCACCCGCCAGCGTGATGTCCATCGACGACTATACCGCCCGCAACTACACGCTCATGCGGCTGGCCATCCAGCACTGGGATGTCACCCTCTGGGCCACCGCCAACCCCTCCACCATCATCGAGCTCCAACGCTCCGTGGATGAGCATCTTGACACGATGATCGACGACATCGAACGGGGCACCCTGAGCGAGGAGTTCGACATCGCGCCGGAGATCCGCGAGGAGCTGCGCGCCTACATACGTCCCAACCCCAAGCGCGCCGCCGAACTCCGTCAGCTCCGCGACGAGCACCACGGGCGTATCCTTCCGAAAGACTATTGGCCGCAACTGCAAATCCTCAGCACCTGGAAATGCGGCAACACGAAAGTCTATATGGAGAAGTACCTTGACCATTTCAACTTCGAGCAGACGTTCTACCAGGAGCTCGGCTACATCGCCACCGAGTGCCGCTTCGGCTTCGCCTTGGACGACACCCTCGAGTCGGTGATGTTCCCGCATCTCCACTACTACGAGTTCGTGGCCGAAGAGGAGCTGGAGTCCCCGCACAAGCATTTCCTGCAGCTCGACGAGCTGGAGCAGGGCAAGCGCTACTGCGCCTACGTCACCACCTACTCCGGACTCTTCCGCTACAACATGAACGACCTGATAGAGGTGGGCGGGAAATTTGAGAAGACCCCGACCATCCACATGGTGAGCAAGGTGAACGGCATCGTGTCGCTCACCGGTGAGAAGCTGTACGAGCCGCAGTTCATCGATGCGGTGCGGCAAGCCGAGGAGAAAATCGGTCTGAAGACCAAATTCTTCGTGGGTTTCGCCGATGTGAGCCAGTCCGTCTATCACTTCTATTTCGAGTTCGAGGATCCGGAGACGACACAGGAGGCCGCCGAGAGTTTCGGCAAGACGGTGGACGAGCTGCTCTGCCAGATCAATATCGAATACGCCTCGAAACGGGCCAGCTTCCGGCTGCACGACCCCGTGACGCACCGGCTTATTGACAATGCCTACGCCCGCTTCAAGGCGGCCTGCCTCGACGAAGGCATGCGCGACGGGCAGTTCAAATTCAACCAGCTGATGCAGGACGAGAACCGCCGCAGCAAGTTCCAGGTGCTGATCCTCGGCGAGATGCTCTCGGAGGTGCAGAGCAACGTGATGGTGTTCCGTGCCGACCGCGAGGACCGCATCCGCGAGCGTCAGCAGCGCATCGAGGAACGCCGCCTCGCCCGATTGCAGCGCCGCGCGCACCGGCAGGTTAAGGTTTAAGGGTTATGGGTTATGGGTTATGGTTTAAGGGTTAAGGGGGATGGTTTAAGGAGGATTGGTTAGGATGTTAAGGGGTAAAGGTTAGGGGTTAATAGTTGAGACAACCATGTCAAGAGAAAAAGAGATTTACAAGGTTACATTAGTGGGGTCGGCGGGGAATGTTGCGCTGACGACTTTCAAGTTCATCGCCGGCATACTCGGAAACAGCGCGGCGATGATGGCCGACGCGGTGCATTCGCTTTCCGACTTCCTCACCGACATCATGGTCATCGCTTTCGTCAACATCAGCTCGAAGCCGCAGGACAAGTCGCACGACTACGGTCACGGCAAGTTCGAGACGTTAGCCACGTTTTTCGTAGGGTTGGCGTTGGTGGCCGCCGCCACGGGCATCATCGTGTCGGGGGCTGTGAAGTTGGCGGACTGGCTCAATGGGGCGGAGTTGGAGACACCCGGGAGGCTTGCCTTGTGGGCGGCGTTGGTCTCCATCCTCGTGAAGGAAGTACTTTTCCAATACACAAAGCGCAAGGGCAAGGCGTTAGACTCCCAAGTGATGGTCGCCAACGCCTGGCATCATCGCAGCGACGCGCTCTCCTCCGTGGGGGCGGCGATCGGCATCGGGGGTGCCATCCTGCTCGGCGACCGCTGGACGGTGCTCGACCCGTTGGCCTCCATCGTGGTGGGCGCGATGTTGGTGAAGGTGGCCGTCGACCTGCTCAAAGGGAGCATCAACGAGCTCACCGAGTGTTCGTTGCCCGAAGAGACGGAGCACGAAATCGAGGAGATTATCACCTCATTCCCGGACGTGTCGGATCCGCACAACCTGCGCACGCGGCGTATCGGCAACCGTATCGCCATCGAGGCGCACATCCGCATGGACGGCAACCTGACGTTAGAGACGGTCCATCTCCGCGCCTCCGACATCGAGCGCAAGCTCAAGGAGCGTTTCGGCGCGGACACGCACGTGACGTTGCACACGGAACCGGTGAAAGAGTGTCCAACTCTTGTGTAAGTCTTGTGTAAGTCTTGTTCCAACTGCGAGACGCAGTTGGCTCCTTGACGGCAATCATAAAAAAAAGTAGAGACGCGCCATGGCACGTCTCTACTTTTTTATACAGACACTTGTCTCTTATTTTCCGGCCTTGATGGCGGCTTGGGCGGCGGCCAAGCGAGCCACGGGGACGCGGAACGGGGAGCAGGAGACGTAGTTCAGACCGCTCTTGAAGAAGAACTCCACAGAGGCGGGGTCACCACCGTGCTCACCGCAGACACCGCACTTGAGGTTGTTGCGGGTGCTGCGACCACGCTCGACGCCGAGCTTCACCAGCTGACCGACACCTTCCTGATCGAGGGTGTTGAACGGGTCGGCGGGGATGATCTTCTGGTCGACATACTCGTGGACGATGGCGTTCACGTCGTCGCGGGAGAAACCGAACGTCATCTGCGTCAGGTCGTTGGTACCGAAGCTGAAGAACTGGGCCACCTCGGCGATCTTGTCGGCCACGAGGGTAGCGCGCGGGATTTCGATCATCGTGCCGAAGAGGTACTCGATCTTCACGTTGAACTTGGCCTCGATCTCGGCTTTCACGCGGTTGGCGATGGCTTTCTGGTGTTCGAGCTCCTTCACGTTGATGGTCAGCGGCACCATAATCTCGAGGTGCGGGTCGTGACCTTCGTTCATCAGCTCAGCGGTGGCCTGGAAGAGGGCGCGAAACTGGGTCTCGGTGATTTCCGGATAGACGATGCCGAGACGCACACCGCGGAGACCCATCATCGGGTTCACCTCGTGCAGCGCGTCGATGCGTTTCTTGATTTCCTCGTACGTGAGGCCGCGCTCCTTGGCAACTTCGCGTTGTTTGTCCTCGGTTTGCGGGACGAACTCATGCAACGGGGGATCCATCAGGCGGAAGGTCAGCGGTTTGCCGTCCATCACCTTCAAGGTGCCCTTAGCGGCTTCCTTGATGTAGGGTTCCAGTTCGTTCAGAGCGGCCACGCGTTCCTCCTTCGTGTCGGAGAGGATCATGTTGCGCAGTTTCTCGAGGGGTTTCTCGCTGTTCTTGCCGTAGAACATGTGCTCGATACGGAACAGGCCAATACCCTCGGCGCCGAAATTGACGGCGTTCGTGGCATCTTCCGGTGTGTCGGCGTTGGTGCGGACACCCATTGTGCGGTATTTGTCAACGAGCTTCATGAACTCCACGAAGAGCGGGTTCTCGGTGGCGTCGATCATCTTGACCTCTTCGCCATAGACCCAGCCCTTGGAGCCGTTCAAGCTGATGACGTCGCCTTCCTTGAAGGTCTTGCCGTCAATGGTGACGGTGCGGGCGTTCATGTCAATCTTGATGGCGTCGCAACCGACGATGCAGCACTTGCCCCAGCCACGGGCCACGAGGGCGGCGTGGGAAGTCATACCGCCGCGGGCGGTCAGGATGCCGGTGGCGGCACGCATACCCTCCACATCTTCGGGGTTGGTCTCCTCACGGACGAGGATATTCTTGACCTTCTTGGCGGTGTAAGCCATAGAGGTTTCGCTGTCGAAGGCGATTTTGCCGACGGCGCCGCCAGGACCTGCGGGCAGACCCTTCGCGATGACGGTGTGCTTCTTCTCGTCAGCGGCGTCGAGGATCGGGTGCAGCAGCTCGTCGAGCTGAGCGGGAGCCACGCGGAGCACCACTTCCTTCTCGTCGATGAGGCCTTCGTGCAGCATATCGAGAGCCATTGTCATAGCGGCCACGCCAGTGCGCTTGCCGACACGGCACTGCAGCATGTAGAGTTTACCCTCTTGGATGGTGAACTCGATGTCGAGCATATCGTGATAGTTCTTCTCCAGGATGTTGCGGATGTCGCAGAGTTCCTTGTAGGTCTCGGGCATCAGCTCCTGCATAGACTGCATGTGCTTGTTCTGCTCGTTCTTGGTTTCGTCGTTCAGGGGGTTCGGGGTGCGGATACCGGCCACCACGTCTTCGCCCTGGGCATTGATCAGCCATTCGCCGTAGAACTGGTTGTCGCCGGTGGCGGGGTTACGGGTGAAGGCAACGCCGGTGGCGGAGTTGTCACCCATATTGCCGAACACCATAGCCTGCACGTTGACGGCGGTACCCCAGTCGTCCGGAATACCCTCGATGCGGCGGTAGGCGATAGCCTTCTTGCCGTTCCAGCTCTTGAAGACAGCCTTGATGCCGCCTTCCATCTGGGCGCGGGCATCATCGGGGAATTCGGTGCCGAGCACCTCTTTCACCTTGGCCTTGAAGTTCTCGGCCAGGATCTTGAGCTCGTCAGCGGTGATTTCGGTGTCGCTCTTGTAACCTTTCGCAGCCTTGAATGCGTCAAGCATGTCGTCCAGCTGTTTGCGGATGCCCTTGCCGTCGGCGGGTTCGATGCCTTCGGATTTCTCCATCACGACATCGGCGTACATCATGATCAGACGACGGTAGGAGTCATACACGAAACGCGGGTTGTTGGTTTTCTTGATGAGTCCGGGGATGGTTTTGGAGCTCAGACCGATGTTGAGGACGGTGTCCATCATACCGGGCATGGAGCTGCGGGCGCCGGAGCGGCAGGAGACGAGCAGCGGGTTCTCCGCGTCGTCATATTTGAGGCCCATGATAGCCTCCACATTCTTCACACCGGCCCAGACCTCGTCCATAAGGCCTTCGGGGAGCTGGCAGTTGTTGGCGTAGTACGCCGTGCAGCACTCGGTGGTGATGGTCAGACCCGCAGGAACGGGGAGACCCAGCAAGCACATTTCAGCCAAGTTGGCACCCTTGCCACCCAAAAGATTCTTCATGTCAGCCTTGCCTTCGGCCTTCTTTCCGCCGAAAGTATAGACATACTTCACATTATTGTTCGTCATTTTCTAAGTGTTTAGGACAAAATTACTATTCTAAAATCGGCCGCGAAAATACAAAAAAAGCGGGTACGATTTATATGGACTTTGAAAAATAAAATATTTGTACCTTCGCGGCGATGAAAAAACTGGTTCTGATAGGGCTTGCATTCTTGATAACGACTTCGTTATCAATATTATATGCACAGAAGACCGTCGTGCGGTACGCGCCGGACGACGACGGGACGGTCTATACGTCCGTAGAGGCCGCGCTGAAAGCAGGGAAGGCTGTGTATCGGCTTAAATTAACGAAATTGGCGAACAGGGACTCTTTGCCGGAGGAGCTTTTCCAACTCACCGAGCTGCGCGAGCTCACGGTGAAGGGTTGCCGTCTGTGCCGTCTTAACCAGAACATCGGCAAGCTGACGAAGCTGCAGTATCTCAACCTCGACCACAACAAGTTGCTGCGGCTTCCAGAGAGCATCGGCCATCTCAGCGACTTGCGCACGCTCGTCATCTCCCGCAACATCCTCGAGGAGCTGCCCGAGAGCATCGGCAGTCTCCGCCAATTGGCCACCATCGACGCCTGGGGCAACCCGTTGTATGTGCTCCCCCACTCTATCGGCGAGCTCCGCAAGACACTACGCGTGTTGGACTTGCGGCAGATACCGCTCACCAAATGGGAGTACGAGGCCATGGAGCAGCTCCTCCCCGAAACCGACATCCTGTTCACCGACATCTGCGAATGCGAGAATCGGAGGGACCATGATTAAAAAACGAAGCGCGACCATTTGGCCGCGCTCCTTTTTATCAATTGCAAGCTGATTGATTAGTCGCCGAGGGTGGCCACCATCACAGCCTTGATCGTGTGCATACGGTTTTCGGCCTCGTCGAACACGATGGAGTTCTCGGATTCGAAAACGTCCTCGGTCACCTCAATGCCGTCCAGACCGAACTGTTTGTTCACATCGCGGCCAACCTGGGTTTCGAGGTTGTGGTAGGCGGGCAGGCAGTGCATGAACTTGCATTTCGGGTTGCCGGTGAGGGCCATCGTCTCCTTGTTGACCTGGTAGGGTTTGAGCAGTTTGATACGCTCGGCCCAGACTTCCACGGGTTCGCCCATGGAGACCCAGACGTCGGTATAGAGGAAGTCGCAGCCTTTCACGCCCTTCTTGACGTCGTCGGTGACGGTCACCTTCGCGCCGGTCTTTTTGGCGATTTCCTGGCATTGTTTCACGAGGGCTTTGTCGGGTTGCAGGGCTTTGGGAGCCACGATGCGGACGTCCATACCCATCTTCGCGCCGCCGACCATCAGGGAGTTGCCCATATTGAAGCGGGCATCGCCGAGGTAAGCGTAGGTCACCTGGTTCAGGGGTTTGTCGACATGCTCGCTCATCGTGAGGAAGTCGGCGAGGACCTGTGTGGGGTGGAATTCGTTGGTGAGGCCGTTCCAGACGGGGACGCCGGCGTATTCAGCCAGTTTCTCGACAGTAGCCTGAGCGAAACCGCGGTATTCGATGCCGTCGAACATGCGTCCGAGCACGCGGGCGGTGTCTTCCATAGACTCCTTCACGCCGATCTGGGAGCCGGTGGGTCCGAGATAGGTCACGTGAGCGCCTTGGTCGTAAGCGGCGACCTCGAAAGCGCAACGGGTGCGGGTGGAGGTTTTCTCGAAAATCAAGGCGATGTTCTTGCCTTTCAGACGGGGTTGCTCGGTGCCGGCGTATTTCGCGCGTTTGAGGTCGCGGGCCAGGTCAAGCATGAATTGGATTTCCGTCGGAGTGAAGTCCAACAGTTTCAGGAAGCTTCTGTTTCTTAAATTGAATGCCATACGTTTTTTGTATTAAATAATGATGAAAATTTTCCGGCGGCAAAGATACATTTTTTTAGGAAAAAGCGACGGGAGCAAGAGCCAAATTTAAAAGGAATTTATATCCGAAATTTGTGTACCTTTGCCGCTTTAAAAGATACATTGTATAAAATGGGTAAAAGCGGCATTAAAAAAGCTCTTAAGATCACGGCGTGGGTCGTCGGGGTGTTCCTCGCCCTCGACCTGCTGCTGGTGGGGCTGCTGTTTATACCCGCCATCCAAACCTTTGTGGTTCACAAGGTTACGGAATCCTTGAGTCAGGCTTGGGGCACAGAGATCTCCATCGGCAAGGTGCGGATCACCCCCACCCTCAAGCTCGTGGCCCGGGAAGTGGCCATCAAGGATCACCACCGCGAGAACATGTTCTATTCCGGCACCGTGAAGGGTCGGTTGCGCGGCATCAAGACCCAACCCTTCAGACTCCGCCTCGGCGATGTGGAGTTCAAAGACCTGGACGTGGTGTTGCGCACCTACAAGGGCGAGGACACCATCAACGTCGCCAAGTGGGCTTCCGTCTTCAAGTCCGACAAGCCCAAGCAGGGGTTCGTGCTCACCTCCAACTCGGTCAAAATCACCGACGGGCGGTTCGTGCTCATCAACGACAACATCCGGACGGTATTCGACACCACAGGCCGACCTGACATTGACTACGCCTTCCTCGAATTCGCCGACCTGAACATCAAGGCCAAAGATTTCCAATTGATCGGAGATGACGTTTCCATGAAATTCAAACAGCTGGCATTCAACCAATACGGAGGATTCCAACTTAAAAACTGCAGCGGGGACTTCCGCATCTGCGACACCACCCTGACGTTCCACAATCTGAAGTTGGTGACCCCGCAGAGCGACCTCGACCTCGACCTCGATTTCCGTTACGACGATTGGAAGAGTTATGGCGAATTCCTCGACTCCGTATATATCAAGGCGGCCATCCATCCTTCGACGTTAGCCATGGACGACATCGCCGGTTTCGCGCCCGCCATCCGGGGCATGGGCGAGGTCTTCCAGCTGCAAGCCGACACGGTTGAGGGCACCGTCACCGACTTCCGCCTGCGCAACACGAAAGTCGGCTGGCTCGACCAGAACCTCGTGCAGGGCGACATTGCCATCCGCGACGTCGTCCATTTCAAAGATGCCGAGTTCGATATCGTGCTGGATTCCACAGTATTCCATCTGCCCGACCTGGCGCAGTTCACGCTTCCCCAAGGCAAGACGCTGAAATCCAACAAGCTGCTCAACAAAGTGGGCACAGCCACCGTCTCGGGCACGTTTGGCGGAAAGCTCGACGACTTCGCGGCCGACCTGACCGCCGCCACGGAGTTGGGCACCGTGAAGGCCGCCGTGGTCACCGAGACCCGCGACGGGAAGCTCTTTCTCGACGGCGACCTCTCCTCCCCGAACTTCAACTTGGCGAAGCTGACGGGCAACCACAAGACCTTCGGTTCGTGCCAGCTGAGCGCGAAAGTGGATGCCCACACCAATTCCACAGGATTCACCGCCGACAATCTGAAGACCGTGCAGGCGCATCTCGACGGTGATGTCAGGCGGTTCCCGATTATGGGTTACCCGCTGCGCGACATCCACGTGGAAGGCGACTATCAGGAGGGACTCTACAACGCCAAGCTTCTGGCCGACGACCCCAACATCCAGTGCGACGCCATCGCGCAGCTGGACCACACCCAGAGCGTGCCTTTCCTGCAGGGCAGCATCAACCTGCTGAACCTCGAGGCCGGCAAAATCGGCGAGATACTGCCGAAAGTGGACTCTTCCAAGGCCAAAGGTTTGAACAAAGTCATCGCCGTCATGCAGCAGAACCCCGAGCTGAATTTGCGCTTCGACCATTTCCAAATCGCCGTCCACGGCACTAACATCGACGACTGCAACGGATTCCTCGGTTGCGACAATATCCGCATCAACATCAAGGACGACAGCATCTCCAACGAACGACTCCGTCTGACGGCCATCAACAATGAGAATGTGCACAAATACCTTCTCCTGTCCAACATCGCGAACATCACCTACGAGTCCTCCTACCCCATCGCCAGCGTCAAGGACTCGTTGCAGAGCATCGTCCACAACTTCCTGCCATCGCTGATTTCCGCCGTGAACGAGAACAAGACGCTCGCGCAGGTGCAGACCTCCGGCGCCGCCGATTTCATCAAGCTCAGTCTGCGCACCTACAATACGCGCACCCTCACCAAGCTGTTCTTCCCCGACATGCTCATCGCCCCCGGTTCCACGGTCGATGTTGACATTCGTGCCAACCATGTGGACGACCGCGTCACCGTTGACCTGCCGTTCTTCGGCATCCGCAACAAGGTACGCCTCCACCATTTCCACCTTGACGGGCAGACCACCGACCCCACGACCCTCGCGATGCTCCTGAGCGGCGACTCCGTCGTTGTGAACGCGGGCAAGACCGCCATTCTCTTCGACCGCGTGAACCTCGACGCCGACTTGGCCAACGACATTGTTCACTACAACCTTGCCTGGCACAACATCTTCAACTCCGACAGCAACTTCTCCAACCTCTCCGGCATGGCTGACATCAGCCGTTTTAACGACATCGTCGTCCGCCTCGACACCTCCCGCATCTTCCTGAAAGACTACGAATGCCATTTCAACGACAGCAATGTGGTACACATCCAGCCGCACCATTACGAAATTGAGAACTTGGTCTTCTCCACGCAAGGCAGTTCGGTGGCGCTGAACGGCGACTATGACACGCAGGACTCGAGCCGGTTGAGGCTGGCGGCGAAAAACGTCGATCTGTCCCTTATCAACCCGCTGCTCAACGGTTTGTCGTTCGAGGGAGCCATGTCGGCCGACCTGAACCTGATGAACCGGAACGGCCGGCGTCTCATCTTCGGCAAACTCATCACCGACGAGTTCAATATGAACGAGACGCGCCTGGGCGACCTGTTCCTTATGGCGGGTATCAATAACGAGAACAACATCCGCTTCGCCGGTGGTCTGTTCGAGAGCCAGGGGACCCGACTTGACTATGACTATCTCAACCATTTCTCCATTCGCGACTTCCAAGCCGAGAAGGACATCGTCGCCAATCTGAATGGATCTTACGAGAACAAAAAATTCCTCGTCACGGCGGAGTTCGACTCCTTGCAGGCCGACTTTCTGGAGCCGTTCCTGTCGGGGTTCAGCGACTACTTCTCCGGCGTGGCCTCCGGCAAGCTGACCTTCCACGCCGAGCCCGACTCCACCTATCTTGACGGGAAGGTACACGTGTTGGATGCCGTGTTAGGCATTGCGGCCATCGGCACTCGCTACCGCGTGACCGACCAAGACATTCTTTTCAATGACGAGGGTATCTCCTTCGGCAGGATGCTAGTACACGACAAAGACGGCAACACGGCCGTACTCACTGGCGACATCCGGCACAAGATGTTCAAGGACATGCGGTTAGACCTTAACGTTCACACCGACCGTATTCTCGCCATCAACTCTCCCCGCACCACCGATGCCGTCTTTTATGGCACCGGTTATGTGAAAGGTGACGTGCGCATTGCCGGCACCGGAGACGCGCTGTATTTCACAGGGCCTAACCTGCAGACCCTCAGCGGGTCGAAAATATATCTGCACGTGAGTTCCACCAACTCTGCATCGGAAGCCGACTATATCCATTTCGTGTCGCGCATCGACAGCACGACCACGGTTGAGTTGGCAGACACGAAATCGTCCACCAACCTGGACTTCGACTTCACCTTCGATGTCACCAAGGACGCCGACGTGGTGATTCTGTTGGATGCCATCGGGGGCACCATCAACGCCCGCGCCGACGGTCGTTTCCAGTTGTTGTACAACAGCAACAACGGCATTAACCTCTACGGAAACCTGCTGATGCACTCCGGCGAGATCAAGATTTCGCTGTTCGACGTTGTCAACAGCAACTTCAAATTGGTAAACGGCGGCACCATCAACTTCGACGGTCCATTGGAGAACATGACCGTGAACTTGAGTGCCTACAAGAGTTCCAAGACTTCGTTGGCGAGTATTCTGCCCAGCGAATATTTAGCGACGGCCAGCACGGATGTGAACTCTTACATCTACCTGAAAGGTCCGCTCATGCGCCGTATCGAACCGACGTTCGGGTTCGAGTTGCCCAACAGCAGCAATGAGATACGCAACCTCTTCTACAGTGCCATCGACACGCAAAACACGGAAAACATGACCAAGCAGTTCGCTTACTTCATGGTCACCAACAGCTTCATCCCGGAGGACATGTTTGCCCAAACTGGCACTGGCATTCCGGGTATGAACATGCTCAGCAACATGGTCAACAACATGCTGAGCAATGTCATCGACAGCAGGCGCGGCGGCTTCGGCATCACCTACAACCAGGCCACGGAGACCACCTCGGCGGAGTACGGTGTGAGGGCCAACGCCAACCTCTTCAACGAGCGGGTGCAGATGTCCACCAGCATCGGCTACTACGACGACCGCAAAGTGACCAACGCGTACCAAAACATCTACGGAAACCTCGAGGTAGAGTACCTCATCAACCCGGCGGGTACCTGGCGGGTGAAGGCCTACACCCGCATCGGTGACCGCGACGACCTCTTCTACTATTTCGACGAAGGTTTCAACAACTACGTGGCTGGGGTCGCTTTGATGTACAAGCAGGACTTCGACTTCCGGAAGCGCAACCGTTCCAAGAAAACCCGTAAAGATAACCCAAAGACAGACCAATGAACAACAACCACCGCAATGCCATCGCCATCCTGATCGGACTGGGAATCATCGTCTTTTTTCTATGGTTCTTCTCCGACATTGTCATCTATATCTTCATCGCCTTCCTGCTCTCGCTGTTAGGTTCCCCGTTAGTGAAGCTGCTCACGCGCATCCATATCGGCAAGTGGAAGTTCCCGTCATCGTTGGCGGCGGGCATCACCTTGGTGGTCATCATCGGCGTTATCGCGCTGCTCTTCTACCTGCTGATTCCGGCCATCGTCAATGAAATCAAGTACTTGACCACCCTCGACATTTCATCCGTCGGCGAGAGCATCCAGGATTGGCTCAACCAATACGACAAGCCGCTGCGTAAGTACGGGGTGTTGGAGCGCCGCCAGCATGTCACCGACCTGCTGAATGCGGAATGGTCCGCTTTCGTCAAGCGAATCAGCATGTCGAGCATTGTGAGCGGGACGGCCAGTTTGATCGGTTCGTTGTTTGTGGCGCTGTTCTCCATCCTGTTCATGACCTTCTTCTCGCTCAAGGACCACAAAATCTTCTTCAAGATGGTGCGCAGCTGGTTGCCCAACCGCTACCAGGACAACTACGACCACATCCTCGAGGCCACGGGCAAGCAGTTCACCTCCTACTTCCGGGGCGTGATGGTGGAGATGTTCATCGTGGGGTTCCTCGAATTTCTGATTTGCTTTATCCTTGGGGTGCCCAACGCGCTGCTCATCGGTTTCATCGGCGGCATGTTGAACATCATCCCCTACGTGGGCACGCTCATCGCCATCGTGTTGAGCCTCATCGTGGGTGTCACCTCGCTGCTTCCCACCACCCCGGAGATGTCGCTCGTATGGGCCACGGTCATCAAGATCGCGGGGGCGTTCCTCGTGGCCAAGATGACGGACGACTTCATCCTGCAACCTTTCATCTACGGGCGTCAGACGCACTCGCACCCGTTGGAAATCTTCATCGTCATTTTGGCGGCCGGCTACCTCGGCGGTGTCTTCGCCATGATTTTCGCCGTGCCCGCCTACACGCTGCTGCGCATCGTCGTGAGCGAGTTCTTCGGTACCCAATTCGCCACCGCGGATGAGCGGGAGAAGATGCTGTCGGATGATGTGTGATTTGTGATTTGTGATTTGTGATTTGTGATTTGTGACTTGTGATTTGTGACTTGTGATTTGTGACTTGTGATTTGTGATTTGTGATTTGTGACGTATAGGAAAGTAAGAACAACTGAGAGATTCATTATCGATTATACATTGTAAATTATACATTGTACATTGTACATTATAAAAGCTATGTCAAATTTCGGATTCACCATAAAGAAGACGCGCTCGTTCAACCTGAGTCAGGCGGACTTGCGCAAAGCGAACAAGCTATTGGAGGAGGTTCCCTCCTATCGGAAATGCATCGGCTGCGGTGGCTGCACGGCCACCTGCACGGCGCGACAGTTCACGGATTTCGACATCCGCAAGGTGCACAACACCTTCCGTAGAGGTCAGTACGACAGGCTCGCCGACGAGCTGCGCAAGTGCATGCTCTGCGGGAAGTGCACGCTCGTGTGCCCTCGCGGCGTCAACCTGCGCTCGTTGATCATCAACATGCGCCAGTTATTAACCCCGTCAAACGAAACTTTCTAAGCCATGGCGAACTTTCATCCTTTCGTAGTACCATTTGTGTTGGGCACCATCGCCCTCTTCGTCATCTGCGGCTACAAATTCGTCCGCTGGATCAAGCAGTTCGACCGAAAGCAGCAGGCGCTCATCAAGAAGAACATTTTCTCCACGCGGATTGTGCCCGCCATCTGGGAGATGTTCTGCGAGTGCCTTTTGCACCTGCGCATCAGCAAGAAGAACTGGCGGTTGGGCTATATGCACCGCAGCATCGCCTTCGGTTGGTTCCTGCTCATCGTGGTGGGGGCCATCGAGAGCCGCATCGGCATCAAGGGGCCGTTCCATTTCTGGTGCGCCATCTTCTACCGTTTCTTCCACCACAACATCCCCGCCAACGGCACCGAGATGTTTTTCACGCAGCTCATGGACCTGCTCCTGCTCTACGTGCTTTCGGGTCTCTTCCTCGCCCTCGTGAAGAAGATTCACTCCCGCGTCCTGGGCATGCAGCGCACCACGAAGCACACCACGATGGACATCATCGCGAAGATCTCGCTGTGGGCCATCTTCCCGCTGCGACTGCTCAGCGAGTCTGTCACGGCTCGACTGTACGCCAACGGCGGCTTCCTGACGCAGACCCTCGGCGACCTTTTCAGCCGCCCCGTGGCCGACTTCCTCGAGCTGCCCCTCTGGTCGCTCTACTCCATCGCCCTCTGCGTCTTCTTCCTGATGTTGCCCTTCACCCGCTACATGCACATCTTCGCCGAAGTGTTCCTCATCTACTTCCGCAAGTTGGGGCTCCGCGACAGCGTGAAGATGACCGGCTATACGAAATACGAGCTGAGCGCCTGCTCGCGTTGCGGTATGTGCATCGACCGTTGTCCGCTCTATAACACGTTGGACATCAACGACGTGCAGAGCGTCTATCTGCTGCGGAATCTCCGTAACTTAGAGCACCACCAGGACATCCTCGCCGCCGGCAAGAACTGTCTGATGTGTCACCAGTGTGCCGAGGACTGTCCCGTGGACATCGACCTGATGAGCATCCGTCGCATCTCCCGCGACAAGGGCGACACCGACATGGCCGACAACTACCGCTACTTGGATCCGGTGAAGGGGTTCAACGCCATCGGGCGTGTGGCCTACTTCGGCGGCTGCATGACGCAGCTCACCCCGACCATCTCCGAATCGATGAAGACCATCTTCGAGGCCGCCGGGGTGAAATACTGGCATTTGGACGGTGAACGGGCCATCTGTTGCGGCCGTCCGCTGATGCAGCAGGGGTTCAACAAGCAGGCCGCCGACTTGCGCCGCAAAATCACGGAGCTGATCGGTTCCTGCCACGCCACCGCGCTCGTCACCTCCTGCCCCATCTGCTACAACACCTTCAAACACGAATACAATCTCAACGTTCCCGTCTATCACCACACCGAGTATCTCGACATGCTCATCAAGAGCGGCAAGCTCGCGGTGAAGCAGACCGGCACCACGTTCACCTACCACGACCCGTGCGACCTCGGGCGCGGCTGCGGCGTTTACAAGCAGCCCCGCGAGGTGCTGAAAGCCGTCGGTCAGCTGAAGCAGATCTCCGCCGAGAAGGAGAACAGCGTCTGCTGCGGCATGAACCTCGGCAACACGGTGATCTCGCTCGACCAGCAGACGAAGATCCGCGACAAGTCCCTGCAGATCCTCACCGAGCCGAGCCCCGACGTGGTGGTCACCGCCTGCCCGATGTGCAAGAAGGCCTTCAAGCACGGCACGGAGGCGAACGTGAAGGATATTGCGGAGGTGGTGGCGGAAGCAGTTAATAGTTAATAGATAATAGTTAAGAGTTAAGAGTTGGTTGTGAGGTGTGAACGTATTGGTATTCATAGTATTCGGGATTTTCGTTGTCTGTGGGATTGCAGGCACCATATATTTTAATAAGATGGTGAATATCCTGCAGGAGGAGAATGTTCCTACGACTTTTGCGGATAGATGTTTTTTCCCGTTTAATTTAAGGAACAAATTCATCCATTTCGTCCATATTTGTCCAGACCGAGAAAAGCAGGCTGAATACATGAAGGTTTACAAGAGAGACAGGCTTTGTATAGGAATCTCTTTAGGCGTTTTTGCGCTGTTCATTCTTCTTATGCTATTACCAAAATAAATTCTCGCGGCTGACAATTCACCAAAAGGTTATCGCCGACACACCGGGGTACGGTCTAACTCCGGTCTAACTCCGATGTAACTCCGATGTAACTCCGATACAACTCCGATCAACTCCGATCAAACTCCGATCAAACTCAAATACAAGAAATGTAACAATATGAAGAGATTCTTGATACTCTCTGTCGTAATACTTGCCTTCTCGGCGCAGGCGCAGCAAGTTCCTGATCCAGTCTATCTGGAGCGATTGCAGGCGATGTCGGACGCCGACCAAGATGCAAGGCGAATGTTGGACAGCGAACTGGGCAAAGATTCGGTATGGCGGGTTATCCATAGGGTGGATGCCGCCAATCTCATAGAGCTCAAGCAATTGATCGCCGAACGCGGATTCCCTACATTGTCCAGGGTTGGCTACAAATGCTGCAACCTCGCCTCGCTTATCGCGCAGCACCAGCCGCCGGAGTTCCTGCACTGGTACTTAGGACAGGCCAAAGCCGCCGCCGACACTGGAGATTTTGACCTTACGTGGATCGCCTATATGACCGACCGCGACTTAATCTACCAGGGGAAACCGCAGCTGTACGGTACCCAATTTCATGGTCAGGACGGTATCACGGCACTCAAACCCATTGCGGACATCGAACACCTGGCCGAGCGGCGTGAGCGTGTCAATCTGGGACCGATTGAGGGCTATCTCGCCAGCTATGATCTGACCGAAATCCTCATCCACCCGGCGCTTGTGAACTACAACCAGTACAGTCTGCACTGCCATGTCGACAGCGACACCATGCGGGTGTCGGGAACCTGTTACTTCTCCCACGAGAACAACTATCGAAATCACCTCTTACTATCGCAGACCATCAGAATCGACTCTCTTAGCATGGGCGGTTGGCGGCGCAACGGCGACACCATCACCTTCGCAGGGCATCCCGTCAAGGCGGAGTTCGCCTACGCTTTCCCGCTGGCCGACCTCCGCGCTTCCGACGGCGCCATCGTGCTGCGGCGCGAGGGCAACTGGTACCCGCACCGCAACAGCGAGCTGCTGACGGCGAATGTCCATATCGAGGCGGAGGACTACTATCTTATCGGAGGGACGGTAATGACACCGGCGTATGAGTTGCACCTTATACTGCTGCCGAAAGAGAACTACACCTGCAAGGTGATGGACAGCCCGACGCGACCGTTCCTTTTCTACCGCGCAGCCAGCGACACAACCTCTTATCCGGAAGCATTTTACAACGAGTTCATGGACTCCTACGGCTTCTACAGCTCCTTCTTCAATGATTCGCTCTCGCAAAAGCCGATGAACATCGTGGAGATTGGCGACCCTGAATTTGTGATGTGCCAGTCGTTGCGTGACATGATCATCTTCGGCCATTATTTCTACGATGTCTATACCTTGATGCCCGATTTCTCGTGGATACCGCACGAGGTGGCGCATCAATGGTGGGGCAACAGCCTCTTTTTCGGACATCGGGATTATGCCCTGAGTGAAAGTCTGGACGAATACATCAAGTTGCAATTCCTCAAGAGCCGTGAGCACGGTTACAAAGAGCAGATGAGCTATTACAAATACGCGATGAAGCTGGCCGAAAAGCGGCTGCCCGTGGCCGACATCCGCAATGTGGAACCGCAGGACGCGTCCATCGCCATCTACAACACTGCTCCCTATCGCTTGGAGAAATCCGGCCATGCGAAAGTCAATGAGCTTTTGCAGCAACTGTATCAAAAGCATAAAAACACGGTGGTCAGCCGCGAGGTTTTCCTGCGGGAGTGCGGGGCATTGAAGGGCTGGTTGAGGGGAAAATAACAAATGTGACCTTGGCTTCTTTATAAAACCTAAACAATAAAAACTATAATGAACAATATCCCCCAAATAGACGAACTTAACGTTACCCAAAGTATCCGCGACTACGTCAAGGAGCACATCATCCCGTTGTACGACAACTTCGACAAGGCGCACCGGCGCGACCATGTGCGCATGGTGATTTCTCAGAGCATAGACTTGGCGGCGCAGATGGATGTGGATGCGGACATGGTGTATGTCATCGCCGCCTACCACGACATCGGGCTGTGCGAGGGACGGGAGCACCACCATGAGGTGTCGGCGCGGATGCTGCTCGCCGACAACGAATTGCGGAAGTGGTTCTCGGAAAGCCAACTGCAGACGATGGCGGAAGCCGTGGAGGATCACCGCGCCTCCTCCGACCACGCGCCGCGCAGTCTCTACGGGCGCATCGTGGCCGAGGCCGACCGCTTCATCGACCCCGACACCATCGTCCGCCGCACCGTGCAGTACGGCATGGAACACTACCCCGAATTGGACAAGGAGGGACATTACAAACGGATGGTGCAGCACCTGCGCGAGAAGTACGGTCGCGGCGGCTACCTGCACCTCTGGTTCGACCACTCCCCCAACGCCGAACGGCTAGAAGCCCTGCGCAAGATGATTGATGACGAAGGCGCTTTAAGACAGAAGTTCGAGGAATATTACAGACAGGAGCGGGCGGCCCGACAGATGGAATTCGACGCGGTAATCCTACAGAACGAGAACATGGACGCCGCCTACGTGGAGGTCCCCTTCGACATCAAAGCCCTGTACGGCAAAGGCCGCCTTTCCGTCCACGCCACCTTCGACGGCGAGCCCTACGACGGCCAGATCGTCAAGATGGGAACGCCCTGCTTCATCATCGGCATCCGCAAAGACATCCGCAAGCAAATCGGGAAGAGTTTCGGAGACGTGGTGCACGTCACGTTCGAGGAGTCGTTGAAATGATGTCGGAAGCAAAAGCAACAGTCTAATTCATAGAAAGTTAATTCGCCAATTCTATTTTTTGTCATTTTATGATTATCGTTTTATGACAAAAAATTGTATCTTTGCCGCGGATATAAACTAAAGTTATGATAAACCCTTTTGTTACAACAGGTTATGCGGGCGCAGACTATTTCTGCGACAGAGTGCAGGAGACCAAAGACATCACGGCGTGGCTGCAAAACGGCAACAACATCGCCTTGATTTCACCCCGGCGTTATGGCAAAACAGACTTGATACGCCATTGCTTTGAACAGCCGGAAATAAAAGACAACTGTTACACTTTCATCATAGACATCTACTCCACCAAGTCTCTGTCGGAGATGGTCAACAAAATGGGGCGCACCATCCTCGAAGTGCTCAAGCCCAAGGGGAAAAGGCATTGGGAAACGTTTCTCAACATCGTCCATTCGCTTAAGGCTGGGATCTCCTACGACGCCATGGGGTTGCCCTCTTGGGATGTGTCGGTGGGTGAGATAGCCAATCCCAACAACACGCTGGAAGAGATCTTCCACTATTTGCAGCAAGCCGACAAGCGGTGTTTCGTGGCCATAGACGAGTTCCAGCAAATCCTCAAGTATGACGATGCAAATGTGGAAGCGGCATTACGCACACACGTCCAATACTGCAGCAATGCCAATTTCGTTTTCATGGGATCGCAACGGCACCTGATGGGAGGCATGTTCGTCTCCCCCGGAAGACCTTTCTACCAAAGTGTCACCGTGATGAACCTCGGACTGATTGACCGGAAGAAATATTGGGATTTTTGCCAGATTCATTTCGAGAAAAACAGAAGAACCATCGACCAGGAGGTGGTGGAGCATTTGTATGACCGCTTCGAAGGGATCACCTTTTACCTGCAGAAAGTAATGAATGTGCTTTTCATGCGCACCCCGGAAGGCGGAAATTGCAGCATCGACGACCTACAACCCTCCATTGACTACATCGTGGACTTCACGCAAGCCACATACGAGGATTTGATGTACCAGCTTCCCGAAAAACAATGCCGCGTGCTGAAAGCCATCGCACTCGAAGGCAAAGCCAAGCACATCACCTCGGGAAAGTTTGCCAAACAATACCGATTAGCGTCACCCAGCGCCGTGAAATCAGCCGTCAATGCCCTGTTGGACAGGGATCTGATCACGATGGACAAAGGGGTTTACCAAGTGTATGACAAATTTTTAGAAATCTGGTTGAGAAGAACACTCTGACGGGGAAAGCCCACGTGCGTCACTTCCCCATCATCCGTTTCCGCTCCTCCTCCGGGAACCGTTCGATGGCGTAGCGCAGCATCGTGCGGGGCATCGTGGTGCGGCGGGGTTCGAGCCATTCGCGGAGGCGTTGCTCGTCGCGCTTGCCGGCCTCGCGGAGGAGCCAGCCGGCGGCCTTCTGCAGCAGGTCGTGCAGGGGCGCGGGCTTCTTCAGGAACAGTTCCGCCAACGCGTAGGTGTCGTCCAGCTCGCCGTGGCGCAGGAACTGCATCGTGGTGACGATGCCGATGCGCTGCTCCCAGATGGTAGTGCCGTTCTCCACCATATCGTACAGCATCTTGCGGTCCTTGTCGAGGAGCCAGACACCGAGGATCTCGTAGCAGGTGAGATCGACCAAATCCCAGTTGTTCACGAATTGGAGGTGCGACAGATAGAAGCTGACGTTCAGCTGCTGCAGTCCGCGGTCGCCCTTGGCCGCTTTGAAGAACTGCACTAATGTGAGCAGTCCGGCGAGCCGCATCTCGTGGTATTCGGACGTGACGCAGGCCTCCAGTTCATAGAACGAGACGGACTGCCAGCACTTCTTCACAATTTCGCGCACGACGGGCACCTTGATGCCGAGGAACTTGTCGCCCTCGCCGTACTCGCCCTTGCCGGTTTTGAAGAAACGGCTCAGGTGTTCGGCCTGTTCAGGGTCCTGGCGGTGAAGGATTTCCTCGTAGAGGGAGGCGGGATGACCCGATTCGTTATATTGTTGATTTTCAGTCATAATCAGAATATTTGAAACTGGCGGCAAAAGTACAAAAAAACTCCGCAGCCACGATTAGCGGACACCACTGTTTTGGATACTCTAAAAATGTAACCTTTTTAATTTTTTGCATCCATTTATAATAGAAAAACCTTATTTTCGCAGCATCAAAAATTCACAAAAATGGGAAAAAAGAATATACCCCAACATATTACATTATTGGCCGGGATAATTCTGGTCCTATGTTTCGCAGCTTGTACACCCGAGCCCATCGGCCCGCTGCCTTCGGAGCCGCAACCCATCGAATACACACCCGAAGTGCAAGAGCCTATCACGAACGATTTCACCTTGGTCAAGGCCTGCATCGGCAAGTCGCTGTCGGAGGCCTCCGCCCTGCTGACTGAACATGGTTTTGTTGCCGGAGATGGCAACAAATTCCTGAAAACGGAGAACGGTGTCACCAAGGAGGCGAAAATCTACTCCATAGGTAATGTCGCACTGACCCTCAAAGACAGTGATTTCGATATTTTGAAACCAGGTTTCGTGCAATGGCTGAACGAGATACGGAACTCGGTATCATACACAAATTTAGTCCGAAAATCTTTCAGCCTCTGTACGGGATGGGAAAACGGAAACCAACACTTCGATAGTCCCGAAGCACTCCTTAATGCTCTCGAACCTGCCCCCCTTGCCGATGGCCTATCCGCCGACTTCTATGGAAACGACTTCTATGCTAACCGATACAGTTTGGTGCTGATGCCAAATCTTAACGGTGTTTACATGCAAATCATCAACCACCTTGCCGGGCAGCCTTCCAACGATTTCACGGAGAGCGATTTGCAAGAGACAGATCTCCAAAAGCACATCCTGATTTCCAAGGTGGACTATCTCACTTTCAGATACAAGGGGTTTTACGCGCTGAATGTCACCAACAAGCTCAACTCCGGCAACGAAATCCCGTTTGTTTCGCAATATCACGCGCCCGCAGATTTCGGATACATCAAACTGTTCTATCGCAACACCGACAACCTGTTGATGGACGGTTCCATCGTCTGGAACGGTTGCGGCGAGCTGAACTTCCCGAACAACTTCCGTGCCGGTCTGCCGATGGACAACGGACTCCCCTATCCTGGGCAAAGCCGCATTTCTTTCATCAACAATGGTGGACACTACGAGACCGTCACCGACGAGAGGGATTTGCAGTATATCTGGCAGAGCGTTTCCCGGCAGAAGGAGTTCCAACATTATTATAGAAATTCGTCCAAGAAGGTGGCCGTTTACCTGTACACCCCGAGCGAGGGAATCGGCAACCCCGCCGACGCCTACTATCTTGTATTCACGGAGCAATAGAAGAACGTTAATTGTCTTTAACTTCGGTTTCGAAAATATAGAATAAAACAGTCCCCACATCTATAGTCAACCGGGCGGTAGTGCGCTGTGCGGCCTGAGCCGTGCATTCGGATGACAACGTGCTGAGCCTGCGCCGTGATGTTCGAAAGGAACGGGTGCTGCCGGCTCCGAGCAGCGGTCAGATAGACGATCAGAAAATCGTTTTTTTCGGTTCGCCCTACAGATGCGGGGGGCTGTCGTTATATCAGCTCTGTCTGGAAGTTGAGTGCCTGGATTTCCATGTCCAGCTGGCGCAGACGGGCGGAACAGTCGTCCACCAACTTGCCGATGGCCTTCACATCGACCACCGTCACCGTCTTGATTTCCGAACGGGAGTAGCGGTCCTGTCCGGCCGAGGCCGTCTCGAAGATGTTGCGCAGGGTGGCGACCCGCATGGTCAGCACATCCTTGCGCGCCATCAGCTGGGTCAGCGTGACCCCGTCGCTGCTCTTCGTCTGCATGTTGGTGGCGTTGATGCGCCAGATGAGCTCTTCCAGCTGCACGAGGCAGGCGTCGAGTTCCTTCATCAGCTCATCCGGTTTCTCCAACGGCTCGTCGCCCTCCTGCACTTTCACGTTGTTCTGGATACGCATCCCGATCTGCTGGATGCGTTTCTGCAAGTCTTTCCTGATACTCAATGCTTCCGCAAGTTTCATAGTGGTTTCATTTTTGTGCGGCAAAAGTACACAAAATTGCGTTTTGCAAAACACGTTTTTTCAGTCCCCAGTGTAACAAAATCCATTTTTTCATACATAGTATTATGAACGCGCTATTGCGGGAACATAAAAAAATGTATTTTTGCGCCCGAATTAGTGGCCGAGCAGCCACCTTTTCTTAAACATTTTAAACTATGAGGTACATTTATCCGAACGCTGCACAAAACATTGCTGCGCGAGGATTACACTGTCAATCGCAACCTTCCCGGGGGGATGCAGACAAGCTACACTGTTCACGCGGGACAGTACAAAACCCGTCCGAACAGTGTCATCACCCGCTATGGTGACTGTTTCGAGTACGCTTCGCCGGAAGAGACTCCGGCCTTGATGACCGACCTTGTCGATTGGTACAACAAGGCGGAGGCGGAAG
>JAEEGI010000882.1_pt1 | contig 79507 bp, 72 predicted proteins | sample 8958751 | NCBI WGS metagenome assembly JAEEGI01 (sample SAMN16246545, study PRJNA631951) | gut metagenome | biome: gut microbiome; feature: rumen; material: KS-attached | host: Bos | place: Iran: Karaj | collected 2018-10
CTAATTTTAGATGACCTAATAGTAAAATGCACGTCCATTGAGTTGTCCATACAGAATTTGGTGCAGAAAAGTGTGGCGACAATACATTTTTCTGCACCAAATAATGTATTTTTTATTCCTCAGCACAATAAAAAAGACATTACAAAGTTATTCCAACAGAATTTCGTGCAGAAAAGTGTGGTGTAAATACATTTTTCCGCAGCAAACAATGTAATGGACTATGAATATCAAACGAGACATTATAGACAAACTTGTAGAATGGAAGCACTCTAAAACTCATAAGCCGATGCTTCTTATGGGAGCCAGACAGACCGGCAAAAGCTGGGTGACGATGGAATTTGGACGTATGTATTTTGACTATGTCGCTTATTTCGACTTTAGCGAAACTCTCGAATTGGGAACCATTTTCAACCAGACCAAAGAGCCAGAACGGCTGCTGAAGGAACTAGCCTTGCAGACGGATGTGCCTATCGAACCAGGCAAGACGCTCATTGTGTTTGATGAGATACAGGAATGTGAAGCGGCATTCAACAGCCTCAAATACTTCTGCGACAGAGCACCTCAGTATCATATTCTGGCCGCAGGCTCTCTGCTTGGTGTGGCGGTGCGTCGTCGTAAAATGACGGTTCCTGTGGGAAAAGTGTCCATTATGAGGATGTATCCAATCTCCTTTACAGAGTTCTTAAGGGCATCGGAACCTGCGTTGTTCGACTTTGTGGCAAGCCTAAAGACGATTGAACGCGTTCCAGAGACTATCCACAACAAACTAATGCTTGAGTATCGCAGGTATCAGGTCTGTGGCGGAATGCCGGAGGCTGTCGTAGAGCTGCTGTCAGACAACGGAATGAAGGCGGTGGAGGCAACGCTGCAAAATATCCTCGACCTGTATGAGATGGATTTTGCCAAATATGCAGAGCCACGCGAAATACCACGCATCAAGGCTTTGTGGCATTCTTTGCCATCACAGTTGTCTAAGGAAAATCGCAAGTTCATCTATAATGTGGTCCAGAGCGGTGCACGGGCGAAAGATTACGAGGACGGATTACTGTGGTTGGAAGAGGCGGGTATGTTACACAGGGTTTTCTCTGTTGCCAAACCTGCAATGCCTCTTTCGGGCTATCGTGAAATCAGTGCTTCCAAGGCCTATGCTTGTGATTGCGGCTTGCTCCGCCGATTGGCGCGTGTCCCTGCCGACGTGGTTTTAGGTGGTGCCAGCAGCTATACGGAGTTCAAAGGGGCACTGGCCGAAAATATGATATTGCAATCTTTTACATCCATTCGGGATGATGTGCCGTACTATTGGACTTCTGCTGGACGGGCGGAGATTGAATTTGTAGTGCAAAATGGAACAGACATAGTGCCGATTGAGGTTAAGGCAGCCGGATGCGTCGGTGGTAAAAGCTTGGCAATCTACAATGAAAAGTTCAATCCTCCCATTCGTATCAGGTTTTCTGCCAATAACCTTCAGAAAAACGGCAATTTGATTAGTTGCCCATTGTATCTTTCGGACTGGCTGTTTTCGCAGCAAAACTGGAGTGAACTGATAGGCAATTTTCAAAATCACCCTCTAATAAGTGATGACTTATGACCAAGAAACAAGGCAAGATATTAGTCGTTGACGACAATGCTGGTGTCCGCAAGGCTTTGCAGTTGCTGCTGACTCCCCGCTTTGCCGAGGTGGAGCTGCTGCCATCGCCCGTCACGCTGCCCGCCACCATGGACAGGCTGCATCCCGACGCGGTGCTGCTGGATATGAACTTCCACGCCGACATCAGCAGCGGCAACGAGGGTCTTTTTTGGACCGACGAGATACTGCGTCGCTGGCCGGGCACCGAGGTGGTGCTTTTCACCGCCTATGCCGACATCAACCTCGCGGTGGAAGGCATGAAACGCGGCGCCTTCGACTTCGTAGTGAAGCCCTGGGACAATGACAAGCTGGTGACCATCCTAGAGGCCGCATCGGCAAAGCATCGCGAAACTACTGCCCACGGCGTGAAAAACACACAGAGAAAAGCCTCACCGGCAGAGGAACATGTTGGCTTCTTTTGGGGCAACAGCCAGCAAATGTCCCAGATGCGGCGTATCGTAGAAAAGGTAGCCCCGACAGACGCCACGGTGCTCATTACCGGTGAGAACGGCACCGGCAAAGACGTGCTGGCGCACGAAATCCACACCCTCAGCCTGCGAAGTGGCAATCCGCTGGTGTGCGTCGATGCAGGCGCCATCACGGAAACCCTCTTCGAAAGCGAGCTTTTTGGCCATGTGAAAGGAGCATTCACCGATGCCCATAGCGACCACCGGGGCAAATTCGAACTTGCCGACGGGGGCACTCTATTCCTCGACGAGATAGGCAACCTGCCGCTTCACCTCCAGGCCAAACTGCTGCGTGTGCTGCAGGAACGCAAAGTGGTGCGCGTGGGTAGCGAGAAAGCCGTGCCGGTGGACATACGCCTCATCTGCGCCACCAACCGCGACCTCGAAGCCATGGTGCGCCAAGGCACCTTCCGCCAGGACCTCTACTTCCGCATCAACGTGTTCCACCTGCACCTTCCCCCTCTGCGCGAACGCACAGACGACATCGGACCCCTGGCCGAGCAGTTTGTCAGCACCTTCGCCACCCGCTACCACCGCCACGCCGCAGGCCTTGCTCCCGATGCCCTCACCCGCCTGCAAAGCCACCGCTGGAGCGGCAACGTGCGCGAACTGCAGAACGTCATAGAACGCGCCGTCATCATGAGCGACAGCCCCCTCTTGCAGCCACAGGACATCGAGCTGCCCGCCGCCCAGAGCGACACACCAGCCTCCCCGCTCGAGGCCGCCGAGGAGCAGACCATCCGCACCGCACTAGCCCGTCACGGCGGCAACCTCACCCTCGTGGCCAAAGAGCTGGGCATAAGCCGCCCCACCCTCTATGCACGATTAAAGAAATACGGAATTTGAGTGGGTGCCCACTCACTAAACATTGCAAATCATGTTAATCACGTCAATCATAATAACGGCAGCGTTGGTGGCCATAGTCACAGCCATCATAGTGCGCGAGCGCGACCGCCGCAAGGTGGAGTATATGCTGGATGCCTTCGAGGACGGGGAGTATAACTTCCGTTTCGACGAAGGCAACCGTTTCAACCGCACCCTCAACCGAATCAAATGGATTGTGAACCGCCGCCACCAGCAGAACGAGACCGAGTCGTGGAGCAAGCTCATCCGCGTGCTCACACACGAGATAATGAACACCGTGAGCCCCATAGCCTCCCTCAGCGACACCCTATCGCGCTACATCCACGACACCTCCCACGACCACCGCGAGGATATAGCCTCGGGGCTCGAAACCATCGGGGCCAGCAGCCGCGAACTGATTGACTTCGTGCAGAGCTACCGCGAGCTGACCGGCGTGGCCCGTCCCATCAAGAAACCCCTGCTAGTGCGCGATCTGATAGGCAAAGTGATGGAACTGACGCGCAAAATGGTGGACGAAGCCGATGCACAATGTACCTTCACCGAGCAAACTCCCGACACACTCATCTATGCCGACGAAGGGCAGATAAGCCGCATCCTCATAAATCTAGTGCGCAATGCGCTGGAGGCCAAGGCCTCAAAGATTGAAATCATTGCCTATATCGACAACGAAAGCCAGACATTGATACATGTGCGCAACAACGGCACAGCCATTCCCCACGAGAGTCAGGAGCAAATCTTCATCCCTTTCTACACCACCAAGAGCCAAGGCAGCGGCATAGGCCTCAGCCTCTCGCGACAAATAATGCAGGCCCACAACGGCACCATCGACCTCCACCACTCCGACCACGTCAGCACCGAATTCGTGCTCATCTTCCAATAAGGTACATTGTTCCTTCAACCCAAATCGGCAGCCGGCATCGTCCTCAGTCCAGCATGTGCCAACACAAAAATACATATTTTTTCCCAATCCCATATTTTTTTCTATATTTGCAAAGAATAAACAAGTCCCATATCAACCGCGAATTCAATATATAAAACACTAAAACAAAGCATATTATGGATTACCAAACAAGTCCCCTCACCCCTGCCGACCGCCAACTCATCAAGCAGGAGAAACGCCTTGGCAACACATTCCTCTATATCTTCACCGGCCTTTCCCTCATCCTCCTGATTTTCATCACCTACTTCAAGCCTATTGTCTACATTGCCGCCGCCCTCTTGGTTGTGGGTGTGGTCACCAGCCGGCTCATCAACCGCAAGTACAACATCGACCTCACCAGGGGCCAGAAACACATCTACCTAAAAGAAATCGAAGAGCTGATGCTCAACCCCAAAGTCTCCAACACCGCACGCCTCATTGCTCCTAACTACCACCGCATGTCTAACTTCCATGCTGGTTACGGTGTGAAAGCCGGCAACCTGGTCTACCTCATCGACCAAACCACCTACCAACGGCTCCAAAACCAAACCCACTGCCTCGTCCACTACGCCCCCGTCAGCAACACATTCTTAGGAGTCTACCCTATCGACTAACTATCCCAACTTTCCTATCATCAATTCCCCTTTCTTACGAACAATCCTTAATCCCCATACCCAATGAAAAGAACACCCCTTCTCCTCGTCCTTCTCTCCGCCCTCACCCTTATAGCGCAAGGACAAAACAAATCCCACGTTGTCTCTCCTAAGACCAACGCCACCTATGTCAACGTTTTCATTGGCACCAACGGCATGGGACACACCTTCCCCGGTGCCTGCTACCCCTATGGCTCTGTGCAGCTGAGCCCCGACACCGACACGATTCCCCACAACATCAATGGACGCTACCAGCCGCGTGCCTACGACTACTGCGCCGGCTATCAGTATCGCGACAACACTATTGTCGGCTTCAGCCACACCCACCTCTCCGGCACCGGCCACAGCGACCTGGGCGACATCCTCATCATGCCCTATACCGGACAAACCCAGTTCCATCCCGGCACCAGCCAAAACCCCGACGGAGGCTACCGACAGAGATTCAGCCATTCCACCGAGTTGGCCCGTCCGGGCTACTACACCGTCACCCTCGAGGACAGTAAAATCGAATGCGAGCTTACTGCCACCCCACACTGTGGTGTACACCGCTACACCTATCCCAAGGGAGCCCCGCAGAAATTCATCCTCGACCTCAACCACGCCATCTACAACTACGACGGCAAAGTCCTTTGGGCACAATGCAACGTGCTCAACAACCCCGGCCAGCAACCCAGCCAGCTCATCACCGGCTACCGCATCACCAACGGCTGGAGCCGCACCAACTACACCTATTTTGCCATCTATGTCAACAAACCCATCAAACACTATGGCTGTCGTGACCTTGCCCCCAGCAGCTACAATGGTTTTTGGGGTCGCTTCGACACCCAGCACGACTTCCCCGAGATGGGCGGCCGCAAATTAGTTACCTGGTTTGAATTTGAAGACCAGGCCGACCCCACCCTCGAAATCGTTGTGGCCCTCTCCTCCACCAGTGCCGAGGCTGCCCGCAACAATCTGCTCAACGACCTGAACAGCCATGCCCAAGACTGTGCCCCCAGCCACTACTTCGACTGCCTCCTCCAGTACAACGAGCAGGCATGGAACAGCCAGCTCGACCGCTTCACCGTCGAGGGCTCTGACGATGCCAAGGCCGTCTTCTTCACCTCGCTCTACCACACCCTCATCAATCCCTCCCTCTACATGGATGCCGACGGCCGCTACCGCGGCATCGACCACGAGCTGCACACCACCTCTGGCCGCAGCACCAACCTTACCGTCTTCTCGCTTTGGGACACCTACCGTGCCCTTCATCCCCTCATCACCCTACTCGACGGTACCCTCGCCAACAACATCGTAGCCAGCCTCTACAGCCACTACCAGCAAAGCCCCCACCACATGCTCCCCGTGTGGAGCCACATGGGTAGCGAAAACTGGTGTATGATAGGCTACCACGGGGTCTCCGTCCTCGCCGATGCCTTGAGCAAAGGCATCACCGGAGGCCACTCCCCCTCACGCCTACTCATGGCCATGGAAAACACCGCCAACTGCCCCTACTACAGCAACACCAGCACCTACCTCACCCTCGGCTATGTGCCCATCGAGCTCAACTCCAGCGCCACCTCCGTCACCCTTGAGAATGCCTACGAAGACTGGTGTATCTACCACACCCTCCTGCAGCAAAAAGGCCCTGCCGCCGACATCCAGTCCTACCGTCAGCGTGCACTCAGCTACCAGAAAGTTTTCGACCCACAGCTGGGTTTCGTCCGCGCCCGCCATGCCGACGGTTCTTGGCAGACCCCCTACAGCCTCCTCTCCACCAGTGGTCAAGGCCTCATTGAAGGCAACGCCTGGAACTACTCATTCTACGTGCCACACGATGTGCGCGGCCTCATGCAACTCATGGGCGGTGACCAAGCCTTCATTAACAAACTCGACACCCTCTTCACCATGTACCTGCCCGACCAATTCTTTGCCCAAACCGAAGATGTTACGCGCGAGGGCATGCTGGGAGGCTACGTCCACGGCAATGAACCCAGCCACCACATCCCCTACCTCTACATGTGGACCTCCCAACCTTGGAAAACCCAGTACTGGCTACGCGAAATTATGAACAATATGTACCGCAACCACATCGACGGCCTCTGCGGCAACGACGACTGCGGCCAGATGTCGGCCTGGTATCTCTTCAGCGCCATGGGCTTCTATCCCGTCTGCCCAGGCAGCGGACAATACGTCCTCGGTGCCCCTTACCTCCCCTACCTCAAAGTCACCCTTGCCAATGGCCAGACACTCGAAATCAAAGCCCCCAAAGTCAGCGACCGCAACCGCTACATCCAGCAAGTGCGCCTCAACGGCAAACCCCTCACCCAGGCCTACCTCACCCACCAACAGCTCCTCCAAGGGGGCACCCTCGAATTCGACATGTCCTCCCACCCCAACAAAAAGCTCTTCCAATCCCCCAACAGCAAACCCTACTCCCTCTCCGAGTAGTCAGTCCCATCACACATACCCCTCAGAGCGGCGCGTCTCCCGCGCCGCTCTCCTTTTCTCCCCTTGAAAGATACCTTTGAGAATGGAACAAAGTTTTACCTGACTTTGCGGCAAGCATAGGTCGGTAAGTTATAAAGCGTTATCAAGTTGCAAAGAAGACCCATCGTGGCATTTATTCTGAAAAAATTTAAAGGGGCATGTAGTATTTTGACTATTTGTTACGTTATTATTTATGAATTATTAACATGAGCAGAAGTAGGGACCCATTTGAGGAGATGCTGCATCGTTATCGCGGCTTGTTGTTTACCCTCTGCAGCCAGTTCAGGCACAGAGGGTTGGACACGGAGGACTTGATGCAGGAGGCTACGATTGCCTTGTGGCGCAACAGCGAACGACTGCTGTCGCTGGGGCGAGTGCAACAGGCTGCGTTTGCCTGGAAGGTGGCCCGCAATGCGGCGATAGATGCCCTGCGGCGCACGGAAGAGACTGAGGAACTGCCCGACTACTATGACGCGCCCGAAGAGGACCGAGGCCTGCTGCAGGAGTTGCAGGAGCAAATAGAACGACTGCGAGAGCCCGACCGCACAATTGTGCGTCTGCAACTGGAAGGATACAGCTATGAGGAGATTGGCAAACGGCTGGACATGACGGAGAAGAATGTGAGCGTGAGGCTGGTGAGAGCTAAAGAAAAACTAAAAAAGATGATGGTGGGAAACTAATTGCCCTCCGCAACACAATAAATAAACTATTGTATATGGACGAGAAAGAATTTGAGCAACTCTGGCATCAGGCGGAAGCTGAAGGCTACGCCAAGAGGCTTGCCTCCGAATATCCGAAATGGCGCACCCGACGCAACAGGGCGATGGGCATGGTGGCAGGTTTGGCCCTGGTGGTGGCGGTATCCGCTCCAGCATGGATGCCCAACAACGAGTCGAAGGCCGCCTATGCACAGGTGCACTGCAATAAGGCAGGCACCTCCGACCAACACTGGGTTGACCTGGCCGACGAGTTACTGCTGAGTTAATTAAAAAGAATCTGGATATAAGAAAATGAAACATCGATTACTATTATACTTGCTGCTGCCATTGACACTTGTGGTGGGTTGTTGCAACCGAGCGGAAGAGAAGCCCGAGGGCAAGCTCTATACCCGCTATGCATCACGCACCGACATAACGGTGGCAGAGGTGTGCGACTTTAGGCTCTGCGACTCGGTAACCATCGACGTGGTGCTGCTGCAGGCTGACAACGAGCAGGCCTGGCAGCGGATGATGGAGGAGTTTGGCATCGAAGACACCGCTGGGGTCACCAGCTGGATAGGCGACATAGAGGACCCCTCCATCCGTGTGGAATGGGAGGGGGAGCCCGTGGTACGCGTGGCGGTCTCGCATGAAAAGCTCTCGGTGGGCATCTACCGCCTCGACACCGAGGAGCAGTATGACGCATTGCTGGATTACCAGCTAAACAATCTCCATAAATAATAACGACTATTAAGAAAAAGGGGAAAAAATGAAAACCTTGACGAAGATTTTTGCCACATTGGCAGTTGTGTTGTTGATAGCCTCTTGCGAAAGACATGTTCCCAACGACCCATCGGAAAGGGGACATGAGCGTGACATATTCTATACCGTGTCGGAGACTCCGGACATGCCCAGTTTCTCAGGCACCACCACCCACCTGAACAATGAGGAGGAGTGGGATCAGCTGTTGGATCGTTTTTGCGACATGGCAAAGGCGGGCGACCAGGTTTCTTTCTGCAACACCAAGCCTGCCACCGACTCCTACAACGCCAAAGGCAAGGAGGGTGGCACCAACACCTCCAACACCATCAGCACCCAAAGCCGCGAAGAGCTGAAGGCATGGATGAAGACCATGGAGAAAGCCGGCAAGACGGTCAACGTGACCTATGACAAGGACAGCGGCAGATGGAACGGCACAGCATATGTCAATCTGAACACCCAGGACGTTGAAGCCGAGGACATGACCTGCATAGGTTCTCTGATTCTTACCCAAATTCCAGCCATAGAAGACCCAATTACAGGCTCGGTTTGGGCAATACGGGCCAACGATGAGACCACATATATCCTCACCGTTCAAGGTATGATGCTGATGAGCCTTGACAATGAGTACCCTTCCCTGCTGGAAGACATTGAGGTGACGCTGAGCGGCAAAGCCAGCAAACACAAGGATAGCAACGGCAACGAATATTTCTCCTTGGACCTGAATGTGGATGGTGAGATTATTTACGATTGACTTTTTTAAACCAACTATTTACTTTAATCTCTAAACTTTAAACTTTAAACTATAAACTTTAAACTTTAAACTATAAACCATACACATTATATCATCATATAGGTGAAGCCACCATCCACTTAGTTGGTAGCGATAGCCATTGCAGGCATTCTCAGGATGCCTGCTTCATTACGTTTATAACACGGCAACCTTATCATGGAAATCTCTCTATCAGGACATTACGGATACAGAAGAATACTCAAATCGGTGCTTCCAAGCATCGGTATGGTGATAATCACCTCTATCTACAGCATTGTTGACGGTTTCTTTGTCTCAAATTTTGCGGGCAAAAGTGGTTTTGCAGCCGTCAATCTGATGTTTCCTGCCATGATGATGATGGGCTCGTTGGGGTTGATGGTGGGCAGTGGCGGCGGTGCCTTAGTGGCCAAGGTGAAGGGGGAGGGCTATCCAGAGAAAGCAAACCGCATCTTTACCATGCTGGTACATTTCTCGCTGCAATTGGGTGTGGTGATGGGAGCGTTGTTTGCCCTGTTTGCCCCTTCCGTGGCACGGTTGCTGGGGGCCGACGAAGGGATGATGCATGAGTGTGTGGTTTATGGCCGCCTCTGCATGATAGGAATGCCAGGGTTTGTGCTACAGATGGCTTTCCAGTCTTTCTACATGGCTGCCGAACGGCCGCAACTGGGCACGGTGATGTCGGTAGTGAGCGGGGTCACCAATATTCTGTTGGATGCCTTGCTGGTGTGGGCATTCCGTTGGGGCGTGGCAGGGGCTGCCGTTGCCACAGCTTTGGCCGAGTTGGTGGGTGGCATCTTTCCGCTTGTATATTTCCGATCGCAACGGCTCAACAAAGGCAGCCTCATCCTGCTGAAAAGGGTGCGCTTGGTTTGGCCCTTTATTGGCAAAGCATGCAGCAATGGATTGAGCGAATATGTGGGCAACATCGCCATGAGCATTGTCAGCATCTGCTACAACTGGCAACTGATGCGCCATTTGGGCGAAGATGGTGTGGCAGCCTATGGAGTGGTGATGTATATTGCGTTTGTGTATGCGGCCATCTTCATTGGCTACAATATTGCCATCACACCCATTGTGGGATACCACTATGGTGCACGCGACCTGAAAGAGCAGCGGTCACTTTTTGGCAAATCATTGGTGATTATAGGCGTGGCGGGAGTGACGATGACCGGGGTGGCCGAAGGACTGAGTAGTAGTGTGGCGAAGCTCTTTGTAGGCTATGACTTAGGGCTTACAACTCTCACCACCAAAGCCATCCGACTGTATATGCTCTGTTTCCTCATCTGTGGATGGAACATGTTTGCCTCTGCCCTCTTCACGGCCTTGCAAAACGGGATGGTGAGCGCCGTGGCTGCTTTTGCCCGCTCGCTGGTTTTCGAGCTCTCCTGTGTATGGGTGCTACCTGCGTTGGTAGGCATCGATGGCATCTGGTGGGCAGTAAACGTGGCAGAGGTGCTGACTCTATTTTTGTGTCTTTTGTTGGTGCGGAAGTATGCTCCGCAGCTGATGCTGAAAGGGAAGAGCTGAAAGAGCTGCCACGGAACCTCTCATGATGGTGGCAACCAGGACTAAGGGCAAACCCTAACCAATAGACTATCAACTCAAAAATGTCTTTAAACTTTAAACTCTAAACTTTAAACTATCTTTAGGCAACACCACAGCTATGGTCTTTCGCTTGAAATAATCAAAGGACATTAACATGAGTCCCCCATACGGATTGTACGTACCCCAAGAGTTCTTCATGACAAAGTATTGGCGGCCTTTCTGGTCATGAACTATACCCACAATGGCCATGCAATGGTCGTCGGAGGTATGGCCGCTAGGAAAGCGCATGCGGGCTATCCCTTTCTCGAAGGAGAAGCCACGCTCGCTGATGTCGCCTTCCCAGCAGATGCCGCGGTGATTGATTACGGCATTTTTGACAACCTCCAACAGGGTATCGGCCTCTAAGTTGAGGAAACGGTTATGCTCCCAATTGTCGGGCAGGTCCAGTACCACCCATTCGCCATAGGGCAACTGGCTGTTGGTGCAGAGGGGGATATAGTCATCCGCATCACACACCTCGTGATAGAGGCCGTGCTGCTTAGCCAGATTGAGGAAAGTGGGTCCCATGGCACGCCCTGAAGGCGAGAAGTTGGGCGTGTTGGAAATGGCTTCAACCAACGGCTCTATAGGCAGATTAACCGAGTCGCCATTGCGAAACTGCTCAGTTTCAATGGCTGCCAGCATCGAAAAAGCCCAGCAGTACTGCGTAGAGCCTTGGTTCTTGACAGGTGTGATGGGGTTCATCACCTCAACGGTGACCTCCTTGGGAGCCTCCAGTTTGCAGCCCGCCAACAACAATACGAATAGATATAATAATGTTTTCTTCATATAAAAGCTTTATACTATTTATCAGATAATTCTTTCTTTAATCCCAATTGTCTTATACTTGTCCCTAAATCATTCAACTATAAACTATAAACTTTCAACTAAACCATCACAGCCTCCATCCCACGCCCAGCACCACCTTGTAGGGCAACATACGGCCACGATAGGTCTCGGTGTTAAGGATATTGGTCAATCCCATCCTAAGGTCGGCCTGCACAATAAAGCCTCGCTGGGTTTGAAATCCCACGATGGCGGCAAAGCCCGATCCGAATTTATCCACCGCATACCTGGGTTCAGCCGTGACGCTGTCTTGTCCCACTTGGAGTGTGTAGGGCAGCTGGCTCCCGCCACTCATAGCACCTCCCACCACAAAGCGACTATAGGGTCCAATACCGCCAAAGCAGAAATGCTCACCCAAGGACATGCGGAAAGTCAATGGCAACACGATATCCAAGGCCCCGACGCTCATAGTATTCAATGGGGCGGCTTGGTCACCCCACCCCATTCTCTCCACAGCGGGGGCCACAATAAGGCGGATGCCCCAGGTTTGATTGATGTGATACTCGGTAAAAAGGGCTATCTCTCCCCCTACCCCACACCTTGACAGGAAGGCTGGGCTGGGCATGTTTATCGCCATACCCGAGAGGTTGACACCTGCCAAGGCACCCACGCTCACCTTTTGGCGTTCCGCGGTCTCGTCGTCATAGTCCTGTCCGCGGGTGGGAGAAACAGCCAGCAGGACAAGGAGAAAAGCTATAATCTTATATCTCATATCATTACAATGTGAATTTAAAATTAATACGTATCATGCCACGCTGACGGGGAGGGATATGGTCGACATAGGTGAGCCGGCGCACATAGTCGACCCTAATGAACTTAAAGATATTTTCCACGCCCACGCTATACTCCATAAAGGGTTCCTTGCCCAACTGACCCACCCCGGCAGGTAGGGCAAAAAGGCCTGCTCCATTCTCGGCAGCAGGATTGTTTTTGGAGGTGAGGCCGCCATAGAGGATGTTGAACCCCACCACTTCGCGCAGGCGCAACCGATTGACGAGGGGGATGCGGTTGAGAATCCATCCTTTGAGATGATAGGTGGCGAAGAAAGAAACATACTGGTCCATGACAAATTCCATGGGCAACATCGTATTAAAAGCTCCCTCGCTCAACATGAGGCTGCTGTTGGCATCAGGGAAATAGAGGCGGAGGTATGGCACCCGATTCCACACCATGCCCGATTTGAGTTTTGTCTCAATATGGCCGAAAGCACCCAGCCAGAAACGTTTCTCTGCACTAAAGTCTGTACGCTGATAAAGGAAACCTCCCTCCATGTAGCCCACCCTGTGGCTGAGGTGGAGGGCGGGGGCATCTCGGTCGATATTCAGCAATCCCGAGCCCCCCGGACGGTAACTCTCTGAGGCCCTATTGGGGGTGAATGAGAGGTCAAAACGCCACTCAGCCTCGCCAAATCGGTCCACCCGCTCCAGCGCCCCGTCGGGCCTGATGCGCTCATAAAGCAACGACCCTGCAGGCTCATATTGGCGCAAAGAGACCCATGTATTGATGCTGAGGTGGTTGCGCCATTCTTTGTATAACTTAACGGCTAAGGTACCCACATACTGCGACTTGCGCGAAACCGTGGAGGACATCATGATGTTGTCGCGGGTGTAGCGACCAAAACTCTGTCCGGGCGACTCGAGCTCGTAGCTGGTGACCACCCTCAACCCGCTCTTGGGGGCTTCATAGGCGTGGTTCTCTTTTTTATCAAAAGAATAAAGGTACTGGGCGTTGAATTTGGGCCTATGGTCGCCAAAGCCGTAAGCCAGATAGCCTTCGGCAAAATGGCGCGGATTGAGCTTGGCCGTGGTCATGCCGCCCAGCCGCAGACGCCACCCTTCTTCCTTGTTGTAGCTGACGAAATTGAAAATGGGGCCTATGTCGAACTTGCTCTCTTGGCGTTGCTTGGTGGTGGGCACATAGCTTGTCAGGGCCACCTCGCTGATGCTCTTGATGGTTTGGAAAGCGGGCAGGCGCGACAGCTCTATCTTCAAACTGTCGAGCATGGTTTCCTTGAAGGTGAGCTCTATGGGACGGTTTTTGTTCCACTCGCGCCGGAGTATTTTGGTGGCTCCTGGCCTCACCACATGGTAGACACCGGGGCCAAAGATGCTGTCGGGTAGGGCCTGGGCCTGGTCGTTGAACTGATAGTTGCTGCAGAGGGTCACCCGATGGGCGTAGAGCTCTTGCAGCTTTTTGTGGAGGTAGAGGCGGCAATAGATGTCCTGACGGTCAGGCACATAATGGCCGTCCTGGGTTGGGGAATAATGTTGCTCGATGGTGAGGTCGCGAACAAAATTGAGGTTGACGCGCGGCGACACAGTCATCGTGTAGCGTGCCACGCGGTAGGTACTGTCTAAGGCTATGTAGAGCTGACCGGTAAAGCCATAGCTCTCCTTGTTGGCGGGCACAAAGGAGAGCTCGACACAGGGCACGCTGTCCACCTCCACGGTGTCGGTAATGAAGTAATGGTAGAAAGTGATGGCCATGGTAGGGGAAAGCGGCCCCACAAAATGGTTGAGCATCAGCTCTATGTCGGCATCATAGATTTCAAACTGGGTGAACATGGCGGCCAGGCTCTCGTCTATTCCTTCTTGTCCCAGGGCCTGGTCGACACCCTCCATGCGGTAGCCGGTCACATAGGTTCGGTGCTGCCGCGGCCGATGCCGGAAGGTCTGCTTCATCATGGTTTCTCGCATCGACACGGTGAGGATGGGGGTGGCATCGAAGGGAGTCTGGTCGATATATTTCTCCAAGAAAGGCAGGTGTTTCCAAAGCTTGTGCTTGGTAAAGTCGGGGTGGAAATCGTCCAAGGCCAAGGTTAGTTTCTCATACACGTCGCGACTGTAGCGTTCCTGTCCCACCAAGCGGTTGCTGTCGCGATGGTCGATGGCTTTCTTGGCCAGCTCCACGGCAGGGTTGTGCCGACGCTTGTAGCGGCTTCGCCGGCCTCTTTTCGAGGTAACCACCACCTCCTGGAGGGTCTCGGATTTGGGCGACATCTCTATCTTCATGCCCTTTTTCATCACACCTCGCACAAGGGTTATCTCCTTAGGCTCATAACCCATCATGCGCAGCTGCACCTTGGTGTGTCCCTGCGTGTTGGTTAAGGTGAAACGGCCGTCCATGTCGCTGGTGGTACCGATAGTGGTTCCCTCAAAGCTGACCTGCACAAAAGGGAGTTTCTCACCTGTCAAGGCATCCACCACACGCCCTTGCAGCCCTGTTTTCTCCACCTTATCGGTTTGTGCCCAAGACTCTACCGACCCCAACAACAAAATCAACAGCAGCAACTTGCATCCGCATGAGCCCAAAAGGTGCCCCAAGCCACTCCAGGGTTGGCCATAAAACAGTCGCCAATGTTGCTGTGTAGAAGCCATCGTACAATTACCCCACAAACAAAGCCACTATCTTGAGCAGAAAGATGATCACGCCTACCACGGCAGCCGCTATGGCACACACCAGCACGGCACCGGCACCCAAGTCTTTGATGTCGCGTTTGCGGTCGTCGCGCTCGGCCTTGACAAAGTCGGCCGTACGCTCCAAGGCGGAGTTGACCACCTCGGCCGAAATCACCATGCCAATGACAATGGCCACGGCCACCCATTCCATAGCACTCAATCCCAGCAAAGCACCCGCAACGAGCACACACACCGTTGCCGTACCGTGAATCCACATATTGTGCTCATCCCTAAAAGCCACCTTCAGCCCCGCAAAGGCATAGGTGAAGCTCTTGAGACGCTTTTTTATAGAGAATTTCTCGTTATTCATCTTTTTTCTTTTCTATTTCTATATCTATACAATATAATTATAGTAAGGCAATGTCATGACAACCCATGCTGTTGGTGCTGACAACCGAAAAATGTATACTATTAACGTAGCATTTCCTCATTTATTGCCCTCCTCACCCACCAGTTTTCCATTCAAGAAGCGAGTCTTGATGAAAAAAAATCGTTCCTTGTCTTAACGCATTAATAGATTGTAAACGACAGCTTTACATTTTTCCAATTGGACAACTGAAGGAGTTTTCCTAAAAAAAATTTCTTCAATTCAAAAAATGTTCTTAACTTTGCAGCGCAAAGCACTTTTAAAACTATGGATAATAAAGACGCACTCAATACCCTGCAGGAAATCAAGGACCTCATGGCCCGTTCCTCTCGTTTTCAAACCATTAGTGGTTGGTCAATCGTCTTAATAGGCATCTATGCCAGCATCGTGTCGCTGGGTGCCTGGCTGATGTTTGGCAATCATTTGCCCTACACCTGGATGCCCGAGTCAATCCAAGGTTTCACTATCAACACACCCTCCCACACCATCAATGCCCTCATCGCCGCGGCGGTCTTGGTGGTGGTTTCTTTCACCACCGTCTCCGTGGGCTCTTATATCCATACCAAGCGCGTCAACAAGACCTTCGCCTTCGACCAAACCGTCCGCCGTTGCCTGCTCAACTTCTTTGTTCCTGCTGTGGCTGGTGCTCTGTTTTGTGTTGCCATGCTTGTCCAGGGGCACTATGGCCTCACCTCTTCCATCATGCTGCTTTTCTATGGTTTGGCCCTCATCAACTGCAGCCACTACACCTCTTCCTCCATCGCCCTGCTCGGCTATGGCCAACTGCTGCTGGGCATCGTCGACTGCTTTGTCATCCACCACGCCATCCTCTTCTGGTTCCTGGGCTTTGGCCTTCTGCACATCATCTATGGCTTTTACTTAGTCGCCAAAAAATAGCCCCCCAAAACCAACCCACCCAACCAACCCACCCAACCCATTCAACCCACTCAACCCATTCAACCCATACAACCCACTCAACCCACTCAACCCACTCAACCCATCCAACCCATCCCTTTAATAACCACCCGCAAATAACTCCCATCACCCCATGAACATCTCTATCGACAACCTCAACAAAGCCTTCGAAAGCAAGACTCGCCTTGGCATCATGTCGGTGCTGATGGTCAACGAGTCGGTCGACTTCTCCACGCTCAAGTCCTTGCTCAACCTTACCGACGGCAATCTGGCCAGCCACACCCGCGCGCTCGAAGAGATGGGCTACATCCAATGCGAGAAACGTTTCATCGGCCGCAAACCCAACACTACCTTTCAAATCACCCAATCGGGCAGCCAGGCCTTCAAGGCCCACCTACAAGCACTCGAAGCCCTCATACAAGGTACCGCCACCGACAACCCCAACATGTCCAAGAAATAATTTTTTTTTACAATTAATACTTTGTATTACAAAGTTCTTTTCAGATAGATACTATTAATTTTAAAATAATAACAACATGGAAAACACCGTTCAAAACACCCGTTCCAACGACTCCGGTCTCAACAAAAATGGCAAACTGGCCATTAAACTGCTCATCATTATCGGTCTCAGCCTCCTGCTGCTCATTCCGCAGGCCGTTATTCAAAGTATTGTCGATGAGCGTCACAGCTCAGAAAGCGAAGCCTCCTTCGAAATATCCGAGCAATGGGGTGCTTCTTGTCACCTTGTAGGACCCGTGATTTTCATCCCTGGCGACAAAACCGAGAATAACATCTATATCCTCCCCGAGACCTTTGAGGCGAATGGCAATATCGCAACTCGCACATTGCACCGCGGCATCTACGACTTCTCTGTCTACGAAGCGCCCATGCAACTCTCCGGCACCTTCGTCCTGCCCAAGGAACTCACCGCCGAACAGCTCAGCCACCTCAAAACCGAGCGTGCCCGACTGCTCTTCAGCGTCAACGACTTCAGGTCTTTCACCGACAACCCCACTCTCACCTACGGCAACACCCCCAACGAATTTTCCTCCGAAGGCTACAAATTAGGCGGCCACAATGCGCTCTCGTCACGGGTCGACATCCAACCCATCCTCAACGGTGGCAAGGCTGCTTTCTCGCTCACCGTGCCACTTAAGGGTTCCAACCAAATCACTATCGTGCCCGTTGGACGCACCTCTTCCGTTTCCCTCACCTCCGACTGCCCCACACCCAGCTTCAGCGGCCGCTACCTGCCGGCCGAGCGCGAGGTGACCGACCAAGGCTTCTCTGCCAGCTGGAAAGTGTTAGGACTCAACCGCGACTTCCCGCAAGTGCTCACCCGCAGCGATGCCCTGGAGGATTCCGGCACCATCGATGTCAGCCTCCGCGTTCCTGTCGAACAATACCAACAAACCACGCGCACCATCAAGTATGCCTACCTCATCATCCTACTCACCTTTGCGGTGGTGTTCTTTGTCGAAATCCGTCGCAAGACCCCCATCCACCCCATCCAATATGCATTGGTGGGCCTCGCCCTGGTACTTTTCTACACCTTGCTGCTCTCCTTCTCCGAGCACCTCTCCTTCCTCCTCTCCTACTTCATAGCTGCCTGCATGACCATTGCCCTCATCACTTTCTTCATGCGGGCCCTGCTCAAACATTGGGGTGCTGCCCTTTGCATTGGGGGTCTCCTCACCATGCTCTACCTCTTCATCTATGTCATCATGCAGTTGGAGAGCTACGCCCTCTTGGTAGGCAGTCTCGGCATCTTCGTCATCCTGGCCATTGCCATGTACGCCTCCCAGAAAATTAACTGGTACCAAAAATAACACATCCAAGCAACACAAAAGCGGGAACCGAGTTGTGTCCACAATTCGGCTCCCGCTTTCACTTCCATTTATTGTATGCAATCAAGAACCTAAATATGTATTACACTAATTATGATTATCTCCAATTCACCGAAACGCCCCATCAGGGCAACGAGATTATAGCCCAGGGTAACGCCTTGGGTAAATGATATGCAGACCAACCGCTCTGAAAGGGCAAAAGCAAAAACAGGGATTGTGCTTTTGCCCTTTCAGGGCGACATTTTTATGTTCCCAAGACCTACGGCGCTGCCGTAGGCTGTCTGCTTATGACCTTTCAGGCCGTATATCGGACACATGCGGATAATCATTTTACCAATTCTCTAATTCTTGATACCCCCCTTCGAAACCTGTCGCAACAATGGGTAACCGACAACAAAAGTAGAAAAAAGCCATGCAGATGCAATTTCTCAAATTGTTTTCGTATCTTTGCAGGGTGACATGCAATTGATCAATGACGAAATCTATTTGCAAAACAATTAGATTTCAACAATTTGAGCAATTCGTTCTGCCACATTATTTTAAACGCACACCTGATTCTTGCACCCCGATGCTGACTATACGACACATACGCCATTGGTATGAACCCCGGCTGCCCCACGCGGTTTTCCTTGACGGCCTTTTTGCCGGAATGCTCAAGGACGACCAACTGCTATTGGAGGCCCCGAGCGGAAGCTACACCCTTCGGGTGCAATTCGGTGGCCGGCTGCCTTTGGGCAAGAGTGGCAAGAGCATCGATATTTCAGTATCTTCCACCCAACAAATCGAGGTGCCAAGAAAGGGCAATGTCGAATGCTCATTCCACGACCGCGAACGGCTGTGGAACATACTCTTCGACATCGACCTCCTCGTTTGGGTGGTGTCGTGGTTCGTGACGATGCCGCCACTCTATAAAATACTCTCCGACGCGTTTTTCGCCGTGTGGCTGGTGCGGTTGATACTAATACGTAAGAAATACTACAAATTTATAGTTGATAGTTTATAGTTGATAGTTTAAAGTCAGTTTATAGTTTATTGGGGAGTTCTATAAATGAGTCCACTTTAAAAAGTCCCCTTTGATACTATTATGCAAGAACAGCAGTTGAGAATCAGCTATTTATATAAACATTTTTTGAGATTATGAGGTTTTTAAAGTAGACTCATGAATAATACCCACCTTAATACAATGAAACAACCCGTGTCACATTTCCGTCATATCATGCCAAGATTCGTGCTGTTGTGTCTCCTAACGGTGATAGGGTTGCAGCGGGCTTCGGGGCAAGATACGTACAAGGGTTTGGATTTCTTTTGCGGGGTGGACTTCAATTTAAGGGACATCAGTTATGAACGCCAGTACGACCTGCTCCTCAACCTCACACCTGGGTTCAAATGGAATATGGGCAAATACTGGCAGCTGGCCGGACAGATATATGTGCCAGTAATTAATCAATTTGGCGACCAGTATGCTTATATTAGACCCAGTATGTTTGTGTTAAGCAAGCAGATGCGGTTGGGCAATCTTTATTGCAAGGCCAGCGCAGGACTCTTCTCCCACTACCGCTACGGTGTAGACCTTAAGGCATTCATGCCGATGACAAATTGGTTCGCCTTCGAGGCACAGGCCGGATATGTGGGGATGCTCTACACTTCAAAGGACTGGTGGATTGGACGACCTGACCGATTGATAGGCACAGTGGGGGGCGACATATACCTTTCGCGGTGGAACACACAATTGCGAGGTGTCGTAGGCAAGTACCTCCAGTACCATGAATATGGCTGTATGGCTGAGGCCATGCGCCACTTCAACCATACTACCGTGTCGTTATATGCCACCTGGAGCAGCATAGGTGCATTTGACGGAGGGTTCCGCGTAATCGTGATGCTGCCGCCTTACCATCGCAAACACAGGTTGATAAATTTCCGCCCAGCCTCTAACCTACGCATTTCTTACTCAGTCATGGCCAACCCTTTTTCTAATGTCATTTACAAGACCGACCCCGAAGAAAATGAACGTGACGGCTGGTTCAGTCGCGACCTGTTGAAGTGGGGCAGCCATCTCATGGAACCAGACTTTAAAGTGGAAGAAAAGCAAAAAGTTTTTTTCGTAGAATAGAAAAAAATGATAACTTTGCAAGGTTGAATAGAGGTGGTGTGAGGTCTCTCAATTGTGTGTAATATATTGTATATGAGGAAAGAGAGTAACGAAACATGAATCGTAATTTAATAAAATATAGAAAACTATGACCAGAAAGAGATTATTTATTATTACCCTGATAGCAGGTTTCGTCTTTTCTTCATTCTTTGCTTTAGCTTCCTGCAATAAAGATGATGCTATTCCTACAGTAAAGGAAGAACTTATGCCCGAGTCGGTTAATGCCCCCTATTTGGTATGTCCTTACTGCAATGGAAGAATCTACCAAGGTGAGACACACGTTCATCTTTTTCAACATGATGAAGCGTGTAGTGATTCTTCCACTTGCGATTTGTGTGGTGAAACACACGAACATATTGTATCCTATCCAGGCGCAAAGTTTTGGCATATAGGTGGATGGTTCCATGGCTGATTCGCTTCTCCATTAGCATAAACCTGTGTGACCTCTCTGTCCGGCATGGTGCACCTTCGCACATGCCGTACTTCACCTATACTTTTTGTTTAAAGTAGAGGAGCAGGTATAATATAATGTGGCATGCTGCGCGTAGATAGTGAACATAATTGAAACAAATTTTTATTTACTTGAAATTTACTCCGCATTTATGGCAATTTACTTTCTTCTGCTTTAGCCGCATGATGTTTTGCGCCTAAAGGCGAATTCAGGAAATACGGAGTAAATTATCGAGTAAATTTGGAGTAAATTTTTTTGCGCGGTGGATGCAGATAATATTAATAGCTTCTTTTTGTCAAATAAAAAAATAGTCGTATTTTTGCATCCGTAAACCGAGCGTTTTCTATAAGCCGAGCGCAGAGGGCAAATCACGCAGGGGTTGCACTATTCCGAGGCAAGAAAACGTCTGTTGCAAAACTAATGTCAAACAACGGTTGTCCGGCAGATGAATAGGTTCTCTCTGTTTGGATGACCCCAAAAGTGAATATAAGGGGATTCCTATTAATTGCATGCAATTCGCTCTAATAATTCTTAATAAAAATCCCCATCAAACTGAATTGAAAGGAAACACCAATGACAATGATAACAAATAACAACCTTAAGGCCAAAAGCCGCGTGATAGGCATCGGTGAGACGGTACTGGACATCCTGTTCAAGGACGACCAGCCGCTGAAAGCCGTGCCCGGGGGCTCGACATTCAACAGCATCGTGTCGCTCGGAAGGGCCGGGGTGCCTTGCGCCATGGTGACAGAAGTGGGGGACGACCATGTTGGCGACATCATCTGCCGCCACTTGAGCGAGAATGGCGTCTCAACCGAATATGTCTGTCGCCACGAGCAGGTCAAGTCGCATCTCTCTTTGGCCTTCCTCGACGAGAACAACGACGCCCAGTATGCTTTCTACAAAGACCATGCCGCTGTGTCTTTAGACGGCAAGCTGCCGCTGATTGCCAAGGGCGACGTGGTGCTCTTTGGGTCGTTCTTCGCCATCAACCCCGCTATACGTCCTGTTGTGGAAAGACTGCTACTAATGGCGCACAAGGCCTGCGCCTGGCTTTACTACGACATCAATTTTCGCAAAAACCATATCGCCGACCTGCCCAACGTGTGGGACAATATCGCGGTGAACATGCGGCTGGCCGATGTGGTGCGCGGGTCGGTGGAGGACTTCGGCTACCTCTTGGGCCTTCACGACGGAGAGGCCATCTACGAGAAAGTGAGCACCTATTGCAACAAGCTAATCCTAACCGATGGCGCAGGCCCCATCCGCGTCTACACCCCACGAGGCTGCAAGTCCTATCCCGTCCAGCCGATAGCGACCGTCAGCACCGTAGGGGCGGGCGACAACTTCAACGCCGGCTACATCTACGCCATGATGCAAGGCCTAAAAAAAGAAGAGCAACGGATAGCAATGGCACAACTATGGAGCCAAGATGTATGCCAACAGATTGGAAACCACATCAGCCACGAACTGGTTAACAAATTAATTCACACATAAAGCCACTTCTACTATTTGCATGCAATTACACTCTCCAATTCTTATCATAATAGTTGAGATTTGATAGTTGATAGTTTAAAGTCAGTTGATAGTTTAAAGTTGATAGATAATCCGTGTGATACTCGTGATACGTGGCTTTGTAAAGTACATAGTTTAGAAGCAACTTCTACTACTTGCATGCAATTACAGTTTCCAATTCTTATCAAATTCAAAATATGGAATTTACAAATTCTCCAATTCTCTAATTCTTGATAAATAAAAACCCCCATAACATGAAAAAGACAGTACAAACTTTATTAACCTCCGTCCTGCTGCTGGCCCTGCTCAGCGGCTGCAACAACGGCAACCAGACACAAAACAACGTAAACGACACCACTATGAATTCAGAACTTACACCCTTTGATGTGCAGAAAGACTTTGACGACAACGGCTTTACCTTCTTCACCAAGAACCTCATCCTCTGCTGTGGCGACTCCACCGAGAGCAACGCCATGACCATTGGTTGGGGCAGCATTGGCAACTACCTCGGCCACGACCGTCCCGCCCTGACGGTTTATGTGGCCCCCGCACGCTACACCTACGAGTTCATGGAACGCCACCAACGCTTCACCGTGATGGAGTTTGAGGATGACACCGTTTGGAAATACATGGGCAAGTACAGCGGCCGCGACGGCGACAAGGCTGCCGCCCTCGGCCTGCACGTCGCCTACACCCAGCATGGCACGCCCTACTATGAGGAGGCCAAGACGGTCATCGAGTGCGAAACCATGACCGCATGGCACCAGTCGGCCGAGGACTTCCGCAGCGACACCCCCAAGGAATGGTACAACGGATTTGAGGCCGGTATTCACGCCGTGTATATCGGGGAAGTAATAGGCGCTTGGAAAAGAAACTGATGGCAACTTCAATTAAGCCTCAAATTCTTATCAAATTCCAAATATGCAATTTACAAATTCTCCAATTCTCTAATTCTTGATAAATAGCAATCCCCTGACATGGCAAACCCAACGACCAAACAACAACTCATAGCCTCCATGCAGGAGGGCTATGGCAAATTGCTTGAGCAAATCGGCAAAATGGACGAGGCAACGGCGGCAGCTCCATTTGACATGGCTGCCGACCCAAAGAAATGCGGAGTGCGCTGGGAGTATGACCGCTGTCTGCGCGACCTGCTGACACACCTCTACGAGTGGCAGGTACTGATGCGCATTTTTGTGCAGAACATCCGCGACGGACATCCCAAGGACTACCTCCCCGACCAATACCGCAAGAACTACCACGAGATGGACAAGATGCTGGTGGAGAAACACCAGGGTACCCCTCTAAACGAGGCGAAAGAACTCCTCAGCCAGACGCACGACGAAATGCTCACCCTTGCCGACAGTTTTACCGAAGAGGAACTTTTCACAAAAGGATTCTTCAAGTGTACCTACACCACCACCATGGCTGCCTACTTTGTGAGCGTCACCTCCAGCCCCTACTCGCAAGCAACCAAACTACTGAAAACCCATCAAAAGAATTGCAACAAAAAAGTCCACCCTTAAGTAAATAAATAACGGCGTAGAGGTCAATTATCAAGATGACCTCAAAGCCTGCAATACCTCGCACAAGCCTCGCCAAGGGCCTGTTCACAATAGCCCCCACACCCCCCGTGTGAGGGCTATTTCTTAGCACGTCAGCTGAACCCTAAAAAATGGCTACCTGAACCCTAGCCTATCCTCTTTCTTGCCATCTCCTCGCCTACTTCTTGCTAACTTCACGCTATTTATTCTCTTCAACAGCAAGTTCTACGGAAGACCTGGGAAAGTTCTATCCAAGACGATGCCAAATATGAGGACAAGCAACAAATAAACTCCCTTTTTTTCTGCCAATTTTTACATTTCCATAGTCCCATAACTCATGTTGAAAACGTTCATAGGAAACGTCATTTCACTACTTTACACTTTTTTGTATTATTTAGTATATTAATTTTCTTCAAATTAACTCTCTAATATTGACACGTAATTTCACTCGTATTTTTTTATTTATTAAAATCATAATTAATTGATACTTTTGCACCTCAAATTTTTATTGTGTAATATCAATTTTAGGCATACTAGTTCAATTATAAATATAATTATTCAATAAATATGGTGGTTTATTTTTAGGCGACAGAAGCATCAGAATTGATTACGCTGACCTAACACATTTTCAGCCACCTGAACAAAAAACAAAACCAAACAACATAGCATAGATTGAACCGAACAAACAAAACAAAATAATATATTCTAAAATCATTGTATAATCATTATTAAACAGTAAAATGGAAAAAACAGTTAAAAAAAACTATTACCTCACTCCCGCTGTGAAGGTTGTCGCCTTCCAGGTGGAAGGAGGATTCGCTGGGTCAGTCACCGTCGGAAGTTATACTACTAATACGACTACTACCCCTCCAAGTATAGAAATACAAAGACAAGGAACAGAATCCTTTATTCCCAGAGACCTTCAGTAGCGTCTTTAGCAACTAAGAATCACAACAGAACTAAATGAGATTTATAGTAATGAAAAAGATATTTTTATTTTTTGCACTTTTGGCAGGTATTGCCGTGATGACCGGCTGTCAGAAAGATCAGGATGTCGTTACGCTTAAAGCCGTTGTCGACCAGAATACCAAAGCGTATTTTGGTGGTGCTGATGCCAATAATAACTTAGTCACACCTTATTGGGATGGGGAAGATGAGGTGTATGTCAAAGGTCTAACTGACTTCTCCACTAATATTTTTGGTCTCACTGACCGACATACCACCGTTGCAAAAATCACGGGTGTGCCTGCCAGTGCTGTATACTGCGCCATATTCCCAGCCAATGCAGTCCTAGATATGGGTACCCCCAATGCCAATGGAACTACAGCAAAGATTACCTACAAACACGATCAGGAGTATGAATGGGATAATGATGAAAACCGCCAACGGTTAGAGATGCCTATGGGAGCCGTCACAACGGATAATACGCTTATTTTCAAAAACCTTTGTGGCATCCTCAGGGTAAAAGTAGTCAATACCACTGGCTCTGCTTTTGATGTGACGAGAGTCTCCGTAATATCAGAAGATGGAACATTCATTGCTGGTGACGGTAATGTTACCCTTTATGAAAATGGCAATCCAGAAATAAGTATGTCCCCATATCAGAACATCAATATCGATCAAGCCATACAACTACACACTCCTGGAGGATATAGTAGCATGGGAACCATTCCTTCCAATTCTAATGGTACCTCCTATAAGACTTTTGACATTATCGTTCCACCATTCTCCTGCCAAAAACTCACATTCGATGTGGAAACCGCCAACCATGGATACTTCACACAGACAGTCCAAGGTAATATCTCAATAGCTCGTAATGATATTGTAACAATCACATTGACAGTCAATAGTTTACAGGCTAATGATCATGCATATCTTATAGACGGCCCGACTTTTAATAGCCGTATTAAGACACTAAGTGGGATTAATGGCATCACAGCGATCAAGTTCTGTAACGCAGGCTTTAATCTTAATAGCTATCCAGAAAAGGTAAACCTAGAGGCAGTATATTCACCCCTGCCTGTATATGGCTTTATTGACGCTACTTCAAATACATTGATTATTTATAGTCGTGCTGATGAACTTTATGCCAATGCCAGCTGTAAAGAAATGTTCAAAGACCTAACCAGTTTTCAGAATGTTTATGTTACATGCCAATTAATAACTGAAGATGTGGTTGATATGTCATACATGTTTGCTGGATGTAGCAGTTACCATATCATAGGTGGTCAAGGAAGTTTTATAGAACGGTTCAACACTGCCAATGTGGAGACTATGGCACACATGTTTGACGGATGTTCTACTTTGAATCAATTAGACCTCTCTTCTTACAATACTCAGCATCTGAGGCCCAACGGAATGGTTGCTATGTTTAATGGTTGTGCTAATCTATCGACGCTTAATCTAAGTTCATTCACCACCGAACAAATAACCGATATGCAAAATATGTTTAATGGTTGTGAGGCGATGACAAATCTATATCTTGACAATTTCAACATGAGCAATGTATCTAATGAAAAAAAATTGAACATGTTTAAGGATATGGCCAATAATAAGAGTCCTCAAAATCCTTGTACTGTGTATTGTCCCGAATCTGTTCAACAGGCTGTATTGCAGCAGGATGGTAATGAAAATTATTATTCTGGACTTGATGGTCATGGTAACTATGCTGATATTTCTGTTTGGGATGAAACTGTAGGTCACACTGTCCTAGCAAAAAAGATTGTTTTTGCTAGGCCAACAACCTCGAAATAATAGCGAGTCAGTATCCCAAATAGTTTAATACGGTCGGTCCCTCAAGGTGTTCTTTGAGGGACCGGCTATTTATTGAGGTCATGAATCGTGGGAACTGCCGGCGGAGTGGGTTGGAGCGTGTTCTCGGTGAAGCTTTTCTCCTAGGTGGACATAGATACCCCATCGGCGGATTTGTTTATCGACTATTCACTAATTGGTTTTTATTGTGTATTTTTGCAGGGTGAAAGGGAGACGGGGGACTTGTTGTTTTGATTACGTTAAGAAAGATTTCTTAATAATAGATATGACTATGACACGGAAACTTTTTTGTATGTTTGTGTTGCTGACATGGGTGGGGGCGCTGGCAGCTTGCCATGCCTCAACGCGGGAGTACGCGGTGCAAGGCCCCCAAGGCACCATTGCCCTCAAAGTCACCCTCCCCAAGGGGTTTGACACGGTCACGGGGCATTGCCCCATGGTAATTTTGATGCATGGCATCTTCTCCAGCAAGGACTACATCCCCATGCCCCAGCTGGCCAAGGGCCTTGCCAAGGCGGGCATCGCCTCGGTGCGCTTCGACTTTGACGGCCACGGCAAGAGCCAAGGCCGCATGCAGGACATGACCATCGAGAAGGAGTTGGCCGATGCGCAGGCCATTTGGAACTTTGTGCGCTCGCTGCCCTATGTGGACGGCATCGGGCTGTTAGGGCACTCGCAGGGCGGGGTTGTGGCTTCGATGACGGCCGGACGGCTGGCAGCGGCAGGCGGGGACGTGCCTGCCGGCATGGTGCTGATTGCTCCCGGAGCCGTAATCAAAGAGGCCTGCCAAGGGGGCAAGTTCTTCAATGCCCGCTTCGACCCCAAGAATCCGCCCGAATATATCCGCTGCTGGGGCACAATGAAACTTGGCCGCGAATACCTCCTCACCACCCAGCAACTCGACATCTACGGCACCGCAGCTGCCTATACAGGCCCTGTGCTGCTCTTGCATGGCGACCACGACCGCATCGTCCCCCTATGGTGCAGCGAGAAGTATCTGCAAACCTACGGCGACAAGGCCACCCTCCAACTGGTCAAAGGCGAGAACCACACCATCACCCGCCACCGCAAAATAGTCATCGCCCACACCGTGGAGTTTTTCAAGAAAGTGTTCCATCTCTAAAATAGTATCCCCCCCCATAGCGATCATTATCTTCACACTTGGTGCCCATGAGAGCGTTTAACCCAAATCGGTCATTAGACCGACTTCATTATTAATTTTAGGTTTTTTAAGTCTTTTTGGGCCATCTCAGCATTTCTTCGGGCATCTTGACCACATCCCTGCCTCGTCGTAGCTTTGCTCTCCGCTTTCTATCTGATTTTCAATCTTTCTAAAGAGCATGACTACACTTTTCCTATAAATTTAACGCTGCAGAAATACACTTTTCCTATCAAATGAACAAATAAAAACTACACTTTTCTCGCGAAACTGCGGTGTGGCTGTTCCAGCCTATTGATAATGACGGCCTCTAAACAAGCTTTTCTCCCTCATAGCAATAATCTCATCCCCGTCAACCCAAAACAGGGGGAATAAACCAGTCTTGAGTTCAAAAAAAAAGATACCCAAAAATCCGTCATCTGTCGTGAAGGATTTTTGGGTATCTGGGCTTCATTCTCAATAGCCAATCCACGGAACCATAATTGTCCCCTGCACACCGATATGGCCTAAGTCGCTTCCTTTGTCGTCAATAGAAATCAAGACTTTGTTGCCTTTTTGACAGAGGATGTTGCCGGCAGTTCCATTCAGCACATCGCTGGTTACGTCGAACCATCCATGTTGCTGGCCGGTAACCGTGCCGTGGGCCTCAAAGGTAGGCCTGCCTCCAAAGTAGTCGGTATCAATGGACATCTCCGACAGGCCGGCCTTTAGCGGTATTTCCTTGGTAAAACGGTTTTGTAGGATAGAGGCTCCACCTCCTTCACCACCTTCCTTAACGGTTAGTGAAATGTTAAAGCCACAATGTCCACCATCCAAGTTGAGCAACTCGATATGCATCTCCCAGTAGGTTTTTTTGCCAGTTTTTGTGCCGATTTCGTCGTCGTGGTCGGAGCTCTTGGCACTCTGTTTGTTTTCGGTATTGGATTCTGCCAACGTATTGAAATCACAAGGCTCGATAGCTCTCATCAACTTGCCGTTGGTATCTATGCAGTTCATATACTGATAATCCTCGGAGGCCTGTTTGATGGCTTGCGCGGTGAGTTTGTAGCCTGTGGGTATCAGCTCGTAGATGGGTAGCAGTCCTTTGCGGGTGAAGTCACAAAACGTACAATTTGTCCTATTGCTTTTTACCCACTCCTCGTAATATTTCGAATTATTCGTGTCGTTAATTAGTTGGCACAAATAAGCATCGCCGCCTACGCAAAGGCACTTAATCGTAGTTGACTTATCCTCTTGAAGCAACGACCATGACTCGTCTTTACCGTAGGTAGCCCCAAGCTCCACATTGATGTTGCCTTGGCCGCCGCCACCACCATTTGAGGGTTTTTCTGATTTAGCACCTTTGGTGGCCTCTAAGTATTTAGCCCAGGCAGTCAACTCTTCAGGAGTGAGAACACCATCTTTCATAATGGCATCGAATATCTTTTCTGACTCGGACTTGCTAATCGGCTTTTCGGGAGCCGCCACTTCGCCATTTTCCTTATATCCGATGCTGGCAGAATCCTTGATTGAATAGGCTTCTGAATGCTTTCTGGTGCTTTCTTGGTACCGCATGCTAAAGGTGAATCGGGTGCCTAATGCCATTCCTACTATGACATGAGTGCCATATCTTTCGATGAACTCGTCTGCCGTTAAAACGTTAAGAGCCTCGAGGAATTGGTCGTCGAGGAATCCCATCAACTGGTTGGGTGAGTGGAAAAAGACTACATATTCCGAATCTTTATAGCCCGACATATACGAAGCATATTTGTATCCGAATTTTTCGGCGCTTTCCACGTTGAATGACCTCTTTGTCTCAGCTTTGAGAAAACCGCCGTAAGCTGCTATCGAAGCCGATGCTGTAATATTTGTGGCAATTTTCTCAGAATAGTCCTCCAACCCTTCACCATAATTACTTTCGTGATAGCCATCATCAACAGGGACCTTATTGAGACGTTTGTATTTGTTCAGTTTTTCAATGTTCAAAACCTTAGTTTCTTTGTGAACTGAGTCGAAGTCGGCATAATGTCCACAGATGTCATAACCGCGACCCAGCACAGAAAAAACGGTGTCGGGAATCGAGTCGAGTATTTTCTCGCTGCCGAATGTTGGCTCAATAATGGTTGACGTTTGTATGGGTTTCTCCTCTTTTACCATAGTGGTCACGTCGATGTTGTCTATACGTTTGACTCTGAATTTCACCGTTCCGGAGACCCCAATATTACCCGACCCCGTTGCGTCATTGCCTTTGTCGTCAACCTTCATCTTGATATCATAAATCCATGGTTGGGGAACACTAATATACTGATTAAAAAGCTCGCTAACTTTGCGCCCAGCCGCTCTCATCAGCATTAATTGTGTGGCGTACACACTCTCAACTTTGGCTTGATTCCACGGATTGGGAGTCATATAGTCATGGTGCTGCCCACTAAATTGTGTATAGATATAGGCCTGCGGGTATGTACCAACTAATTGCAGTGTGGATGTGCACTTTTTCTTTACATTATCATTACACTCCCTTTGGGCTTTTTGAATGCCTTTGTTAAAGAAATTACCGATAGGGTAATCTTGCGTAGCATCGAAATAGAGGGTGGTTTGGTCACCCGAAAACTCTTCAACTACGTAATGTACACGAAGCCTTACTAAATGCTCATTAGGAATGAACTGAAGGTTGGCGGTTAGCTTCGCACCCGTTCCTTTTTTGTCTGAGGTATTAACTTCACCGTCGCCCTTACCAATTTTGACATCGGCACCATTCTTGTTGCCCTCCATAGAGAATGACAAGACGTATTCTTCTTCCTCCTCAAATCTTTCTTTTGTATTAACTAACGGCATACTTTTAGGGGTGAGTTCTATTGTTATTATTATGTCTGCCACGTCAGGCAGAACTCGATAACCTGTCGTGCGACCGTTATTTGAAGTGCTTTTTCGGCCTGCAAATATACACTTTTTTTTAAATATGCAAGACGAAGTGGGTAATTTTTTATGTTAATTAATATTTATACGACTGAAAATAAAGGGGATTTCAATTTACCAAGAATGGAGTTGAACGGTGAGAGTTGTCAACTGGTGCATTGTTGATGATACGAATTACATCTTCCTTTTTGGTATTCTTTGTTTCCATGTTACGATTTTTAAATTAGGTGGGTTCTATTAATTCAAAATTAGGAAGTTAAAATGGAAGTAAGGATGGAAGTAAGGATGGACAATTCCCATTTAACTCCATATCATTCAATCCATCGAAGTCCCCATTAATAATTGGTCTGTTTTAATATGATTTTTGGGCTACTAAACCCAAATATAAGCAACTTAACAGTATAAAAATGTGGTGCTTAGCACCTATACAAGTTGCCAGGAATGCACACACGGACATGCCGTAAAAAAAGAAAGCAGGAATGTTTTGCACTTTAAGTTTCATAACGTCAATTGTTTTAAGTTTGTTTTTCCTGTGTTACCACAGAATTTTGGTTTGGTAAAAGTACAAGTTTTTTCGAACAACCCAAACTCAATTTTTCAACTCTGGCCTAATCTCGTTCACATTTAATTGATTTACATCGATATATGCTATGTGTTAAAAATTTTAAAGGCGACGAGGGATGCAGTATTTTTGGCTTATTTTTCGACTGAATAAACATTTTTGTATGGAAGGAGAAATTTCTGTGTTCTGACTGTCAACTGTCATGACTGTCACTGTCATTAAGCAACTTTCGGGTCGGGGAACGTCTTTGATATAGATAAAAATAAATATATATATTTTTATATAATAGAGTCCTCCCCGTAAATTGGAAAATCCTTAATGACAGTTGACAGTTGACAGTCATGACAGTGAGACCCCGCATTACCCTCATAACCACCATGCTAACAGTACCGTTAAGAAACTTTAACAATAATCTCTCTCTCCATGCCGCAAAGGTTGCTATTTGTGCAAGGCGGTATATACACCATTTTTCTAAAAAGTAGCTTAGCTGTAGCTTCGTTGTTAGTTCGTTATGTAAACGAAGAAAAAGCACAGAAAGAGCGCAGTTACAGCTAATCTACTTATAATATATATAATATAAAAACAAAAGCAACATGGAAAATCTAACCCCAACCTTAGAAGCGTCGGCAAGACCGAAATGGCACACCTGTATCATCCTTGTGACACCGTTAGCGATGAGGCTGCCCGCCGTTGGCTGAACCGCAAAATTCAACAAAACGAGCATCTTTTGACCCTCTTGGAGCGTAACGGCTACAACAAATACAGCCACACCTTCACACCCATTCAAGTAATGCTAATACTCAATGAGTTAGGAACACCGCTCAGTCTTATTAGCCGCAAGCTAATTGTTACAAAAAGTGACATTTTGGAGGTTTTAGGAAAAAAGTGATTACTTTTGCAGCGCCGATTTGGGAATAAAACACCCAATGAGGCGCCCACTCCACAAAACCCCGGGTAAGGTCCGGCGGAGTAGGCTAAAACAAAAGCGTTATGGCTATTCTTTCTGGTATTAACACTCGTCTGCGCGGTTCTGCCAACGACTGGACTTTCTCCCGTCTCAACGGCCAGACCGTTGCCAAACAAAAAGTCGAGGCGAAGGAAAATCCGAAGCGCACTTTTGCGCAGATGATTCGCCGTGTGCAGTGGGCCAACCTCGTGGCTCTGTATCAAGCTTTCGAGGGCAATCTGCACCCCTCTTTCGAGAACAAGGATGCTCGCGTGAGTGACTACAACGAGTTCATGAGCGCCAACATCGGTGCTGCTCCTGTCTATCTGACCAAGGACCAGGCTCGTCAGGGTGGCTGCGTGGTGGCTGCCTATCAGGTGACCCGTGGTTCGCTGCCCTCCATCATCATGACTGAGGACGCTTCCCATGTGGTTTCCACCGACATTGCACTGGGCAGTCTCACCATTGGTGCAAGCACCGACATCAAGGCTTTCAGCGATGCCGTTGTGCAGAACAACCCCAACTATCGCTATGGCGACCAGATCACTTGCTTCATCGCCAATCAGACCATGGATGCCGCAACTGGTGTTCCCCGTGTCACCATTGAGGCGCTCGAAATCACCCTTGACGGTGTTGACGACGAGACCATGCTGTATGACATTGTGAATGCTCGCGGTTTCAGCACCGTAAGCGGTAAACTGGGCGCTAGTGCAGCCGTGACTGGCGCTATTGCCTGGATTCACAGCCGTCGATCTGCTTCTGGCACCAAGGTCAGCACCCAGCGCTTCATGGTCAACAACTCCATCCTGTCTGGCTTCCAGACTGAGGATGCTCGCGACAAGGCCATCCTCTCCTATGGTGGCACTCTGTCCGAAGAGTTCTTGACTCCTAACACCCCCGCTGCTCCCGTCGTAAACCCTTAGACGCGGTGACGCTCTCATTCAACGTGAGTCCCAACGGTTCGGTAACTGCCAATGGCAACCCCGTTACCAACGAGCAGCAAGTCGACTATGAGCGCGGAACTTTGGTTCACCTCCATGCTGAGCCCAACGAAGGTGCAAGCTTCTTAGGGTGGAATAATGGAGAATGGTTTGACGAAGATTGGGACATCACGGCAAATGAGGACGCTGTAATCACCGCAGAATTCACTCTGTAAGCTTTGTTTCATAACACGATTTTAGAAATTTGGTCTCTCGAAAGGGTTGCCGTTTACAGGGCAGCCCTTTGTTTTGACGCTCGATTTCTCGCAGAAATCGCAGAAAACGCAGAGTTTACTTTCAACTTTCCACTTTCCACTACTCTAAACTTTAAACTCTAAACTCTCAACTTAATTGTGCCACGTATCACATGTATTACACGGATTTGGCAAGCTAAAGCTTGGTTTTTTTAAACACGAATTATCACGAATTATCATGAATTAACCATGAATGGCTGGCGCGGACTTTGATTTCTGAGAGTTATTGCTTTACGGATTGCAAATCCTTATAATAGTTTGCGTCAGATTGCAAATCTGCCGCAACTGAGATTACGGCACACCGTGCATGGATATTGAATAAAATTGAATTTACTTAAAATTTACTCCGCATTTATGGAAATTTACTTTCTTCTGCTTTAGCAGTATGCTGTTTTGCGCCTAAAGGCGAATTGAGTAAATACGGAGTAAATTAACGAGTAAATTAGGAGTAAATTATTTTTGCGCGGTGAAAGTTGTTTAGGCAACTTCTATTTATTGCTTGCAATAAAAGTCTCCAATTCTTATCAAATTCAAAATACGCAATTTGCAAATTCTCTAATTCTCTAATTCTTGACAAATAAAAAATACTTAAACTATAAACTTTCAATAACCTATAAACAATAACCTATAAACTTTACAGAACATGGTTCAATTTGAAAATGAAAATGCGCCAGGCGCGTACTTAGTTTTGTTTGTTGTGTACTTTTTATGATGGGGCATGTCCTTTATGGGCATGCCCTTTTTGCGTACCCCTAAATATGATCAATCAGACACAAAAAGTGTCAAGTGTCAAGTGTCAAGTGTCATTAAGGAATTTTCGGATTTCTGGTTAATCACCGCACTGCGTACGGTGTTATTCATATCACACCCCGTTGGGGTGATTAGTTGAAGTCACTATAATAGTTTGCGTCAGAGTCTTTCTGCGTTTTCTGCGTTTTCTGCGAGAATTATTGCTTTACGGATTGAAAATCCTTATAATAGTTTGCGTCAGATTGCAAATCTGCCGCAACGGGGCGTACTTGGTTTTGTTTGTTGTGTACTTTTTATGATGGGGCATGTCCTTTATGGGCATGCCCTTTTTGCATCAATGACTGTCAACTGTCATTAAGGATTTTTCGGATTTCGGGTTTTTAATTTTCACACGAATTATCATGAATTAACCATGAATGGCTGGCGCGGGGTTTTATTTCTGAGAGTTATTGTTTTTACGGATTGAAAATCCTTATAATAGTTTGCGTCAGATTGCAAATCTGCCGCAACGTCAGGCGCAAAAGTGTCAAATGTCAAGTGTCAAGTGTCATTAAGGATTTTTCGGATTCATTATCTTTGTCTAAACGCAAAATGGGGAAATCATTTACGGCTTTTTATCCATGAATGTGGAAATGCGCTTTGAGAATGCGTAAATATGTGATTTTTCGGATTGAGTATGACTATTTTACTTACATTTAAGCAAAAAAATGGATGAGAGAAAGAATGTGGGAATGCTCTTTAAGAATGTGTGAACGTGTTAACGAGATAATGCGTTAGTGAAAAAACACGAGGTTCCGCCGTGGGGTGACGGCAATCTGGCTGACAGGGTCTTTATAAAAATATTTTTCCAATTTCAAAAAAAGTAGTACTTTTGCATTTCGAAAAAATGGATGTATAACCACAAAATCGAAATGCAATGACAATTGAACGACCCAAATATATTGAGCAACTGATGAATGCACGTGGCAATGGGTTGGTGAAAATTGTCACAGGCATTCGGCGTTGTGGAAAGTCTTTTCTGTTGAGTACACTTTTTGTCGACGAACTGAAGAAAGCAGGAAACAGCGAGGACAACATTATGTTTGTCAATATGGACAACATCCGAAGTCGCAAATACCGCAACCCGGAGACCCTGTTGGATGCCGTTGAGTCGTTTTGCCAACGGTCAAACACAATGCACTATGTCATCATTGACGAGGTGCAGATGGTGGACGATTTCGTTGAACTATTGAACAGCCTGCTGCATATTCCGAATCTGGATGTTTATGTGACTGGCAGCAACTCTAAGTTTTTGTCAACCGACATAGCCACAGAATTCCGAGGGCGAAGCTTTGAGATACACCTATGGCCATTGTCGTTTGCCGAATGCATGTCGGCATTCAAGGGTGAAATGGCCGAAGCCTGGGCTTATTACAAAATATATGGAGGATTGCCCGCTTTGATACCGATGACCGACGAGGAGAGGGAATCATACCTGAGGCAACTTGCCACCACGGTGTACCTTCGAGACATTGTGGAACGCTACAATGTTGAAAATACTGCTGAGATGAGAGAACTGATGCGCGTTCTTGCCTCGTCGGTGGGGTCATTGACAAACGCCACCAACATCGCCAATACGTTCAAAAGCAAGAAAAGACTCTCTTTGTCAGACAATACAATTAGCAAATATATCAAGTATCTCGAGGAATCATTCCTGTTGGAACGTTGCGTCCGATACGATATCAGGGGCAAGCAATATATTGGTGCCCAAGCAAAATACTATTTTCAGGACATTGGAATCAGAAATGCGATGCTTTCGTTTCGCCAGAGCGATGACGGACACGTGATGGAAAACATAGTGTATAATGAGCTACGTGCAAGGGGGTTCAGCGTGGATGTGGGCAACGTGATTGTCAGGCCACAGGGGGAGCCTCGACAGACTTTGGAAGTTGATTTTGTGGCTAACAAAGGGGGGCAACGCTACTATGTCCAGTCGGCATACCAGATGCTATCAGACGAAAAGATGATACAGGAGAAGCGCTCCCTGCTACATATTAACGACTCATTCAAGAAGATTTTGCTCACGATGGACCACCAGAAAGTCAGACACGATGAGAATGGTATTGTCACGATGGGCCTAATGCATTTTCTGTCCGACAAAAACAGCCTGGAGGCGTAAACTTGATGTGCGAACCCACCAAGAAGGGTTCAGCTTCATTTAGGAAATAAGAATTCGTTAATTCGTAACGCTCTAGTTTGAATTATGACTGATTTTTTGAGAGCACGTCCATTCAGGACGCTTTGAAAAATGATGTTTTGAATGCCCCAGACTGATAAAAAGAGGTTGCTCCCATTCGGTCGCGACCCCTAAGAAAGAGGTTGCTCCCATTCGGTCGCGACCCCTTTTTATCTGGGGTTTCTTCGAGACGTTGCTGCATCTCGGCATAGCTCGAACGAGTTCGGCTCTGCGCTCGACTTTGCAACGTTATTGAAAGTCAGTATCTTCGATACTGTAGAAAAATCAGTCTGTTATTATACTAGAGCGAAAACAATTTGATTGTATTTTTATCGTTTTTCAATAATTTTTTTTGCCAAATGAATAAATAGTTGTATCTTTGCAGGCGAAAATAAGAAAGGAAATAATTGATTATTAATCCGCATTGGTATGAAATCCAACAAGATAAAACAAGTACGCATGCTATATGGTCTCTTTGGGGGCATTCTTTTGGTGTGTTTGGGGTTGTTTTTTTCGAATGTGATTTCGTCGGCTGATGACAGCCAGGTGGCGCAGATACCTTCGACCGAGGTTGACGAGCATGGTTTTTTCATCACCGACCTTATCGCCCGTGAGCCTCTCTACGCAGAGGTGCGGGAAGTGGAGGGTACCGCAGAGGGCCTCTCGGCTCGCGCCCATGTGTCGGGATACACGGTGGAGTTCTCTTCGGTGAAGGGAGAATATGGGGGTGATGCGCGTGCCAGATGGATCCTCATCCTTCAATGGACGGCTCCCATTGCCTTGCTGGCCATCATTGTGCTGGTGAGCATTGTGCTGGTGTCGTTCTACAGGAGTTCTAAGCGTGGCAGGGTGTTTCCCATCAAGCAGGTGTCGTTGCTGGTGGTGATAGGGGTGCTGGTGATAGCGGTGTCGTTGCTGTCGGACACGCGCGCCTTCTTGGAGCGCCAGATGGCTGCCGACTTGCTGGAAGGCACCCTGTGGGAACCCAATGCTGCTTTTACCATCCATTTTTCCAATATCTTTTTCGGACTCACTATTATCTTCCTATCCTATATCTTTAAGATAGGTGGCGAGATGCAGGAGGAACAGGAACTGACTATTTGAAAGCATGAAGACTGATTGGCAATAACAAAATAACAGTAATAAACAATGATAGTCGTTAACCTTGATGTGATGATGGCCAAGCGAAAAGTGTCGCTGACTGACTTGGCTGAGCGTGTGGACTTGACTCCGGCCAACCTCTCGATATTGAAGACCGGCAAGGCCCGCGCTGTGCGTTTCAGCACGCTGGAGCGCATCTGCAAGGAGCTGGACTGTCAGCCGGGCGACATTTTGGAATATAGGGAGGAATAGAGGGAGGATTGTTGGGGTGGAAAGCCCATTTAACTTGGAAACGATAAAAAGAAACAATATAATCTTTATTAAAAATCAAAAAAATCAAAAAAATGAAAAAACTTCTGACTTTATTCATGCTGCTGGCAGTGGTTGGCAGTGTGGTGTTCGCTCAGGGCGAAAAGAAGAGCGACCTCTCGGCTAAGGTGCCGGTTGACAAGAAAGTGCGTATTGGCAAGCTGGACAACGGCTTGACTTACTACATCCGTGCCAACAAGATGCCTGAGAACCGCATCCAGTTTCGCATGGTGACCAATGCCGGCTCGATCCTCGAGGATGAGTCGCAGCGCGGTTTGGCTCACTTCTGCGAGCACATGGCTTTCAATGGCATTGAGGGTTTCCCCGGCAACACGATGATTGATACCCTGCAGAAGAACGGCATTGAGTTTGGCCGTGGCATTAATGCGTACACCAGTTTTGATGAGACGGTGTATTATGTGGACATGCCCGCTGACAATCCCGCCATGGTGAAGATGGGTCTCGACATCCTTTATGGCTGGTGTGGCGGTTTGCTTTTCCAGCCCGAGGAGATTGAGGCTGAGCGTGGCGTTATTCATGAGGAGTGGCGTGGCAACCTGGGTGCTGCCGACCGTCTGCGCGACAAGACTTGGCCCACCATGTTGAAGGGCTCGCGTTACGCTGAGCGTCTTCCCATTGGCTTGGAGAGTGTGATTATGGGTTTTAAACGTGACGACATTGTCCGTTTCTATAAGGACTGGTATCGTCCCGACATGCAGGCTGTGATTATTGTTGGTGACCTTGATGTGGATGAGATGGAGGGCCGCGTGAAGGCTCTCTTCAGCCAGCGTCGCGCTCCCATCAACCCCAAAGAGCGTCCCATTTACGGCATTCCCGACAATCAGGAGCCCCTTGTGGCTATTGCCACCGACAAGGAGGCTACAGGCAACAGCATGATGCTGTTTTGGAAACATAAGAAGGCTCCTCAGGGCACCGTGGGCGACTACCGTGCCTCGATCCTCCGCAACATCGTGAGCAGCATGCTCGACGAACGTTTCAACGAGTTGGCCGAAAAGGCTGACGCTCCTTTCCTGCAGGCAGGTGCCGGCTACGGCGGTTTCTTGGGTCGTGAGTGTGATGCCTTTATAGGCAGCGGTGTTCCCAAGGAGAATAAGATTGAGGCTACCACCGAGGTTGTCCTCACCGAGATTTTCCGCGCGCTCCAGCATGGTTTCACTCAGACGGAGCTCGACCGAGTGAAGGAGGACATGCTCGACCATTACCGTAAGGTGGCCCGTGAGGCCAACAAGACCCAGAGCAACAGCCTGGCTACCGAATATACGAACAACTTCCTCGAGGGCGAGGTGATCCCTGGCGCTATGAGAGAGTTTAGCTATGCTAAGGAATTCATTCCCGAGATTACGCTGCAGGAGTGCAACGACCTGATTAAGACTTGGGTGACCGAGAACAACTTTGTCTATTACCTCACCGCTCCCGAACAAGAGGGCGTGCGCGTGCCTACTGAGGCCGACATTCTGAAAATCTACAACCGCTGCAAGAGCACCCAGTATGATGCTTGGGTTGACAGCTATAAGGAAGAACCCCTTTGGGATAAGAAACTCAGCGTGGTTACCCCCAAGGTTACCAAGGTGAACAAGGCGCTCGGCTATAACGAGTATACCTGTCCCAACGGCATTAAGTTTATTGTGAAGCAGACCGAGTTGAAGGACGACGAGATTCAGATGAGCTCCTATGCATGGGGCGGTACCTCCATTTATGAGGATAAGGATGCTTATGCAGCTCAGATGGCTGCCAACTTGGTGGACGCTGCCGGTATAGGCAACTTCAGCAGCAACGAACTGCAGAAAAAACTGAAGGGCATGACCGTGAGCATCAGCCCCAACATTGGTGGTAACACGCAGGGTTTCAGCGGCACCTGCTCGCCTAAGGACCTGGAGGTGATGCTGCAGCTGCTGAACCTCTACTATGAGGCTCCGCGCAAAGACCAGAATGCTTTCAACCGTGATATTGATAATCTGCGCAACCAGATTAAGTTCATTGCCAATAATCCCCAGGTGGCCTTCCTTAAGAAATACCACGAAGTGGCTTATCCTAACGATAAGCGCACGGTGCTGATTCCCACTGAGGAGCAAATTAACAGCTTGAATTTGGACCGCGAGTTTGAGATTTACCGCGAGCGTTTCTGCGACGCTTCTAACCAGACTTTCTTCTTTGTTGGTAACGTGAGTGCTAACGACATCAACATGATTGGCAAGTACCTCAACAACCTGCCTACTAACGGCAAGCAGGCCAAGGAGACTTGGGTGAACCGTGAACCTGAGTTTGCAAAGGGCATCCAGCGTGGTGAGGCCGTGAAGGGTACTGACAACCAGGGCATCATGATGATTTATGGTGAGACTGCCGGTTTTAAACCCACCAAGAAGAATAAGATGATTATCAACCAGATGAGCGATTGCATGGAAATCACCGCCCTGGAGGTTATCCGCGAGAAGATGGGTGGCACCTACAGTCCTAGCGTGAATATCAGCTATGAAATCCTTCCCGAAGGCGAAGTGACTTGGATGTTCTACATCAACTGCAACCCCGAGAAGAGTCAGGAAATTGAAAAGGCTGCTATCGGCATTATCGAGGATTACATCCAGAATGGTCCTGACGCTACAACCCTTAGCAAGGTGCAGGAGCAGATGATTATCAACCGTGGCACTCAACGCCAGAACAACGGTTTCTGGATGGGCCAAATTATGGGCAGCTACATGTATGACGAGAATCGCGATGATATCGACCAGTACGATCAGCTTGTGAAATCTGTCAAGGCCAAGGATATCAAGAAGATGGCTAAGAAATATCTCAACCTGAAGAACTACGTGGTTGTCAACCTCAAACCCGAGGCTGCTGCTGAATAAGCAACGAATCTAAACACACTCATACGGACACTCCTGCAGTTGTTGTGGGAGTGTTTTTTTTGTAGTAGGGAATAGGATTTCCTAAGAGTACTTAGGTGGCCATAGAAAACATAGGAAACGGGAGGTCAACGTTTCGGTGCGGCAATAAAAAAAGCGGGTGCTGGAGGGCACCCGCTTTTTTATTGCTGGAATGGGTTAATCTTTGTAGATTTCGTGGAGTTCAACTTCGTAGATGACGGGGGTATAGGAGGGTATGTCTTCGACATTGGCACAGACCTCGTAGGGGAAGTAGAAGCGGTATTTGCTGCCGGCGGGCATGAGTTGAAGGCCGTTGTATAGGCCGACGAACATGCTTTTGGAGATGACATGGACGACGGGGTCGCGTCTTCCGTAGGTCTTGGTGATGGTGTCGCCGGTGAGCGCGTTGATGCTTAGGAAGTCGAAATTGATGCGCTGTCCGGCTTTGGCTTTGGCTCCACTGCCAGCTTGTAGTACTTCGTAGTAGAATCCATTTTCGCTCTTTTTGAGGGCATCGCCTTTTTCTTGGACCAGTTTGGAGAAGTATTCTTGCTGGATGGCTCCGGCTTGCTTGTTGGATTTCTCGGCTGTGGTTCGCTGATGTTGCGCTACTAAGAAGGCCAAATAGTTGCATAATTCGCGGTAGGTTTGTTCGTCGAGGGGCTGTTTTTCGCCTTTGAGAGTGCTCTCGAAGGCGCGCTGGACGGTGGCTTGGTCGAAGGAGTAGAAGCCACTCTGGGCGGTCTCGGCAAGGCTCATGCCCATGGCCCAGCTGAGTGTGTCCTGCTGGTTGTGGAGTAGGACATTCTCTGACTTGTTGCCGCATGCAGTGGCAGTTAGTATTGCTATGACGGCGGCAAAGGGAATAAAGATTTTTCTCATTTTAGATGAAGGTGTATTTGTTTGGTTTGTTATTATTTTGTTTCTTGCGATTTGTTATTTCCCACGGCCTTGGAAGATGATTCCGACGGTGTAGATGAGGATTTTGATGTCGGTGGCAAGGGACATGTTTTCAAGGTATAGGAGGTCGTATTTGAGGCGTTCGCACATCTCGTCGACGCTGCTGGCGTATCCGTATTTGACCTGCCCCCATGAGGTGATGCCTGGTTTGATGCGTTGGAGGAGTAGGTATTCGGGGCAGCGTTTTACAATCTGGTCGATGTAGAATTGGCGTTCGGGTCGGTATCCTACAATGGACATTGTGCCTTTCAGGACGTTGTAGAATTGAGGAATTTCATCCAGACGGACTTTGCGCATAAAGCGGCCGAATGGGGTGATGCGGGGGTCGTCGTCGCGCGAGAGTGCGGGACCACAGGATTCGGCATCGACATACATGCTGCGGAATTTGTGCATCTTGAATGGCTTGCCCATGTAGCCTATGCGCTCTTGGGCAAAGAATATGGGCCCGGGGCTGGAACATTTGACTAGTATGGCGGTGATGAGGAAGACGGGCGAGAGGACGATGAGTGCTAAAAGGGAAAGGATAACGTCGGCGATGCGTTTGACGCTATACTGCCACTCGGGCATGAGTCGGGTGTTGATGGTGATGAGAGGAGAGTGGAAGATGCTGTCGACGCGCACCATGCCAAGAATGATGTCGCGGGCATCGGGCGTGATTTTGATGATGACTTCGCCACAGCCGTCAAGGGTACGGAGGATTTGCTGTATTTGGGCCTGTTCGTTGTCTTCAACGGCGATGATGACTTCCTCGATGTGATGTTGCTCGATGAGGGCCTTTATGTTCTCGGTGGTGCCGAGGCAGGGCATGATGGCAGCGAGGCGTTTCTCGTTGTCGAGAGGTTGCACCGTCTCGTTGCAGTCGACAGAGACGAAGCCGACGAAGATGTTGCCAGAGTATTTCTCCTGATTCTCAAGGTCGAGATAAGTTTGGTAGGCTTTGTTGTGGCTGCCGATAAGGAGGGTGGGGAAGCCGATGAGTCGCTGATGGACCTTGCGGACGATGTGGGAGGTTTGAATGACACGGCAGGTGTAGGTGAGGGCCAGATGCACAAAGAAGAGGAAGATGGCACTCAAGTAGTAGTTGCGATAGGTGCCGACTTCGTCGTCGAGCATGATGGCGAAGAAGAGAACCACCACGCCGATGAGTGTGGCAATAACGGTGTCCTGAGCCTCTTTTAAACGAGACTTGCGCAGGACGTTTTTATAGGTTCCTTGTATGGTGTATAGACATAGCCATCCGATGGGGATGAGGAGAACGCCCGACCAGAAATTGGTGTCGGAGAAGATTTGGGAGAGCTCGTTCCAGCCATAGTTTTCGAGTCCTATTTTTCGAAAGACGAAGAGGAGTGCCCATGCGGTCATGGCACTAAGAACGTCGAAAAAGATATAGCGGAGAGTGATTTGTTTGGACTTCATTACGAATGTAGGGTGGACTGGTGCCCTTGGTGGTTTGATGTAGTTAGTATGATAGTATTTTTACGTTGTCTATTTTGATGTCGGCTTCAATACCGTCGGGGTTCACCGCCTGAAAGTAGATGGTGAATGGGGCGTTGTAGTTAAACTGGCTCCAAGTGCGGGTGAGGTTGATATAGATTTTTTGCCATCCTTTGCCTGTGTTGGGAACGATGGCCATGATGCCTTTGGAGGTGGCGGCACCGTTGTTGCTCACCTCGAAACCAATCATGTTGACGTGCAATTCAACGTCTGTTTGGTAGTTCATTTCAAGGTAGACGGTGCTGTTGGGGATGTCAAATTCGTCGGTAATATAGAAATTGAGTGTGGTGAGGCTGTCGGGAATGTGTATGAGGCCGTATCCTTGTCCGTTGCAGGCTCCCGCTGGGTCATTGGAGACCCAGACAACGGTGCTGTCGAAATGGGAGGTAAAGGTGGTGGGCTCAAAATAGTCTTCGCTGAGGACGGACATTTGGCCGCGGGTTTTGTAGGTGGTTTGCAGGGTCCAGAGGTCTTCAGTACTGTCATAGCTACCGAGGTTGGTGACGCTGTCGGGAGCGACGGTGACGTTGTTGAGTTCGACATAATTGTAGAAGAAATAGTATATGCGGGTGGAGGAAATGCCGTTCTGCTTAACAACGGGGTAGGCGCGGAGGTATTTCATGGTGCCTTGGCGCAGAATGGGGACGGTGCAGGGAAGCTGGAAGGTGCCAAGGTTGGTCTCACTTTTGTCGCCCTCAAAATAGCAGATGAGCTGAACAGCATCGATATTGGAATTGTAGAAACCGGCCTCCGGGGAGGGGGCGTTTTGTGCTTGTGGCACCACAACCATGCGGTCGAGATGGATGTATGCGGGAATAGTAACATCCCCTTGGAATTTCTTGCAGCCGCTGAAAGTCAGGGTGGTAACGAACAATACCAGCAAGAACGCGAAATTATTTCTCGTAAAAGTCATATAATAGGTAACGACTTATTGTTTTTTTTAGTATCTTTGCATGGAAAAATAGTTGTTTTTAATTTTGAAGGAAAGAAATAGAATATGAAGAAAATAGGTGTTTTGTCGGATACGCACGGTGTACTGCCACGCCAGGTGTTTACTTTCTTTAAGGATGTTGACGAGATATGGCATGCAGGTGACGTGGGACGAGGTGTGCTGGAGGAGCTGCGGCAGTTCAAGCAGGTTCGTGCTGTCTACGGAAACATGGATGACTACGAAATGCGCTATGAGGTGATGGGGACGGCAATCTTTAAGTGCGAGGGGATGAAGGTGTTGATGACACATATAGGAGGCTGGCCCGGACACTATCCGGCACCCCTGTTGGAGGTGTTAAAGAGCGAGAAACCAGACATCTTTGTTTGCGGACATAGCCATATACTGAAAGTGATGTGGGATAAGGAACTAAATCTGCTGCACATCAATCCGGGTGCGGCGGGTAGGTCGGGCTTTCAGAAAGTGGATACGTTGGTGCGGTTTGAAATAGACGATAAAGAGGTGAAAGGACTGGAAATATTAGACTTTCCGAAGTTTTCACAGGTGAGATAGGGGCATTTAACCCAAATCGGTCATTAGGGTTTGTGCCAGATTAGTATTATGAGTTAGTCGCGATAGGTTAAGTCGGTTTTGGCGGTGGAGCTGATTTTTGGGGGGATTTGTGCAATAATGACACCTGTGATGACGATTATGATACCAATCGGCTTTGTCCAGGTGAGCGTTTCCTGTCCGATGAGGATGGCGGCGATAAGAGAAAATATGGGAATTGCGTTGGTGAAAATGCATGCTGCGGTGGCTCCCAGACGTTCTACACCTATGTTATAGCATATATAGGCCAAAGTGCTGCAGAAGACACCCAGAATGACTAAAAGAAGAATCATTTTGGGCGAATAGCTGAGAAGGGGAAGGCTTTTGCCGTCGAGAAATAGCATCAAAGGAATGAAGTAGAGGCAACCGAAGAGGTTTTGATAAGCTGTGATGGTGAAGGGTTTGTATCGACCGACAAGTTTCACAAGGATAATGGTGAAGAGGACAGCGATGAATACGGCTCCAAAAAGCCATGCAATACCCGCAGGATTCATGTCGAGGTTGTTCTCACCCCCAAAAAGGAGCATGATGGATAAGCCGATGAGTGACATGATAATTCCGATGAGGGTGATGCCACGTATTTTTTCTTTGTACACAGCTGCAATGCCGAAGGGTACGAAAAGGGGGATCGTGGCAACAATGATAGAAGACATACTGCCGCTTACCAAACGCACGCCGTTGGTCTCACAGATGCTATAGATGAAAGGCTCAAGAAAGGCTAAGATGAGAAACCATTTAAGGTCACCTTTACGGATGGGTTCCAGCTTGCGCACAATCAGCAGAAAGGGGATAGTGATGGCGGAGGCTAACAGGAGTCGGAAGGTGAGGATGATGAGTACCGTGATGTGCTCTTCTGAAACGAAGAGCTCCTTGGTCATAATGAAACTGATGCCCCAGGCAATGGCGGCAAAGGCAAGCAGAAGATATACAATCGATTTTTTCATTCTTTTTTATGGACAGTTGGGATGGGCGTTATTGGCTGTCTGATGTCTGGCTGGGAGTGTAGTCACCACGGTCGGCCGGAATGTCGACACCAAGAGGGGTGAGACGTCGACGAGTGTCGTCAACGGTTTCAGCGGCTTCGGCTCCGGTGGATAGTTTGTTATCATAGATACTGTAGTTGGCACGTAGTCTGGCAGGCGAAAGGTTGGGCATGATGACATTGGCACCAGCCAGGATTCCCATCTCGCGACCTTGGGGATGCAGGGTGCCCAATGCTGTGGTGGCTGGTAGTAGAACGTGGGGGTGGATAAGCCTAATGATGGCGAGCAGACGCAGGGTAGTGTCGACAGAACCAGTGGGTCGGTCGCCAAAAGGAGTCCCCGAGGCAGGTATGAAAGGACCTATGCCCACCATTTGTGGTTGCAGGGAACGAATGAACTGGAGGTCTTGATAAAGGGTTTCGAAGGTCTGGTAAGGCGACCCTACCATAAACCCACATCCCACCTGATAACCTATCTCCTTAAGGTCCTTTAGGCAGCGAATGCGGTTGTCAAAGGACATCTCGGCTGGGTGCAGTTTCTGGTAGTGGATGCGGTCTGCAGTTTCATGGCGAAGAAGGTATCGGTCGGCACCTGCATCGAAAAGACGTTGGTAGCTTTGGCGTGAACGTTCACCGAGGGAAAGCGTGATGGCGCAGTCGGGGAATTGCTGATGGATACTGGCAACAATATGGCACATACGTTCGTCGGTGTACCATGGGTCTTCTCCTCCTTGAAGCACAAAAGTGCGAAAACCGAGTTCATATCCCTGCTGGCAGCATTGAAGTATTTCCTCCTCGGTGAGGCGGTAACGATGAACATCTGTTCTGCTTCGGCGAATGCCACAGTAGAGGCAGTCGTTTTTGCAATGGTTGGAAATCTCTATGAGGCCACGGATGAAGATTTTGTTGCCATAGATGTGCCTGGTTAATTGGTGCGCTTGGTCGAAAAGGTAGCGGACACCCTCCTGGTTGTTGGATGAGAGGAGGCCGACAAGTTGCTCTAAAGTGAGGTTGCGCGAAGAGACTATTTGGTCGATAATTTGTTTCATAGAATAAAGTCGTAGATGCCTTCTTGAGCCTGTCCGTTATAGAACGAAAGCGTGCGCAGGCGAGTGCCTTTGGGCAGGCGAATAGGGCCTGTGTAGATGCTGCATTCGGGTGTGGGGTCGCTGCCGTCGGTGGTGTAGTAGACATAAGTGCCGGCAACCTCGGTAGAGAGGGTTACCAGGTAATCGTCCTCGTTGTGGGTTTTTATGACGGTGGGCTTGAAGGAACCTTTGCAGGGCTTGTAGCCGAAACAACGCATGCGCTGTTTTTGGTGCTCAATCTTCGTTTGGAAATGGGACCAGCTTTTATTTTCGGGTAGCGACCAAAAACATTCCGCCAGGGCGCATAGGCGAGGAAGCAGAAAGTATTCGGCCTGTTCGTAGTTGGCGATATAGCCGGTCCATAAGACTGCTTCGCCACCCCAGCAGTAGGGTTGTAGGTCAGAGGTGAGACTCTTGGGCATCGGGTCAAACTGATAGCACTTAGAGAGGGGAAGATACTGTGGGAAAGCCATCAGATGAAAGGCGGTGTCTGCCTGATAGGAGTCGAGGTCGCAGTACTCGGCATTGGCGTTGATCACTCCGAGTCCTCGTATGGTGCCTCGATGAATGGTGCTGTCGCCCATGGTGGCCATGATTGCCGCTTCAGAACTGAGATTGTTGCATGTGAGGATTTCGTCCCAGCCAATGATGCGTTTTCCTTTGCGGGAGAGATGTTCCTCAATATGGGTGACGAGCCAGTTGAGCAGTCCCACCTCGTCGGCGAGTCCTTCATGCCGGATACGGCTCTGACATTTGGGACAGTTTTCCCAGTTCTCGGTGTTGATATTGTCAATGCCTATGTGAATAAATTCGCTTGGAAAGAGCAGGGCAATCTCGTCGAGTATGTCGTCGATGAACCGGATGACATCGTCGTTGCCGGCGCAGAGTGTGGCCTTGTGTGGCCAACAGGGACCTAAGGCAACGGTGTATGTGGCATGGTCGCAAGAAAACTCAGGATGGGCAGCAAGGATGGCGCTGGCATGGGCGGGGATGTCAATCTCGGGTATGACCTCGATGTTGCGTTCTTGGGCGTATTGGACTATCTCGGCGATGTCGGCTTTTGTGTAGAAACCACCATAGGTAGACTCCTCTCCGGGTCGGGCGGGCTCCTCTTCGCCCCAGGGAATGCCCGAACGGTCTGCTCGCCAAGAACCCACATCGTTCAGCTCGGGGTATTTCTCTATCTCAATACGCCATCCTTGGTCGTCACTCAAGTGCCAGTGGAACTTATTCAGCTTGTGAGCTGCCATGATGTCGAGGTGCCGTTTAATCTGCTTGACAGGGATGAAATGCCGACAAACGTCGAGGTGGCTGCCACGCCACGGAAAACGAGGATAGTCAAGGATGGTGCATTCCGGCAGGGTGATATGGCCGTGAGGCTGCTGGTGCAGGTCTTCCGGCAGCATTTGTATGAAAGTCTCAAAGGCATAGATCAGCCCGGCCTCTGTGTTGGCACTAATAAAAATGCCGTCTGGCAGCACCTGCAGGAGGTAACCCTCCTCTCCCAGCGATGGATTGATTGTGTCGTTGAGGGTGATGGTGATGCTTCCACGGTTGGGAGTGCCGATGAAAGCCGGTCGAATATGCATCTTCCGGAGCGTGTTGGTGATGAATTTGGTGGTAGAAGAGTTCTGTGCAAGGTTCTCAAAGTAAAGCTTGGTGCGGGAGGAAATGCTGAAAGAGCGAGCCTTTTGCACCATGTAGGCGGGCTCGGGGATGATATGGTATTCAGTCACCTCGGCATTCTTTTCGTCACATGATGTCATTACAATCATCATGATGAAAGCGAGAATTGGACTCCAGTATTTTATATATTTAGACCTCATCGTTTTAAAATGCAAAGATACGAAAAAAAAATGTCGTGTGGGGTGGTTGTCATGGGCATTAAGAAATTTTATAGGTTAGACAATATTTATTTGAGCTTTGCGTTAAGAGGGAAAAATAAAGCAAAATGGCACAACGATCGCTGAAAAACCTGGTCTCTGACACCATGATATACGGCATGAGCAGTATAGTAGGACGTTTCTTAAACTACCTGCTGGTGCCCCTCTACACTTATAAGATTGCAGCTGAGAGCGGTGGCTATGGCATAGTGACGAATGTCTATGCCCTCACCGCTTTGATGCTGGTGATGCTCACCTTCGGCATGGAGACCACCTTTTTCTATTTTGCCAATAAGTACAAGCAGCGTTCCGACACGGTTTTCTCTACCGCATTGCTGTCTGTTGGCGGCGAGGCTGCCTTATTTGTGGTTCTGCTCTTCTGTTTCATCACACCCATATCCACGTGGCTCGGATTTGCCCATCATCCCGAATTCCTGCAGATGATGGGTGTGGTGGTGGCTCTGGATGCCTTTCAGGCCATTCTTTTTGCCTTGTTGAGGTATCAGGGTCGTGCATGGAAGTTTGCTTTTCTAAAGCTGCTTTTCATCGTGTGCAATATTGGTTTGAATCTCTTTATCTTCTTGGTGGCACCAGGCCTGAAGGAGTCCCATCCTGCGCTCATGTCTTGGTACGACCCCACCTACCAGGTGGGCTATATCTTCCTTGTCAACCTCGTTTGCACGGCAAGCATCACGCTCTTCTTCATCCCCGAGTTGCGCAAGCTGCGCTATGGCATCGACTGGGCTTTGCTCAAAGAAATGCTCCGTTACACTTGGCCCTTGCTCCTTTTCGGCATCGCCGGCATTTTAAACCAAGTGGCCGACAAGATTTGTTTCCGCTTCATCATCCCAGGGGTCGAAGGCGACGTACAGTTGGGCATCTATGGCGCCTGTTCCAAGATTGCCATGATTATGGCCATGATCACCCAGGCTTTCCGTTATGCCTACGAGCCCTTTGTTTTTGGTAGTGGCAGAGACAAGGAGGGGAAAGAAAGCCAGGCTTTGGTGATGAAATACTTCGTCATGTTTGCTCTTTTTGCCTTTCTGGCGGTCATGGCCTATTTGGATGTGCTTAAATTTTTGGTCGACGACGATTATTGGGAGGGCCTGAAAGTAGTGCCTATTGTCATGATGGCAGAGATTTTCATGAGTGTCTATTTCAATCTCTCTTTCTGGTACAAACTGAAGGAGGAAACCTGGTGGGGCGCTATCTTCTCCGCAATAGGCTGTGCGGTATTGTTGGCGGTTAACTTCATCTTTGTGCCTAAGTATGGCTATATGGCCTGTGCCTGGGGCGGTGTGGCCGGCTACGGCACCTGCATGCTGCTCTCCTATCTGGTGGGCCGTAAGCGAAGCCCTGTACCCTACAAACTTGGCCCCCTGTTTGGCTATTTCCTGTTGGCAATGGCACTCTATGCGGTGACTGTGTGGATGAAACCAGCTCAATTGGGTTGGGAACTGGCACTCAACACCATGCTGCTGCTCGTCTATGTTGCCGTGATTCTCTATAATGAGCAACCTCTGGTGAAACAAGTGTTGGGCAAAATAAGAAAAAAATAGGTTATTGGTGCTCAATCGCAATCCATTACTTTTGTCTTGCAAAGATACACCCAAAAGTAAAGTTTTTTCACTCAAAGTGGCGACAGAGTCATCATCGACAAGATAAAGTTAATCCCTTAGTACGTTGTAGTTGCAGATTGCAAATCCTGCCCAACGGCACAAACATCAGCTGGGTCGGAACATTCACTAGGTCGGGCCAGAACAACCGACGGGTCGAATTTGGTGTCTGACGCATAATATCACGAATTGGATTACATGGGGCAGGTTTATTTCACATGAATTATCATGAATTAACCATGAATGGCTGACGCGGACTTTTATGTCTCACATAAATCGCAGAAGGATTGGGTTAAGGAATTATAGGGTGATTGAAAATCCTTATAATATTTTCGTCAGATTACAAATCTGCCGCAACTGAGCGGTCCCTATAAAGACAACAAGTGTATTTACTATTGCTTATCCTTCGGGTTGCTTCCTTTATTCGTTATAAACCCATTCGCATACCGAGTAGCGTTGGGTGGCGAGGCCTGACATGAATCGCATCTCAGAGCAGGTTTTGCCCTGCGACGAGAGCTCCTCTGGGGTGAAGTAGTCGGCACTTTGATTGTACTTGATGCAGCGGCAACGTTTATTGCAGCTGCCAAGGGTGAGGATTGCAAGGAGAAGAATGGAGATATAGAGCAATTTTCTTTTCATATAGATGGGGGTGGATGTTTGTATGGGTTGGGATTACTTGAGGAAGTCGACGATTTGTTGTTCGTCGATGTTGCGGTAATGGGATGTGGCTACCACTTGGCCGTCTTGCATCAGGAATAGGATGGGACGCTGCCCATAGGTGATGAGTGAATAGGTGTTGAGGTCGATTTGGTAGGCCGGACGGAGGAAGGTATGGGTGTCGAGGGTGAGGGGGGCAATGGTGCTGTCCTGACTGGGGGTGAAGTAGAGAAAGGCGGTGGAATCGAGGTTGTTGCGCTGACAGATGTGGGTTAGCTTTTCGTCGGTCATCTGGCAGAACTGACAGCCAGGGGTGAGAAAGGCCACCACGTGTTTGCCGTGTGAGAGTTGAAGGCTGTGGAGCACGCCGCCAGGGGCGTTGGCGTGGTCTAGCTCCTCCTTGTTGTACACTTCCTGCGAGGGACCAAAAAGCCAGTTGTCGGGGGCTGAGCGGAAGAAGATTGTGACGGTGGGGACCAGCAGGATGGGCAGCCAGATGTACCAACGGGGGCGCCACGCCCACGGTTTTGCGCCCATGGCAAAGACCAGGGCGACGAGGAGGAGGATGTTTTTGATGATGGACTTGGCTGGGTCGATTTCGACCAGCGGCCCCATGCAATGGCAGCTATCGGTGCGTCCGATGAGGGTGGCATAGCCAAGGAAGAGGGTAAACAGGACCAGCATGAGCATTGCGCATGTGTCTACCCACCGATTGAAAATGTTGGCAAGGAGTCCGATGCCAATTAGAACCTCGGCACAGATAACCAACCGCGCGACGAGGAAGGACAGGTTGAGCGACAGCAGGTTGTATGAAAAGATGTAGATTTCAAACTGGTCGATGCCGACGAGTTTGGCAAGGGCCGAGACGATGAAAAAAACACCCAGCAGCATTCGCACGACGAGTGCTGCCAGACGAAGGGGTTTGTTGCGGAAAGGTGTCAATCTTTAGCCTCCGTGCAGGTGACCTCTTCCATTTCGCGGATGAGTTTGCCTTCAATCAGGCGTTCGAAACCAAGACGGGTGATGGAGGAGCAGCGGAAGCCGGCATCGGCGTTGACGTAGGTCACCACGTTTTCGTTGTCAACATTGACGCACTGGCAACGGCGTTCTTTGCTGCAGCCGCTAAGGAGCAACAGGGCTGCGGCGAGCAGGGAAAAGATGTATTTCTTCATGGCGGTTTTACTTTTGATAAACAATGTTGGTGTCGGCCTCGAAAGGATAGTCGGTGCAGACGATGTTGTCGACGTGGGAAGAGTCGAGGGCGTCGAAATAGGTGACGTGGTTGAGCTGGCTGCAGCTGCCATGTTTGATGGTGATGATGCGGGTGGACTGCGTACCGATGATGGAGCAGCGGCAGTTCTTCTCTTTGGCGCAGGAGGCACACAGCACAAGGGCAGCAACACCTATTAGGGTTAAAACTTTCTTCATATACTCTCGGATTATTTCAAAATGCAAAAATACAAAAAAAAAAAGATATAGCATCTTTTTTTTGTATTTTTAGATGGAACCATTGGGTGGGCCTCAACCTTTCACGCGGCAGAGCATGAGGCCGTCGCGAAGGGGGAGGAGGATATTTTGGATGCGAGGGTCGGAGGTGAGAGTGTCGTTGAGGTGCTGGATGATGCGTGTGGAACGGTCGCAGCGCAGTTGCGTTTCGGGCTCTTCTACGACACGGCCGTACCAGAGCATATTGTCGAAGATGATCAGTCCTCCAGGGCGCATCTTGGGCAGAATGATGTTGTAGTAGTGTTCATAGTTGGTTTTGTCGGCATCGATGAAAGCTAGGTCGATGTTGTTGGGCAGGGTGGGGAGGATGTCGAGGGCTTGTCCGATGTGGAGTTGGATGAGGTCGGATACTTCTGCCATCTGGGCATGGCTGCGAATGATGGCTTCGTATTCCTCGTTGGCCTCGATGACATGTAGGGTGCCGCCTGGGCGCATGCCGCGGGCGATGCAGATGGCTCCATAGCCGGCAAAGCTGCCCACCTCAACAGCCAGGGTGGGGGATGCCAGCCTGGTGAGCATGTGCAGGAGCGTGCCCTGATAAGGAGTGGACGACATGTGGGGGTTGGCGGTGTGGAGGGCGATGCTGCGGTAGATGTCGTTCAGCACCTTGTCGGGCGCACTAGTATGCTGTGCGCAATAATCCTCGAGGGTGTTCATGCTTTGTGACGGCTATAGTTGACGAAGAAGTTCTTCGAGTTGTGTCTCATCGTGTACCAGTACCTCGCGGGCTTTGGAACCGTTGTATGGCCCCACGATGCCGGCAGCTTCTAGCTGGTCGATGATGCGGCCGGCCCGGTTATAGCCGAGCTGCAGCTTGCGCTGGAGTAAGGAGGTGGAGCCAAACTGGCTGGCCACCACCAAACGTGCGGCATCGTTGAAGAACTCGTCTTTTTGTTTGGGGTCGAAATCTTTGTTGGGCTCCTCGTTTTCGTCGAGGTATTCGGGAAGGAGGAAGCCGTCGGGATAGCCCCGTTGGGAACCGATGAAGTCGGCCAGTTGTTCTATTTCCTCGGTCTCGATGAGGGCGCATTGGATGCGGACGAGGTCGGAACCGGAGAGGGAGATGAGCATGTCGCCACGACCGATGAGGCGTTGGGCACCACTACAGTCGAGGATGGTGCGGGAATCGATGCCGCTGGTTACTTTGAAGGCAATGCGTGCTGGGAAGTTGGCCTTGATGGTGCCGGTGATGATGTTGGTGGTGGGACGCTGGGTGGCGATGATGAGGTGTATGCCCACGGCACGTGCAAGCTGGGCGAGGCGGCAGATGGGCATTTCGACCTCCTTTCCGGCCGTCATGATGAGGTCGGCAAACTCGTCTATAACCAGCACGATATAGGGCAGATATCGGTGCCCGTTCTCAGGGTTGAGGTGGCGATGGATGAACTTGTCGTTATATTCTGTTATCTTGCGCACGCCGGCCAGCCGTAGCAGGTCGTAGCGTTGGTCCATCTCGATGCAGAGGGAGTTGAGCGTGCGCACCACTTTCTTGACATCGGTGATGATGGCCTCGTCGCTATCGGGGAGTTTGGCCAGGTAGTGGCGCTCTATTTTATTGTATAGTGACAGCTCCACCTTCTTGGGGTCGACCATCACAAACTTGAGCTCGGAGGGGTGTTTCTTATAGAGGAGGGAGGCGATGACGGCATTGAGTCCGACCGACTTACCCGTGCCGGTGGCACCGGCCATGAGCAGGTGGGGCATTTTGGCCAGATCGGTGACGAAAGGTTCGTTGCTGATGGTTTTGCCAAAGGCGATGGGCAACTCCATCTTGGTGTTTTTGACAAAGGCATCGCACTCCAGCATGTTCTTCATCGATACGATTTGAGGATTGGCATTAGGCACCTCAATACCCACGGTGCCGCGCCCGGGTATGGGCGCAATGATGCGTATGCCGAGGGCGGAAAGGCTGAGGGCGATGTCGTCCTCGAGGTTCTTGATTTTGGAGATGCGCACCCCTGGGGCGGGCTTGATTTCATAGAGGGTGACGGTGGGTCCGGGTGAGGCTGTGATTTGGACAATCTCGATGCCGTAGTTGCGCAGGGTTTCTACAATCAGGTCCTTGTTGGCCACCAGCTCCTCCTTGGTAACCTTGGTGTTTTTGGTTTCCCAATCTGTCAGAAGGTCAGTCGAGGGCATCTGGTATTGCTTAAGGTCCAAATGAGGGTCGTAAAGCTGGTCGAAACCATAATGTGTGCCTTCTTGGGTGGCTTCCAGCTCAGAGTATTTTTCCCCATCTTCCTCATCATCGGCATTGCTGTTGATGTTCATGTGGGTGTCGTCGATGGTGAAGTCTACCTCCTTTTGTGTGGCCGACTTGGGCGTATCTTGACTGCCCTGTTGTGCCTTCTGATTGATGCGAGCAAACTCATCGTCGATGTCGAAGGTTACTTTCTCCTCCTTGGGCTTGGGGGCTGTGGGAGGAATGACCGTCTCGACGGTTTCAGCCTCCTCTTCTTCCTCTTCTTGGTCTTTGGCTTTGAGATTATTAATCTTTTCTTTGAGGTTGACCTTGGGCAGGCTTACATCGGGCATCTTGGGCATCTTGAAGCGGACGCGATGAATGAAAATCAATACCACCACGGCCACAAAAATGAGCAATATCACCACACCCCAACGGATGAGCAGATAGAGCTGCTCAGACACAAATTTGCCGGTAATACCCACATAGTTGCTGAAGGTTTCGCTCTTGAAGAAACGACCATTGAGATAGCCCAGCACCGTGGAAATCCACAGCATCCAGAATAGGGTCACCCAGAAGGTGCGCCACCATGGCATCAGGTTGACCTTCCACAGCCTTAGGCCATAGAGGAACAGCAGAAATGAAAAACCCAGGGAGGCGATGCCGAAGGTGTCCTGAACGAGGGTGTTGGCTAAATGATAGCCCAGCCGTCCCAGCCAGTTGCTTTGGCTTGGCCAGGAAATAAAGAAGGAAAAGGTGGCAACGGTTAGGAAAAGTGCCAGCAGGATGTAGCAGGCACCGCGCAATTTGCGGCCGCGTTCGCTTTTCCAAAATTCGACAAATTTTCCTGTTGGGCGTACTTTCTTTTTCTTCTTCGATGTATTTGCTTTTGCCATGGGGTGCTTACTTTTTTTTACTCCGTGAATGGTGGAGGGGGCAATTGTGTTGTTTAAATGTTTAAAAAGATGCTATAGTAACCCTGTGGGATGCTATAGCATCTGTTTTCTTTAGTTGGTGTAGGACTGGCTACTATTCCAAGAGCTCGGCAGCGTCCTGGAACTCTTTCATGATTGCGGCAAACTCCTCGTCGGTCACATCTTTGTAACCTGCAGGAAGGAGCATCTCGGCCTCTTTCACTTTGCCCTTGACGATTTCAATGCAGGTGTAGGTGATAGCGCGACCTTCGGAACCCTGCTGGGTGAAGATGAGGGGGAAGCCTTTGGTGTTGCCGAAAAGAAGGCAGTATTCTGGTCCAATCTCGTTGGTGTACCAGCATTCGACGGGGTTGTCGGTGCCGGTCTCGTCATAGCGGTGCATGATCATTTTCTTGGCGGTGAAACCAAAGATGTCTTTGGTGCCCTCTACGTTTTCATAGTAGTAATGACCGGGTTCTTTGTCTTCCAGATAGAGGCTGTCCATCTCTTCCTTGGTGGATTCGCCACGAACGAGCAATTTGCCGTCGCCGTCGTAGTTTTCCAGTTCAATGCCGTTGGCGGCAAGGTAACCGATGGCTTGACTGAGGTCGATGGCTTGTGCCACCTTCATGCCGTTTTGCTGGGTTTGACCGGTCATGAGCTTGTTGTCGAATACTTTCACTTCGATGGTACTCTGCTCTTCGGGAATTTGAACATCCACCGTTCCGGTGCTGGTGAGTTTATACTTGACAATTCCACGGAAATTGTTCTGAGCGTTCACCGCTCCCCATGAAAGCACCATGATGAGTGCTGCAACCAATAATTTTTTCATCGTTCTATAGTAATTGTTGTTTTTATCTTATTGCTCATAACGAAAAAATGGGGGAAATAGTATCTGTCCCCCATAAAAAAACTATTTTCATTTCACCCAATCACCATCCTTTGGGCAGTACGATGTTGGCAACCAGGTGTGCATCTTCAAAGAGAGGGGCAATCTCCTCGTCGGTGAATCCCGCTATTCCGCACCCAATCCGAGTCACCAAGAAGGTGAGGTCGGGGTGTTGCTGGGCAAATTGGATAAACTCGTCAACATAGGGTTTGATGGTCTCCACGCCCCCTTGCATGGTGGGTATGGCGTAGCTCTGCCCCTGAAGTCCCACACCTTGCCCCATTTGGGCTCCAAAGCGTTCCAGAGCTATGCGGGCGGCCCCTCCACCGTGCATGCCGGCCAGATTGCTGCCGAAGACAAAGATTTCGTTTTCTTTGAGGTGGGTAATGAATTCGGGTGTATTCATATTATCAGCGTCTTAGTTGTTGATAAAAGTGCGTTGTCCCCAATTGTCGCCAAGGCTGCCGCCAATAATCATGCTGGGTTCTTGCAACTTGCCCTGCAGCGATGATTCGTAGGCTTGATTCTTGGTTACGTTGTTGAACAACTCTTGGAAGGTGATTTCGCCTCGGGTATACTTGAGTTCCTTCAAGATATAATAGGTAAAGAAACCGTGGTGCTGGTCGATAAAGCTGTAGGCGGTCTTGTCGCCGTCGGCGGCCATGAAGATGACAATGTCATCGCGCACGCGGGGAGCACGGTAGCGCTTGGTCTCACGTTCCATGCCGAAGAATTCTTTGCCGTTGCGCTGGTAGCCGTTGCAGCTGGCATCGATGATGAAGGTGTAGCTCAGAGCCTGGGTCTTCTTAAACCAGCCGCAGAGGGTATCGATGGAGATGCATTGGCTCAGCACTTTCTCCATGTCCTTGCCTTCAAGGGTGATGCCGCTGGGCAGGGTGCCGTCCTTGCTGCGGAAAGCGCGAATCTTGCTCACGTCGATGCCGCTGGGCATCAAGTAGGGCTGATATTTTGAGTTGCTGGTGCCATGGCCGGCATAGTAGATGATGATGTGCACGTCGCCACTTTGAGCCTTGATGATGTCTTTGAGCCAGTGGATGCCCTCATTGTATATCATCTGGCGGTTGGCATTGTGCAGCACTTTCACGTGGCGTGAGGGAATGCCCAGGGTGTGCACGAAATACTGGTGCAGCACATCACCGTCGTTGCTGGCATAGTCGCAGTTGGGCAGCGGGGCGGTATATTCTTCGTCGGCAACAATCAGGGCGTAGGTCTTGCTGTTGCTGTTCTCTTCGATAGAGGGGATGTTGAAGTCCACGTACTCATCGTTCATCAGGGCGGCCTCCATGGTCTTGGCGGCTTGGTCGAAAGCACCGTGGACCACAATTTGCAGTTGGCTGCGGCGGTAGTGGGGGCCGGTCATGTCGAAACAACGGGTGATGTAGCGGTATTCGTTGTCGGTGTTTTTCAGCTGGCGGACGTTGTTGGCCAGAAAGTCCTGTACGCTGCGGGCACGCAGATAGGCCAGCTGGGCGTTGGTGGTGATTCCGTCCTTGGTGTCGACGCTGATACGCACATTCTCGTCGTTGAAGACGGCGGGCATATAGCGCAGGTCGCCAAACTCACCCTTGTAGTCGATATGGCTGATTTCGGCGGCATCGGTGGTGGAGGTGATGGTAATGGTGGTCTTTTTGCCGGCGGCAAAGAGGTCGCTCAACTCCTCGTCGATCATGCGTTGGGTGAGGGAACAAATGGCACGGCACGAATTGGAGGTGTTCCACAGGTAGGCGGCTGAAGGGTAGTCGTCCTCCGTGCCCTCAAAATGGTGGCAGGTGTAGGCTATGTTGTAGATATAGTTGATTTCGGCGATGCCATCCTCGGTGGTGTCCTCCTGCACGTCGGTAGTGATGCGCACGAAGGTTTCGTCGTACAGCTTTTCAGCGTTGGGCAGGTTGATAAGCAGGTGTTGTATCTTTTTGTTCATCATCTTCTCGCGCTGCTGAGTGGTTTGGCGCAGCCTCTTGAGGATGAAGGTGTGAATGTCATCGTTGTATTGATGTTCGCTCTGCGGAGAGTCCGAAACCGTCTGAGCCCCACCGCTCAAGGGCAAGGCTACAATCATTGCCAGCAGCGCCAGCAGCGCCATACGGCGGAAGTTCTTAAAGTGTCTTTTCATTGCGCAATGAATATTATTTTTCAAATTGCAAAATTATATCTTTTTGTCCAATTAAAATCCCCCTCTCCTGGAAAATAATCAACCTTGGAAAGTTAATAAAATTGGAGTATGTCTGGGTGCTGCGAATCTTTATGAGGAATGGGGTTAGATGAGTGTGCGGGTCCTTTGGCGGTAGGCGGCATAGCCGGGTTTGTTTTCCAGTTGGCGTTTCTCCATCATAGGAATGCTGATGAAGAGGAAGAGGGCCGTCATGGCAATGGGGGCAGCAATCAGCCATGGACGACACGCAAACCCGTTCACCGAGACATACATCAACCATACGCCCCACCACATGCTTATTTCGCCGAAGTAATTGGGGTGACGGCCATGTTTCCAAAGCCCATCTTGTAGGATTTCATTGTGGTTGGGATGCTGGCGAACAAAGCGATGGCGCTGGATGTCGGCTGTGAGCTCTATGGCTACAGCTCCCAGACAAACGGCCAACGCTGCCCAAGAGAGGATGTTGGCCTGTTGGTGCTGTTCGGGGAGTAGCAGGGCTGGCAACATGTTGAAGAAGACCAAAAGGGTGGGCATCATATTGAGTCCGGAGAAATTGATAATATGAAAAATGAAAGGACGGCAATTGCTGCGATAGCGTGTGTATCGCCAGTCTTCGGCATAAATGCCCCTGAAAGTATATGCCCAGTTGGCGGTAAGTCGTATGCCCCATAGCCATACGGCCACCAACAGCATGAGATAAGGGGTATTAAAACCCTTGATGAAAAGCCATATCGTGAGTAGGACTGGTGGCGCCACACTCCAGTAGGGGTCGTATATGGAAACATTTTTGTAAATTAGGCCAAACAACCACACATAGACAGTCGCCACCACATCGGCACCCAGCAGGCAAAGAACACCATTGGCATTCATCTTCCCCATCCAACGGTAGGTTAGCACTCCCACTCCGATAGAGGAGAGGTAAATAAGGGCCACGATGGCAAAACTCAATCCACGTGAGCGGTTTCCCAACAGCCAATGTACCCTTGATCGGTAATCCAGATAATCATTTCCAAAATCCTTCAGCAGGCGTTTTTCTTCACTCCTCACTTGACTCAGCATGATGCCGACAAACCCTACCCAGACAACCGCCGCCTGCCAAGTGTGGAGAAGGGCGGCGATGCCTCCCAGGTAGATGAAAACACCCAATAGCATCGGGTTGCGACTGAAGCCGTAGGGACCATCGATGAGTAATTGCTGTGTGCGAGGTGCCACTTCATGGCCATAAGGGTCGAAAGGATTCCCTTTTCCAACCCTGCGCATGTGGACAATTGACCAGATGCTAAGTGTCAGCCCTACAGCCATTAGTAATCCTCCTGTCACCCACAGCCATTCGCTGGCTTCGAAAGACTTTCCCCCAACCCACCACATCAAGCAAGGTAGCAGAATAATAAAAATGAGAAACCCAAGCAGGTAACCGGCTATTTCACGTAATACTCTATTCATGGTTGTTGCTTTTATTTCTTATTGATAATTAATAAGTTACTGTATATCGTGATTGATATATCCAAATACAAAGGTACGATTTTATTTCCAAGTAAATAAATGCTTAAATCACTATGCTTTCTAATCACGCTACCTCCTAATCACGATGCTTTCTAATCATGATGCCTCCTAATCACGATGCCTCTTCCCCGTAGCGATTGCCTCAAGTGTTGTTTTTTTGGATGTATTGCCCCAGTTGCCATATTTCCCTGTTGGCTTGGTGTAAGGTAGCTGTTAGTTGTAACTTACTCCTAATATTAGATTAGGTTTTGTTTATACTTATATTTTGTTTATATTATCATTACTAATCAAAATATAATATAAACCTAATCAATACCTAATCTAAATCTAATCTAAATGATGAATTTACCCTTAAGTAACAGGTACTTGTATATTCCCATTTTCGGTGTTTCTTGGTCAAGAGGGAACTTTTTCTTCAAGTTGTTTTTGGGACATGGAGTTGTATTTGATTTGTCATATTTGGGGTTATCCCATACGCTTCTTTTCTCGACCGTGGGGGCGTTTTATGAAGGTGTAAGAATACTAAGCAAATCAATTGGAAAGGCTGATTTGCATCTATTTGTATATGTTATGGATGAGGTGGGGAAGGGTTCTTCCTCCACTTTTTATCAGAAATCTCTTAGAAGTCGTCTTCGTCCTGCGGGACGAGGGTGGTGTAGAGGTTGTAAAGGTCGGCGATGACTTTCTTTTGGCTGAATTTTTCGCGCTGGACGCGGCCTTTGGCCACCAGGTCGGCTCGGAGGTTAGGGTCCTCGATGATGCGCATGAGTTGTTGGGCCACCTCGTCGGGATTGTCGGGGCTGGCATAAAGGGCGGCATCGCCGCCGGCCTCGGGCATGGACGAGACATTGGAGGTGACGACAGGGGTGTCGCAACACATGGATTCAAGAATGGGGATGCCGAAACCCTCGAAATGCGACATGTACACCGACGCGATGGCGTTGGCATAGAGGGCCGGGAAGTCCTCAAAGTCGGCATTGGAGACGAAATGGACGCGGTTGGTAAGTTTCTGCGCTTTGATTTCGGACATGACCTCGTAGTAGTAGCGGCCGCGTTGACGACCCACGATGACCAGATGAATGTCTTGAGGCAACTTGGCTATGGCCTTGACAACGGTGCGCTGGTTCTTGCGTTCCTCGATGGTGCCTACGCATACCACATATTTTTCGGGCAGGTGGTACATCTTGGTGATGTCGTGGCGCTCGTCGACGGTGATGGGCTGCCAGAAGATGGGGTCGCATGACTGGTAGATGACATGGATTTTTGACTCCGGCACATGCATGTATTTGATGAGGTCCTGCTTAGTGGACTCGCTAATGGCCACAACGGCATCGGCTATGCGGCAGGAATGGCGTTGCTTAACGCGGTGGGCTAAGCGGTCGAAGGGGCGGTAGTATTGTGGGTGGCGCCAGACGATGAGATCGTGCATGGTTACGACGCGTTTGATGCTGTGGGGAATGCCATGAGGCAGTTCGTGGCTGAGACCGTGGAAAATGTCCACCTTATCCGTCTTGAGGTGCATGGCGATGCCATGGCTGCGCCAAAGATTGGGAAAGTGGCGGTCGAAGCCAGAGGGTTTCCGTGTGGAAATATTGGCATAGCTGGTAAAATAGTTGCGGTAGTCGCCTGACATGTCGGGGGAATAGAGGATGGAGCGGACCTCGTTGTGTTCGTGTGCAAGGCCACAGATGAGCATGCGGCTATAGTTGCCCAGCCCGGTGTTATTTTTGAATGCTCTTTTAGCTTCGAAGCCAATGATCATATTGATGCTTGTTTGTTTTGAATTTGCAAAAGTACGAAAAAAAAATGTATCTTTGCATTTTAATTACGAATTAAAGTTTTTTAATAGTTTGCTAATACACTAATGGATAGAATTACAGCCATCATCATCACACAGAACGAAGAGCGCAATATTGGGCGCTGTCTGGTCTCGCTGAGAGGGGTGGCCGACGAGGTAGTGGTGGTGGACAGTGGCTCCACCGACGCAACCGAGCGTATTTGCCGTGAGCAGGGAGTTGTCTTCCAGCACCATGATTGGGCGGGCTATTCCGGACAGAAAAACTACGCCGAAAGTTTGGCGACAGGGAGCTGGATTCTCTCCATCGATGCCGATGAGGCCCTGTCGGAAGAATTGCGGGAATCGCTAATGCAGCTCAAAACCAGTAGTCCTGCAGAGGAGTTTGTGTACAGTTTCTGCCGCCTTACCAACTGCTGCGGTCAATGGATAAGGCATGGCGGCTGGTATCCCGATGAGAAGATAAGGCTTTGGCACAAAGGTATTTGCCGTTGGGATGGGATGGTTCACGAAGAATTGACGTTTGCACGACCCGTGAGGAGGCAGCGGCTGGCCGGCGACTTGCTGCATTACAGCTACTACAGCATAAATGAGTTGGCGGCAAGGCAGGTGAAGTATGCCGACCTGGCAGCCCAGAAAGCGTACGAACAGGGCAAACGTTGTCCCAAAGGAGCATTGGTGGTGAAACCGCTGTGGACTTTCCTGCGAAACTACATTTTTAAGGGTGGTTTCTTGGATGGGAGTGCCGGTTTTGAAGTATGTCGGATGACGGCGTTTTACACGATGGTGAAATATGCACGGCTGAGAGAGCTGTGGAAACAAGATTGAAGTTGACTACTTTTTAATAACTTATTGATTATGCCTGAGATAAAAGATAGTAACAGGGATTTATTTGCCAAATATACTTTAGATGAGAAACAGCGGCTGTATGATGCGGCTGCAGAGTTGTTTAGTGAGAATAAAAAACAATTGTTCGACCGACTGGTGCAGAACCGTACACGCCATATATGCGTTGTGTTGGAGGACATCTTCCAGTCGCACAATGCAAGTGCAGTACTCCGCAGTTGTGACTGTTTCGGCGTGCAGGATGTGCATGTGATCGAGGACCGCAATAAGTATATGCCGAATAGCGATGTGTCGATGGGGTCGGACAAATGGGTGGATTACTACAAGCACCCCAATATCCTGCAAACTTATGACGAATTGCACAAGAAGGGCTATCGAATTATTGCCACGCTGCCACATGAAAATGACACCATGATAACAGACTTGGACATTACACACCCAACGGCCTTGGTCTTTGGCACCGAGCTGACAGGTCTGACTCAGGATGCCATTGACCATGCAGACGGATATGTGAAGGTGCCCATGTATGGTTTCACCGAGAGTTTCAATATATCGGTGTGCGCAGCTCTTTCTCTTTTCTATTTGACCGAGAAGATGCGTTCCAACAAGGACATCTCCTGGCAATTAAGTCAAGATGAGCAAGCAACGCTGAAGCTCTATTGGAGTATGCAGGTAATACATGATGGTCGGCATGTGATGGAGCAGGTGGAGAAAAGGCTTTTTGGCAAGCTTTGATGCTGTTTGAGCCACGTGGATAATAATTATTTGGCTGTATAAATTTTTTTTAGTACCTTTGTAAGTTCAATTGGAAATAGTAACAATTTAATAAAATACACAATATGAAAAAGATACTTGTTCTTGCTGCACTCGTTGTGATGAGTCAGGCAGTAGTATTTGCACAGAAAGAAAAAACTGTAAAAGAGGCTGATGTGCCCGTCCGTTATGTAAAAGACTTCCAAAACCAAGCAAGCGATGCCCAAAACGTGGTATGGACCATGGCTCTGGACAGCTCGGCTTATATGGCCACTTTCACCAGTGTCGATGGCGACAAGCAGGCTATTCGTTTTACTACCAAGACTTCTGAAACCCGCTACTATATTGAGGACAAGTACATTCCCCATGCCATCAAAGACACCGTTGCTCACCAATTCCCCAAACACAAAATCAGCGAGGTGTATATCCGCAATCTCAAAGGCAAAATGACTTACCAATGCCGCATTTATCAGAAGAAAGGCTTCCTGTTTTGGAAGAGAGAGACTAACGTGAAGATTATCTCCTTTGAGACCAATAGCAAGATTATTGAGGTAGTGGAAGAATCGAAATAATTTGGAATGACCGATTGGTTAAAAAAGGCCCTTCAGAGAATTGAAGGACCTTTTTTATTATCTCTTTAAAGAGATGGTTGCCACCTGATGCTTGAAGAATTTTGAGGTGGAAACCATTTGCAACTACTCTACATTGAGAAGGTAGTAGTTCTTTTTGCCTTTCTGAATAAGGATACTGCCGCAGGTGAGGAGGTCGTTGGCTGAGAGGCAGCAATCTTCGCCCACTTTGGCTTTGTTGACGGAGATGGAGTTCTGCTTGAGCTCGCGACGAATTTCACCCTTAGAGGCGAACATGCCCACCTCTGCAGCGAGGTCGATAAGTGAGACACCCTCGTCGAGACGGCTGCGGGAGACGGTGAACTGAGGAACACCTTCGAAAACAGAGAGCATCGTGTCGCGGTCGAGGGCGTTGAGTTGCTTGGTGGTACCCTTGCCGAAGAGGAGTTCGGAGGCATTAACAGAGGCATTGTAGTCCTGCTCGCTGTGAACACGGCATGTGATGTCTTTGGCCAAAGCATGCTGGAGGATGCGACGTTCGGGAGCTTCGGCATGCTGGCGTTCGAGGTCGGCTATTTCCTCTTTGGAGAACATGGTGAAGATGCGGATGTAACGGGCTGTGTCAACATCGGAGCAGTTGAGCCAGAACTGATAGAACTTATAGGGGCTGGTTTTGGTAGGGTCGAGCCACACATTGCCGCCTTCGGTTTTGCCGAACTTGGTGCCATCGGCCTTGGTGATGAGGGGGCAGGTGAGTGCGTAGGCCTCGCCTCCCTCCATGCGACGAATGAGCTCGGTGCCGGTGGTGATGTTGCCCCATTGGTCGGATCCACCCATCTGTAGGCGACAGCCTTTGGTGCGATAGAGGGTAAGGTAGTCGTAGGCCTGGAGGAGCTGGTAGCTGAACTCGGTGAAGGAAAGACCGGTTTCTAAACGTTTTTTCACAGAGTCTTTGGTCATCATATAGTTAACGGTGATATGTTTGCCTACATCACGGATGAAATCGAGGAAGAGGTAATCCTTCATCCAATCGTAGTTATTGACAATCTCAGCACCATTGACGGGATTGTCGAAATCGAGGAATTTAGAAAGCTGTTTACGGATGCATTGGACATTGTGGTTGACTTCCTCGGGGGTGAGAAGCTTACGTTCTTGAGCCTTGAAAGAAGGGTCGCCAATCATACCCGTGGCACCCCCTACAAGGGCGAGCGGTTTGTGCCCAGCTACCTGGAGGTGCTTGAGCAGCATGATGCTGACAAGGTGGCCGATGTGGAGGGAATCGGCTGTGGGGTCGATGCCAACATAAGCGGTGGTTACCTCTTTGGAGAGCTGTTCCTCGGTGCCTGGCATGATGTCGTGAATCATGCCGCGCCATTTGAGTTCTTGGACAAGATTTTTGTTCATCGAATGAGAATGAAATATGTGTTATAAATATGGAATAGATACTATATATAAAAAAGAGGTACTGTGTTTGTTGGACCAGTACCTCTTTCGTTATCTAATTAGAATTATCTTACGACCAACTTAGAGGTAGCGGTCTGGCCACCCACGATAACGTTGACCAGATACATGCCGTGTTGGAGATTCTGGCAACTGATGGCGTGGGTGTGGATGCCCTCGCTAAGTCTGCCAAGATTCTCGGTATAGACAACCTTTCCCGTGAGGTCGTAGACCTTCACAACAGCCTGACCGGCCTGAGCGATAGTAAGCTCAAGAGTAGCTTGGTCGACGGCGGGGTTGGGGTAGAGGCGGACCTGGTTGGCACCAGTGTTGGCAACGGTGGGAATGCCGTTGAAGATATTGGAGTCGAGAATTTCATTGACGTGGTCAACCACATAGGTGGAATCCATGAAGATACCACGGCCATAAGTGCCGAAGTACATGGCATAGGCCCACTTGGTCTTGGGGAAGTAGTACTGAACTTCGGAGACACCGTCGTGACCAACATAAGAAATCATAGGATAGTTGCAGGTGACCTGATACATAGAGGTGACAGGAACGCCGTTGAAGGCACCATAGGCCTGCCAAGAAGGATTGTTGACGCTGGCAGCTTTGAAGACACCATCCTCAGTACCAACATAGACCTCGCCAGTGGTGTACTCAATCATGGCACTGTAGGCGGGGGTGGGAGTGGGCAGAGGAATGTTGCTGATGGTGTAGTTGTTGCTGGAAGCATTGTTGATGTATACAACATTGGGTGCGTTGTTGCCATAACCATCGAAAGTGACGATGATAGCATCGCGGCCCTGACGAGGATCGACGTTGATGGAGGAAATACGACGGTTGAAGTAGATGCTGGTGTCGGAAGCCATCATCGTATCGGTGGTGGTGATGCGGGTGCTGATCTTATAGTTGAGCTGGTCGCGGATTTCGTGAACAGAGGCACTATAGTCGGCGGAGTTGATGCCATGAACGCGAGCGATGAAGGATTTCTTGGCTTTGCTGTCCTCAACAACAACAAAGGCGCAGTCGCCATCCTGAGACATGGCAGTATAGCGGACTACCATGTTGGGATAGGAGGCACCGTTGACGCAGTAGATATGGCTCCAGAAACGGGTGTCGTTGTCGTCATTAAAGATTTTACGGAAGTCGGTGGGGAACCAGCAGTAAGAAACGTTGGAATTGCTGGGCATGTCGTTCTCAACGGTAACGGCCAGCATGCGGCTCAGGTAAGGCTGATGGATTGTCTGGCGCATTTCGTTGCCAACGGTGAAGTTATGGTCGAAGACATGGTAGAAAGGATAGCTGGCGTGGGCAGGATCGAGCACCACCATGGAGTCGCCACGATGAATCTGGAAACGCGAGCCCATAAAGTTGTTATCGCTATTGGTAATATAGTGACGTTCGCCGTCGCGGATGACGTAACTGAGTGTGTCGATGGTGAAGGTAATGCTGTCGTTGGTGTAGGTGTTGTTGTCAGTCTCCCAGAGATGAATCTGGCCAATGGCGGGGCCACCAGCAATCAGGTTGGACATGAAGTCAACATCGGATGTCCAGGTCTGGGTGTTGGTGAAATCGTTGTAGTCGGCATAAGCACGGCCAATGGATCCGTTGGCAGAGGAGACAAAAATGGTACGACGGGAATAGGGTGCGTACTGAGTGAAACGGGAAGCTGCCACCTGACCACCGTTGCCCTTCCAAATAATGTTGGCTAAGTGGTTGAGGTTGGAACCGGAAGCATCATACCAAGAAGAGTCATTGATACCACCGTTGTGTTCGGTACGAGCCTCGATGTAGGGGCAAGCGTTGGCGTTAGCACCGCTGATGATGGAACCGTCGGGGCAAACGGCGAGGCCGTTGATTTGTACGGTATTCATGCCGCGGTTGAGGTTGGAGAAGAGCGTCATGGGCTCGTTGTACCCATTGGAGAAATAGATACCGCCGTCGGTGACGATATAGTAACCTTCATACATGACGCTACGCTCGGCGTCCCAACGCACGTCAGGAACTATCTGATGAATGCCGGAGTGGACGAAAGTAGCGTTTGAGTAGACGGTAGCCATGTAGTCGCCGAAGTTTAAAGACTCATTGGAGGAAGAAACAGTCCATTGGAAAGGAGAGTTCTCCACATAACCTTTACCAACCCAGATGGCAGAACCACCGAGGAAGACCTTGGTGGGGTCGATGGGGCTGACGGTGAGGGCACCACAGGTAGCGTTGGTAGCAGCGGAGGTGAAGGGAGTGACGGTAGAGGTGGAAAGAAGGAGCCAGTTATTGGTGTTGCGGGTCAGGTAGAGGCCGGTCATTAAGCCGTTGGCGTTGGAAACCATGGCATAGAGGTAGGACTCGTCGGAGGGGGCAAGAGCCAAAGTGATATAAGAGGCATTAGCACCAAAGGCAGAGCAGCTACCAGTGATGTCCACGGGGGTGGAAGAATTAATCACATCGCTAATCTTGTAAAGGTGACCACCCTCGGCGAAGAAAGCTCTGTTGAACTGCTTTGAGAGAACAATATTGGAGACATTGCCGGAGAAGACCTTGGTGGGGGCATTGTTGAGGTCGCTCACCTGAGTGATATTCCAGCGGAAAAGACCTTTGGGAGTGGCCACATAGACATAGGTGATGCCTTGGAGGGTCATCACTTTAATATCGTTGACATTGGCAAAATCGGCCTCCAGATCGTTGCCGGGGTTGGTGTTGTTGAGACGGGTGAAGGTGGCATCGTCGGTATTGAAAAGGAAAATACCGCGACCGCGAGCTGCAAGTTTGTTAACCTTGTTGCCTTTGCCATAGTAGCTTTCGCCAGTACCGACGAGCAAGGTGTTTTCATTCAGCTTAGTCATGCAGCTGATGGGGAGGGTAATCTCCTCATCATTAAGGTAGCAAGGGAGGTAGTTCCAGATGTCCTCTTCGGCGTCGGAACGGGTGTAGAGGCCGCCAGTAGCAGCGCCAGCGTAAAGAGTGACAGAGGCGTCGGCACCACCTCCGAAAACGACGAGGGAAGTGACACGGCCACCAATGTTGTCCGGGCCGATTTCAACAAGATTGTTGTTTTGGTAATTGGCATTTTGGGCGGTAGCTGTGCCAACAAAGCACATTGCGAGGCCCGCAAATAAGCCGAGAAGTACTTTTCTACTTTTCATAAGATATTAATATTTAATTAGATATTTAATTTCCATTTACATATTTTAATTAGCAAAGATACATTTTTTTTTTATAATTGCGGCTTTTGCTCATAAAAAAAGAAAAAAAATTATAATTTGGCAATAAAGAAAAAATGATTGCGTTATACAACCAAAAAATAGCCCACGCTATTGATAAGAAAACTAAAACAATATTTTTTATTATATGGAAGATCAGCATTTCAACATTCAAGAACTGAATGCACGCATTGAGAGAGAAAGCGCCTTTGTGGACGCACTCACCATGGAACTACGCAAAAACATTGTAGGACAAAAGCACATGATTGAGAGTCTGATGATTGGTCTGTTGAGCAACGGCCACATCTTGCTCGAAGGTGTCCCCGGTTTGGCCAAGACCCTCACCATCACTTCGCTGGCCAATGCTATCGATGCCAAATTCAGCCGAATCCAATTCACTCCCGACCTACTTCCCGCCGACCTTCTGGGTACCATGATCTATAGCCAGAAAAGCGAAACATTTAACGTGAAGAAAGGCCCCATCTTCTCCAATTTCATCCTTGCTGACGAAATCAACCGTGCCCCTGCTAAGGTGCAGAGTGCCCTTCTTGAGGCCATGCAGGAGCGCCAGGTGACCATTGGCGAAACCACCTACAAACTGGAGGAACCCTTCTTGGTCATGGCCACCCAAAACCCCATCGAGCAGGAGGGTACCTACCCACTGCCAGAGGCACAGGTGGACCGTTTTATGCTGAAAGTGGTCATCAGCTATCCGCAGAAAGAAGAAGAACGCCAAATACTACACCAGTCGATGATGGGAGGCTTTACCAAACAGCAGCCCATCCTCAAACCTGCCGACATACTGAAGGCACGTGAGGTGGTGCGCGAAGTCTATATGGACGAGAAAATCGAGAACTACATCACCGACATCATCTTTGCCACCCGCTTCCCTGAACAATATCAGCTGAATAAGCTCAAGGGACTGATTAGCTATGGTGCTTCTCCTCGTGGTAGCATCAATCTTGCTTTGGCCTCTAAGGCATACGCCTTCATGCGTCGCCGCGGCTATGTTATTCCCGAGGATGTCCGCGCCATAGCCATGGATGTGCTCCGCCACCGTATAGGCCTTACTTATGAAGCTGAGGCTGAGAACATCACCAGCGAAGAGGTGGTCAATGAGATTCTCAACCGGGTGGACGTTCCCTAAAGTGGAGCTACAACGACCTTATGACGAATCTACTTGACACTAATTTATGGAACAGCAGAACAACGAAATAATAAAGAAAGTCCGCAAGATAGAAATCAAGGCAAAAGGACTGTCGCGCCAGCTTTTCTCGGGCGAATACCACAGCGCTTTCAAGGGACGTGGTATGGCCTTTAGCGAAGTGCGTGAATATCAGTATGGCGATGACGTGCGCAGCATCGATTGGAACGTCACCGCCCGACTGAATCATCCTTATGTGAAGATTTTTGAGGAGGAGCGCGAACTGACGGTGATGTTATTAGTCGATGTCAGCGGCAGCAATCGTTTCGGCACCCATCATCAGTTTAAAGAAGAGCTGGTGGCAGAAGTGGCTGCGACACTCGCTTTTAGTGCTATACAGAACAACGATAAAGTGGGTGTGATACTCTTCAGCGACAAGATTGAGAAATTCATCCCTCCCAAGAAAGGCAGCAGCCATATCCTCCGCATCATTCGCGAACTCATCACTTTCCGCCCAACCAGCAACGGTACCAACCTGGCCGAGGGCCTGCGGTATTTCACCAACGTTATCAAGAAACGTTGCACAGCCTTCTTGCTGAGCGACTTCTACGACGAGGGCTACTCCGACGCGCTGAAGATAGCCTCGCACAAGCACGACCTCATCTCCATCCGCATAGCCGATGAGAAAGAAGCCCGCTTGCCCGACCTTGGACTCACCAAGTTCTACGACCCCGAGACCTCTGAAACCATCTGGATTGACACCGCCGATGCTTCCCTCCGTCAGGCCTTTGCCAACCAATATGCTGCGCATGTGGCCAAAACCGATGAACTGATGAAGAAATACGGCATCGACACTACCGTGCTCTACACAGGCGAAGACTATGTGAAAGAACTTAAGAAACTATTCGACCGCCGTAGCGCCTGATGATACAAAACGCATTGAGAATGAATTTTATGAAACGACATTTAATAGCACTCATCTTTCTCCTTACCGCACTTGCCGCCACGGCGCAGGACACCATTGCGCCTGCAGAGTTGACACGCTATAAGTTTAAGTTGGACAGTACCTCATTCCTCATTGGCGACCAGGCCGAACTTGTCATCGAGCCTGCCACTATTTTTCCCACGTTGGAGGACCTCACCAACAACGACATCGTGGCTGTGCGCCAATGGGTAGACTCCACTAACGGCACCCTGCATACAGCTATCACCAGCTTCGAGGAAGGTGAACATTGGTACCATATCGGCACCGACTCGCTGCTCATCAACGTGCGGGATGTGGCAGGAGTGGACACAACCACCGCCAACATCAAAGACATTGCCGACATTCTGCGGCAGCCCTATACCTTTGGTGAGATTGCCAAGGTGGTGGGCATCATCTTGGGCATACTTGCCATCATTGCGGCGGCCATTTTCGTCATTCTCCGCCTCAAGAACCACAAGCCGCTCATCACCATTCCGCAAGAGCCTCCGTTACCGCCCGACACACGCGCTCTCAACGCCCTGGAGAACCTCCGTCAGCAACAGAAATGGCAGCAAGGCAAGGTGAAGGAGTATCACACCGAGTTGACCGACATTTTGCGCAATTATTTGGAAGAGACCTATCATATCCAGTCGACCGAGATGACTACCGATCAGACCCTCGATGCCTTCCAGTCTTCCCTGGCTTACAGCGAGGACAATTATGCAAAGCTGCGCCAAATCCTACAGACGGCAGACATGGTGAAATTTGCCAAGTCGGAACCGCTTCCTTATCAGCATGACCTTTCCATGACGCAGGCTGTCGACTTTGTCAAATCCACCGCTCCTCAACCTGCCCCTAATCCTAGCACCGCTTCCCTCAACACCGACCCTCAAAATACTAATCAACAACAATGAACCACCTGACTTTTGCCCATCCCTACCTGCTCTTGCTGCTGCTCATCATCCCGTTGATGGTGGTGTGGTATTTGTTGCGCTATCGCAAGCAGAAGCCGGCATTACAGTTTTCTAATATTGCTTTTTTCAAAGGCCTCAAAAAGACCTTCCGCCAACGCACCTATCCGTTGCTTTTCGTGTTGCGAATGGTGGCCATAGGTGCCTTGATTGTTGCTTTGGCCCGTCCACAAACCATGCTCAGCCGACAGGAGATGAAAGTGGAGGGCATCGACATCGTCCTGGCCATGGATGTTAGCGGTAGCATGTTGGCCGAGGATTTCCGCCCCAACCGCTTGGAAGCTGCCAAGAAAGTGGCCTCTGATTTCATCGAAGGACGTAAAAACGACCGCATGGGATTGGTGGTTTTCTCGGGCGAAGCCTTTACCCAGGTGCCGCTTACCATCGACCACCCCGTGCTGCTCAACCAACTGAAGGACATAAAGAGTGGCATGATTAAGGACGGTACCGCCTTAGGCGACGGCCTTGCCACCGCCATTAACCGCATCAAAGATAGCGAGGCCAAGAGCAAAGTCATCATTCTGCTTACCGACGGTATTAACAACCAAGGTGCTGTCGACCCGCAGAGTGCTGCCGAGATTGCCGCCCTCTACAATATCCGCCTCTACACGATCGGCTGCGGCACGCACGGCATGGCTCCCTACCCCTTCCGCGACCAGTTTGGACGTGTCCACTACCAAAACGTGCCCGTGGAACTGGATGAGCAGTTGCTCACCCAGATGGCCCAATCCACCAAGGATGGCCAGTATTTCCGTGCCACCAACAAGAAATCCCTCGAGAGCATTTTCAAACAGATTGATGAAATGGAAAAAAGCAAGATTGATGTCACCAAATATGCTCAAACCAAAGACCAATTTATGGGTTGGCTTGTCTTGGCCGGCATCGCTCTGCTGTTGGAGATACTCTTGGGACTTTTCTACTACCGCTCTACACCCTAAGACAAAAAACTATAATGGTTTTAGAACAATTGAATAACTCCATCAACTTCTAAACGATCAACTAAAGAAACACATGATTCAATTCGAACATCCCGCAATACTCTGGTTCTTGTTGCTCATACCTGTAGGTGTGGGCGTGTGGATTTGGCTGCAGTTCCGCAACAGGAAAAGACTGGAACAATTTGCCGACCGCACCATGTTTGGGCGACTCATTCCCGATGCCTCCCGTTGGCGTCCGCATACCAAATTCGGTCTTATTATGCTGGGTGCGGCCTTTCTCATCATTGCCATCGCTAATCCCCAGGAGGGCAGCAAAATGGTCAAAGGCGAACGACTTGGAAGCGACATTGCCATCTGCCTGGACGTTTCCAACAGTATGATGGCCGAGGATATCCAGCCCAACCGTCTCGAACGCAGCAAACGCATTGTCAATAACCTGCTTAGTGCTTTGGGCAGCGACCGCATTTCGTTGGTGGTATTTGCCGGCAGCAGCTATGTGCAGATGCCTCTTACCAGCGACTATAGTGCCGTCAAACTTTTTCTCGACCAGATCGACTGTTCCCTTATTAGCGCCCAAGGTACCGCCATTGGCGATGCTATCGACAAAGCTATGCAATCCTTTGGCTATGGCGACCCTGACCGCGAATGGGTTAAAAAGCAGGGCCGTGCCATCATCGTCATCTCCGATGGTGAGAACTTCGAGGACGATGCTGTCGCCGCCGCCCGCCAAGCCTCTTCCCAAGGGGTGCGGGTGTGTACCATCGGTATGGGTCTCACCTCCGGCACTCCCATTCCCGAGTACCGAGGTGGTCAACGTGTTGGTTATAAGCGCGACCGCGATGGCAACACCGTCACCACACACCTCGACGAAGCCACCCTCACGGCCATTGCCAATGCCGGCAAGGGCGTATATGTCCGCGCCAACAACAACTCCAGCGTCGAAGAGATTGTTCGTATGATTGAGGGGATGGAAAAAGACTCCTACGGCGAGGCCATGTTTTCCGAATACGAGAGCCGATACCAATATCCGCTCGTGGCTGCCCTGTTCTGCCTCTTGGCAGAGCTCTTCATCTTCGAGCGTCGCAACAAAAAAGTCAACCTCGACAAAATCCTGATTCAAGAAAATGAAAAGTAAAAAGTCTATACTATCCATCGCACTCCTGCTCCTCTTCCTGTCTGTGGCCGATTTGGCTGTCGCCCAAAGCGCCACGGCCCGCAAAGAAACCCGCAAGGGTAACAAGGAGTACAAGCAAAAGCAATACGACAAGGCCGAGGTCAACTATCGCCGAGCCCTACACGACGACAGTACTGCCTATCGTGCTCATTACAATTTGGGCAATACCCTTTACCGCCAAAAAAAATACGACGAGGCTGCCAGCCATTTCGACAAGGCTCTTTCCGCTCCCGATCTCAACGACAAAACCCGCAGCAAGATTCTGCACAACCGCGGTAACTGCAACCTCAAGAATGGCCTCAGCAAAGACAACCGTGCTGAGGGGTTGCAACAGTTTCAGCAAGCTGTCAAAGACTATCAGGAAGCCCTAAAACTAAACCCTAAGAACGACGACACCCGCTATAACCTTTCCTATGCCAAGAAATTGTTGCAGCAAGCCCAGCAGCAACAACAACAGCAAGGTGGCGGTCAGGATCAGAACAAAGACCAAAATAAGGACAACAAAGATCAGCAGGGTAAAAACGGTCAAAACAACCAGCAGGATCAGCAGAACCAGAACGATCAGCAGAATCAGCAAAACCAGCAGAACCAACAAAACCAGCAACAGCAGAACAAGAAAGACCGCGAGCAGCAGAAACGCCAGCAGCAGCAACAGCAACAAAAGAAACAGGATGCCGAGCGACTGTTGGAAGCTGTGAAAAACAACGAGAAAAACACCATGAAGGAGAACGCCAAACGAGTCGAGGCCGCCACTTCCGCAAAGATTGAAAAAGACTGGTAACAGATGACTATTATGAAAAGGTACGTATATTTATTTTTATTTCTAATTCTGGCGCTCAATGCCACCGCGCAGGAGCTTACCGTGAGGGCCCCCGGCCGGGTTGATTTGGGCCGCCGTTTCGAAGTCCGCTACGAAGTCAACGACCGCGCTTCCGACTTCCGTGGCCCCTCTTTCAAAGGACTTTCTGTACTCTCCGGTCCCATGACCTCGCAGAGTACCAGTATGTCTATCATCAATGGAAAAACCAGCCGTTCTTCTTCCTTTGGCTTTACCTACATTCTCCAAGCCGATGTGGAAGGCACGTTCAATATAGGTGGTGCCAGTTGTACTGTCGATGGAAAGAAGATTACCTGCCCGGGATTTACCATCACCGTTGAGAAAGGCACCCAGCAGGCACAGCCTCAGCATCCCAATGCCTATGGCGGTAATTCGCGCCAGCAACAGGCCTATGCCCAACCAGCCTCCTCAAGCAATATCGACAGCAAGCAGCTCTTTGCCCGAGCCAGCATTAGCAAGAGCAATCCCTACCAAGGCGAGCAGGTCATCCTCACCTATAAAATCTACACCCAAGTCTCCCTCAGCCAATATCAGATTGACAAACTCCCTGGCAACAAAGGCTTCTGGAGCGAGGACCTCACCAAGGATGGTAGCGTCAAGCAATATAGCGAGACGGTGAACGGCCGCAACTACCAAGTGGCTGAAATCCGCCGCGGCGCGCTCTTCGGTCAGGAGAGCGGCAAGCTCACCATCGAACCCCTCGACCTCGATGTGCTGGCCATCGTGCAGCGTCAGCGTCGCAGTACCGGCAGCATCTGGGACCTCTTTGATGATCCTTTCTTCAATCCCACCCAGGCTGTCGAGAAACATCTTAGCACCAACAGTCTTACCGTCAATGTGCGACCCCTCCCGGGCGGAGCTCCTGATGGCTTTAATGGTGCCGTCGGCAAATTCTCTGCCAAAAGTGGTGTCGACACGCGTGAGGTGCGTGCCAACGAGGCCATCACCTATCGCCTCACTATCTCCGGCAGCGGCAACCTGATGCTGATTGATGCTCCCAAGCTCAACTTCCCCAAGGTCTTTGAGGTCTACGACCCTCAGATTGACGACAAAATTTCCCGTTCCAACAGCGGCATCAGCGGTAGCCGCACCTTTGAGTGGGTGCTCATCCCCCGCAGCCAAGGCGACTATGAGATTCCTGCCTTCGACTTTGCCTATTTCGACCCCTCTACTGGCAAATACGCCACCTCGCATGTCGATGCCATCTCCGTGCATATCAACAAGGGCGACCCCAACGCCATGAAGAATGTCACCTCCAATAAGAGCAATGTCAAGCTGCTCAATAGCGACATCAATTACATCCAAACCGGTGCCACCCATTTCGAAATCCTCAACCAGAAACATGGTGTTGAGTGGTGGTTCTGGACATTCTTAGTGCTCATTCTTGGCGGTGCCATTGTTGCCATCCTTCTGGGTAGGAGGTATCAAGCCCAGCAGCAGGACATTGCCGGTGTGCGTCTGCGTCGTGCTACCAAGGAGGCCCGCAAACGGCTGAAAAAAGCCGCTGCGCACCTCTATACTGGCGACGATAATAGTTTCTATGAGGAAATATACAAGGCCATTTGGGGCTGTTTGGCAGATAAATACAATATTGAACTTTCGCGTCTTAGCAGCGACACCGTTCACGATTGTCTCGTAGAAAAGTCCGTACCCGAAGAGCAGCAACAGCGCATTATGAAAACTCTTCAGGATGTCGACTTTGCCCGTTTCGCTCCCGGTGATGCCGCTACCAAGAAACAGCAGATTTACGATGAAGCCCTTGAAATGATTGTCATGATCTAACCCCCAATTGATGAAAAACATGAAAAAGATACTCATCCTCCTCACCCTTCTCTGTCCTGTTTGCCTTTTTGCCCAAACTCCGCGCGAACTCATGCAGCATGGCAACGAGGCCTACGGCAAGTCCGACTTTGTTGGGGCCGCCAACGCCTACAACGCCATTCTCGATGCCGGCTACGTCTCTGCCGACCTTTACTACAACTTGGGCAATGCTTACTACCGCCAGGAAGAATACGGATTGGCCATTCTCAATTATGAGCGTGCCCTTCGTCTAAAGCCCAACTTCCGCGATGCCCGCCAGAACCTCCAGTTAGCCAACACTAAGACCGAAGACGAGATTACCCAGTTGCCCGAAATCTTTATTGTCCAATGGGCTCGTTCCCTCACCTCTTGGTTCAGCCCTATGGGTTGGCGTGTGGTGCTGTTGGTACTGCTGGCCGTCCTTGCAGCCCTGGTCGTGGTCATCTTCCTCAGCCAGGAATATGTCTGGCGCAAGAGGTCACTCATTGGCAGCATCTTTGTGGTAGTGCTTCTGCTGTTGGCTTTGGCTTGCGCAATAGCCTCCAGCGTGAGGGCCAACCAGCATAACCAAGCCATCGTTACAGCTCCTATGATAGTGGTTAAAAGCTCTCCTGAGAGTGGTAGTGTCGACAAACTCATCTTACACGAAGGTACCAAGGTGGGTATCGACGAAACCTTAGGCGACTGGCACAAAATCCACATCGCCGACGGCAACACGGGTTGGGTCTCAACCGACGAAGTAACCGTTATTTAGTTGATAGTTTAAAGTTTAGAGTTTATAGTTGATAGTATGATTCATGTGATACGTGGCTAATAAAAACACCAAGTTTTAGCTTGTATTTCTGCTTCATTTCGTCCTGTACGGGCATATACGTATAAACGCCATAGGAAAAAAAACGCCTCCAATGCAGCAAAACAACTACCGTTGTGTCTATGAGATAAAACAGACAACTCTCATTCATTATCTGCAATGAAAGTTTCTAATTCTCAGATAATTCTAAAAATGTGCGATTTATTAATACTCTAATTCCTGATAAGTAACTAACCCAATGAAACACCTCCTCCTTTTCCTCACTCTCTCACTTGCCTTTATTCCTGCCGTCTCTGCCCAGGAGGACAAAGTGGAGTACGTCGACGACGAGGCCTGTGGCTGCGAACTTGTCTTCATCGACGGCATCCAAACCACTCAGGACGGCGACCGCTTCGGTTTTAAGCGCGAGGATGGCACCATCATCGTCCCCAACAAGTTCATGTTTGTCGACAAGTTTCACGGTGAGTTCTGCAAAGTCTATATGAACTATGACAGCTGCGGCCTCATCAACCGCGACGGTGCGCAAATCATTCCTTGCGAGTACGACGAGGTTTTCTATCCCACCGATGGCATGATCATGGCAGTCAAAGACAGCCTCTATGGCTTTTTCGACACCCTGGGCACTCTCCGCGTTCCCTTCCAGTACCGTGCCGCCTCTTCTTTCAACGAGGGACTTGCCGTGGTGGCCGTCGACATCGACAGCTCTCTGGTTTCCTATGGCTATATCGATCACGATGGCCGTATGTTCATCCAGCCCCAATACGAGTATGCCTTCCCATTCAACGAAGGTTTCGCCGTGGTCAAAAACTACGACCGCTACGGCATGATCGACAAGAACAACCGTGAGGTATTCCCCATCAAATATGAGATTCTCACCTCCATGTACGAAGGACTACTTTTTGCTGGTGATGACGATGGCTTGGCCATGTACGACAACAAGTTCCGTCAGCTCACCAAGCCCGTCTACACCCAGCTCATGGGCAAGACAGGCGACCGCATCCTCGTTGTCCGTGACGGCAAATACGGATTTCTCAACGCCAAGGGGAAGGAGGTGATACCCTGTCAATACGACTATGCCGCGCTTTTCAACGAAGATCGTGCCGCCGTCTCGCTCAACGGCAAGTGGGGTATCATCGACACCGACGGCCGTCCCGTCTTGCCCATTCAGTACGACAACAGCGGCATCCGTTCCGAGGCCTACCAGTTCCACGATGGCATGGCACTCATAGAAAAAGATGGAAAATATGGCTACTGCAACCTTTTGGGCCAGCCGGTCGTATACCCCTGCTTCGACAATGCCTACCAGTTCTCTGACGGGTTAGCACCCGTGCTCTTGGGAGCTTGGGGTTATATCGACACCGAAGGCAATTTCTTCATCAACCCCATTTTCGACATGGCCTCACCTTTCGAGTGGGGACGTGCCGAAGTCGTCTACCGTGGCGAAGTCTACAAGATGAACACACAGGGTCGCTGCGTCAAGAACTGTAAAAATGCACCTAAATCATGGAGAGAATAGCAACCCATCCCGCCACCGTCACCCAGGTAGAGCCAGGGCGTGTCACAGCCCTCATGCGGGTGGCCAGCGCTTGTGCCACCTGCGAGGCGCATGCCCGATGTGGTTTTTCCGAGTCAAAAGACAAGTCTGTCCAAGTAGAAACATCCCGCTGGCAGCAGTATAAGGTGGGTGATTCCGTCACCATCATCATCCAGAGTGGCAACGGCATGAAGGCGGTTTTCATCGCCTATGTCATGCCTGGTCTCTTGCTGCTGGGTTCCTTCGTTGGTTTTTACCTACTGGGGTTAGGCGATGGCCTCACCGCCCTCCTGTCCCTATTGGTCGTGGCCCTCTACGGCCTCTTCCTCTACCTCATCCGTCACAAGCTTCAGCGCAAGTTCACTTTCCAAATCAAGTGAAACAATCATCCATTGGATGATTGCGATAGCAAAGCCGAAAGCAGAGCCGAACATGTTTGGGCTATGCCAAGATATTGCAACCTTTCGAAAAGCGTGGACTAAGCGCACATGTTCGTTTCTTCGCAACAGACGTTTTCTCGCCTCGGCATAGTGCAAACACTTCGTGATTTGCCCTCTGCTCTCGGCTTATCGAAAACGTTCGTTTCTTCGCAACAGACGTTTTCTCGCCTCGGCATA